>OFHO01002277.1_pt1 | contig 11945 bp, 13 predicted proteins | sample 1521531 | NCBI WGS metagenome assembly OFHO01 (sample SAMEA3504124, study PRJEB24116) | mouse gut metagenome | biome: mouse gut; feature: mouse-associated habitat; material: faeces | place: Denmark | collected 2011
CGGCTCCCGCCGCTGCCCCCGCAGCTCCGGCCCCCGCCCCGGCTCCTGCCGCCGCGCCCGCCCCTGCCGCCCCCGCTGCCGGCGAAACTCCTGTTCCCAGCCCCATGCCCGGCAACGTGTTCAAGGTGGAGTGCAAGCCCGGCCAGGCCGTGAAGGCCGGCGACGTGCTGGTGATTCTGGAGGCCATGAAGATGGAGATTGAAGTGACCGCCCCCGTGGACGGCACCGTGAAATCCGTGGCCGCTTCTGTGGGCACCGCCGTCAACACCGACGACCTTCTGGTGACCCTGGGCTAAAACCCAATATTTGCAGACACTTCAAGCCCCCGGCCCGCGCCGGGGGCTTGCGTTTACGGATCGGGGGATGCCGTTATGCAGTTTCAGCGATTAGAGGACCTGCGGATTGACGCGGATAAAACCCAGGCGGAAATTGCGGAAGTGCTGTCCTGCAAGCGGGAGGTATACCGCCGCTATGAAAAGGGAATCCGGGAGATTCCGGTCTGGGCATTGATAAAGCTGGCGCAGTATTATCACACCAGCACAGATTACATTCTTGGCTTGAGCAACACACGAAATCCCCGGTGAAAACCGGGGACTTATTTTGTGTTTGGGATTGTTTTTCTCTACAACAGCGTGTATAATATAGACTACCGAACTATTGACCATATAATTAGGAGGAATATCATGGAAAAGCTGCTGGAGCTGCTGGAGCAGGACTGCACCATGCCGGTGTCGGCGCTGGCCGCCGCTGTGGGGGTCTCGGAAGACGAGGCCAAGGCCGCCATTAAAAAATATGAGGACGACCGCACCATCCTGGGCTACCAGGCCATTGTGGACTGGGACCAGGTGCGCCGGGAGACCGTTACCGCCCTCATCGAGGTGAACGTCACCCCCCAGTCCAAGGACGGCTTCGACCGAATCGCCGAGCGCATCTACCAGTATGACGAGGTGGAGAGCATGTATCTGATGAGCGGCTCCTTCGACCTGACCGTTATCATCTCTGGCCGCACCCTGCGGGAGGTGGCCCAGTTCGTGGGCGAGCGGCTGGCCCCCATCCAGGGCGTCACCGGCACGGCCACCCACTTTATCCTGAAAAAGTACAAAGAGAAGCATCTGGTGTTCCGCCCCCAGGACCCGGAGGAAAGGGAGTATATCTTCGTATGAATTACGACAATATCCTCAACGAGAAAATTCAGAACATCAAGCCCTCCGGTATCCGGAAATTTTTCGATATCCTGGAGGAGATGACCGACGCCATCTCTCTGGGCATCGGCGAGCCCGATTTCGTCACCCCCTGGCACATCCGGGACGCCGGCATCTACTCCCTGGAGCGGGGCCACACTAAATACACCTCCAACGCCGGCATGCTCCAGCTGCGCCGGGAGATCGCCGCCTACCTCAACCGCCGGTTTGACCTGCAATACGACTACGCCAGCCAGATTCTGGTTACTGTGGGCGGCAGCGAGGCCATCGATCTGGCCCTGCGGGTGCTGGTGAACCCCGGGGAGGAAGTGATCGTCCCCACCCCCTCCTTTGTCTGCTACGGACCTCTGGCCGAGATGGCGGGAGGCGTGCCCAGATATCTGGAGCTGAAAGCGGAAAATCAGTTCCGTCTTACCCCCGAGGAGCTGCGCTCCGCCATTACCGACAAAACCAAGGTACTGGTGCTGCCCTTCCCCTGCAACCCCACCGGGGGCACCATGGACCGCAAGGACCTGGAGGCCATCGCTGAGGTGCTGAAGGGCACCGATATCATGGTAATCTCCGATGAAATTTATGCCGAGCTGACCTACGGCCGCCGCCACGTCTCCCCGGCCAACCTCACCGACCTGTATGACCGCACGGTGGTGGTCAACGGCTTTTCCAAGAGCCACGCCATGACGGGCTGGCGGATGGGCTACATCTGTGCCCCCAAGCCCATTGTGGCCGCCATGACCAAGCTGCACCAGTTCGGCATCATGTCCGCCCCCACCACCAGCCAGTACGCCGCCGTGGAGGCCATGCGCAACGGAGACGGCGATATCGAGCACATGCGGGAGGAGTACGACCGCCGCCGCCGGTATCTGGTGGAAAACCTCAACCGCATCGGCCTGACCTGCTTCGAGCCCAAGGGGGCGTTTTACGTGTTCCCGGACGTCCGCTCCACCGGCCTGTCCAGCGAGGAGTTCTGCGAAAAATTCCTCCTGGAGGAGAAGGTAGCCGTTATTCCCGGCTCCGCCTTCGGCCCCGGCGGCGAGGGCTTTGTCCGGGCCTGCTACGCCGCCTCTATGAAGGATATCGCCGAGGCAGTGGCCCGGATGGATAATTTCCTGACCAATTTGAGAAGAAAACAGGGAAGAGAGGGTTAACAATGAATATTGTGTGTTTGGACATGGAGGGCGTACTGGTCCCGGAGATCTGGATCGCCTTTGCTGAGGAGAGCGGCATCCCTGAGCTGCGCCGCACCACCCGGGACGAGCCCGACTACGACAAACTGATGACCTGGCGGCTGGGCATCCTTAAGGAGCACGGCCTGGGGCTGAAGGAAATCCAGGCGGTGATTGCCAAGATCGACCCCCTGCCCGGGGCCAAGGAATTTCTGGACAAGCTGCGTGCTGAGACCCAGGTGCTGATCCTCAGCGACACCTTTGAGCAGTTCGCCAAGCCCCTGATGGAGAAGCTGAACTGGCCCACCATCTTCTGCAACACCCTGGAGGTGGGGGAGAACGGGGCCATCACCGGCTACAAGATGCGCTGCGAGAAGTCCAAGCTGACCACCGTGAAGGCTTTGCAGTCCATGGGCTATGACACCATCGCCGCCGGCGACAGCTTTAACGACCTGGCCATGATTCAGGCCAGCAAGGCGGGCTTCCTGTTCAAGTCCACCGAGGCCATCAAGGCCGCCCACCCGGAACTGCTCGCCTTTGAGGAATTTGACGAACTGCTTGCCGCCATTGAAGGGGCGCTGTGAATCATCAAGATGAAAACGAGTGACGGAATATGAACGATTTATTTGAAAACCTGCCCTTCAAGCCGGCGGACATCCTCCTGCCCCGGGACTGCGACCTGTCCCTGTGGTCGGTGGTGGCCTGCGACCAATACACCTCCCGGCCCGAATACTGGCAGAGAGTAGAAAACCGGGTGGGCCGTGACCCCTCCTCCCTGCGGCTGATTCTGCCCGAAAGCTGTCTGGAGGGCCCCAGCGTAGAAACGGACATCATGGAAATCAACAACACCATGAGCCGTTATCTGCGGGAGGGCCGGTTCCAGGAGTATCCCAACAGCCTGATCTATGTGGAGCGTACCTTGCACAGCGGCAAAACCCGCCGTGGGCTGATCGGCATGGTGGACTTGGAGCAATATGACTATGAACCGGGTTCCACCTCTGCCATCCGGAGCACTGAGGGCACGGTCATGTCTCGCATCCCGCCTCGGGTAGCAGTGCGGAAAAACGCCCCTATCGAACTGCCCCACACCATGCTGCTTGTGGACGACCCCCACCATATGATTATAGAACCTCTGTCCGTCAAAACCGGGGAGATGGAGCCGCTCTATGACTTTGAGCTGATGGAGAATGGAGGTCACATCAGGGGTTGGCGGCTGTCTGGAGAACTGACCCACTGGGTCCTCCAGGCGCTGAACACCCGCCAAAACCGGGTGGAACAGGATCTGGATGGCTTGCTTTTTGCCGTCGGCGACGGCAACCACTCCCTAGCCACCGCCAAGGAGTGTTACGAGCGCCGCAAGGGTCTCACCGCCCCAGCCCAGTGGCCGGAGCTCCCTTCCCGATATGCCCTGTGTGAGCTGGTGAACCTTCACGACGAAGGAATTGATTTCCAGCCCATCCACCGAGTCGTCTTCGGCGCGCGGCCGGAGGAACTGCTGGACGCTTTTCTGGCTTACTACCCTTCCGCCATTCAGGGCCGGGGCGAGGGACAGGTTTTCCCCTTCGTCATCAACCGTTGGAGCCGTGGAGAGGTCACCGTGGAACAGCCCCAGGCCCGGCTGCCCGTGGGAACCCTCCAGGAATTTCTGGACGACTACATAGCCGCCCGTCCCAGAGCCAGGGTGGACTATATCCACGGGGCCGAAGAGGCCCAGAAGCTGGCCGAGGAGCGGGAAGATGCCATTGCTTTTCTCCTTCCGCCGATGGAGAAAAGCGCCCTCTTCCCCACGGTGATTCACGACGGGGTCTTGCCTAGAAAAACCTTCTCTCTGGGAGAGGCCCAGGACAAGCGGTTCTATTTAGAGGCCCGTAAAATTAGAAAATAGGGAGGAAAGGCCATGGAGGTTCCGGCCCGCGCAAAGCTGAATTTGACCCTGGACGTGCTGGGAAGCCGGCCTGACGGCTACCACGACCTGCGCATGGTGATGCAGACCATCGACCTGTCCGACCGCCTCACCTTGAAAGCAAAGGAGGGCAAAGGGATATGTGTGTATACAAACCTCCATTTCCTCCCCAACAACGAAAAAAATCTGGCGGCTCAAGCCGCTCTCGTCTGGTGGGAAACCCGAAAGGAACCGCCCCAGGGGCTGGACATTACCATTGACAAACGTATCCCCGTCGGCGCCGGCATGGCTGGCGGCAGCAGCGATGCCGCAGCTGTCCTCCGTGCGCTGAACGCTATGGAGGATACTCCCCTGTCCCCCATGGAGCTGGCCCGGGTTGGAGAGCGGGTCGGTTCCGACGTGCCCTACTGCGTACTGGGAGGAACTGCCCTGGCCGAGGGGCGGGGTGAAATCCTCACTCCCCTTCCCCCTCTGCCCCAGTGCTGGGTGGTACTGTGCAAACCGGAATTCTCCATCTCCACCCCCGCTCTGTTCGCTAAGATCGACCGCGTGCGCCTGCGCTGCCGTCCCGACACTAAGGGAGTAATTGCCGCTCTGGAGGCCGGAGACCTGGCCGGGGTAGCCCGGCGGATGTATAATGTCTTTGAGGACGCGCTCCCCCTCCACCGGCGTTCCCGGGTGAACGACATTAAAAATATTCTGATTCAGTGCGGGGCGTTGGGCGCCAGCATGAGCGGCACCGGCCCTACCGCGTTTGGACTTTTTGAGGATAAAAACTGCGCTCTGGAGGCCCACGAACGTTTAAACGGGTTGGGCGGCGAAGTTTTTTTGACGCAGACCGTTTAAACTTGCAGAAAGCCGTCTATACTGTAAGAAATTTACAGTGCGGACGGCTTTCTTCGTCCCCAGGAGGCTTTATGGATCGGAAATTAAAACGCTGGGAACTGGCGCTGATGTTTGGAATTCTAGTCGCCGTCGTAACCGGCAGCTGGCTGGGTCAGGAGCAGAAGGATTTAGCGGATCGTGTCATCCGCTTTCATGTCATTGCGAATTCGGACAGCAGTGCAGACCAATCACTTAAACTGGCGGTGCGGGACCGGGTGCTGGAACAGGCAGAGATATTATATCCCCAGGGAGCCACACTGGAACAGGCCCGCGCGGCGCTGGAGGGACATTTACCCGACCTTGCCGCCGCCGGTCAGGCAGTAGTGACGGAGCAGGGCTTTGACTATCCCGTCACCGCTCAGCTCACCGACTGCTGGTTCCCTACCAAGGAGTACGAGGGCTTTGCCCTCCCCGCCGGAACCTATACCGCCCTTCGGGTCACCATCGGCGAGGGTCAGGGACAAAATTGGTGGTGCGTGGCTTTTCCACCCCTGTGCCTGGGCGCGGCCAGTGAGACAGTGGACCAGGCTCTAGAGGCCGGTTACTTCACCGAAAACCAGGGTGCTTTGGTCACCGGTGACGGCGAAGGCTACGTCCTCAAGTTCAAAGCGATGGAACTTTTGGGCGAATTACAGGGTTTGTTTGAATAACATCCGCTAAAGTTAACATATTCTCCTCTCTCCCGCATAGGCTGTGGAGAGGGGGGATTTTTTTGATTGGACAACTTGTATTCACACCCAAAGGGTGGGGAACAGCGGCAGAAAGCCGGCTGTATGGGCTGGCCGTCCTGCGGGCGGAGGCCGGCTTGGAGGGCTTCTGGGGAGAACGCCGCCTGCGCCGTGCGGGACGGGAACTTCGCCGGGGCGGCGCCCTGCGGGTATTGGTCCCCCGGAATTTTTCCCGCTGGCCTCTGCTAGAACGCTTTGGCCTGCGGCCCGTGGAGCCAGAGTGTTTTGTCCGGGCACAATCGGCCTCCCTGGCATTGGAGGCGCTAGAGCGCGGCGGATTGGCTCCAGACCGCGCCACAGTAGCCCTGCGGGGGGTTCGGGTGGACCATGACTTAGCTCGAACAGCCGCTCAGCTCTGTCCCCGAGTGCGCCGGCTGGTCGTAGACGCCCCCAGAGGCGGCGAGGAACTGGCCCTGTGGCTTCGGCGGGATACCAGTTATGCCGCCCCAGGAAGAAGGACAAATTGCCCTGCGGTTTCAAGACTGCCCCCAACGGGAAGAGACCACCTTGGACTTGTACGGCACCCAGCCCCAGCTGGCGGGACTGACCCTTGCCGCGCCGGAACTGGCCGAGGAAGACCAGGAAAATCTTCCCCTGCTGGCCGCATTGTGGGAGGGGGGGCAGTTGGGTCCGGAGGACATAAAAATCACTTGACATATAGCCTGGAAACACATATAATGTCACAGAATGCGGGATTATACCCAACAGGCCGGTCTGTGACACGGTCTGTAGAACGATAGAAAGGTGTGCGATTTTCATGGCAAAAGAATACAAGCTGAGCCCAGAGCGGCTTAAGGAATTGCAGGATGAGCTGAACTATCTGAAAACCGTCCGCGAGGCGGAAGTAGCCGAGCTGCTGAAAGAGGCCCGCTCTTTTGGCGATCTGTCTGAGAACAGCGAGTATGACGAGGCAAAAAACGAACAGGGTAAGCTCCACTCCCGGCTGGCAGAACTGGAAGAAATTTTGTCCAACTATGTAGTGATTGAGGGCGACGACGGAGACGGCGAAGACGTCCGCCTTGGTTCTACTGTCACGGTGCTGGACAAGGAGTTTAATGAGGAAGAGACTTATAAGATTGTCGGCTCTCAAGAGGCCGACCCCATGAACGGCGCGATCTCGGAGGACTCCCCCTTCGGCCGGGCGCTGCTGGGCAAAAATGCCGGAGACGATGTTACCGTAGACGCCCCTGCCGGTCCGGTGGAGTACAAAATTTTAAAGGTTGAGCGGTAACCTCACAGGGGCCGCAGCTTCTGCGGTCCAGCAAAACGATAAGAAAAAATAGGAGTGGTCCACATGGCCGATAAGAATCATCAGACTGGAGCAACGGAACAGGAGAACCTGTCCCAGCTGCTCCAAATTCGCAGGGACAAGCTGAAGGAGCTTCAGGAAAGCGGGAACGACCCATTTACCATTACACGCTTTGTGGCGGATCACGATTCCGCCAACATCAAAGAGAATTTCGACGCCCTGGAGGGGAAAGATGTGACCGTCGCAGGCCGTCTCATGTCCAAGCGTGGAATGGGCAAAGTGTCCTTTTGCGATTTACAGGACAAAAGCGGACGCATCCAGCTCTATGCCCGCAAGGACGAGATGGATGAAACCGAATACAACCGCTTCAAAAAGTACGACATTGGCGATATTGTCGGGGTCCATGGAGTGGTCTTTCGTACACAGCGGGGCGAGATGTCCGTGCGGGTGGTCCGGGTCACCCTGCTGTCCAAGTCCCTTCTCCCCCTGCCCGAAAAGTTCCACGGTCTGACCAGCACTGAGCTGCGTTACCGCCAGCGGTATGTGGACCTGATTGTCAACCCGGAGGTCAAGCGCAACTTTGTCCTCCGTTCTCGCTTTATCAAGCATGTCCGGGACTTTATGGATGCACGCGGCTTTATGGAAGTAGAAACTCCGGTGCTCAACACCATTTCTGGCGGGGCTACCGCCCGGCCCTTCGTCACCCACCACAACACACTGGATATCGACATGTACATGCGTATCGCCACCGAACTGCCCCTCAAGCGGCTGATTGTCGGCGGCATGGACCGGGTCTATGAGATCGGCCGCATTTTCCGCAACGAGGGAATGGATCCCAAGCACAACCCTGAGTTCACCACTATCGAACTTTATCAGGCTTATGCCGACTTCAACGACATGATGGACCTTTTTGAGGACCTGCTGTCCTCCGCAGCCCAGAAAATTCTTGGAACCTACCAGCTCCAGTGGCAGGGAGAGGACATCGATTTGACCCCCGGGTGGCCCAGGATGCCGATGCACGAGGCGGTAAAGCAGTATTGCGGTCTCGACTTCATGGCCATTTCCTCCGACGAAGAAGCGGTTGCCGCCGCAAAATCCATTGGTGTGGAACTGCCCGAGACGGCAGACAAAACCTGGGGCAACGCCCTGTATGAGTGCTTCGACCAGCGGGTGGAAGAAAAACTGATCCAGCCCACCTTTATCACTATGCATCCAGTGGACGTATCCCCTCTGGCTAAACGCTCCCCCAAGGACCCCCGGCTCACTGAGCGGTTTGAGCTGTTCATCTGCCACAGCGAGATGGGCAATGCTTTCTCTGAACTCAATGACCCCATCGATCAGCGCCAGCGGTTCCAAAAACAGGTGGAATTGCGGGACAAGGGAGACGACGAAGCCGGTATGATGGACGAGGACTTCCTCACTGCGCTGGAGTACGGTATGCCCCCCACAGGCGGATTAGGCATCGGCATCGACCGCTGTGTCATGCTGCTCACCGGCTCCGACTCAATCCGAGAAGTGATCCTTTTCCCGACCATGAAGCCGCTGGATTGAATTTCAGCATATAATGTTTTATAACTGCAAAAGAAGTACCGGCCGCACGGCTGGTACTTCTTCTTAATAATCCCAAACAGGGACCTGCTTCTTAACCAGTTCCCTGTTCTCTCGCAGTGTTTCCTGTACTGTCCATATTGTTCTGTACTTCCTCATTGTGCGTGCAGACACGCTGGACTTTTCTGCTTTATTTACTCACCAACAGACAAACCGCGTGGGCGGCCATCCCCTCGCCAGAACCAGTAAAACCAAGCCCCTCCTCCGTAGTGGCTTTGACGCTGACCTGAGAGGGGTCAATCCCAATGACTCGAGCCAGATTCTCTCGCATCGCCAGGATATGCGGAGCCAGTTTAGGTCGCTGAGCCAAAATTGTAGCATCGACATTGCCCACCGCAAACCCGCAGTCTTCCAGCAGTCCAGCTACGTGACCCAGCAGCTTCATACTGTCCGCTCCGGCATAAGCGGGGTCCGTATCGGGAAAATACTTCCCGATATCCCCCAAGCCCGCCGCCCCAAGCAGAGCGTCCATAATGGCATGGGTCAGCACATCCGCATCGGAATGCCCCAGCAGTCCCAGTTCCCAGGGGATATGCACCCCTCCTAGGATCAGTTTCCGGCCTGCGGCTAGCCGGTGGACATCATAACCATGTCCAGTACGAATCATACTCACAGCACATCCTCCCCTTTGGCTTGCAGAATTGCCTCCCCAAAGGTCAAATCTAGGGGAGTGGTAATCTTAATATTCGCCCGACTGCCCTGAGTAAGGGTTACTGGCATCCCCAGCCGCTCCACCGCGCCGCAGTCGTCTGTCAGAAGCTCCCCATCATCAATCGCCTTTTTCACGGCGGTCCGAATCAATCCAGCCTCAAAAATTTGAGGGGTCTGAACTGCCCACAGTTGGGTGCGGTCTAATGTCTCAGCCGTTCGTCCTCCCTCCGCCCGCTTAATGGTGTCTGTCAGCGGGACAGCAGGAGCGGCGGCAGACATCAACGCCGCGGCATTCACGGTCTCCTGAATCATCTCCTGGGTCACCAGAGGCCGCGCACCGTCATGAATGGCAATAAGGGCCGCCTCTGTTCGCACTTCATTCAGTCCGGCCTGAACGGAGTAAATCCGCTCTTCTCCCCCAACCACCACCTTTGTTACCTTATCGAACGCAAATTCTTTGCACAGCCGGCCCACTTCCACCAGCAAGTCCCCTCGGGTGACCACTACAATCTCATCCACCGCTGGGGCGTCCTGAAAGGCATACAGGGTGTGAACTATTACAGGCAGTTCCCCCAGGGGAGCCAGCACCTTGTCGATCCCCTCCATGCGCCGGGCCGATCCAGCAGCCACAATGACCACCGAACAAGTTGGCGGCGCAGGCTTCTTGTGAAACAGAGACAACAATCCTGCCATAATCCTCGCTCCTTACTCCGTCAATTTTTCTGCGCCAGCTCTGCCGGAATTCTGACTCCTTTTTCATTCTGGCACCTTCCATAGCATATAAAATATGGCGGCCTTTTCATTCCCATTCGGAATAAAAAAGCCGCCCTAATCTTTCGCCATGTTCATGCCAGCGCGGTGTTCAGCTCTTCCTCTACCGACTCATAACTGACGCTTTTGGACAGCACGATTTCAGAGATGAGGATCTGCTTGGCCGAGTGGAGCATTTTTCGCTCTCCGGTGGACAGTCCTCTTTTCTGGTCCCGAATGGTAAGACCCTTTATGACCCGGGCCACCTCCAAAAGGTCGCCGCTTTTCATCCGCTCCATATTTTCTCTGTAACGGTGGTTCCAGTTGGCGGTCATCTCCACCTGAATATCGGGAATTGCGGCAAGAACCCGGTTAGCCTGCTCCTGGTCTACCACCGGACGCACACCGATATCCTCACAATTATCGGTAGGGATCATCACCACCATGGAACGGTTTGGCAGTTTCAGGATATAATAATCCCGTGCCTCACCGTCCACCGTCTGTTGGACCATACTGTCCACCGTGCCCGCCCCATACATAGGGTGGACCACCTTATCCCCGATCTGGAACACCTGTTACCTCACTTTCTCTCATCCGACGTTCGGCCTTTTCCAATCCTATTTGATGTAAACTGATTTTATTATAACAATTTTATCCTATTTTTGCAAGAGAAAAACTGAGGTTTTCAAAAATTTTCTTCCAATTTCCTCAAAATTTCAGTCTGTCCGGTAAAAAAACGGACCCATCCGCAGTGCGGATGGGTCCAATTTTGGCGAAATTACGCTTCTTCCTCAACCGGCTCCTCGGCCTCCTCCTCGTAGGAGGGCTCCAGCAGAGCGCGGATAGACAGGGAAATCTTCTTGTTCTCCATGTCTACATCGGTGATCTTCACATCCACCTTGTCGCCCTCAGACACCACGTCGCCGGGCTTCTCCACGCGATGATCTGCCAGCTGGGAAATGTGGATCAGGCCGTCCACACCGGGGACTACCTCAGCAAAGGCACCGAACGTCATCAGCTTGACAACGCGCACATTGGCGGTATCGCCCACCTGATAGGTCGTCGTAAACACGGTCCAGGGGTCCTGGCTGTGATCCTTCATACCCAGAGAGATTTTCTTCTTATCCTTGTCGGCAGAGATGACGTACACCTCCACACTGTCACCGACCTTAACCACCTCGGAGGGGTGCTTAATGCGGCTCCAGGACAGCTCAGAGATGTGGACCATGCCGTCCACACCGCCGATGTCCACAAACGCGCCGTAGGAAGTCAGCGACTTCACGGTGCCAGTGTAACGCTTGCCGTCCTCGATCTCAGCCCAAACCTTCTCAGCGGCGGCGGCCCGCTCGGCACGGGTAACCCGGCTGATGGAACCCACCACGCGGCGGCGGGCACGGTTGACCTCAGTGACAACCAGGCGTACTTTCTTCTTGAGCAGCTCGCTCATAGGAGTCTCCCGGGGCAGGCCGGTCTGGGAGGCGGGCACAAACACCCGAACGCCCTTGACGGAAACCACTACGCCACCCTTGTTGTCCTCGGTGACGAAGCCTTCCACAACGGCCTCGCTCTCCCGGGCCGCTTCCACCTCTTCCCAACCCTTGTTGATGTCCAAGCGGCGCTTAGACAGCTTGACCATGCAGTCCCGGTCGCTGACCTGAATCACCTGGGATTCGATCTCGTCGCCAACCTTCACAATATCCTCAGGCTTCACGGTGGGGTCGTCGGTCAGCTCAGTGAGGGAAATGTAGCCCGGGTACTTGATGCCCAGCTCCACCTGGACTTCGGTGGGCGTGATGGCCACAACGG
>OFHO01002279.1_pt1 | contig 11937 bp, 9 predicted proteins | sample 1521531 | NCBI WGS metagenome assembly OFHO01 (sample SAMEA3504124, study PRJEB24116) | mouse gut metagenome | biome: mouse gut; feature: mouse-associated habitat; material: faeces | place: Denmark | collected 2011
GCCGGACGCCGTAAAAGGAGCGGTTGACGATGCTGTTGCCGTCGATGACCATCAGTTTCATAGGGGGTCCCTCCTCGCCCCGCATAGCGGGGCATCGTTTTCGTTAGGAAGAGTATACCACATTTTGGAGAGATTACAACCTTTATCAAGGGATCCATCCGCTGCGGAAAAAACGAGGGCTGGGGATCCCCCGCCCTCGTTTTGATGCCGGCGCGCGAAAAACCTCTACCGCTGGACCCGTCCCGAGGCGTTGCCCGCCGCCAGGGCCTCCACCTCCGCCACGGAGGCGTGGTTGAAGTCGTGTTCAATGGAGTGCTTCAGGCAGGAGGCCGCCACCGCGAAGTCGATAGCCTTCTGATCGTCATACCCGCTCAGCAGGCTGTAGATCAGCCCGCCGCCGAAGGAATCTCCTCCGCCCACCCGGTCTACGATGTGCATCCGGTAGGTGGTGGAGAACACCGCCTGATCGCTGGCGGAGTCGTAGAGCATCCCCGCCCAGTCGTTGTCCGTGGCGGAGAGGGAGCTGCGCAGGGTGATGGCCACCTTCCCGCAGCCGAATCGGGAAGAGAGCTGCCGGGCTACGCTGATGTACCCCTCCTGATTGAGCTTGCCGCCGTCGATGTCGGTGCCCTCCGCCTCGATGCCGAAAACGTCCTTGGCGTCCTCCTCGTTGGCGATGCAAACGTCCACGTAGGGGAGGAGACGGCCCATGACCTCGCCGGCCTGCTGGCTGGTCCACAGCTTCTTCCGGAAATTCAGGTCGCAGGAGATCCTCACGCCGTGATCCTTAGCGGCCTTGCAGGCCTCTAGACAGATCTCCGGCATATGTCCCCCCAGAGCCGGGGTGATCCCGGTCCAGTGGAACCAGTCCGCGCCCTCAAAAATGGCGGCCCAGTCGAAGTCGGCGGGGACGGCCTCGGAAATAGCGGAGTGGGCCCGGTCGTAGATCACCTTGGAAGCCCGCTGGGAGGCCCCCTTCTCGCAGAAGTAGATGCCCAGACGGCTGCCGCCCCGGACCATGTGGCGGGTGTCCACCCCGTAGCGGCGCAGCTCGTTGACGGCGCACTGGCCGATCTCATGGGCGGGGACCTTGGTGACGTAGGCGGCGTCCATGCCGTAGTTGGCCAGGGACACGGCCACGTTGGCCTCGCCCCCCGCGTAGCTGGCCTCAAAGGCGCTGCTCTGCACCAGGCGCAGATATCCCTCCGGATTCAGGCGCATCATGATCTCGCCGAATGTAATGACTCTCTTCGTTGCCATAACCCCGATCTCCTTTAATGTCAAAATACGTAAACTGGCAGCACGGTATACGGCTGCGCGTCTATCATATCAACCGCCGGGGGGTGTGTCAAGACCTGCTTGACATTCCTGAGGGAAGGCGCTATCATAAAAACGAAGAGATTTGATCGATCCTAATCGTCAATAAAATATGAGGAGGAAGCTTGTATGGATACCCTTGAACGTTTTTCCCGCGCGGGCATCGTGCCCGTGGTGGTCATCGACCATGCCGCTGACGCCCTGCCTACCGCCCGGGCCCTGCTGGACGGCGGCGTGGACGTGATGGAGATCACCTTCCGCACCGAGGCCGCGCCGGAGGCCATCCGCGCCGTGGCGGAGGGCTGTCCCGAGATGCTGGTGGGCGCGGGGACGGTGGTCACCCTGGACCAGTGCCGCCAGGCTGTGGAGGCCGGGGCGAAATTTATCGTGGCCCCCGGATATGACGAGGAGGTCGTCTCCTGGTGCGTGGACCAGGGCATCCCCGTCCTGCCCGGATGCGTCACGCCTACGGAGATCATGGCCGCCATGAAGCACGGTCTGAAGGTCCTGAAATTCTTCCCCGCCGGGGTCTACGGCGGCCTGAGCGCCATGAAGGCCCTCAGCGGTCCCTTCAAGGGCGTCAAGTTCGTGCCCACCGGCGGCGTTGGGCCTCAGAACGCGGGAGAGTACGGCGCGGCGCCCTTTATCCACGCGGTAGGGGGAAGCTGGGTGTGCGCCCAGGACGATATCGCCTCCCATCAGTTCCAGCGGATCACCCAGCTGTGCCGGGAGGCCCGGCAGGCGCTGGGGCGTGCCTGAGCCCAAATGATCGAAAAAGCGGCGCCGGAAGGAACCGGCGCCGCTTTTCCATAAAATTGCCAGCCGTGGGAAATCCTCGGAAATACAATTTTATTCTTATCCACTATTCACAAAAAGGGGCAAATGTGTTACACTCTAACCATTCAATCCGGCGTCCGGGCAGGAGCCCCGCCGCCGTCAAACGGAGGGATCATCCTATGGTAGAGATCATTCGACAGGGCGCGTACCTGCTGGACGGACAGATCGTCCCCGCCGGTCAGGCCCAGGGGCAGCCCGCTCCGGACAAGGCAAGGGAAAAGACCATCGCCTACTCCATTCTCCGCGCCCACAACAGGGGGGAGGACCCCGGGAAGCTGCGCCTGAAATTCGACGCGCTGATATCCCACGACATTACCTTCGTGGGCATCGTCCAGACCGCCAAGGCCTCCGGCCTGAAGGCGTTCCCCGTCCCCTACGCCATGACCAACTGCCACAACTCCCTGTGCGCCGTGGGCGGCACCATCAACGAGGACGACCACGTGTTCGGCCTGTCCGCCGCCAAGAAATACGGCGGCGAGTACGTCCCCGCCAATCAGGCCGTCATCCATCAGTACGCCCGGGAGCGTCTGGCGGGCTGCGGAAAGATGATCCTGGGCTCGGACTCCCACACCCGCTACGGGGCCTATGGCTGCATGGGCGTAGGCGAGGGCGGCGGCGAGCTGGTCAAGCAGCTGCTGGAGAACACCTACGACGTTCCCGCTCCCGAGGTAGTCCTGGTCTGGCTGGACGGGAAGCCCCGGAAGGGGGTAGGCCCCCAGGATGTGGCCATCGCCCTGGTGGCGGCAACCTTCCCCAAGGGGGATGTGAAAAACAAGGTCCTGGAATTTGCGGGCCCCGGCGTGAAGGAGCTCAGCGCAGACTACCGCATCGGCATCGATGTCATGACCACGGAGACCAGCTGCCTGACCTCCATTTGGGAGACGGACGAGACCATCCGGAGATACTATGAGAACGTCGGCCGCCCGGAGGATTTCCGGGAGCTGAAGCCTCAGGACGGCGCGTATTATGACAGCGTGGTCAAGATCGACCTGAGCCGAGTGGAGTGCATGATCGCCCTGCCCTTCCATCCATCCATCGCCTACACCGTCCACGAGCTCCAGGCCGATCCGGAGAGGATCTTCGCCGAGGTGGAGGAGGCCTGCAACAAGCAGCTGGGCGGCAAGGTGACCATGGACCTCCGCCGCAACATCGTGGACGGCAAGGTCACCTGCGACCAGGGGGTCATCGTGGGCTGCTCCGGCGGCATGTATGAAAACATCGTGGAGGCCGCGCGCATCCTGGACGGGCAGTCCATCGGCAGCGGATACTTTGATATGAGCGTCTACCCGTCCTCCACCCCCATTTCTCTGGCGGTGACCAAGAACGGGACCGCTGCCAAGCTCATGGAGGCCGGGTGCGTGATGAAGCCCGCCTTCTGCGGCCCCTGCTTCGGGGCGGGGGACACCCCGGCTAACAATACCCTGTCGATCCGCCACGCCACCCGGAACTTCGCCAACCGGGAGGGCAGCAAGCCCGGCAGCGGGCAGATCGCCGCGGTGGCTCTGATGGACGCCCGGTCCATCGCCGCCACCGCCCGAAACGGCGGCGTGCTCACCGCCGCCACGGACATCGACTACGACTTGCCCACGGCGGAGGAGCTGGAGTACCGCTACGACGGCGGCGTTTACGCCAAGCGGTGCTATGAGGGCTTCGGCAAGGCCGACCCCGGCGCGGAGCTGCGCTACGGCCCCAACATCAAGGACTGGCCCCATATGCCCAAGCTGGAGGAGGACCTGCTGGTGCAGCTGTGCGCCGTCATCCACGACCCGGTGACCACTACCGACGAGCTGATCCCTTCCGGGGAGACCAGCTCTTACCGGTCCAACCCCATCGGGCTCAGCGAGTTCGCCCTAAGCCGCCGGGTGCCGGAGTACGTGGGCCGCAGCAAGGCGGTCCGCGCTCTGGAGGAGGCCAGGGAGCGGGGCGAGGTCCCCGCCGGCGCGGCGGACGTGCTGGCGAAGGTGGGCGGCGATATGACCCGTACCACCATCGGCTCCTGCGTGTTCGCCAATAAGCCCGGCGATGGCTCCGCCCGGGAGCAGGCGGCTTCCTGCCAGAAGGTGCTGGGGGGATTTGCCAATATCTGTTACGAGTACGCTACCAAGCGGTACCGCTCCAACTGCATCAACTGGGGCATCGTGCCCTTTACTATGGACGCGGCCGCAGGGTTCCCCTATGAGGAGGGGGATTGGGTGTATATCCCCGGCGTGAAGAAAGCTGTCGCCGGGGGCGTGGAGGACATCCCCGCCAAGGTGATCCGGAAGGATGGGACGGTCTGCGACCTGGCGCTGAAATGCGCGGGTCTGACTGCGGATGAGCGGCTGATCCTTCAGGAGGGGTGCCTGATGAATTATTACGCTGCGGGATATGGAAAGTAAACGATTCTGGGAAGAACGCTGGAAGCTGGAAGACCCGCAGAGGCTTTCGCCTTATCTGGACGGGTATTACCAGTGGAAGGACGGGATCATAGATATTTTCCGGGCGCACCGGGTCGAGAGGATTTGCGACGCGGCCTGCGGCTATGGCGCGTACAGTCTCGCGTTTGCCTCCAACGGTTTCCAAGTAACGAGCTTTGACATCTCTCCGTCAGCGGTGGAGATCACCCGCAGGGGGCTGGAACGATACGGCATAGCCGCCGACGTGAAGGCAGCGAGCATCCTGTCTACCGGATATGGGGATGAAGTGTTTGACGGCGTGGTTGCCGGTTCCGTTTTGGATCATATGACCGTGGCAGACGCGCAAAAAGCCCTATCCGAGCTGTACCGGATCACCAAACCGGGCGGCCTGATCCTGGTATCCTTTGATACGGCGGAGGAATCAGACCTTGAGATGGCTCACGAGCGCCTTTCAGACGGCAGCCTGCGGTATGCGGAGGGTACCCCCCGAGCTGGGATGATCTTTCATCCTTACGACAGAGATGGGATCGTTTCGCTTCTGAAGGGAAAAACTGTGATTTATGAGCAGACTAACAGAAAAGGAGAACAGATCCGTATTTTGAGAAAATAGCCGGAGGCCTGCGCAGGTTCTCCGGCGGTCGGAAAAACTCCGGTGATTTCATTGCGATATGTATGACAAAACAGAAAGGACGGTTTAGAAGAGAATTATGTTTCAGTCGGTTCAGGAGATCCAGGATTTTTGCCAGAGCAGCGGTGTTCAGATGATCGATTTCAAGACGGTTGACCTGACGGGCCGGTGGCACCATATCACCATCCCCGCGGCGCGTTTTACCGAGGACACGGTGCGTTATGGCATTGGCTTTGACGGATCGAATTTTGGTTATGCGTCTGTGGAAAAGAGCGATATGGTGTTTGTTCCCGATATCGCTACCGCCTGTATGGACCCCTTTGCCGCTGTGCCCACGCTCTCGATGACCGGCGATGTACAGATCATCGACCAGCCGGAGAACCGGCGCTTTGGGCAGTATGCCCGCAGCGTCACGGAGCGGGCGGAGGAGTATATGCGTGAGACAGGCGTGGCCGATCAAATGGTGGTAGGGCCGGAATTTGAGTTCTACCTGTTTGACAGCGTACGCTTTGAGAGCGCGCCGCACCATGCGTCCTTCCGGGTGAATTCCCTGGAGGCGGAATGGAATACCGGCGAGGAAGGCGGAAGCGGGTATCATATCCGCCATCACGACGGCTATCACGCCGCCCTGCCCCAGGACCTCACCTTTGACCTGCGCAATGAGATCTGCCGGATGATGGAGGATTGGGGCGTAAAAGTAAAATACCATCACCATGAGGTAGGAGGCCCCGGCCAGCTGGAGATCGAGGTGGAGCCGGAGAGTCTGACCGAAATGGCGGACAAAACCCTGATCACCAAATATATTATTCGAAATGTGGCCGCCAGGCACCAGCAGACGGCGTCTTTCATGCCCAAGCCCATCTATGGTGAAGCGGGCAGCGGGATGCACGTCCACATCTGGCTGTGGAAGGACGGCAAGCCCCTGTTCTATGATGAGAAGGGGTACTCTCAGCTCTCCGATACGGCGCTGTATTTCATTGGAGGACTGCTCCGTCATGCGGCCTCGCTGTGCGCCATCACCAATCCCTCCACCAACTCCTTCAAGCGTCTGGTACCCGGTTTTGAAGCGCCGGTGACCATCGGCTATGCCACGGCCAACCGCTCCTCCATCATCCGTATTCCGGCCTATGCCAAAACGCCGGCGCAGAAGCGCTTTGAGCTGCGCAACCCGGACGCTCTCTGCAATCCTTACTATGCCTATGCCGCTATCCTGATGGCAGGACTGGACGGAATCCTCAACAAAATCGATCCCCACGCCAACGGCTGGGGGCCCTATGACTTCAATCTCTTTGCGCTCTCCGATGAGGACAAGAAGCGGATCCAGGGGCTGCCGAAGTCTCTGGGGGAGGCGCTGGACGCCCTGGAGGCGGATCACGCCTATCTGACCGCCGGAGGCGTGTTCCCGGAAGAGCTGATCCACAATTGGATCCGGATCAAACGGGCGGAGGAGGAGGAAATTTCCCGTATTCCCACGCCGGCTGAGTTCCAGCGTTACTACGCTCTGTAAGGGAGATAGCCATGGAAAAGATCAAAATGACCACCCCCCTCGTGGAGATGGACGGCGACGAAATGACCCGCATCCTGTGGGCCATGATAAAGGAAAAACTGATCCTGCCCTTTGTGGAGCTGAAAACGGAATACTATGATCTGGGCCTCCTCCACCGGAACGAAACGAAGGACCAGGTGACTGTGGACGCCGCCCACGCCACAAAAAAATACGGCGTGGCGGTGAAATGCGCCACCATCACCCCCAACCGGCAGAGGATGGAGGAATACCCCCAGCTCACCGAGATGTGGAAGAGCCCCAACGGCACCATCCGGAGTATCCTGGACGGCACCGTGTTCCGGACGCCCATCTGCATCGACGCTATCAAGCCGGTGGTGAAGAACTGGAAGAAGCCCATCACCATCGCCCGTCACGCCTACGGCGACGTATACAAGAGCGTGGATTTCGTGACGGAGAAGCCCGGTACCTGCACCATGACCTTCACCAGCGACGACGGGAGCGAGGAGAAGACCGTTACCGTGCAGAAGGTGGACGGCCCCGCCGTCTGGCAGGGGGCCCACAACAAGGAGCAGTCTATCCGCTCCTTCGCACGTTCCTGCTTCCAGTACGCGGTGGATACCCGGCAGGACCTTTGGTTCTCCACCAAGGACACCATCGCCAAGGTCTATGACGGCGAGTTCAAGCGCATTTTCGAAGAGGAGTTCGAAGGCTACAAGGCCAAATTCGAGGAGCTGGGGATCAGCTACTTCTACACCCTGATCGACGACGCGGTGGCCCGGGTCATCCGCTCCGAGGGCGGGTACATCTGGGCCTGCAAGAACTATGACGGTGACGTGATGAGCGACATGGTCTCCACTGCCTTCGGCTCTCTGGCCATGATGACCTCCGTGCTGGCCGCCCCTGACGGGACCACCGAGTTCGAGGCCGCTCACGGCACCGTGACCCGCCATTACTACCGCTATCTGAAAGGGGAGAAGACCTCCACCAACCCCATGGCCACCATCTTCGCCTGGAGCGGCGCCCTGCGGAAGCGGGGAGAGCTGGACGGGCTGGCGGATCTGGTCCGGTTTGCCGGGAAGCTGGAGGAGGCCAGCTTTGACACCCTCAACGAGGGCGTCATGACCGGGGATCTGGTGGGCCTTGTGGAGCCCGGCTTTGCTGCCCGGGCGGTGACCTCCGAGGCGTTTTTGGACGAGATCGCCGGACGGCTGACACGGAAGCTGTAGCCTGTATCCCTGCGGCGGACTGGAAAAGGAAGGCCAAATTTTTTCTGGAAAGTGGTAATTGTCACTTGACAGGACCGCCTATGGGTTGTACTATATGTATGTTCGCTTTGCGGATGTAGGCGCAATATCTTGTGCCCGGGGAAGGAGACCCTGTCCCCGGGCACAGTTTTGAATTATTTTTGATTGACTGAGGAGTACGGGGAAATGACGATCGAAAAATTGAAAAAGCGGGACGGACGGCTGGTCAGCTTCGATAAGGAGAAGATCGCGAGCGCCATTGCCAAGGCCTTTGAGGCCACCTATAAGCCCGGGCAGGAGGATGTTGCCAAGGCCCTGGCGGAAGAGGTGCTGTCCATCCTGGAGGTGGAGGGCGCGGCCGCGCCGGAGGTGGAGCATATCCAGGACCTGGTGGAAAAGGTCCTCATGGATAACGGCTACATCCAGACGGCCAAGGCCTACATCCTCTACCGCAACGAGCGCAGCCGCGTGCGGGAGATGAACACCCGGCTCATGAAGACCTACGAGGATATCACCTTCTCGGACGCGGTGGACTCCGACGTGAAGCGCGAGAATGCCAACATCAACGGCGACACTGCCATGGGCTCCATGCTCAAGTACGGCAGCGAGGGCGCCAAGCAGTTCTACCAGATGTTCGTCCTCAAGCCCGAGCACGCCAAGGCCCATCAGGAGGGAGACATCCACATCCACGATCTGGACTTCTATACCCTGACCACCACCTGCTGCCAGATCGATATCAAGAAGCTGTTCAGGGGCGGCTTTTCCACCGGCCACGGCTATCTGCGGGAGCCCAACGATATCTCCTCCTACGCCGCCCTGGCCTGTATCGCCATCCAGTCCAACCAGAACGACCAGCACGGTGGACAAGCCATCGTCAACTTCGACTATGGTATGGCAGACGGCGTGAAGAAGACCTTCCGCCGGTACTACACCCGGAACCTGGCCAAGGCTCTCATGCTCTGGCACGACGATATGGCCGACCCGGAGAGCGAGCTGAAGGCCCTGCGGGAGAAGATCCAGGAGGAGACCGGGAAGTATCCCCGCTTAGAGCGCTGCGAGGAATACATGGCGGTGGAGCTGCCCTATCTGGTGGAGAAGTTCGGCGACGAGGAGCGGATGAAGCGGGCCCAGGCCATGGCCATCCACTATGCGGAGAAGGAGACCGACCGGGCCACCTTCCAGGCCATGGAGGCGTTTATCCACAACCTGAACACCATGCACTCCCGGGCCGGGGCCCAGACCCCCTTCTCCTCCATCAACTACGGTATGGACACCTCTCCCGAGGGGCGGATGGTGATGCGAAACCTTCTGCTCACCACCGAGCAGGGGCTGGGCAACGGGGAGACCCCCATTTTCCCCATCCAGATCTTCCGGGTGAAGGAGGGGGTCAACTACAACCCCGGCGAGCCCAACTACGATCTCTTCAAGCTGGCCTGCCGGTGTTCCGCCAAGCGGCTGTTCCCCAACTTCGCTTTTATCGACGCGCCCTTCAACCTCCAGTACTACGATCCCAAGCGGCCGGAGACAGAGATCGCCTACATGGGCTGCCGCACCCGGGTCATCTCCAACGTGTACGATCCCTCCCGCCAGCAGTGCAACCAGCGGGGGAATCTGAGCTTTACGTCCATCAACCTGCCCCGGATCGCCATCAAGGCCAAGGGAGACCTGGATGCATTCTTCGATGAGCTGGACCGGAAGATGGAGCTGTGCGTGGACCAGCTGATGGAGCGGTTCGAGATCCAGGCCCGGAAGCATGTGTATAACTTCCCCTTCCTCATGGGCCAGGGGGTGTGGCTGGACAGCGAGAAGCTGAACTGGACCGACGAGGTCCGGGAGGTGCTCAAGCACGGGACCCTGTCCGTGGGCTTCATCGGCCTGGCGGAGACCCTGGTGGCCCTCACCGGCCAGCACCACGGCGAGAGCGAGCGCAGCCAGCGGCTGGGATTGGAGATCATCGCCCGGATGCGGGCCCGGATGGACGCGGAGAGCCAGAAGACGGGGCTGAATTTCTCCCTGCTGGCCACCCCTGCCGAGGGGCTGTCGGGGCGGTTCATCCGGATGGATAAGAAACGCTTCGGGGAGATCCCCGGCGTGACCGACCGGGATTACTATACCAACAGCTTCCACGTGCCGGTGTACTATTCCATCAGCGCCTTTGAGAAGATCAAGCTGGAGGCGCCCTATCACGCGCTGACCAACGCGGGGCACATCAGCTATGTGGAGATGGACGGCGATCCGCTGAAGAACCTGGACGCCTTTGAGAAGGTGGTCCGCTGCATGAAGGAGGCGGGCATCGGGTACGGCTCGGTGAACCATCCGGTGGACCGGGACCCCTGCTGCGGGTATACGGGGATCATCGACGACGAGTGTCCCGGCTGCGGGCGGAAGGAATGCTCCTGCCCGGAGAGCTTCGAGCGCATCCGCCGGATCACGGGATATCTGGTGGGGAGCATGGACCAGTGGAATGACGCCAAATCCGCGGAGGAAGCGGAGCGGGTCAAGCACGGGATGTAATTGCAGAAAAAGGCGGAGGGTGAAGGTGCCCTCCGCCTTTTTTGGACATGCCCCTTGACGCTGGCCCCATCTCTTATTATAATGAGCACAAATGTTTTGCCGGAAGAGAGGAAAAATCTATGCCTACCCCCCGTATCGCCGCCATCCACGATCTCAGCGGCTTCGGCCGCTGCGCCCTGACCATCGTCATTCCGGTACTGTCCGCCATGGGCGTCCAGTGCTGTCCGCTGCCTACCGCCCTGCTGTCCACCCATACCGGAGGCTTTCAGGGAAACACCTTCCTGGATCTGACGGACCAGATGGGCCCCATAGCCGCCCACTGGAGGGAGGAGGGTGTGGCTTTCGACGGGATCTACACCGGATTCATGAGCTCCGTGGAGCAGATGGAACAGACGGCGGCGTTTATCCGGAGCTTCCGGCGGCAGGGATGTCCTGTCCTCATCGACCCGGTGATGGGGGATCATGGCCGCCCTTACCGGACGTATACGCCGGAGATGTGCCGGGCCATGGCGGAGCTGGCGGCGGAGGCGGACGTGCTTACCCCCAACCGCACCGAAGCCGCGCTGCTGCTGAGAGAGGACTATGACGTTCTCCGGCTGGACCGGGAGGCGGACTGCCGGAAGTGGTGCGAGGCGTTGAGCCTGGAGGGACGGCGTTCCGTGGTGCTGACGGGGGTATCCCTGACGGAGGGCGTCGTGGGAGCCGCCTGCCTGGACCGGGACCGTGGGACGGTGGAGTTTGTCTCCGCGCCGGCGGTGGAGGGACAGTTCCATGGGACGGGGGACCTGTTTGCCAGCGTGCTGGCGGGAGGCCTGGTCCGGGGATGGTCCCTGGCGGAGGCGGCGGGGCTGGCGGCGGATTTTGTCAGCCGGTGCGCCCAACGGACCAGGGAGGAGGACACGCCCCGGCGGGAGGGCGTGGACTTCGAGCCCCTGCTGTGGCGGCTGGGGCAGAGGATGGAGGAGGAGCCATGCCGGAACTGACCACGGACGTCCGCTACGTCAAGGGCATCGGGGAGCAGAGGGCCAAGAGCCTGGAAAAGCTGGAGATCAGGACGCTGAAGGACCTGATCTCCTATTTCCCGAGGGACTACGACGACCGGCGGACCTTTAAGAAGATCAGGGACCTGGAGGACGGCGAGAGCGCCTGCGTGGAGGCCATGGTGGCCGCGCCGCCCACGCTGAACCGCATCCGTGCCGGACTGGAGCTGGTCAAGCTTCGGGCGGTGGACGAGACCGGGACCCTGGATATCACATTCTTCAATCAGACGTACCGGAAGGACGGCTTCCAGGCGGGGGAGACCTACACCTTCTTCGGCAAGGCGGAGGTGTCGGGGCGCAGGCGGGCCATGGCAAACCCCGTGGCGGAGCAGGAGGGGGGGCGGCTCCTGACGGGCCGGATCATGCCCGTTTACCCCCTCACCGCCGGGATCAGCCAGACGATGCTGGTCAAGGCGGTGGAGCAGGGGCTGGCGGCCTGCCGGTCCCTGCTGCC
>OFHO01002285.1_pt1 | contig 11918 bp, 9 predicted proteins | sample 1521531 | NCBI WGS metagenome assembly OFHO01 (sample SAMEA3504124, study PRJEB24116) | mouse gut metagenome | biome: mouse gut; feature: mouse-associated habitat; material: faeces | place: Denmark | collected 2011
CACGGCAAGTGAAATCGTTAAGCAGTATAATATAAAACGCCGCGGAATTCAATCATGAATTCCTGCAGAACCGGCCTGAAAAAGGAGCCGTCCGCGCGCAGCCGACAGCCCCTTTCTTTGCAGCCATTCTTTTCTCAGCTATTTTCAGACTTCTTCCTGCATCCACACCCGCATCTGGTTCTCGCCCCGGTTGGCCCAGGCATAATAAGGGATGGCCGTCATCTGCGCTTTCTCCTTCACGGGAGGCTCCTCGCTGTACAACTCATCGCTGCCCACCATGCGGAGACCCTCAAATTTCAGCAGTACATTTCCTTTCAGCACGCCCTCCTCGCAGGTCACAGCCTCCGCCTTCAGCTCTTTGGGAATCCGCAGGCTCTGAATCAGCTCCCCGTTGTCCACGCCCTCGAAGCAGTAGACCACAGGTCCCCGCAGCAGGGCCACGCAGCCCGCGTCCTCCCGCACATGCTGGTTGGCGTAGGCTTTCCGCACCTCCATGGGGAACTCCACCTCTACTACATCTCCGTCTTCCCACCTCCTGGTGATGTAGACATAGCCCTTCTTCATCAAGCCCTGCATGTCCAGCTTCTCTCCGTTCACGGTCAGGAACACCCGCCGGTCCTCCGGCTTCACATAATAAGGGATGTGGATGGCAAAGGTGAACGCCTCCTCCGTCTTGGGCGCGACGGTATAGCGGGTCCTCCCTTCCCAGGGGTAGCTGGTCTCCACGGTGACGTCCGCCTTCTCCAGCTGCGCCCTCTGCCCGATCATCAGGTGGGAGTAGATCGTGGACTCGTTCTCGCTCCAGCAGTACTGCCCCAAAGAGGTCACCAGCCGCACCAGGTTGGGCGGGCAGCAGGCGCAGGCGTACCAGCCGGGCCTTACCGGCAGGGAATGCTGATACCCGAAGAGCTTCCCGGACACTCCCGGCTCGCACTCCAGAGGGTTCACATAGAAATACTTCTTCCCGTCCAGCTGCATGCCGCTGATGGTGCTGTTGTACAGCTCCTTCTCCATGATGTCCGCGTAGGTGCCGTCCATCTCCATCTCCAGCATCCGGTGGGCGAAGAACACCATGGCGATGGAGGCGCAGGTCTCCGCGTAGGCCATGTCGTTGGGCAGCTCGTAATTGTTGGAGAAGGCCTCCCCCTCCGGGTTCCCGCCCAGGGCCCCGGTGATGTACATCTTCTTGTTCACCACATTGTCCCACAGGGTCCGGCAGGCCTGATACATCCTCTCGTCCCCGTCCGCCCCGGCCACGTCCGCCATGGCGGTGTACATATACAGGGCACGGACCGCATGGCCCACCGCCTCCTTCTGGTCGTAGATGGGCTCATGGGCCTGGTTGTAGGTCACGTCCATGGCCTCGATGCTGTACTGCCCCCAGTGCTGCCAGCCGCGCTTCAGCTTCTCCTGGTGGAAATAGTCCGGATTCTTCCCCCGCTCTTCCAGGAAATATTTCGCCATGTCCCTGTACTTCTCTTTCCCCGTGGCCCGGTAGAGCTTCATCAGGCCGATCTCCACCTCCTGGTGTCCCGGGATGCCGTGCTCCTTGCCCTCCTCGGCGCCGAAGCGGTCTATGATATGGTCGGCCATGCGCTCCATCACATGCAGGAGCTTATCCTTCCCGGTGACGTCGAAATAAGCCACGGCGGCCTCCATCATATGCCCAGCGCAGTAGAGCTCATGGCACTCGTGGAGGTTCTGCCAGCGGTGCTCGGGCTCCTTGATGGTGAAGTAGGTGTTCAGATAGCCGTCGGGCTGCTGGGCCTTCTCGATGATATCGATGATGTCGTCCGTCCGCTTCTCCAGCGCCGGGTCCGGCTTCACGGACAGGGAATAGGCCACGCCCTCCAGCCATTTCGCCAGGTCGCTGTCCTGGAATACCATCCCGTAGAACTCACCCTGGCTCAAGCCAGCGGCGATGCGGAAGTTCTCGATGGCGTGGCTCTTCGCCACCCCTGGCACTTCATCGTTCAGAACCTTTTCCTGGAAAGGGATGACTACATCGATGACTTTCTCCTGCATCCCGCTCCAGAATCCGTCCGCCACCTTCACCTGGCTGACATTTACCTCTTTTGCCGTTTTTTTCATGTCCATCCTCCATTCTGCCGCCAGGCGGCATGTATCCTTGCGGTCCGTCTCATATTCAGATGTGTACAAATACGAATATCTCCAAAACGGGAATTGCCTGTTCCCAAGAACTATGTTATCATTTTCATAAATAAACGCAACATACAGTTTTCAATGAAAGGTGGACAAATCATAGATGTTGTACCTGGTATCAGACGCCTCCAGGCCGGTCCGTTTCCTGTCCGCGGGCAATCTCAACAATGAGGACCAGTTCCTCCATTCCAAGCGCACCATCCAGTCCTATGAGCTCATCTCCGTCACCAGGGGCACCCTGCACATCCAGTCCGGCCAGAGGGACTATGCGCTGAGCCCCGGGCAGTTCGTGCTGCTGTTCCCCGGGGAATGCCATTTCGGCACCCGGGCCTCCCAGGGGGAGCTGGGCTTCTACTGGACCCATTTCCACTTCGACGCGGAAGTCAGCGCCGTCTACGAGGAACCCCCGGAGGCCGCCCTGTTCCCGGACGAGAGCCGCCCCCGGTACATCCTTCCGGAGACCGGCACGCTGTCCGCCAACAGCCGGGTCAATGTGCTGTTCGTGCAGCTCCTGGATCTGGCCAAGCGCTTAGGGAGCCTGTCCTCCACCCAGTGCAGCTATGCCCAGAGCACCCTGCTGCTGGAGGTGACCCATGAATGCTTCTTCCGCCGTCACCTGATGCAGCAGAACGAGAAAGTCCCCCTGGGCATCGCGGACCTGATGGAATGGCTGGAGCTCAATTTCGACACTGCCCTGTCCGTGGCGGGCATCGCGGAGAAGTTCGGCTACCATCCCTCCTACCTGACTTCCGTATTCAAGCGCTACAGCGGGTGCACCATCACCGAATATCTGAACCGCCAGCGCATCCGGGTGGCGAAGAACCTCCTGACCTCCACGCCGAAGCTGACCCTGGCGGAGATCGGCACCCAGGTGGGCATCGGGGACGAGAAATATTTCATGCGGCTCTTCAAGCGCTATGAGGGCGTCACCGCCACCGCCTACCGGGAGGCCTTTTCCAGGAAGCCGCTGAACCGGTAGGATTTGGCAAGGCCATCAGGGCCCTAGAAAAAGAAGCTTGCGTTATGGGTTCGTTCCATTATATAATGAGGGTGGCCCTTTGGGGCCGGGACTTCAAAAAACAGGAGGATGGATGACCATGCTGGAATTTCGATATGACACACAATTGCTGATAGAAGGTGAAAATCTGGACGAAGATACGATTACGGATTATTTCACGGAGAACTTTAAGGGCGACTGCCTGCTGGCTGTGGGGGACGATGAGCTGATCAAGATTCATTACCACACCAATGAGCCCTGGAAGGTGCTGGAATACTGCGCTTCCCTGGGGGAGATTCATGACATCGTCATCGAGGACATGGACAGGCAGGCCAGGGGGCTGCAGGGCTAGTGCGCCGTTCAGCCCCGAAGCCATGAAAAGCAGGCTCACCCCCGCCCACGCGGGAAAATCGGAGAGGGGGATAATCAGTCCCCCTTCCACACCGCCTGGCATACCGTTCGGTACCAAGGCGGTTCAATCGTTTTCACGTACTTCTGTCTTGGCTCCCTAAAGCCTCCCCAGCTCATCCATCATCGCGCGCCTGTTCCGGTACTTGCCCCTCCATTCTGCCGCGATTTCTTCTGCCACTTTAGAACCTCCCGTTATCTTCTTCATTCTGCAAAGCAGCGCCACAAGCTGCCGGTACTTGCTTCTGTCGCCGGTGTGCATCGCCATCTTATCGACTTCCTCTTTGTATTTCTGCAGCAGTTCCCCGGGATAGTCCTTCTTTAGGACATCTTCATACTGTTGCAGCATATTCAGCCCCGGACTCCCCGTGACAAGTTCAAGCAGTCTGTCATACAGCTTTTCTTCTTTATACAGCTCGTCCGGGCGCACATGTCCCGGAAGATTCGCGAATACCTCTTCCCTTTTTTCCTTCCATTCCCCGGGGGGATATTGTTTCTTCAATTCCCTGTAGATATGCAGCTTCCCCGGGTCATCTTCCAGAACCAGCTTCCATAATTGCTTTCTGTACGCCTCCCGGTTCCCCTGTAAAAGAAAAATCTCTTTTTTCTGATTGCTGTACTCCGCTACCAGGCCCCTGTATTCTTTATCCAAAGCCATGCTCTCGTCCAGGGCTTCCAGAGCGTGCGCGTATTCTTTCTTTTTTGTGCAAAATTCTATGTAATACCGCCTCACTGACGAATTGCGCCAATGCTTTCTGCAGAATTCCTCTATCAGGATTCCGGAATTTTTCTGCTTTTCAATCATTCCCAGATATCTGGTGGCCCATTTTCCCGTGTGGTAGCTGCCGCTCCAGCTGTCGCTTTGGAGCGATGACTTCTCTATCATATCTTTTATAAACTGCAGCTTAGGCTCCCTGAATTCCTTTTCCTGGAATTCCTCCATGATAACCTGCTCTATATATTCTTCCAGATAGTCTATGACGGAACCGTCCAGATGCTCCGTGAACCAGCGGAACATCTGCTGCTTTACATCCATGTCGGCTTTGGACAGGATCTCCCGCCAATACTGCTCTATCTCCCCGGCCAGCGTGCCGGTGCCGCCATCGGAGTCGTCCATGGCCACATCCCCTAAGACAGTAAACATGTGATTCATCAACGCAAAGGCGCTCATATAGTCTCCATCATCAACCATACGGCGCACATCTGCATCCAATATTTCGTCCAGCTCGGACAAGAAGCCGTCCGCCTCATAGTAACTGATAAAGCCGTCTCTTCCCAGGTATCTGTCCGTGATACGGTCTATCTGGCGGACGTACCTTTTTATGTCCTCTTTTGTCGTCCCTTTCTTCACCATGCCTCGAAAACGGAGCAGCAGCTTTTCATCTTCTTTCAAAAGCGATACCAGGTACGACCTTACCACGTCAATATCCGCTTCCCGGACAAGCTCCTCGACGGAAGTGGTCTTGGGGCTGTCGTCCTCTTCGGCTCCTCCCGACTCTTCCGCCTCCTGTCCCTCCTCAGACCATTGGTATAAGACCGCCGCCATATGCTTGCAACGGTTTCCGTCCTCAGCATAAGGGCAGGAGCAGTACATATCCACGGCTTCCCCGTTCCTGAGGGTAATCTCCACCTCATACTCCTCTGTCCCAATGACATCTGCCCTTATGCTGTCCGCGGCAATCTCCATGTTTTCCACTGCGTCATCACAATAATAATCGTATCCCCGTTCCAGGATCCGTGCCGCAAACAGTCTCTTCCAGTTCATCTCTTCGCCCCTTCTTCCGGCAGAATCTTCCGGTATTTCTTTGGCAGACCATCCTGCCGGCTTTTGTCTGGTCTGCGCAGGCGCGCCTACCTGTCCAGTATCATTTTTACCGCTTCCTTTAATGTGTCGCTGAAATCAGCCAGGTCATCGACTGTGATGACTTTAAGGCGGATGAGATCCGCAATATCGAAGACCGCGCTTGCTTTCTCTCTCTCAATCATGACGCCCGGGGATTTTTTGTCTCTCCTGATCCGCCCTTCCAGCTTCCAGAATCTGTCGGAAGGATTGCCCTTATCCGAACTCAGCAGAGCTATATACTCCTTATTCAGGCGATCCATATAGTTTTCCTGCCAATCGGCTATTTTCTCTCTAAAAAGCTTCCAGTCGCTCTTTGATATCTCCATTTCAGGCTCCCCCTTTTTCTTTCTATCTACAGTATAATGGAAAGGTGCAGGAAATACAATACCGGGCCATCCAAATGATGTCTTTTGTGGAAAAGCGAGGCGAAATGTGGTAGAATGTCCCTAGTACCCCGATGCAGAAAGCCTTGAGCAATCAGCACTCGCTGTCCACCCCAGTACTGCGTTGTCATCGGTCGACGATGCCCCCGCATCGCCTCCTTCCTCCGCCTTGTCCTGGTGCGGACATCAAGCACTGATTACTCGGGAATTCATGCACCGGTGTACTAATACCCCTGAAGCCATGCCTGTGAACGGCATGACATATATAAATATTCTGCATTGCATACACCACACAAGGAGAAAACGAAAATCATGCCCATGGAAAACACCTACTCTGTCCCGTATTTATATGAAACATTATCCGCCAAAGCACCCGGGCTCTCCCGGCCGCTGGCAGTAAGCGTCCCCGGCTCCAAGAGCATCACCAACCGTGCCCTGCTGCTGGCCACGCTGGCTCAGGGGACTTCCACCCTGCGGGGCGTCCTCTTCTCCGATGACTCCAGGCATTTCCTGAAATGCGTCCAGGATCTGGGATTCGAGACGGCTGTGGACGAAGGAGCCCGGACAGTCACGGTCAAAGGGGCAGGGGGCGCGGTCCCCCTCTCTGAGGCCAGCCAGCATGTGGGCAGCGCCGGAACCGCCGCACGCTTTCTGACGGCATTCCTGGGGCTGAGCCAGGGAGTCTACCATATGGATTCCTCGGAACAGATGCGCAGGCGGCCCATGGCTCCGCTGCTGGATTCCCTGACAGAGCTGGGCTGCGAAGTCTCATATGAAGGGAACGGGGCAGAAGGGCGGATACCCCGGAGTTTTCCCTTCACGCTGCGGGGACACGGCTTCCGGAAGAACAGCATCTGCGTGAATATCGATGAGAGCAGCCAGTTCCTGAGCGCCCTGCTGATTGTGTCCTGTCTGTGCAGCCAGGATTTCACCACTGCCATAGAGGGCGCCCACGGGATGGCTTATATCGAAATGACCAGAAAGATGATGCGCCAGTTCGGCGTAGAGACCCTGAAGCAGGACGAGAGGACGTTCCTGACCCCGGCGGGGCAGCATTATCGGGCGCTGGATTATCAGATAGAGCCTGATGTCTCGGCGGCCTGTTATTTCTATGCCATGTGCCCGCTTCTGCGCATCCCGGTGAGGGTGGACGATGTGCACTTCGATTCCCTTCAGGGGGACGTGAGGTTCCTACGGATATTGGAACAGATGGGCTGCCGCGCCGCAGAAACCCCCCGGGGCATCCTGCTGGAGCCTTCCGCGGACGGAATCTTCCACGGCGTCACGGCTGATATGTCCGCCTGTTCGGATCAGGCGATTACCCTGGCAGCCATCGCCCCCTTTGCGGACAGCCCTACCACCATCACGGGGATAGGCCATATCCGTTTTCAGGAGAGCGACCGCATCGCGGGCATGGCCGCGGAGCTGACCAGGATGGGCATCCGCTGTGAAGAGCGGGCAGACAGCATCACCGTCTATCCGGGCTCCCCGAAGCCGTCCACCGTGGAGACCTATGAGGACCACCGCATGGCCATGGGCTTCGCCCTCACCGGGCTGCGCAGCCCCGGCATCTCCATCTCCAATCCCGGGTGCTGCCGCAAAACTTTTGAGGACTATTTCGCAGTGCTGGACCATGCGGCGGATTGCCTTGCATCGACCTGATCGCATCACCCTGAACCAGACAGGGCAACAGCAAAGCGGCTGCATATACCACCGGGTATCTGCAGCCGCTTATGTATATCGTTGCCGGCTAAAGCCGGGTTATCGCACTTGTATAGATGAAATCCGGGCCCCTATGCTATCTGGAGGTGTTCTTTTACTCTCCGCATTTCTGACTCAAGCACATTTACACGGATAGAGAGCATTTCATTCTCTGCCCCTGCTTTTAATGCCTCATGCAGTTTTTTTGACAGATTATGATGCCCCTCTGCTACTTGCCGGATATTGGCGCGAATTTCATTCTCAATCGTCAGCTCAATGTTCCTGATATCCGATTCCATCCGGTCAATCTTGGCTTCCATCTGATCCATGCGAGATTCCATACGATCCATACGGGATTCCATCTGATCCATCTTAGATAGGATTAGGTCTAATTTTTCACTATCTGTCATAGACACATTCCTCCTTTCCTGAAATTCAGTATAACACAGGCCAATCGCGGAGTCCAGCAAAATCCGCCAATATTTTCGGCTTATGGCAAACGCACCACGGCGACGCCGTATTCGGACAGCTCCAGGCTTCCATCCAATGTCCCGCCTGACAGGATATCCGTTCCCTTCACGCCGGGGATAGTGACGGACTCCTTCGTCCAGTTCAGATAGAACTCGTACACGCCCTCTTCGCCGCTTCTGACATGGCACTCCACGCCCCGGGGGAGTTTGCGCACTGTAATCCCCGCGTCCTCCATCATCCGCTGGAACAGCGGGCGCATGGCGGCGGCGCTGGTTCTGGCGGCCACATAGTAAGCCCTGCCCTCTCCGTGGCTCTTGCAGGTCACGGCGGCGCTGCCCCGGTAGAAGTCATCGGTGTAGGTGCCGAGCACGTCGGCATCCCGCACCTGTAAGATTTCCGCGTAGTCAAATACTTCCCAGTCCCCTTGGGCTTCGGGCCGGCCTTCCGCAGATGCCGCTGCCCGGTAGGCTCCGCTTTCTTCCGCAGATGCTGCCTCCCCGCAGGCTCCGCTTTCTTTTGCGGATGGGGAGCTGCCCTGGAGGCTGTCCGCCGCAGCCGCGGCCTGGGCGTCCTGCCGGTTCCGGGAAGGGGTTTCCACGGCCTGGGCGGGCGCGGCCGCTCTGCCCAGAGCTTCCGCTGTCAGGGCGATGCCGTTCCTGTCGGTGGGGTACAGGGAATCAATCTCCTCGCTGACGATGCCGAAGAGGTCTTTCAGCCCGTCCCCGGGGAAGCCGCCCAGGTAGCAGAGCTGTTCGCTGTCCACATAGCCGCACAGGTAGGTGGCCAGGAGCTGCCCGCCCCTTTCCACGAAGGCTTTCAGATTCTGCGCCGTCCCGGGCTGGAGCATGTACAGCATGGGCGCCACCACCAGGTCATAGCAGTCCAGATCCTCGTCGGAGCCCACGATGTCCATGTCCACGCCCAGCCGGAAGAATTCCTTCCAGATGCCGATGCAGGTCTGCTCAAATTTTTTGGTATTCCGCCCCAGACCCTGCATGTCCTCGATGGCCCAGCGGTTGTCCCAGTCGAAGAGCATGGCGGCTCTTGTCTTCACCAGCGTTCCCGCTGCCGGGGCGATTTGCTGCAGCAGCTCCCCTACCTCCGCCACCTCCCGGAAGATTCTCGTGTCGTCCGTCCCTATGTGATCCACCACCGCGCCGTGGAACTGCTCGTAGGAGCCGCGGCCTTTCCGCCACTGGAAATACTGCACGGAGTCGGAGCCGCAGGCCACCGCCTGGAGGCAGGCCAGCCTGTGAATGCCGGGGCGCTTTACCTTGTTCACGTTCTGCCAGTTCACCAGGCCGGGGGCGCTCTCCATCATCATGAACGGTACGCCGCGTTTCAGAGAACGCATCAGCGCATGCTGGAAGGCGGTCTCGAAGGCGGTGTCCTCCAGGGTCTCCCAGTCGTTGTGGAAGGGGGGATAATTGTCCCAGGACACCACGTCCATGTGGGGAGCCATCTTCCGGTAGTCCAGCCCGCCGAACATGCGCATCAGGTTGGCCGTCACGGGGATGAGGGGGGTGACGCTGTGGAGCACATCGGCTTCCGCCTTCATGAAATCGTTGGTGTTCCAGGTGGTGAAGCGCTTCCACTCCAGGTTCAGGCCCATGACGCTGGTCTCGCCGTGGACGAAGGGGGGCTCTATCTGGTCGAAATCGTTGTAGCGGTGGCTCCAAAAGAAAGTCCACCAGGCGCGGTTGAGCTTTTCGATGTCATTGTCGTACTTCTCTCTCAGGTATTTACGGAATTTCGTTATGCAGTGGTCGCAGTAGCATTCCCCGCTGAACTCGTTGGAGATGTGGTACATGATCACGCCGGGATGGGAGCCGAACCTCTCCGCCAGCTTTCTGTCAAGGATAGCCACCTTTTCCCGATAGACAGGGGAAGTCATACAGTGGTTGTGGCGTCCGCCGTGATGCTCCCGCATGCCCATCTGGTTCACCCGCATGGCCTCAGGGTATTTTGCGTCCAGCCAGGCGGGGCGGGCTCCCGAGGGCGTGGCCAGCACGGTGTAGATGCCGTTCTCGTAGAGCCTGTCTATAATCTGCGCCAGCCAGTCAAAATCGTACTTTCCCTCCTGGGGCTCCAGCACAGACCAGGAAAAAATGCCTACGCTGGCGCTGTTGATGCCGGCCTTCTTCATCAGCTCCACGTCCTGCTCCAGGATGTCCGGCCTGTCCAGCCACTGCTCGGGATTGTAGTCGCCGCCGTGGACGAAGCCGCCTATCTGAGGGAATAAAATCTTCTTCTCCATATGTGGATATCTCCTTATTTTTATGTATTTTAGTGCTGTTTCCAGTATAGTCCCCTTTTCCGCAGAAATCAATATGGGGACGGTACTGATTGCGTAAAAGGATTCCCCGGCGTTTCTAAATTTTTTCTTAACACTACTGCAGTAGTGTTGACAATCCGACAGGAAGGGTGTAAGGTAGAAGCAACCAGAAACTACTGTGGTCTTATGGAAAGGAGGATCAAAATGGATATCAAGCTTTTCGATTCCGAACTGAAGGTAATGTGTGTGCTTTGGAGCGAGGGCGACACCACGGCAAAGCATATATCTGATGTTCTGAAAGAAGAAATCGGCTGGAACATGAACACCACCTACACACTGATAAAAAGATGTATCAAAAAGGGGGCGATTGCGCGTTCCGAACCGAATTTCATGTGCCATGCCCTTATTCCCAAAGAAGAAGTGCAGGAGGCGGAAACAGATGAATTGATCGACAAGATTTATGACGGTTCCGTGGACAAGCTGTTTGCAGCCCTGTTAGGCAGGAAGAAGCTCTCCGCTGAACAGATTCGGAAGCTCCGGCAAATTGTGGACGATTTGGAATAGAGGTGAAGCAAATGAATTTGCTGCAAATGAATATACTGCAAATGAATGTACTGCAAATGACCTTTTCGGGGGCTGTCTTCATTACTGCGGTAGTGCTTATCCGTGGGGCGGCGATCCATAAGCTGCCGAAGAAGACTTTTCTTGTTTTATGGGAATTGGTGCTGTTCAGGCTGCTTATCCCGTTTTCGATTCCGTCCGTGTTCAGTGTTTATACGTTGGCAAATCATAGCATATCTTCCACAACATGGCCGGAAGCCGGGACAGGTTACGACATTCCCGCCATGCAGGGGCTGTTTGTTACGGCACAGGGAGCAGAACGGCCGCCAGCGGATGTTTCGCCGTCTGTTTCCGTGTGGTTTATGGTATGGTGTGCGGGAATCCTGCTTACCGGGTTGTTTTTCGTAATATCTTATCTGCGTTGTCTGACGGAATTTCGGACAGCTTTGCCCGTCCGCAGCCATTATGTGGAAAAGTGGCTGGGGGAGCGCCCATTGAAGCGCAGGATTTCGGTAAGGCAATCTGACCGGATTTCCGCCCCATTGACATATGGCATTTTCCGTCCGGTCATCCTCCTGCCGAAAAAAATGGACTGGAAAAATGAAAAACAGCTGCAGTATGTCCTCTCCCATGAGTATGTGCATATCTGTCGCTATGATACTGCAACAAAGCTGGTTGCGGCATTTGCCCTTTGTATCCATTGGTTCAACCCCTTTGTGTGGGTGATGTATCTTCTTTTCAACCGTGATATAGAACTGGCTTGTGATGAAAGCGTCATCCGGCAATTGGGAGAAAAATCGAAATCTGCCTATTCGCTGATGCTTATCGACATGGAAGCGGCCAAAAGCGGTCTGCTGCCATTTTGTAACAGCTTTAGTAAAAATGCAATCGAAGAAAGGATTACAGCGGTTATGAAAACGAAAAAAACCTCATTATTTGCAATTTGTATCGCCGCGGTGCTCATTGTGGGCGTGACCACCGCTTTTGCCACTTCCGCAGCGGGCATGGGAGAAGCGGACGGGATCCCTGACACGGATTTTTCAGCTTCTGCGGATTTTTCAGATTCTTCAGATTTTGCGGATTCTTCAGATTTTGCGGATTCTTCAGATTTTGCGG
>OFHO01002288.1_pt1 | contig 11907 bp, 11 predicted proteins | sample 1521531 | NCBI WGS metagenome assembly OFHO01 (sample SAMEA3504124, study PRJEB24116) | mouse gut metagenome | biome: mouse gut; feature: mouse-associated habitat; material: faeces | place: Denmark | collected 2011
TTGCTTCTTTTCGCTCGCGCGAAAAGAAGGCCCCCGCGCCGGCGAGGCGCGAAGCGAAACGAAAGAAGAGAGCCCCCGCCGCCCAGCGGCGGCAAGAAGAAAGGAACGCAAATGAAGCAGTACATGAAGAGAAACGGAATCCTCCTGGGCCTGACGGCCCTGGCGGTCATCGTCAGCATCTTTGTCATCGCCTCCCGCTGGCAGGTGGAAAACAAAAATAAAACCTACGATGTGGTCCTCGACTACATCGAACTGGAGTGGATGGCCGAGCAGAGCGGCCGCGACGTGTCCTGGTGGCTGAACGAATTCAAAAATATGGGCGTCACCAAGGTGGGCCTCACCGAGGAAAACCTCACCACCCTGATGGAGGACTCCCCGCTGAACGTCACCGCCTCCATGATGGGCAAGGTCATGCAGGATGCGGGCTGGCGGGACAGCTACCCGGACGCCTTCGTCCAGGAGATCGAGTCCCGGGGCTTCGACCGCTTCGATGTGATCGTGGAGATCGCCAACAACTCCGATTTTGACGCGATCCTCTTTTTGGTCCAGGCCGTGGAGGCCCGGTTCCCGGCGGGGTCCTATTTCTGCATGGGCGATTCCGCCGACGAGGCGTATATCTTCCTGGACGGCGCCGCCGCCGACGCCCTCTACGGCGGCAAGGGCGCCTACACCAACACCAAGAACAAGGGCTTTATCGAGCGGGAAGAGCTGCGCTCCTCCAAGCTGCTGTACGTCTCCCTGGGCCTCATGCCGGAAAAGGTAGAGCGCATCCAGGCCGCCGGGCTGGAGGTGGTCCCCCGCACCCTGTGCTACAACGGCCACAACGGCGCGCAGTACGCCCAGGCCGTGGTCCGGGGCTATGAGCAGTACGGCATCGTTCCCGACTATATCATCTCCGGCGGCGAGGCCGTCCTGGGCTACGACGACGGCGTGGACTTCGCCCTGGACTACCTGACGGACAACCATGTCACCATCGGCCTCATTGAAACCAACGTCCAGCGGGAGAACATCATGCAGTCCGGCGTGGACGCCGTGGCCCTGGGGACCGGCCTCAACACCGTCCGGGTGTTCTCCATGTGGGATTACCTCCAGTACCGCTACGGCTATTACGGCTACGCCGGGGCGGAGGAGATCGAGAACGCCCTCTACCGGGCCGTGGTGGAGCGCAACATCCGGGTGCTCTACTTCAAGCCCATCAAGCAGACGGACGACCACCACGTCTATATCACCGACCCGGAGGTCTATCGGAACCTGTTCGCAGGTCTGGACGAGCGGCTGGCCCCCCATGGCATTTCTCGGGGCAGGGCCTCCGTCATGGAGAATTACGAGGTTCCCTCCCTGGCGATGCTGGCCATGGGACTGGGGGCCGGCATCGGCGGCGCGCTGCTGCCGGACACCTTCCTGCCCATGAAGCGGAAGTGGACCCTGGCCCTGGCGGGCGCGGCGGCGGTGTGCGTGGCGGCGGCGTGGAAAATTCTGCCCAACTCCTACCGTCTGCTGGCCAGCTTTGCCAGCGCGGTGGTGTTCGCCTGCCTGGCGGCGGCCTTCTTCCTCATGGCCGCCAAGCGGACCGGTCAGAAGCTGGACCAGAACGCCGGGCTCCTCAAAATTCTGCCCCGGTCCATCGCCATCCTCGCCATTGCCGTTGCCATCTCCATGGCGGGCGCCATGATGACCGCCGCCCCCCTGTCCTCCACCGGCTTCATGCTGGAAATGGGCATCTTCCGGGGGGTCAAGGCGGCCCAGCTGCTGCCCCTGGCCTTCTTCTGCCTGCTGTTCGTCTCCTACTACGGCCTCTTTGAGAAGGACCGGAAGAACGACCACCTGGACCCCCGGGACATTTTCACCGCCCTGGGCTGGACCATCCCCATGTGGGCGGTGCTGCTGATGGCGGCGGTGGGCCTGGCGGGGTACTACTACCTGGCCCGCACCGGCCACGAGACCGGCGTCACCATCTCCGACACGGAGATGATCTTCCGCAACGACCTGGAGTATCTGCTGCTGGCCCGGCCCCGGACCAAGGAGTTTCTGGTGGCCTTCCCCGGGATCATGCTGGCGGTGTACTGCGCCGTGCGCCGCCTCCCCTTCTGGACGGCCCTCTTCGGCCTGGCGGGCACCATCGGCCTGACCAGCGTGTGCAACACCTTCATGCACATCCGCACCCCCCTGTACCTGGGCTTCGTCCGCACCGCCTATTCCCTGCTGCTGGGCATCCTGGTGGGCGCGCTGATGATCGCGGGCTTCGAGCTGCTCCTCCGGCTCTATCGCGTCCTCGCGGGAAAGTTCGGCGGGGCAGAGCGGAAATAGACATGTACAATATATTGATATCGGGGTATTACGGCTTCAACAACATCGGCGACGAGTCCATCCTGCGCACCGTCATCGACAACCTGCGGGAGAAGCTGCCCCAGGTGGACATCACCGTGCTCTCCCAGTCCCCCGCCCAGACGGCGGAGAAGTACGGCGTCAAGGCCGCCGCCCGGATGAGCCCCTGGGCCATCCTCCGCTCCATCCGCCGCTGCGACATGCTCCTCTCCGGAGGCGGCAGCCTCCTTCAGGACGCCACCTCCAGCCGCAGCATCCTCTACTACCTGTTCCTCCTCCGGCTGGCCCAGCTGATGGGCAAGCGGACCTTCATCTACAGCCAGGGCATCGGCCCCATCGCCTCCCCCAGGAACCGGAGGTTCACCGCCTCCGTCCTGCGCCGCGCCGACGGCATCGTGGTCCGGGATTCCAAGAGCCGGGACCTCCTGCTGGAGCTGGGCGTGCCGGACCACCTGATCCACGTGACCGCCGACCCGGTGATCCGGGTCCGGACCCCGGGCACGGAGCTGGGGGCGCGGATCCTCGCAGAGGAGGGCTGTCCCCGCCGCCCGGGCCGTCTGGCGGTGGGCTGGGCCGTGAAGGCCCGGAAGCCGGGGAAGGATTTTCTCCGGGAGGTCCGGCGGTGCATCCAGTGGCTCAGGGAGTCCTGCGGCGCGGACTCCGTCCTGATCCCCTTTTTCTATGACGAGGACCTGTGGGTGTGCGAGGCCGTAGCCGCCGCCCTGGACGGGCGGACGGGGTGCCTGCGGAAGAAATACCTCTCCGAGGAGACCCTGTCCATCATCGGCTGCATGGACGTGCTGGTGGGGGTCCGGCTCCACTCCCTGATCTACGCGGCCATCATGGGGGTGCCCATGATCGGGATCAGCTACGATCCCAAGGTGGACTCCTTCCTGGCCTCCATCGACCGCCCCACGCCCTTTACCGTGGAGGATTTCACGCTGGAGAAATTCCAGGCCGTCTTCCGGGAGACCCTGGAGCGCCGGGAGGAGCTGCAAAGCTCCACCGCCCGCCGCCTGGACAGCCTGATCGCCAAGCTGGACCAGAACGAGGAGCTCATCCGGGCCATCATGGAGCGCTGATCCGTTTTCGAAGAGGAATAGTATGAAAGAAAACAAAACCATCCACGTCATCAGCACCGTGACCCTGGTCACGCTGTTTGCAAAATTGCTGGGCATCGTCCGGGAGTCCCTGCAGGCCCGGACCTTCGGCACCCAGATCGCGGCGGACCTGTATACCACCGCCAATAACAACACCATCTATCTCTTTACCACGGCGGCCTACGCCCTGTGCATCGCCGCCGTGCCCATCCTCACCCCCCGGCTCCGCCGGGACCGGAAGGCGGGCTACGCCGCCGCCAACAACCTCATCACCGTCTCGGTGCTCCTCAGCGCCATCGTGGCGGCGGTATGGACCGGGGCCACCTTCCTCCCCTCCCTGGCGGGCTCCCTGTGGGAGGGCGGCGCGGAGGAATCCCTCCAGCTGGCGGGGTACATGCGGGTCATGATCCTCACCCTGCCGGTGATCGTGCTGACCTATCTGCTGGTGGCCCTGTTCCAGTCCCTGGAGCATTTCGTCCTCCAGGGCAGCATGTCCATCCCCTACAACCTGGCCCTCATCGCCTTCCTGGCCGTCTGCGCCGGAAGACTGGGCGTGGGCGGGTACGTCGCCGCGGTGGCCCTGGCCTGGCTGCTCCAGTTTGCCATGACGGTCCCCTACTCCCTCAGGGAGGGCTACCGGTACCGCCCCATCCTGGATCTGAAGGCGGACTATGTGAAGACGTTCCTCAAGACCGCCCTGGTGACGGTGCTGACCACGTCCATCTTCCTCTTCTGCTACCTCCAGGACTCCTCCATGACCGCCCAGCTCACCGGCAGTCCCGCCAGCGCTTTCTACTACGCCGACAAGCTCTTCACCCCCCTGACCACCACCCTCATCTACTCCATCAGCACGGTGCTCTTCCCCAAGTTCAGCCAGGAGTACACCTCCGGCGGCGGCGCGGCCTACCGGAAGTATATCTGGGGCGTGCTGCGGAGCACCCTGCTGCCGATCCTGCCCATCTCCGCCGTCCTGGCGGCCTTCGGTACCCCCATCGTGCGCGTGCTGTTCGAGGGCGGGAGCTTCGACGCCTCCTCCACCGCCGCCACCGGGAGCATCTTCACCATCTACGCCCTGTCCATGGCGGGCTTCTGCGTGCTGGACCTTTTGAGCAAGGCCTACTACACCATGGAGCGGACCCTGATCCCCCTGCTGGTGAACGCCGGCATCCTGGCGTGCAACTGGGGCCTGAACCGGCTCCTGGGCCCCCGCTGGGGCGGCGCGGGGCTGGCCGGGGCCACGGCGGCGTCCATCACCCTGGGCGCCCTGGTGATGGCCGTCCTGTTCCTGGGTCAGACCGGCGGCATCCCCCTCCTCCCCCTGTGCAAGAGCTTCCTGGCCGCCCTGGCCTCCGGCGGCGCGCTGTGGCTGGCCACGGGCATGGTCCTCAATGGCGGCGAGGGCAAGCTGATGCTGGTGGTCAAGTGCGTGGGCCTCGGCGCGGCGGCGGCCGTGGTCTACGCCATGCTCCTCCTTCTCCTGCGCCAGGAGGACTTCGCCGCCCTGCTGGAGCGCTGGCGCAAACCGAAGAAAAACGGGCGGACCGGATGACCTCCGGCCCGCCCTCCCTCTGCCAAGTTATTCCTTGACATCCCGGCGGCAATGTACTATGATGGTCAAGGAATACCAAAAACCGGCGGGAAAGCCTCCCCAGTCTCTTTATTTTCCCCTTCCGGGCGCGTTTGCGGAGCGCCCCGCCGCCGGAAAACGCTACAGATGGGTGGATGTGATCTATGGTCGATCTCGTCATGGCGCTGGAGTGCTTCGGCATCCTGCTGACCTTTATCGCGCTGGTCCTCCTGCTCAACGGCGACGGCGCCCGGGAGCAGAAGCTTCTTATTTTCATCATGTGCGGCTGCCTGGTGCAGAACGTCGGTTATCTGCTGGAGCTGACCGCCCCCACCATGGAGGCCGCCGTGGCGGCGGTCACGGTGGAAAACGTGGGCTCCGCCCTCGTCCCATTGTGCTACAGCTGGTTCACCTATACCTACTGCTACGCGCCCCCGCCGAAAAAGCTGCTGCGCGTGCTGGGCGCCATCAACTTCCTCATCCTGCCCACGGTGTTCTTCAACTGGAACGGGCTGTTCTATGAGGACTTCGCGTGGCTGTCCACCGCCGATGGGTTCCACTACGTCAGCATCACCTACGGCCCCCTGTACTCCCTGTTCATGGTCACCCGCACCGTGATCCCCTACATTCTCTCCATACATACCCTGGTGCGGGCGGTGCGCCTCCGCTCCGACCAGCAGGTCAGCCGCCAGTACAAGACCATCCTGGCCATCTCCACCCTGCCCGTCATCGTGCTGATCGCCTACGTGTCCAAGCTCATCACCGTGTTCGACCTCACCCCCCTCACGCTGGCCCTCGCCATGGCCATGGTGGTCATCGTGGTGTGGAGCCGCCGGAACTACGACTTCCGCCACCTGGCGGCGGAAAAGGTCCTGGAGAGCCTGGGGGACGGCGTGATCGCCCTGGACGACCACGACCGGCTGGTCAGCTACAACCGGGCGGCGGCCGGCATCTTCACCCGCCTGCCCGCCCACAAGCTGGGGGAAAACATCCGGGTGCTGGAGGATTTCCGGGAGGAGATGCTCAACGAGGACGTCCCCCACAGCTTCTCCATCAACGGCCAGCACTATGAGAGCCACAGCAAGCAGATCATCGGCGAGAACGGCCGCCGGCAGGGCTGCGTCATCCTGATCCTGGACATGACGGACATCAAGGCCTATATCAACGAGATCAAGCGGGTCCGCCAGCAGGCGGAGAAGGCCAGCATCGCCAAGAGCGAGTTCCTGGCCAACATGTCCCACGAGATCCGCACCCCCATGAACGCCATCATCGGCCTCAACGACATCATCATGGAGGAGTGCGGGGACCCCCAGATCTACACCCACGCCAAGGACGTGCAGTCCGCCGCCAAAAACCTGCTGGCCATCATCAACGACATCCTGGACCTGTCCAAAGTGGAGGCGGGCAAGATGGAGCTGGTCTATACGGACTACCACCTAAAGACCGTGGTGGGCGAAGTGGTGGGCATGATGGACATGGCCGCTTCCAAGCGGGGGCTCATCATGAAGTACGAGTGCGACAGCTCCCTCCCCTGCCGCTACAGCGGCGACGAGGGGCGGATCAAGCAGATCCTCATCAACATCCTCAACAACGCCATCAAGTTCACCAAGGAGGGCTACGTCCGGGCCTACGTCTCCGGGCGGCCCGGCGAGAAGGAGGACGTGGAGCTCATCACCTTCCGGGTGGAGGACACCGGATGCGGCATCCGGGAGGAGGACCTGGCGAAGATCTTCGAGGACTTCCGCCAGGTGGACTCCAAGCGCAACCGGACCGTGGAGGGCACCGGCCTGGGCCTGGCCATCGTGAAGCACCTGGTAGAGCTGATGGGCGGCGATATCCGCGTGGAGAGCGTCTACGGCCAGGGGACAGCGGTGACCATCACCATCCCCCAGAGGATCGTGGACCGGCGCTCCATCGCCGAGGTCCCGGAGGTCTTCCAGGCGGAGCTGGAGCGGGGCGAGGTCTTCGCCGCGCCGGACGTCAAGGTGCTCATCGTGGACGACAACGTGGTCAACCGCAAGGTGGCCCGGGGCTTCCTGAAGGGCTACGCCTTCGACCTCTCCGAGGCTGAGAGCGGCCCGGAGGCCATCCGGCTGGTGCGGGAGACCCGGTACGACATCATCTTCATGGACCACATGATGCCCATGATGGACGGCATCGAGGCGGCGGAGATCATCCGCCGGGACTGCGGCGGGAACGGGACCGCCCCCACCATGATCGCCCTCACCGCCAACGCCATGGAGGGAATGCGGGAGCGCTTCCTGGCCTGCGGCTTCCAGGACTTCATCGCCAAGCCCCTGGACCGGAAGGAACTTCACCAGCTGCTGCTGCGCTGGGTGCCGGAGGAGCGCAGGCAGGCCGGCGAGGGCGCTCCCGAGGAGGGCAGGGCCCTGGACCCCTCCTCCTTCGCCATCCCGGGGATCGACATGGAGGCCGCCGCCCGATACTGTTCCGGCGACGAGGCGGGCTTTCTGGACCTGCTGGAGCTCTACCACATGGACGGAGGGCGCAAGGCGGCCCTCCTGGCGGAGCTGGCCGGGACGGACGTCCCCCGCTACCAGGTGGAGGTCCACGCCCTCAAGAGCGCCTCGGCCAACATCGGGGCCATGGAGCTGTCCGCCATGGCCCGGGCCCAGGAGGAGGCCGCCGGAGCGGGCGACGCCGCCCTGATCGCCCAGGGCTTCCCGCCGCTGCTGGAGACCTACGAGGCCCTTCTGGCGGAGATCGGCTCCTTCCTGGCCCAGCGGCGGAAGCAGGGCGCCCAGGCGGAAAAGCTGCCCGCCCTCTCCCCGGAGGAGCTCCGCTCCCGGACCCGGGCGGCCCTGGAGAAGCTGGAGGACTTCCGCTCCCAGGAGTGCGCCGCCATCGTGGAGGACCTTCTGCTCCACCACATGCCCCAGGCCGCGGAAACGGGCCTTCTGGAAATACAGGCACAGCTTCGGCTGTACGAGGACGACAATGCCGAGGACCTGCTGCGCCAGCTGCTCGGCAGACTTGAAGAGGAGGAAGGGAGCCAATGATCCCAATAGAGGAACACGACAAGAAGCGGATCTTAGCGGTGGACGACGCGGCCATCATCCTGTCGCGGATATCGGACACCTTGGGAAAGTATTACGACGTCGTCACCGTCAATTCCGGCGTGCGCGCCCTGCGCTACCTGGATAAAGAAAAGCCGGACCTGATCCTGCTGGACATCCGCATGACCCCCAAGGACGGCCTGGAGACCCTCCGGGACATCCGGGCCATGAAGGACCGGGCCGACGTGCCGGTCATCATGCTCACCGGCATGGAGGACAAGAACTCCGTGCTGGAGAGCAGCAAGCTGGGCATCTGCGACTATATCCTGAAGCCCTTTCTCGCCGGGGACCTGCTCAACAGGATCCGGCGGGTCCTGGAGCCGGACGGCGCCGCCCAGCCATAACGAAGCAAGGGAGATGTTCGTATGAATACCGCCATGACCCAGGCGGAGCTGGAGCGGATCCTGGACCAGGCGGTCCAGGACGTGACGGAGCGGACCGCCGGCGTGCGCCTGCATCAGGAGGACATGCCCCCGGGGGAGGACCTCTGCACGGTCCACATCACCTTCGACCAGGGGTTCCGCACCAGCCTGACCCTCTGCGCGGACACCAGCCTCCTCGCCCGGATGGCCTGCAACTCCTTCCACGAGGAGTCCGTCAGCGCCGAGGATCTGGAGGAGTTCAGCAAGGAGTATTTCAACGTCCTGTGCGGCCGGATCGCCCGGGCGATGTTTCAGGAGACCCAGGTCCCGGCCCATTTCAACCCGCCTACCTTCCACAGCGGGCGCTACGAGCCGGAGGGGCAGGAGATTCAGTTCGTACTTACCTATTCCAGCGGGCAGCGCGAAGGGGCGCAGCTCATTCACCACGTGCCCCGTCCCCAGGAGGACGGGGACGACACCTGACAGAGGAGGGCGTACAGAAGATGAGCAAGCGAATTATGGTAGTGGACGATTCCCGGCTGGTCCGCGTCCAGATGGAGGACGCCCTGGCGGGCACGGAGTACGAGGTCGCGGCCTACTGCCGCAGCGGCGAGGACGCCATCGCCCGGTACGCCGAGGTGCGGCCGGACCTGGTGACCATGGACATCATCATGCAGGGCATGGACGGCCTGGACGCCGCCGAGATCATCCTGCGGGAGCACCCGGAGGCGCGGATCGTCATGGTCTCCTCCCTGGCCTACGGCGACACCTTCGAGCGGGCCAAGGCCATCGGCGCCAAGGGCTTCATCGACAAGCCCCTTTACCAGGAGCAGCTGGTCAAGCGGTTCCAGGAGGCCCTGGCCTGACCTTCCATTCAGCCAAAAACACTGCGTGCGGACCGGAAATACATCCGGTCCGCACGCATCTTTTATCTGTGACGGCGGCTCCCGCTCACATGCCGAAGTCCGCCGCTACCTTTTTCAGCATCTCCCGGATGGGCAGCTGATAGGGACACCGCTCCTCGCAGGCCCCGCACCCCACGCAGTCCGACGCATGGGCGGCCAGAGCGCCGTACCGGCCCCTGGCCCAGTCCGCCAGACCGTACCGGCTGAGGTACCCGTGGAACACAAACTGATTGGGGATGTCGATCCCCACGGTGCAGGGCGCGCAGTATCCGCACCGGCGGCAGAAGACGGAGCCCAGCTCCCGGCGCAGCTTCTCCACCTTCTCCAGCTCCTCCACCGACAGCGGGGAGGGATCGGACGCGGCGGCCACGTTCTCCGCCACCTCCTCCGGAGAGTACATCCCGGGCAGGACCACGGTGACGTTGGGATTGGCGGCGGCAAAGCGGATGGCCAGACGCGCGTCCTCGATGGCCCCGCCGGACAGGGACTTCATGTTGATGAAGCCCACGTCCCGCTTCCTGGCCCGCTCCATGAGCTCCGCCGCCTGGGTCTCCACGATGTTGTAGGGGAACATGACCGTCTCCACCCAGTCCAGCTCCAGGGCTCTCTCGAATACCTCCGGAGAGTGGGCGGTGAGGCCGGTGTGGCCGATCTTCCCCGCCGCCCTGGCCTCCATCAGGGCCTCCAGAGCGCCGCCGGGGGCGCAGATCTGCTCCAGCTGCTGGAGGCTGGGATTGTGGACCTGGTAGAGGTCTATGTAGTCCGTGCGGAAGTTTTTCAGGCTGATCTCGATGTCCCGGGCCATCCCATCCTTGTCCCGGCTCATGGTCTTGGTGGCCAGGACAAACTTCTCCCGGCGGCCCTCGATGGCCTGGCCAATGAGCTCCTCGCTGACCGAGTAGCCCCGGGCGGAGTCGATGTAGTTGATCCCCGCCGCCTCCACGGCGTCCAGAAGCTTCTTGGCCGCCTCCGCGTCGATGCGCTGGATGGGGATGCCTCCCAGTCCCACCCGGGAGACCTTCAGTCCGGTCTTGCCTAACGTAACGTATTCCATGTTCTCTTCCTCCTGCAAATTCTGATCAGAATATGATCGCTGCGCTACTTTCTGTTCGGTCTCCTCTTTATTCCCAGCAGCCTGATAAAGTCGCCAAATAAAGAGGTGTCCGTTGGCTCAAACATGATCCATTTCCCATCATGGTATGTCTGCGCTCCGTCATACAGCGCCTGAACTTCTTCTGTATAATTTTCTCTGTCCGCTTCAAATTTCAGCCGCTCGTCCTTTCCCAGGATGACCATAAAGCCCACGCGGTTTTCCCTTGCGTACAGCGCGCACAGCGTCTTGCCGCCCCGGCGGTATTTATATTCGTATTTCCACGCCTTGCCGCCCTTATCCCACAGGCGGTCCATATCGTATTTTTCTTCGATCAACGCGCACAACGCGGTCCATACGTCGTATAGAGGCTTTCCAACGAGAGCGGTCATTTCTTCCGCGGCAGGTATCGTATCAAGCATGACGGTCCTCCATCCAAGCCGATCACTGCGCCTTCTCCAGGGCCTCCAGCCGCTTTGTCATCATTTTGACGGCAGATTTCAGCGTGACGACCTCGCCCTCCAGGGTCTCCACCTGTGCTTTTGGAGCCAGCGTCTCCTGGAGATGGACATGACCTTCATACAGCAGCTGCAGTTTGGGCAGCACCTCATTTTCCAGCATGACGGCGGAACGCAAGGAACGGCCATCGATCTCCTCCAGCAGTTCCCCCTGCCGGTCAACCTTGTTGACCAGTTTTTCCAATGTTCCATCATGCCTGGCAAGCATCTCGCCATGTTTGGCAAGGGTTTCGTCTTGTTTTGCAAGCATCTCGCCATGCTGTTCCAACATCCCGCTATGCTTTTCCAGTATCTCACTATGCTTTTCCAGTATCTCGCTGTGCTTTTCCAGCAGTTTGCCTTGTTTTTCCAGCAAGTCACCCTGCCTGCCAACTTCTTCGGTCAGCTTTTCTAACATCGCCAAGATCTTTTCTTCGTTATTCATTGTATCCTCCTTTTGTAAATCACCAATTTTTCGCCGTCATATCCTGGCCTATACGCCCAAGATGTAAAACCCATTATATCCTTTCGCCGTGTCCAACCATCCGGCAAGTTTTATATGATCTGCCGGCCTTGTGACCAAAAGCTTTGTAATGATAGGCTCAATCAAGTCAGAACGATAATAATTGATTCCATAAGGGTCTATTTTACCCGTTTCCAGGTCATTGTAAATACCGCAGTCAAATATACTATCATACTCACGCAAAAACGCAACGCCATCATCTCCCCTTACATAGAGGGAATCATCAAGCCAATGGTCGATGCTGTCTATTGCCGTAATGATCTCCATCTTTGTACCTTGCGGCATTTTGCAAAATTGTATTTCCAAAAAATCGGAGCCGCCAAATTTTCTTCGTTCCGCTTGGGAGGAAAACGTATAAAAAAGCAAAGCGCCGCCTCCATAGCTTTTTCTCTATCAGCCTGATTATATCACACCCCCTCCCCTTTATCAATTCGTTTTCACGAAAACCCCGGATAAAAACG
>OFHO01002296.1_pt1 | contig 11885 bp, 12 predicted proteins | sample 1521531 | NCBI WGS metagenome assembly OFHO01 (sample SAMEA3504124, study PRJEB24116) | mouse gut metagenome | biome: mouse gut; feature: mouse-associated habitat; material: faeces | place: Denmark | collected 2011
GTGACCTCGGTGGTACGGGGCGTCGATCTGCTGTGCTCCACGCCCCAGCAGATGTACCTGCAGGAGCTGCTCGAATTGCCCCATCCCGTCTACGGCCATGTGCCGCTGGTGACGGGGGACCGGGGCCGGCGCCTCTCGAAGCGGGATCGCGATGCGGCCTTGGACGAGCTGCTCGCCCGCTTTGGCACGCCTGCGGCGGTGATCGGGCACATCGCCGGCATCACGGGGCTGGCACCCACGACTGATCCCGTCATGCCCGAGGAGCTGCTGGGAGAATTCTCCGTCGGGGAGCTGCTGACCCTGTTTTCCGATCCGGTGCAGATACCCTGGCGCTGAGCCTAGAACAGGAGGGCGGCGGCGTAGAGAGCGCCCAGTGCCACGTTCGCGCTGCCGATCTGTCCCATGGCGCCGATGCGCGAGGCGGGAACGAGGGGGTTGAGCCAGAGGGCCCGCAGAAGCGGGTAGGCGGCCAACAGCAGGAACGGCAGGACGGCGATGCCCGTCGGGAACCAGATGGGCACGATGGCGAGAATGGCCGCGATCCAGAGCACCATGAGACCGCGATAGGCTGTCCGGGCGCGCGGGCGACCCAGCAGGACGGGCAGGGTGCGACGATTCGCCTCGATGTCCTTCTCGATGTCGCAGGTGTTGTTGGTCATCATGATGAGTCCCACCCCGATGACGGTGGGCGCGGCCCACAGCAGCATGAGGAAGTCGAGGGAGCCGGTGAGCACCTGGTAGCAGGCCAGGGGTATGAGACCTCCCATGACAAGACCGCTTACGGCCTCCCCGACGGGAAGATAGGACAGCGGCGCCTTGCCTCCCGAGTAGGCCACGACGATGACGGCCCCCACGAGGGCGATAGCCAACGGGGTGAGGCCCGCCTTGAGGATGACGATGATGCCGAGGAGGAAGGCCGCGGTGAGCAGGGCGATGGCTGCGGCGAGCACTGAGCGCGGGTTCACGTGGTTGTAGACGAGGACGGCATCGGTGACCTCCACGTTGTCGTCGGCCGAGTCGGCGCCCTTCACGTAGTCGAAGTAGTCGTTGAACGTATTCACCGATGATTGCATGAGAATGCAGATGACCAAAAGCAGCCAGGCCATGGCAGGGGAGACGGCGCCCGTGGTCGCGAGGGCGCAGGCGCAGGCGATGAGCACGGGCATGATGGCCGCGGGCCAGGTGTGGGGGGCGGAAAGCTGCCAGATCAGGGCAGGGGAGAGAGGAGCGAACGCTCCCCTATCGTCGGAATGCTGTTTCGTACTCATGTTCGCTTTCTTGTTCGGGCCGTCTGCCGATCGCACAGCGGGGCTGTCCTGTTCGCTGATTATGCGCGGTGGGGCTATTATAGAAGAAGGCACCGGGTACGCGGTGCCTTCCGTGAAGATATAAGGTTGATGGCCCTAGTTGGTCATGAGCGCTGCCGCGATGTCCCCGGATGTCGACGATGCCGGCTCCCACTGGCCGTCCACCTTGGTGTAGGTGATGGTGACCGGCTCGGTGGCCGCCAGTTCCACGCCGTCGAGAGAGCCGATGACGATCTCGCCGATGCGCTGGTTGATCTCATCGCTCGACAAGGCAGCGATCTCGTCGGGATTCGCAGTGATGTCGGTCACGGCGTTTTGGAGGGCGCCCTGATAGCCCGTGTAACTCTTGCAGGTGATGGTGATCTGCGCGGTGGCCCGGTCGCCGTCCACGGCGATGGAATCGATGGCGTAGTCGAAGCCGTCGAGGTAGGACTTCATGAAGGCCACGCCGTCGATGCCGTAGACCGACAACTGGCTCATGTTGATGCTCTCGGAGAATTCGTTGACGAAGGAGTCGTCGAGGTTCTTGATGCTGTCGAGTTCCGAAGTGAGCTTCGCGCGGATGGCGTCCTCGTCGCTCGGGCTGCCCAGGCAACCTGAGAGCGAGCAGGCAGCCGCGATCATCATGATGGCCACCAACAGAACGAGAATTCCATGGGCAAGGGTAAAGGATTTAGACTTTACATAATCCATATTATCAGCCTTTCAGAGAGAATGAGGGATTGACGGGTGGAAGATCGTTGCGGCTTTTAGCCCCAGGCGTTGCCGCCGTCCTCAGAGGGGCTCGTCGGCGACAGGCTGCTCGCGGCGTCGCCGAGGATGGCGCTGTAGTCGCCGGTCTGCATGGCCTCCATGAGTACGGGCAGCATCATGGCGACGCTGACGCCGTTGAGTATGAGGGCCACCGCGCCGATGCCGATGCCCATGAGAGCGGTTTGCCTGAGCGCTCGGGCATAGGGCTGCTTGGCTGGTGCCACGTCATCGAGGACACTGCGAATTTTGACGAAGGCGATGATGGCGCAAACGAGCGCCACGGTGCTCAGGGCGACGCCCCCGATAATGAAGGATATGGGACCGGCTATCGTGGCCACGGTAGCGAGGGTTCGCGCCGACTTGAGTTCGTAGTCGGCCACGGCGGCTTGGGCGCTTTCCCCAGATTCTATGGTCTGGGGGTCAACGGAGGGCAGAATGGGCCGCTGCCCCTGGGTCGACGGGTCGTCTGAGCGTGAGGGCTCCGGCCTTTGCGGCGATTCGCTGGGTGCCGAGGTATCCTCGGGCTTCTGGGGGAATTGATCCATAGGGCCTCGATTCTAGCTGATGCCGCTGCTGCCGAAGCCCTGGGCTCCGCGCACGCTGGCCGGAAGCTGATCTGTGTTATGTAAAGTAACCGAAGGGGTGGCTACGATCATCATCTGCGCGATGCGATCGCCCTTCTCGAAGGAAAACGGCTCCTGGGGATCGAGATTGACGAGTACAACCATGATCTCGCCTCGGTAGCCGCTATCCACCAGTCCCGGCCCGTTCACGACGGAGACGCCATGGCGGGATGCAAGACCGCTGCGCGGAATAACGAGCCCGGCGTACCCGTCGGGAATGGCCATGGCGAAGCCGCACGGCACCGTCATGCGCTCGAAAGGATTCAATGTGCCGGCTACGGCGGCCCGGAGGTCAAGTCCCGCATCTCCAGGATGGGCGTACTGGGGCGCAGGCAGCTCCTCATCGAGAACAGTGATGCTCACATCCATAGCGCACCCCCCCTATCCGAGCTCTCCCAGGGCCGAGGAGAACTCCTCCACGCTCTGGAAATCCTTGTATACGCTGGCAAAGCGAATGTAGGCCACATCATCGAGCTTCGCCAGTCGCGCGAGGGCCATATCGCCGAGATCCTTCGACTTGATTTCCGTGCGCTGGGTGGAGCGCAGCTCCGACTCGATGCTCGCGATGAGGTGGTCGATCTTCTCCGGAGTGATGGGTCGCTTGGCGCAGGCGATGAGCAGGCCGCGCATGAGCTTCTCTCGATTGAACACCTCGGATGAGCCGTCGGCCTTGATGACGAGGATGGGGTTTTCGGCCAACCGCTCGTAGGTGGTGAAGCGAGTGCCGCATTCCAGGCATTCGCGGCGTCGGCGAATAGATGCCCCCTCGTCGGCAGAGCGGGAATCGACGACTTTCGATTCGGGATATCCGCAGGAAGGACAGCGCATGGGTTCTCCTAACAATGAGTTGGTTACCCATGATACCCCAAGCACCGCCTGCTTCCAGCATCTTCAAGACTTTGCTACCATCGTGATACGTCGGCGGCTTTCCGAGTTCTGCGCTCAACAGCGGCACCTCTCTGAACATCCGCTCGTCGGCGCGAGCGTGGTTCGCAGGGGTGCTTTCCTCAGGCAAAGAGCATAACGAAGGAGACGACGGTACCGAGGGCGAAGGCGATGGGAAATTCAAATCGGCTCATTTTTTCTCTCCTGACCTCTTGCGTAGAACCTTTGTTCGCAGTTATAATAGAACGAACAAAGGTTCATGTCAACAGATTTTTCAAACAAATGTACGCCTTATAGAAAGGATGCAGCATGACCCAGAAAGTAACCAGGCGGCAACAGGCGGTTCTTGACTGCATCGAGGCGTGCATACGGGAGAAGGGCTATGGCCCTACGGTGAGGGAAGTATGCCAGACCCTCGGCCTGTCCTCCCCTTCCACCGTTCACGTGCACCTGAAAGCCCTGGAAGATAAGGGCTATATCAAGCGGGATCCGCTCAAGTCCCGCTCCATCGCCCTCACTTATCCGATCGACGACATGCCCTCTCCTGCCGTCAGCGTGGCGGGTAGCTACAGCAATCTCGTCAACGTACCCCTGGTGGGCGATGTAGCAGCCGGCTGCCCCATTTTGGCCCAGGAGAACATCACCGACACCATCACACTGCCCACGGACATCGTGGGTGACGCCGCATCCTTCATGCTGTCCGTGCGGGGCGAGTCCATGGTAGAGATCGGCATTAACGACGGCGATTACGTCGTGGTCAAGGAGCAGTCCGTGGCGAACAACGGCGATATCGTCGTGGCCATTGTGGACGACGGGGCTACGGTGAAGCGCTTCTACAAGGAGGCCGACCACATCCGTCTTCAGCCTGAGAACTCCTCTATGGAGCCCATTATCGTGAGCGATTGCTCTATCGCGGGCAAGGTAGTGGCCGTGTTCCGCCGTCTCTAGAGGCAGTGCCGAGCGGTTTCGCGCTCAACAGAATCGATAGCATGCAGCGAGGGCCATGGACGTGATTCCATGGCCCTCTCGCAAAAGGGGTGCTTCGCAGGCGGTGACGCTCCAAGCCCGGTTTCAGCCAGTCGCTATGCGGAAAACCCCCGAAAAGCGGCAGCGAAGGCCGGGGCGGCGAGCATTTGGATATGGGTGCCGTCGGCCTCGTGAGACTCCGATATGATGTGGCACCGCTCGTGGGCAAGCGATACCAAGTCGCCGCGCTGGTAGGGAATCACCACATCGAGCTTGGCATCGGCGGCCGAGGCGGCCGTGGCCAGGGCGGTCACGAGGCCGTCGATGCCCTCGCCGGTGCGAGCCGAGACGAACTGAGCGTGGGGGAAGCGACGGCGCAGCCCGGCCAAGGTCTCCGCATCGAGCAGGTCGCATTTGTTGAACACCTCGATGGCGGCAATGGACTCGGCGCCGATCTGATCGAGCACCTCGCAGACGGCATCGATCTGCCCCTCGAACTCCGGAGAGGAGGCATCAATCACATGGAGGATCAGATCGGCACCGGTGATCTCATCGAGCGTCGATCTGAAGGCCTCCACCAGGGTGGTGGGCAGCTTCTGGATGAAGCCGACGGTGTCGGTAACGGTAACCTCGCGACCCTCGGGCAGGGCGAACTTGCGGGTCGTGGAATCCAAGGTGGCGAAGAGCTTATCGTAGCTGAGCACGGCGGCGCCGGTGAGCCGGTTGATGAGAGAGCTCTTCCCCGCGTTGGTGTAGCCGGCCAGGGACACCTTGAACATGCCGCTGCCGTAGCGGTTCTCTCGCTGCAGCGAGCGCACCTCGGAAAGATGGGCCAGTTCGCGGCGGATGGAGGTGATGCGCTTGCGCACCATGCGGCGATCCACTTCCAGCTGGCTCTCGCCCTCGCCGAAGCGGGATCCCACGCCGCCGCCCATGCGGTTCGAGGCCAGGTGCGCCCACATGCCGCGTAGGCGCGGATAGAGGTACTGGTTCTGGGCGAGCCGCACCTGGAGGCGACCTTCCTTGGAGGTGGCGTGCAGGGCGAAGATGTCCAAAATGAGGGCCGTGCGATCGATGACCTTCACTGACTTGTCCATGATCTTCTCGAGGTTCGCCTGCTGGGAGGGGGTCAGCTCATCGTCGAAGATGACGAGATCCGCCTCGCAGCTTCGGGCGAGATCGGCGATTTCAACGGCCTTGCCCGAGCCTACGAAGGTGCGGGGGTTCGGGGCATCGAGGCGCTGGGTGGTGGAGGCCACCACGTCGGCTCCGGCGGTGTCGGCCAAGCGATCAAGTTCGGCCAACGACGATTCCAAGGGCCATTCGAGCCCCGGACGGTCGACGCCCACGATGACGGCCCGCTCCCGGCGCTGTTCGGCTATGGTCGCGGGGCCCTTTTGGATAACAGATTGATATTCGGTCATGGGGTGCTCCTTATGCGTAGTGTGCGACTAAAAGGCGCCCGTGGCGCCGAGAGATGCCCGACAAGGGTATGGACTAGTCGACAAAGCGCATGGACAACACGCTCCCCTCTCTACCGATCGCTGAGACGCGAATGAAAAATGTCCTGTCATGATAGCACAGGTGCCCTTCTTCGCAAAAAGGGGCCTAGGCCAATGTTTCCAACTGGGCGAGGATCGTATCGGCCATGGCCCGGGCGTTCCCCGCGTCGGCATCGATCCATCGGATGCGCTCGTCGCGGCGGAACCACGTGCGCTGACGCTTGCCGTAGCGACGCGTGGCCTGCTTGATAGCAGCGATGGCCTCGTCCAGGGTGCAGCGTCCCTCCAAAGCCTCGACGATCTCCTTGTAGCCGATGGCCTGGGGCGCCGTCACGCCCTCACGGAAGCCCGCATCCAAAAGCCCGCGCACCTCCCCCACCAGACCGGCCTCGACCATGGCGTCTACCCGAGCATCGATGCGCTCGTTCAGCACGGTCGGGGTGACGGCCAGGCCGAACTGCACGGCGGGAATGGCCGCTTCAATGGAGGCCAGGTTGCGCTTCTGCTCGGCGTAGGAGCGCCCTTCGGCCAGAAGCTCGAAGGCCCGCACGACGCGGCGCACGTTGTTCGGGTGCAGCTCCCGGGCGCTGTCCGGATCGAGGCGGTTCAACTCGTCCCAGAGGGCTTGGGCTCCCTCCCGCTCGGCAAAGGCAGTCCACCGCTCGCGCACAGGATTGCCCACCTGATCGCCGGCGGGAAATTCGTAGGCATCGATGGCCGCCTTCACGTAGAGGCCCGTTCCCCCGCAGAGGACGGCCCTCTTGCCGCGCTCTGCGATGGCCGCGAAGGCATCGCGGGCGAAGGACTGGAACAGGGCCGCGGAATAAGGCTCGCCGGGATCGACGAGGTCGAAGCCGTGATGGGGCACGATGCGCTCGGCCGCGGGCAGCTTGCCTGTGCCGATATCCATGCCTCGGTAGATCTGCATGGAGTCGGCGCTCACCACTTCCCCGCCGATGGCCGCCGCCACGAGCTGGGCGGCGTCGGTCTTGCCCGAGGCCGTGGGGCCGACGATGCAGATAACGGGCAGGGCGGCGTCAGTCATCGACCACCGTGCCAGAGAGGTACCAGGTGCGGGCCTCGTCGATGCGCATGGGCACGATGGTGCCGACCAGCTCGTCGGCAGTGCGCCCAGCGGGAACCGGCCCGTGCACCGTCTGGTTCTTGGGGCTCTTGCCGGCCAGCACGGCCTCGTCGCGCTTGGAGGTGCCCTCGATGAGCACGGGCACGATGGCGCCAAGCTCGGCCTGGTTCGCCTCGAAGGCCTTGCGCTGCACGAGGTCCACCAAGCGGTCGAAGCGCTCCTGGATGACCTCCCGGGGGGTGTCGTCCTCCATCGAGGCAGCCGGCGTGCCCTCGCGCTTCGAGTAGATGAACGTGAACACCTGGCTGTAGCCCACCTCCTCCACGAGGCGGTAGGTGTCCATGAAGTCCTCTTCGGTCTCACCTGGAAATCCCACGATGATGTCGGTGGACAGGGCGATATCGGGCACAACGGCCCGCAGCTTCTCGATGAGCCCGAGGTAGTGCTTTCGGGTATAGCGGCGGTTCATGGCTTTGAGGACGCGGTCGGAGCCCGACTGCACCGGCAGGTGCAGGGCCGGCATGAGGGATCGCAGGGTGCCGAAGCGCTCGATGACGCCGTCGGTGAGGTCCTTCGGGTGGCTCGTGGCGAAGCGCAGCCGCTCGATGCCCGCATCGTCCAGGGCGTCGAGCACCGCGTCGAAGCGCGGCTCGCCGTAAAGGTCGCGGCCGTAGGAGTTCACGTTCTGCCCAAGCAGGGTGATCTCCTTCACTCCCGCCTCCACGTAGCGTCGGGCCTCCTCGGTGATGTCCTCCAGCGGGCGCGACTTCTCGCGGCCGCGCACGTAGGGCACGATGCAGTAGGAGCAGAAGTTGTTGCAGCCCACGGTGATGGGCAGCCACGCCGCCCAAGCGTGCTCGCGGTCGGCGGGCAGGGCGGTGGAGAACTCCGCTCCCCCCTCGAGCACCTCCACGGAATGACCCGCGCTCTCGATGGCCGAGGCGAGCAGCCCCGGCAGCGAGGCCAGGTTGTGGGTGCCGAAGACGACGTCCAGGTGCGGCAGCTGCTCCACGAGCTTCTCGCCGTCGCGCTGACCGATGCAGCCTCCCACGGCGATGTAGCGCTTCTCGTAGGGCGAGCCGTCTCGCACGGGAATGTTCTTCATGGATGCGACCTGGCCGTAGAGCCGCGTATCGGCGGCCTCGCGCACGCAGCAGGTCATGAACACGACGATATCGGCCTCTTCAATGGTGCCGACGGGCAGCGAGCCCAGCCCCTCGAGCATGCCGGCGACGCGCTCGGAGTCGTGCTTGTTCATTTGGCAGCCGAAGGTGTGGATGCAGAAGGTGGTGCCCTCGAAGGAAACGCCCATGGCAACCACCGGCTATAGCGCGGCTGCGTCGGCCGCGGCGATGACGGCAAAGCCGGCGCGGGGCTCCACGGAGAAGCGGATGGCGGTGCGGTACTCGCCGTCGATCACGATATCGGCGAATGAGGGGATGCAGCAGATCTCGATGCCCACTGGAGAGAGGAATCCGCGCGAGATGGCCACGGCCTTCACCGCCTGGTTCACGGCGCCGGCACCCACGGCCTGGATCTCGACGGACGAGCCGTCCTTGATCATGCCCGCAATGGCTCCGGCCACGGAGGCCGGGGAAGACTTCGAGGATACCTTGAGGCAGCCGATGGACGGCTGGGGTTCTGTGGTGGTTGACACGTCGCTGATCCTTGTCCTTTGAGGCGTGGTTGCTGGTCTGATAGGGGTTCGTTTAATGTCGAATCGCGAGGGAATGCCTTGGAAATTCAAACGTTGCTATTCTACCGAAAGGGCGCAGGGGACGCAATATCGGCGCCAGCCTAAGACATCTTGCGGATGGGAACGGTGATGCGAATGGCATCGGCTCCCACGGAAACCTCCGGCCGGCCCACGGCCTCAAGAAAATATCGATCGGCCAGGGCCTCTACGGATCGGGCCGTGCTCTCTCGCAGGGCCTCTACATCCGCCTCGGCCAGCCGCAACCCCCGACCGTCTCCCCCTTTGCGCCGGGTGTGGGGGCGGGCGGGGGTTGCGGAGGGAAAGCTCTCGTCCCGAAGGCGGTCGATGAGGGGCGCCGGTGGCTCGATGGTGCCGTCCATGATGCGGCGCGCGGAGCGCGAGGAGAACGGCAGGGCCATCTCGGCGCACTCGTCGGCCAGGGCATCGGGGGTCGCGGTCAGGGCGAGGCGCTTCACGAGGGGCACGGTGGCGCGGTCGGCGGGGAACGCTCGGGCGGCGGGACTCGTGGTGGCAATGGCGAAAGCGTACAGAGCCGCTGCAACCTCTACCGGCGTCCCGAAGAACACCGAGCACTGATCGCGGTGCTCGAGGGCGAATTCGGCAGCCGTGCGCAGAAGGTTCTTGGGGCCGCGCATGGCGAAGGACCCCGAGGCCTCCCGCTCGAAGCGGGGGAAGGTGGACTGGTCGGTCTTCTCCCCCAGGCGCTCCGTGTCGGTCTCCACGGCGATACTCGCCCCCAGTCCGCGGGCCGAGGAGGCCACGCGGGCTGTCTCGGCGTTCACCGCGATAGAGTACAGTGCCATGCCACGGCCGTGCATGCCCCATTTGTCCATGTGGGCTGTGTCGAGCTTCGAGGTAACGCGGGGCTCGAAGATGCGCTCCTGCTGGAGGGCCGGGATGCCGGCGCCGTCGTCGACGATGGTGATGAGACGGCGCCCCTCGGTCTTCTGGGTGGCCACGAAGATATGGCGCGCCCCGGCATCGCGGGCGTTGCGCAAGAGCTCGATGAGGATGTCCTCCGAGGAACGGATGTCCTGGGCGGCTTGGCGCCGCTCGGCCTCCGAAGAGCGTAGACGAACAAAGCCATCTCCGAGGTCGGCCTCGACCCGGAGATGGCTCTCGCCGCATACGGTGTCTATGAAGTTGGCGAGCGAGGAGTCGGCCATGGACTACTTCGCGTAATCCACCGCGCGGCTCTCGCGGATGACCACGACCTTCACCTGCCCGGGGTACTGCATCTCGTTCTCGATCTGCTGGGCGATGTCGTGGGCGAGCACTACGGACGCGGCCTCGTCGACCACCTCGGGCTCCACCATGACCCGCACCTCGCGGCCGGCTTGGATGGCGTAGGTGCGCTCGACGCCGGCATGGGCGTTGGCGATCTCCTCGAGCTTCTCGAGGCGCTTGATGTAGGCGTCGAGGGTCTCCTTGCGGGCGCCGGGACGGGCAGCCGATACGGCGTCGGCGGCCTGGATGAGCACGTCCATCGTGGAGTTCGGCTCGATGTCGTTGTGATGGGCCTCGATGGCGTGGACGATCTCGGGACGCTCGCCGAAGCGACGGGCCAGATCGGCGCCGATGACGGCATGGCTGCCTTCCACCTCGTGGTCCACGGCCTTGCCCAGGTCATGCAAGAGGCCGGCGCGCTTCACGGGAATGGGGTCGAGGCCGAGCTCGGAGGCCATGACCGAGGCCAGATAGGCCACCTCCAGGGAGTGGTTCAGCACGTTCTGGCCGAAGGAGGTGCGGTAGCGCAGGCGGCCGAGGGTGTTCACGAGTTCGGGGTGCAGGTCGTGAATGCCGGCATCGAAGGTGGCCTGCTCGCCGGCCTCCTGGACCCGCTGGTTCACGAGGCGCACGGCCTTCTCGTACATCTCCTCGATGCGGGCCGGATGGATGCGGCCGTCGGCGATGAGATTCTCCATGGTGACACGGCCGATCTCGCGGCGCACCGGATCGAAGCAGGAGATGGTGACGCACTCGGGAGTGTCGTCGATGATGAGGTTCGTGCCGGTCAGCTGCTCGAAGGAGCGGATGTTGCGGCCCTCGCGACCGATGATGCGGCCCTTGAGGTCGTCGGAGGGGATATGGATGGTGGACACCGTGGACTCGGCAGAGTGGTCGGCAGCCACGCGCTGGATGGCCAGGCTCAGAATCTCGCGGGCCTTCTTGTCGGCCTCGGCCTTGGTGCGGGTCTCGGCATCGCGGATAATGACGGCGGACTCACGGGTCACCTCGTCGTGGATGGTCTCTAGAAGTTCGGCCTTGGCCTCCTCCGGGCTCATGCCGGCAGCGCGCTCAAGGGCCTGGTTGATCTCGATCTGCGCCTCCTCGCGATGGCGGACGATGGCGCTCTCGGCCTCGTTCACGTCGCGCTCGCGGCGCTCCACCTGGCCCTGGAGCGAGGAGAGCTGATGCTCGCGGGCATCGAGGGACTCCACGCGGCGGTCGAGGGATTCCTCGCGCTGGGCAAGGGTCTCCTCGCGCTGGGCCACACGGCTCTCGGCCGTGCGCACCTCGCGCATGCGCTCCTTCTTTTCCTCCTCAAGCTCCTGGCGGTAGCGCAGGGCCTGGTCCTTCGCCTCGATCTCGGCTTCCCGTCGCATCGTCTCGGCCTGCTTGCGCGCATCCTCCACCAGGCCGGCAGCCTCGCCGGCGGCCTGCTTGTTGGATGCAGCGGCCATGGAGCGATTGACGATGAAGCCGAGGGCAATGCCGACGATAGCCACGGCAATGATGGCGACGATCATAATGGGATCCATCGGATTTCCTCCTCTCATCTGGGCCTTCACGCCCAATCAAAGTCATAAAAAAAGCCCGTGGCCGGGCATGAGCATGGATGTACGAAGGTGTTCGACGTATGCCGTTGTCTATATCAAATACCCTTGAGGGTACAACTGCTCAAAAAGCCACGGGAAACAGTATACCCGATGCGGGAAAGAAGAGAAGCCCCAAACGGGCAGAAGGGCTCGTTTGGGGCTCCTGGAGTGATGACGCTCATGACTCAGAGCGCGCGAGACGGCGGTATTTCGGGAGTGCAACGCGTGG
>OFHO01002301.1_pt1 | contig 11871 bp, 10 predicted proteins | sample 1521531 | NCBI WGS metagenome assembly OFHO01 (sample SAMEA3504124, study PRJEB24116) | mouse gut metagenome | biome: mouse gut; feature: mouse-associated habitat; material: faeces | place: Denmark | collected 2011
GGGATGATGCCGGCAAAGCTCCCTATCTGTTCAACGGAGACTGCTTCATCAGCTATGACGATGGAGAAAGCCTTCGGGCCAAAGCGGACTATGTCAGGGAAAAAGAGCTGGGCGGAATCATGTTCTGGGAATACGGCAGCGACCCTGACGGTATATTGCTGGACTGTATCTATGAAGCTTTCCACGCGCAGGCATAAAGCAGGCAGAGCGGGCGTGGCAGATAAGAAGCCGAGAGGAATGTAGGATCTGCTTCCCGGAATGACGCTGGAAGAGAAGCTGCGCCAGACCGATTAGCACTCCATCAAGAAAGCACAGGGGGAAAACATGTTCAGAGAACTTCGCAGAAAAAGACAGGAGCTGCCGCTCCAAGAAAGCATCGATATCCTGATGAAAGGGACATCGGGGGTCCTGGCCCTGTCCGGCGATGAGGGCTATCCTTATGCTGTCCCGATTAGCTATGTGTACAGGGATTCCAAGCTATACTTCCACGGAGCGAAAAGCGGGCATAAGATAGACGCGGTCAAAAGGCAGGAGAAGGCCTCTTTCTGCGTGATTGCCCAGGATGAGGTCATTCCCGAGAAGTATACGACCGCCTACAAGAGCGTAATCGTTTTTGGCAGGATCCGCATTCTGGAAGATGAGACAGAAATCAAAGAGGCGGTAGAGGCGCTGGCCATAAAATACCATCCGGACGGCGATGAAGCAGGACGGCAGAGCGAAATCGACAGGTTCCGGGAGACCCTGTGCATGATGGAGATGTCCGTTGAGCACATCTGCGGTAAAGAGGGGCTTGAGCTGCTGAGGGCGAGGCAGTAGTGCCAGATAGGCAGACAAATTTTTTAAATATGACACGCTGATGTCATATTATGAAGTGTATGATGGACTTACACTTAAGGAGGCAGGCGCCGCTTCTCAGAGTGAGATGCAAGGCAGAGGACGCACCTCTGCCAGACCCGATAAGGGAAAGCATGCAAAACGAAAGGAGAGCGACATCATGGAAAGCACAATGAAACAGGAACTGAAGATCTGCCAGAGCTGCGGGATGCCCATGCAGGAGGAGCAGTACGGAACCAACCGGGACGGCAGCAAAAACCACACCTATTGCTGCTACTGCTACAAAGACGGGGCCTTTGCCCAGGACTGCAGCCTGGAGGAGATGATAGACTTCTGCGCGGCTTTCGAGGTAGAGGGCGGCCGGGCCAAAACGGTGGAGGAGGCGAAGGTCATGCTCGGGGAATACTTCCCCACCCTGGAGCGCTGGAGGGTGTAAGGAATTGTAATTCCTAAAGCAGGGGCAGCCGAAGCGGACATTCCGTTCCGTTTCGGCTGTTGTTCCATCCGATGTTTTTTTACAAAATGAGACCGAAGGAGACAAGGAGGCAGACTATGGCGGTGAAATTGCTGGAGATAAAGAAGGAGAGCTGCCCGGCCACGCGGCTGATCGGCAGGAAATATTCAGGCGCTCCCAACTGGGGGGAATGGTGGGAGAATGAATGGTTTGCGGTATTGGAGCAGAATCCGTGTCTTCCCATCAACGGGGATGCCTATATCGGCGCTGTGCACATCGTGGAGGGGATGCCCGAGCGATGGATCGGCATGTTCTTCCCGGCAGGCACAGAGGTTCCGGATGGGTTTGAGTCCATTGACATAGAGCCACAGGAGTATGCGGTATGCTATCTGGCCGACAAGGAGGGCAGCAGGGACTTCTTTACCATGGAGACCCACGACATGTGCCTGGAGGCGCTGCGGGCAGCAGGGTTTGCCAGGAAAGAGGACGACTGGTGCTTCGAGAGATACAACTGCCCCAGGTACACCACGCCGGACGGGGAGGGAAACGTCATCCTGGACTATGGGATTTCCGTATTGTGATGATATTTAAGGAGGAGTTCTTATGCTGGAAATACCGGAGAGCCTTACCATAGCCGCACAGCTCAACGAAACCGTGAAAGGGCTGGAGATTCGCAGGGTGGAAGCGGCCCACACCAAGCACTCCTTTGCCTGGTATACAGGCGCCCCCGACTTCTACGCGGAGACCATGGAGGGGAAGCCCCTGGGTGAGGCCATAGGCTGGGGCAGCTATGTGGAGATCGATGTGGGAGACTACCGCTTTGCCGTAGGGGACGGAACGAATTTAAGATATTACGCCTCCGGCGAAAAGCTTCCGCCCCGCTACCAGACCAGGATTGAGCTGGAGGATGGCAGCAACCTGGTGTGCACCGTGCAGATGTACGGCTCCATGTTCCTGGTGGATCCTAAGGAGTACGACAATTTCTATTACCATGTGGCCAAGGAGAAGCCCATGCCCGGAAGCGAAGAGTTCGACTACGCCTATTTCCGGGAGCTGAGGGAGCAGGCTTCAGGGACCCTGTCCATGAAAGCTTTCCTGGCCACGGAGCAGCGGATCCCCGGGCTGGGCAACGGCGTGCTCCAGGATATCCTGCTGCGGGCTGGTCTCCATCCGAAAAAGAAGATGGGCACTGTCCCCGAGAGCCGCTGGAGACAGGTATACCAGGCGCTCACCGATACGCTGGAGAAGATGACGGCTGCAGGGGGCCGGAACACGGAGAAAGACCTGTTCGGCCGGCCCGGCAGGTATCCCGTGATGCTCAGCAAGAACACCCTGGGCAAGGGCTGTCCCTACTGTGGGAACACAATCCAGAAGGCCAGTTACCTGGGCGGTACGGTGTATTTCTGCCCGGGCTGCCAGGAATTGTAAGGAAAGAGTTTTCCTCCCTGATTTCGGACAGTTCCACCGGCTTGTCATCAGACAGCCGTCTGGATACGGAATCTGCTCTATGAGGACGGGGCCAGGACAGTATTCCTGTATACAAAGGGGACAGAAGGGAATCCGCCAAAGGAGCTGCGGCAGCTTGCCCAGTACATGGAGGATTCCACAGCGGAGAATGCCAGATCCAGGGGGCTGACAAGGCTGCACGAGATGGTGATGGGAGTAAGATGAGACAGGGAAGTGGGGCTGGCGTATATGAAATGGTATGAAATAGAGAAGCGGATTCGGGAGGAAGGAAAGGACGAGGGAAAAGCCGAGGGAAAGGCTGAGGGAAAAGCCGAGGGAAAGGCTGAGGCTATAATGGAACTGCTGGAGGATATCGGTGTGATACCAAAGGAGCTGGAGAAGCGGATTCAGGAACAAAAGAACCTGGATATTCTGCGGGAATGGCACAAACTGGCGGCGCATTCCAGGAGCATTGAGGAGTTTGAAAGGCTGATTTTGAAGGTTCCTCTGGGCTGAGTGCGGGGCAGGCTCCAACCATGGAAAAGGGGCCGATGGGCCTGTGGCGGCTGACATGTCACAGGCTCGGCGGCTCCAGATCGATTCTCCCCCTGCCGCTTCACCACAGGGATCCACACCTCATACTGCGCATTCGCCGGGTCAGGGTTCAGGTAGACCTCCACATCGGGGGCGTTGCCGTACTCGTACCCGGAGGTGGGCAGCCATTCCGTCACGATGCGCCGCTCCAGCTCCTGGATGGACTGGTTGGTGCCCGACCCGGGGAATACGGCCCAGGTGGCTGCCGGCACGGTGTATTCCTCCAGGCCATCCGCTGCCTGGGAGGAGCTTACGGCGATGTAATACCGCCAGGGCTCTGTGTCATTACAGGTGCTGATGCCAAGCACGCCCATGGGCTGCGTGTCCATCATGCCCGTCAGCCGTTGCAATGTGCCGTTCGCGGCGATTTCTCCCCATTTGGCGGGAATCACCGCGAAGTTCTTCTCGATGTCCTTGTCCAGAGGCACGGACACGCCTACGATGCGGAAGGCCTCTTTCGTCTCGATTCGATAGTTCATTTCTTCCACTCCTTTGACTGTGATTTTGAAGGTGATGGGCGGGAAGGATTTCACGGAAACCCCTTCCTTTTTCAGGGAGGAGGGGGCGATGCCGTGGACGGACTGGAAGGCCCTGTTGAAGGCAGTGGGAGAGCTGTACCCGTACTTGCCCGCCACATCGATGATCTTCATGCCCCTGCCCTGGAGATCCACGGCGGCCAGGGACATCTTCCTCCTGCGGATGTACTCGGACAGGGGAACTCCCGCCATATAGGTGAACATCCGCTGGAAATGGTAGGAGGAACAACAGGCGATCCGCCCCAGCTGATTCATGTCGATTTCCTCCGTCAGATGCTCCTCGATATAGCTTATTGCGTCATTCAAGCGCTCGATCCATTCCATGATTTAATCTCCAATCTTTTCGCCTGCTCTTACTATACCATAGCCGCAGGGCTTTTTTCCTCTCTGTTTCTGCACGGAAAAGAGAGATGCTTTCATTATGTCATAGCATGAAGCCATATGCAAGAAAAACGGAGCCCCGGCCGGCCAAATCGTCGGCTGCGCCGGAAGCGGGGTCCTGGCCCTTCTGCCTCCGTGCTGTTTCTGCCGCTTAAAAAACCTATTGAGTGTAATTTCTATTCGGCATATATTTCTAGAAATGATGTGATTTTCCCATGTGTATATTCTCTCTCGATCAAACCAAACTCTGGGTCATAATATTTATTATCATAAAGCAGAGTCCAATGTGTATATCCCGCATCTGTGTGAACTGTCAGAATCGAATACTTGTAGGGAACGGGATTCTTCTTGGAAATCCGTTTGTTTCTTTCAGCGTGTCCTATGCCATAAAAATCAAGTATTTCTATCAGTTGACCGATACTTGTAGCTCCATCTGTTTTCATATCTTTCATTACTTCTTCAACGCTTTTTCCAGCAATCATGGCAATACACGCTTGGCCACATGTTGAAAAAGTAGGCTGCATGATTAATTCCATATAGTTTGCCCTCCGTCATATTTTACTGAGCTTCATCAATCGATTATATCACGAACGAACTTCATTTTCCAGATTGACTTGTTTCCTCCGAAACCACCGCCTATATATGGATATTGTTATTATTCTGCTTTTGCTCCTTGACAACCCGCAGCCCCCATGGTAGGATAAGAGACAAATCAACATAAGAAAAAGCGATGACGGAAACAAGTAGCATAGGGATCGCAGACAGAGAGAGCGCCGCATGGTGGAAGGCGCTTCTGTGGATTGTATGTGAAAACCATTCCTTAGCTGCGATGCCGAAAGTAGAGGTAAGCGTCGCCGTACACCTGCGTTAAAGGTTAGGATTTGATGGAATCTGAAGTGAAAAATTAAGGTGGAACCGTGCAATGAGCACCCTTAAAGGTATGGAAATACGTATCTTTAGGGTGCTTTTCTTATGTGGATTTCAAAAATCGATAAGGAATCAAGAGAAACGATTCTTTAGGAAAGGAAGAGACAAAATGAAAATCAAAATGAGAGACGGTTCCATCCAGGAGGCAGGCTTTGAGGAGGAGCTGGGGAGAGACGCGTTCCGGCATACCACGGCCCACATCCTGGCCCAGGCGGTAAAGCGGCTGTACCCGGACACCAGATGCGCCATCGGCCCGGCCATACCGGAGGGCTTCGATAATGGAATCCAAGATAGGATTCCATTATCAAAATTCTACTACGACTTCGACTTCACATTCCGCTTCTCGGAGGAGAACTTCCCTGAGGTGGAGGCGGAGATGCGGAAAATCGTAAAGGAAAATCTGCAGATACGGCAATTCACGGTAGACCGGGAGAGCGCCATACAGGAGATGGAAGAGAGGGGCGAGACCTTCAAGGCGGAGATTCTGCGGGAGTTGCCGGAAGATGAGGAAATCAGCTTCTGCCGCCAGGGGGAATATGTGGAACTGTGCGCAGGCCCTCATGTGGCCTACACCAGCGCGGTCAGGGCATTTAAACTGCTGTCCGTGGCGGGGGCCTACTGGCGGGGCGACGAGAGGAATCCGATGCTCACCAGGATTTACGGCACGTCCTTTCCCAGCCAGGAGCTGCTGGAGGAGCATCTGAACCGCCTGAAGGAGGCGAAGAAGAGGGACCACAGGAAATTGGGCAGGGAGCTGGGCTTGTTCGCGCTGTTCAAAGAGGGGCCGGGCTTCCCGTTCTTTCTTCCCAAGGGACTGATATTGAAGAATCTCCTCATCGATTACTGGAGGCAGCTCCACGCCAGGGAAGGGTACCAGGAGATTTCCACGCCCGTCATCCTGAACCGCCAGCTCTGGGAGACCTCCGGGCACTGGGAGCATTACCGGGACAATATGTACACCACGGCCATCGACGGGGCGGACTTCTGCGTGAAGCCCATGAGCTGCCCCGGCGGCATGCTGGTCTACCAGATGGAGCCCCGCTCCTATCGCGACCTGCCCCTGCGCTTCAGCGAGCTGGGCCTGATTCACAGGAACGAAAAATCCGGCACCCTCCACGGGCTCATGCGCGTGCGCTGCTGCACCCAGGATGACGCCCACATCTTCATGATGCCGGAGCAGATTCAGGACGAGATAAAGGGGGTAGCCCGGCTGATAGATGAGGTGTATTCCCGCTTCGGATTCCGGTACCACGTAGAGCTGTCTACCAGGCCGGAAAATTCCATCGGAAGCGATGAGGACTGGGAACTGGCCACGGACGGCCTGCGCAGGGCCCTGGAGGAGCTGAATCTCCCCTATGCCGTGAACCCCGGGGACGGGGCGTTCTACGGCCCGAAGATAGACTTCCACCTGGAGGACTCCATCGGCAGGACCTGGCAGTGCGGCACCATCCAGCTGGATTTCCAGCTGCCCCAGCGCTTCGGGGCGGAGTATATCGGTGAGGACGGAAAGCACCACCGCCCCATCATGATACACCGGGTGGTGTTCGGCTCCGTCGAGCGGTTCATGGGCATCCTCATAGAGCATTTTGAGGGGAAATTCCCCCTGTGGCTGTCCCCGGTGCAGGTGAAGGTGCTGCCCATTTCGGACAGATATATCGGCTATGCCCGGGAAATCGAAAGCCGCATGAAAAAGGAGGGGCTGCGCTGCGAAACGGACATAAAAGGCGAGAAGATAGGCTGGAAGATCAGGACGGCTCAAATGGAAAGGATTCCCTATATGCTCATCGTCGGGGGAAAGGAGGCGGAGGCTGGCAGCGTGTCTGTCCGCAGGAGAGGGGAGGGGGATCTGGGCAGGATGCCTTTGGGACAGCTGCTGGAGATGCTTCGTGAGGAAGGAACCTGAAAAACATGTCTTTTATGCCACGGCAGTGGAGAAAATCCCATAAACTTAACAATGAAGCCTTGCGCAAATTGACAAAAGCTTGGTTTCGGCTTGCAAATATGTAGCAAGGTTCACGGATTCGGGTCTCCCTTCAGCTCCACCATAAGCGGTTCATGATGGATGGCAGGCAGAATCCGTTCCAGTAAGTCGTCCATCTTGATGCGGAGACTGCTTGTATTGACGTTAGGGTGACAGCCGAAATAAGTCCCTTTCAGCACATCCCGGTCCATCAGGAGCTGTACCCGGTTCTCCGCATCGTTCATCAGTCCCAGGACGCTGACCGAGCCCGGGGAAATCCCCAGGAAGCGTTCCATGAATTCCGGTTCCCCAAAGGAGAGCCTGGCGCTTCCAATCTGCTTTGAAAGCTCCTTTGTCTTGAACTTTTTATCCGCCGGCATCATCAGCAGATAAAAACGGGTTGCCTGCTGATTGCGCAGAAACAGGTTTTTACAGATAAAGGCATCCAGGATTTCGTCAATCTTTTCACAGGCCTTCATAGTTTTCGCCTCCGGATGGTCGATGTGGAAATAGGGGACTTTAAGCCGGTCCAACAGGCCGTAGGCGGCAGTTTCCTTGGGTCTGCGGGCCTTCTCTTCCGCGGGACGTCCAGGAAGCAGGGCCATGGGGGAAGGGGATTCCCGGTAACTGCCCCTGTACCACCCGGAAATGCCATTCTTTTTCACATAACATCCGGACGCATGGCTGTAGAGGACGGAAAGTTCATCTCCGGCGTTCACTTCCAGTTCTTCGTCGGTGTAATCATTGGCATGCCATCCGTCCTCCCGACGGTAGAGGTAACAGGAGGGAATCCACAATTCTTTGCCGCTGCCCGAATGGCGGCAGAGCGTCATGCCATCCTTTTCTTCCAGGAGATCCACCTGGCTGTCGAGATACTGGATGTACAGGGAGAAAGGCTTCTTTTCCTGGTTCTCCAGGGCTGTCACAAGGGGAAAGGCATCGTAGGATTCCCAGGTGACCTTTTCCATGGGGGCATCCTTGTCCGGAAAAACCAGGGCGTTCAGCTGTCCTGTGGTCTTCAGGCCGCATCCGCCGTCCATGGCAATGACCCTGCGCTCATAGTCGAAGAGGGGATTCATGTTCAGCTCGTCCTGTCTGTAGAGACATACCGGCCAGTGCCCGGTGACCACGCATCGGGAAAAGCGGCAGTCCTGTTCCAGAAAACGGTCGTTTTTCAGCCACTGATACCTGGGGGTGCCGGACAGGCGGTCCAGGTCATCGGTGGGAATCCCTCCATGGACGAAAAGATAGGAACCCATATCCAGAATGGTGGGAAGCTGTCGCAAAAACGAAATTTCCGGAGCATAATGTTCCTGCAGGCGTTTCCGGCATGCCGCCGTATTTTCCGGGGTGATATGTTCCGGGGAAATGCCCATGCCGGTAAGCATGTCCAGGATCAGGCCGCGGTGCCAGACATCCCACTGCCAGTGCACAAAGTCATGGAAGCGCTGTTCCCACCCTTCCGTTTCATCCAGAAGGAGCTGGACCAGGCGGTCATCCACGTTTCCCATAGAGACATAGACCTGGTTTTTCAAATATAAATCCATGATATAACGAACTGCATGCAGGCTGTCCGAACCTTTGTCGGCCAGGTCGCCAACGATGACAAGGATGTCATCGTTGCGGTAATGCAGTTTTCTTAAGAGCTGTAGTATATAGTCAGGCTGGCCGTGGATATCGCTCATGGCGATAATCCGCTGACCGGGTTTCGCATCGATTCTTTGAATAATGGTATCCATGGCTGCCTCCATGAGGTGTTGTTCTGATTTATGAGGAATGCCTGTAACTGACAGCAGCCTTTTCAATGAGGGGGCGTATTGTAGATACAGGTTACACAGCATGATAGCATGAGCAAGGCATCGCTCATGCTGGATGGCCATTCGGCCGTTTTCTGCCGGGAATAAGGTCATTATAGCATGAGCAAGGCATCGCTCATGCTGGATGGCCATTCGGCCGTTTTCTGCCAAGAATAAGGTCATTATATCATATATGGCTTCACGCTGCAAACTTTTTGGGGTATCAGGGCTGTGGACACAGGAAATGGGCGGTGGCAAAGGGCGCGGCAGGATATTTTGTATGCCTGACAGCCTATCCTTTCTTTCAAATCGAATATTATTACATGAATCCCAATATTTATATTGCCGGAATTTCAAGGGAAAGGCATTGCACAGAAAGCAATCCGGCTGTGTGAAGAAATGCATGGAAACGAAAATTGGGAGCTGGACACAATTTTGCAAGAGCCTGAAAACTGTCATTTGTATGAAAAAATGGGGTATCGTCAGACGGGAAAAACAAAGGTCATTAACGAAAGACTCACATTAACATTTTATGAAAAGAAGGAGGCAGATAAGAGGTAAAACATGAATGTAATCATACTTGGTTCCGGAGGCTGTGTCAGCACGCCAAGGGCATGTTGTAACTGTCGCGTATGTGCGGAAGCGCGGCAGAAAGGATTTCCTTATGCAAGAACGGGATGCAGTCTGTTTGTTGAAGATGTGAATCTATTGATTGATACGCCGGAAGATATCAATGCTTCTTTGAACAATGCCGGCATACAAAAAGTCGAACATATTTTATACAGCCATTGCGATCCCGATCACACAATGGGAATGCGTGTGGTTGAGCAATTGAAAATGGACTGGCTTGCCAATTCACTGGGAAAGAAACCCGATAATCCGATAGAAGTTGCTTCTTTGCCTGCCATTCTTGCAGATATTAAAAAACAGAGCACAAAGTACGGCTCAATCATTGAATATTATGAAGTCAAGGGTCTTGTAAAAACAAAAGAAATTCATGCTTTCAAAAAAGGTGATATTACGATTGAGTTAGTTCCGGCAGATGTACAGGAGCATGTGGCAATATTTATTATTTCTTCTGACAGCAAAAAGGTTATTTATGCACCATGCGATGTAAAGCCTTTTCCAAAGTCAGAGAAATTTCAAGGTGCGGATGTTTTGATTATTGGCAATACCATTGTCGGGGATATATTAAAAAATGGCTTTGCTGGGGAAAATCATATGATGATTACAGAGATTTGGAGAGAGAATTGAACCTAATACATTGTGTTAGACAAAGATAACCCACTGCGCAGAGAACTGTTTACTTTAGATGAAATTGATGCCATACGGAAACAGTATGGTATCAAGGAAGTTTTTATTACACATTTAGAGGAAGACTGGGGAAAATCATATGATGATTACAGAGATTTGGAGAGGGAATTGAACCTGATACATTTTGCGTATGATGGATTGAAAATACGGTTATGAAAAGAGTAAGGGCCGGTTTCCCGGCCCTTATAATTGTTTACAACCATTTTTCAATCCATCTTCTGCTTTATTGCTATCTATCCATAAAAAGTAATATCAGGAAGTACCGCCGGAAACGGAAGCCCCCTTGTCACGGGTACGCTCCCTACTTTTCAATTACAATTTGTCCACACATCCTTTTCACAGTATATCTGTAAACCAGATAATATATCCCCCCAATCCCTGCAAGGATCAAAAAACACACTCCCAGCCCGCCGGCTTCGCTTCCCGTAATCCTCCCATCGTTTCCAAACATCAAAAGCGCATACAGAAAATACATCGCGCCCATCCCCACGAAAGCGGGAATCTGAAACACCGGCCCCGCCTGGCCTTTTATCTCCTTATGCAAAAAGGAAGGCGACGCCCCAAGCCGCTTTAAGTCCTCAAACACATACCGGTTATTAAGGACAATGGTCATACAGCGCGTATAATCAATTATCATAGCCGCCAGCGAGCAGATAATGGCAATAAATAAAAACATCATAAGAAACACGGAAAAAGTCCGGTTAAAATCCGTCTTATCCAATATACGGCATTTCGGCATATACCGCCAATGCCCCCTGAAATCGCTGGTATCCGGCTCGGAAAAGCTTATTTTCGTCATCCTCTCCGTGTCTCCCCAATAAACCTCCCCTTTTTGATTGTCATAATATTTTGCCACCCGGTCATAGGAATCGGGCTTCTCGCATTCCGTGTCAAAGGACGCGACCAGCGTATAAAAAAAGTCCTGCGCAAATTCGTAGCTGTCCTTTCCATCCATATTAAAAAAGGCTGCCTGCCCCATCCAGTCCGGGGTAAGTCCCGCGGCAATCATCTGATAATCCTCATTGTTCAGCACATAATACCCAACCGAATCCAACAGAAAATCATAATGGGCATACCCTCCAAAGCTTACCGGAAGGCTTTCAAAGGTGACCATATTGGTAAGTGCCTCCGCCGTCCCATTTAAGTAATAAAGGCCCGTTTCTTCCGTATTGGAAACCGCCATATAACTGCCTTTTTCCACGGAAATATTTTCCCCGGTGATGGTCTTATAGGAATCTTCCGAGAAAAATTTCCCCTCATTCAAAAAGGGAATCCTCTCGTAGTGGAAAGAATTTCCCTCCTCCACTTCCGTGACGCCATCCATGCCAAGGCACAGGTAAGGCGCCTGCTTAAAATCTTTTACAGCAAGTCCTTTCTCCCCGGCAAGGGCGGAAATCTCTTTTTCCCCAAAAATTTCCTGGTCCGCACGGTAATGATAATAATAATCATAAGGGCGCGACTTTATCTCCATCATCTGACCCACGCTCATCATGGGCAGATAAAAAATCCCAAAGGCGCTTCCTGCAATCAGTACGGTGCTCACAAGAAGATTATTTACCGTCTGCTTCCCCTGAAACTTCATCATGCTGCGGGCAATCATATTTTTGTAGGGATATTTTTTATGAGACC
>OFHO01002302.1_pt1 | contig 11866 bp, 4 predicted proteins | sample 1521531 | NCBI WGS metagenome assembly OFHO01 (sample SAMEA3504124, study PRJEB24116) | mouse gut metagenome | biome: mouse gut; feature: mouse-associated habitat; material: faeces | place: Denmark | collected 2011
TGGAGGAGCTTGCCGGGAAGCACGGAAAAACCGCCGTGATTCCCGGCATGGAGCCGACAGGCCATTACTGGTTTGCATTGGGAAAATTCCTGCAGGATAACGGTATGAAGCCGGTACATGTGAATCCCCACCATGTGAAGAAATCGAAAGAGCTGGATGACAACAACCCCAACAAGAATGACCGCAAGGATCCAAAGACGATCGCCGCGCTTGTCAATGAGGGACGGTTCTCGTACCCTTACATACCAACCGGTATCTATGCGGAGATCAGGAGCCTGTCGAACCTGCGCTTCCAGACGCAGGAGGAGCTCACGAGGATTAAGAACCGCCTGGCCAGATGGTTCTCCATCTACTTTCCAGAGTATAAAGACGTTTATGGGGATTTGAAGGCGGTAAGCGGCAGGATGGTGTTGAAGGTGGCGCCGCTGCCGGAGGACATCATAAAGCTGGGAGCGGAAAGAATGAACCGGCTGTGGAGGAGCGCAAAGCTGAGAGGTGTCGGGATGAAGAGGGCAAAGACCCTGGTATCGGCGGCGGAGCATAGCGTTGGGAGTAAGGAAGCGCCGGAAGCAGCCCGGCTGGAGCTGAAAAATCTGCTGAATGACATGGATGTATACGCGTCAAGAATGGAGGAGCTGCTCCGGAGAATAGAAGAAAAGCTGAAAGAGATCCCGCATATTGATAACCTGTTGGCGATCAAGGGGATCGGGGTGGTGACGGTCAGCGGCTTTATAGCGGAAGTGGGTGACATTGGACGTTTTGACAGCCCCAAACAGCTGCAGAAGCTGGCAGGATATGCCATCGTGGCGAATGACTCCGGAAAACATAATGGGGAAAGCCGGATCAGCTACCGTGGGCGGAAACGCCTGAGATATGTACTGTATGAGGCAGCAATATCGCTGGTGGGGAAGAATGCAGAGTTCCGGGAGATACATGAGTATTACCGGACGAGGAAAGAGAACCCGCTCAAAAAGATGCAGTCGGTGGTGGCGGTAGCCTGTAAGGTGCTGAGGATATTTTATGCGATCCTTACCAAAGGTGTCCGGTATGCCCCGGAGAAGCTGCTGGGTGACATCAGGAGGCCGCAGGAACAGACTGCGTAAGAACAGGAATAAAAACATGCAATATCTGTCACGGTTGGATTGAGCCTCCGGCAGATGATGCCGGGAGCTGAATCCAGCCATGGCAGAAAAGGCTGGGAGTCATGGGGAGCAGCCTGGGAAACGTCCACCGTAAGGTGCCAGCCTGGGAACCATGCAGGTCAGTAAGACTTATAACAAAGAATGAGCCAGTAGTCGGCAGGAATATTTTCCATAGGGCAAGACCCTGCAAAGGAGCTAAGCTGACACCCTGGTTATGGACAGGCGGGACGAAGGAAGTTAGGCCCCCACAGAAATGAGGGTGAGCCTGGTAGACACGGGAGGTGCGCTGCCATAGAAGGCTGGGTATACACAAGGCCATGTAGAGCGAAAGATAAGGACGTTCTGCTTCGTGTACCTTTCACCCTCTATTTTCGTACCAGATACAGAGAAATGTCCATCTCCTTGGCTTATTCATCTGAGATATGTAACTAAAAACTCCTTGATTTTTTAAGGAAAATCACTTGACAATATAGGGAGGGAAAGATGAAATTCAGAAAAAGTATTGCGGCCCTGCTGTGCACCGCAGTCCTGGCCGGCGTTTTCACCGGATGCGGAAAGAAAGATATGGGAAGCGGGGAGACGGAAGAACCGGGCAGATACATGGAAACAAGAACGGAACTGTCGGGAGAAATGGCAGACTGGACGGTCAGGCAGCTTTTTACAAGTCAGGACCGGTTGCATATTCTGGCAGTGAAGCAGGAAGACGGAAAAACCCGTCTTCGGGAATGGGCACAGCAGGGGGAAACGTTTGAGGATGTGACCCAGGGCTGGCTGGCGTCCCTGGAGCTGCCGACTGACAAAGCCTGGCTGGATATCTCAATGGCAGAAACGAAAGATGGGATACAGTATCTTATGGCCGGTTATGAAGCTGTGGGCGAAGAATATTATATGGCACATCTGTGGAAGGGGCAGAATGAGACAGCGCAGGATATCACCCCGCAGAAATGGAGGACGTTCATGGAAGACTGGGATGGCTATCCGATTCCTTCGGGCATGGCGGCGCTGGAGGGAGGCATGCTGGCCGTTCTCTGTTTCCCGACTGTTGACATTTACAGCGGGGAAGACGGAAGCCTTACGGAGAGCTGGGAACTGTCCGGCCAGTATGATGCCATACTGGCAAACGGAAATGATTTCTATCTCTATGGCAGATCAGGGACCGGAACCGTGGGCACGGAGATCATAAAGTGCAGGGATGGAAAATATAATGCCGCAGAAACCATTGCATTTCCCATGGCCTCCGGCAATGTGGATTTTTGTGTCTGCAAGGATGGCACTCTGATGGCAGCGGGAAACGAAGGCATTTATAAAGGAACGGAAGGGGCAGACGGTTTTCACTGGGAGAAGCTCATGGAAGGTGTGGAAACGGATTTTTCCCTGACAGATTATTGGTGTACCGGCCTTGCCGTGATGGAAGATGGAAAGTTATACGCAATGTTTCAGGGACCGGACAGCGGGAAAACGCTGAACCGGTACGAATATGACCCGGATGCGGTCTGGGAGGTAAAAGAAAATCTGAAACTGTATGCGGTGTATGACAGCAGCATTCTGAAACAGGCGGCAGTGATGTATCACAGAACACATCCGGAAGTGATGATTACCATCGAATCAGCGTATCCCATGTATTATGACGGGGAAACGGACTATAATGCCATCTATCAGAACCTGAACACCACGCTGATGGGGGAGGAAGCGCCGGATATTCTTGTCATGGATCACCTGGATATGGATTCCTATGCAGACAAGGGGCTGCTGGAGGATATCGGTGATGTGGTGGAGCCGCTGGAAGAGGAGGGCAGGCTGCTTTCCAATGTAACAGGCGCTTATCTGCGGGAGGATGGCAGCAGGTATGCGGTGCCCCTGCAGTTTGCGTTTCCCATGATCGTGGGGAGGAATATTGGTGCAGGGGATATGGAATCCATGGAAACACTGGCGGCTTTTCTGGAAGGGCAGGAAGACAGATACCTTAGCCCCCGGACGGTGCTGGAACTGGTGGACCAGTTTTATCCTTATTTTTGCAGGGAAATGGTCAGGGACAAACGGCTGGACCAGGAGGTTCTGGGCAGATATCTGGACGCCATGAAAATCATAGGCAACAACTGCGGGATCATAGATTCACGGGACGAGAAAGAACGGGCTTCCAATGTGTGGGATCTGGCGTCGGAGGTGCGGCTGGCGATAGAAGATGTGGCCGGATTTAATGAATGTATGCTTCCTATATCCATCGCGGATTATATGGAGGGGGAATTTGCGGCATTTGAAAACTGTTTTATTCCTTCCGTGCAGATGGGAATTTGCACGAAGAGCAGTCATAAAGAAACGGCAAAGGATTTTCTGGAATTCGCCCTTTCCGAAACCGTCCAGGGCAGGGATTATTACAGCGGCTTTCCTGTAAATGCCGCGTCGCTGGAAGTGCTGGCCGGACGAGACCGGTCTGATGCGGAGGCAGAGGCAACCATAGAACTGGCGGAAGGGGTAGTGGAGTTTAAGATTCTGGATTATCCCGCGGAGACAGCAAAGAGACTGCTGGAAATCTGCAGGGGGCTGCAGAAACCGGCCGGGGAGGATGCGAAAATACGGGAAGTGCTGGCAGAGGCCCTGGAAGGATATCTGAAGGACACACAGTCCAGGGATGAGACAGTGAATCGAATAGAAGAAGGATTGAAAATGTATCTGGCAGAGTAGTGGGCAGAAAAAGTCAGGAAAAAACTTTTTGAAAAGAGAAAAAAAGAATTGACTTTTGTCGTATATGATGCTAGTATATCAATTGTGCGAAGCACATGCGGAAGTGTCGGAACTGGCAGACGAGCAAGACTAAGGATCTTGTGGCAGCAATGCCGTGTGGGTTCAAGTCCCATCTTCCGCATTTTACGGCGCAAGGCTGGACCGGGAAGGTTTGGTTCTGCGCCGTTTTGCGTAGGATAAGACGCGGGACCGGAGATAAAAACGGTTTCGCGTTATTTTATATACCTTGTTTTGTTATTGTTGTTCCTTTCCTTTTTCCTTGATGTTTTTGAAAAAGGCTGATATAATAATACAAACGAACATACAGTTTGAACAGCCTTAAGAAGTGCCAGAGTGCGGTGCCGGGGGTAACCATGCTTGTGGGAGGAATGGAAGTATGATGAGAGAGAGAAAAAAAGATCAGTCAATCCGTTTTTTTGTGGTCAGCCTTATTGGTGTTTCCGCGCTTATCATCGGTTTGTTTGTGATGTTGTCAGTTTATATGAATCAAAAGAGCGCAGAGACCATCGAAGAGGTGGGGAAGCTTTATATGACGGGCATGAACGAACAGATTGTGCTGCATTACGAGACGGTCATGGAACTGCGCCTTTCCCAGCTGAGTGCCATAACGGAGACCATCGACTATGACAGCGAAGAGCCGCGGGATCTTCTTCTCGGATCCCTTGACTACAGTGCAAAGGCAAGGGGGTTTACGTATCTTGCCCTATATTCCCGGGATGGTGAGTTTGAGATGATCTATGGCAATCCGGTAAAAGCCGTTGACCCGGAACCTTTTATAGAGAGTCTCAAAAATGGGGATGAGAAGATAGCGGTTGCAAGGGATTCCGAAGACAAAGGCACTGTTCTGTTCGGGGTTCCATATGCCTATCCCATGGAGGATGGCGACCAAAGCCTTGCCCTGGTGGGCGGTTTTTCTTCGGAATACGTGAGCAGTATTCTGTTCCTGGACGAAGCCACTGCACTGGTGGAGTCCTATATTATCCGGAAGGATGGCAGTTATATCCTCAGGAGCGGGACATTGCCGAATGATAATTACTTTGACAGTGTATATGAGACTTTCGGCACCCAGGAGAAGGAAGTGGCGGAAAAATATGTGGCAGAGCTGAGCATTGCCATGGAATCAGGGCAGGAATATTCTGCCATCATGAGCGGGGACGATTCCCGGTATCATTTATATTGTACAAGTCTGCCTTACAGCGAGTGGTATCTGGTGACAGTCCTGCCATTTCACTCCCTGAATATGCTGATTACGGATATGGGAGATGACTGGACACGTATGGTCTACTGTGTGTGTGCCATTGTATTGACGGCGCTGCTGTTAATTTTCGGCCAGAGTTTCCGCATGACGAAAAAACAGATGCGCGCACTGGAACAGGCTTCCGATATAGCGAACAAGGAACAGAGAGCGGCAGAGGAGGCACGCAGGGAGGCCGAGCATGCCAATAAGGCCAAGAGCGAGTTCCTTTCCAATATGAGCCACGACATCAGGACTCCCATGAATGCCATTGTGGGAATGACCACCATCGCAATAGCCAATATGAACAATATGGAACAGGTGCAGAACTGTCTGCGGAAAATTGCCTTGTCCAGCAAGCATCTGCTGGGGCTTATCAATGATGTGCTGGATATGTCCAAGATCGAGAGCGGCAAAATGACGCTGAACATGGATCAGGTTTCTCTCCGGGAAGTCATGGACAGCATTGTGAGCATTGTACAGCCCCAGGTAAAGGCAAAACACCAGCAGTTTAATATTTCCATTCACGATATTTCCGTGGAAAATGTCTGCTGTGACAGTGTGCGGCTAAACCAGGTACTGATAAATCTGCTGGGTAATGCGGTCAAGTTTACCCCTGAGGAAGGTGTCATAGATGTCTCTCTTTATGAGGAGGAATCCCCCAAGGGAGAGGATTATATCAGAACGCATATTATCGTAAAAGACACGGGCATCGGTATGTCGGAGGAATATCTTAAAAAAATATTCGACTCTTTCAGCAGGGAGGACAATGCCCGGGTTCAGAAGACGGAAGGAACCGGTCTGGGAATGGCGATCACGAAATATATAGTGGATGCCATGGAGGGAGATATCCAGGTTAAGAGCGAACTGGGCAAGGGCAGTGAGTTTCATGTCATACTGGATCTGATGAAGGCAGTGATACAGGAGGCAGACATGGTGCTGCCCAATCTGGATATGCTGGTTGTGGATGATGACGAGCAGCTTTGTAACAGCGCGGTTTCGGCGCTGAAATCCATTGGTGTCATGCCGGACTGGTGCCTGAATGCGGAGGAGGCCATCAGGAAGGTGGACGAAAGGCACCGCGTGCATAATGACTACCAGGTGATTATGCTGGACTGGAAGCTGCCCGGAATGGACGGCATTACCGCTGCCCGTGAGATCCGCCGGCTTTATGGAAACGATATTCCCATTTTGCTGATATCTGCTTATGACTGGAGTGAAATCGAAGATGAAGCGAAGGCGGCAGGGGTGACGGGTTTTATTTCCAAGCCTCTCTTTAAATCAACCTTGTTTTATGGCCTGCAGCCTTTTGTGGAAGACGAATTTGGACAGAACAAGGATAAGGCGGCGGGCAGGTCGGAAGGATCCCTTGAAGGGAAAAAGATTCTTCTGGCAGAAGACAATGACATTAACTGGGAAATTGCCAGTGAACTGCTGTCTGCCGTAGGACTCGAACTGGAGTGGGCAGAAAACGGGCAGATCTGTCTGGAGAAATTCCAACAGTCTCCCCTGCATTATTATGATGCCATTCTGATGGACGTGAGAATGCCGGTGATGAACGGTTATCAGGCAACCCAGGCAATACGTGCGCTGGAAAGGGAAGATGCCTCCGTTCCCATTATTGCAATGACGGCAGACGCTTTTTCCGAGGATGTGAAAAGATGTCTGGATTCCGGCATGAATGCACATGTGGCAAAGCCCATGGATGTCAGGGAAGTCTGCCGGCAGCTGGAAAAATATATTCGTTGATGGGAAACAAATTATGGAACAGATTAAGCGCTGGGTGGGAAATGAAAAAGTAAGACGGGCTGTCCTGGCCTTTGCCGGGACATACGGGGTTTGTGTTCTGGGGACTCATGCAGGGATACCCCGGGCATCTTTTTCGGTTATGAGTATTCCGGTTTTTCTGGCATTATTTTTTCTGCTGTCCCGGACGCGGCAGACACTGGATGGCATTGCAGGAAAAAAACAAAGGGGACGAAGAATCCGGTATGCAGGGATTGTGAGTTATCTGTTTTCCATTACCATGATTGCGGGGTATCAGCTTCAGAACGGCGGAATGACAGGCGGCGGTTTCCGGGGAAAAGCAATGCTGCTTTTGGGGGCAGCCTGTCTGTCGGTGGCAGTGTTTCCTTTTTGGAATTTTGTGTTTGCAGGAATGGAGAAGGCCGGAGGCAGGGCCGCAATGCCGGAGAATCAGGGGAAGAAATGGGGGAAACTGTATGGAATCAGCTTTCTGGCAGTTTTTCTGTGCCTGATTCCCGTATGGCTGGCATATTACCCGATTGTCATGTCTTATGATTTTCACAGACAGATTAACGAGGCGGTACAGGGGTTTGCCCATTTCTGGCCTTATCAGCCGCTGGCGCATACCTGGATCATCTGGGTATTTCTGCAGCTGGGGTATCTGCTGGGGGATATTCAGACAGGAATGGCATGTATGGCATTGTTTCAAATGCTTGTCTATTCCCTTGTGGCTGCTTATGCCAATGTGTTTCTTTTCCGGGTGACGGGTAAAAAATGGACTGCGGTGACCGGAGTTCTTTTTTTCGGATTGTTTCCGCTGAATTCTGTCATGGTGGTGTGTACCACGAAAGATGTGATTTTCAGCGTGCTTTTTTTGCTGTTTGTTCTGCTGATGGCAGAGCGTTTTTTTTTCAGCCAGGGAAAAAAGCAGCTTGTGCTGGATATCCTGCTGGTGGTGACGGGCTGTCTTATGGTGCAGTTCCGCAATAACTGCTTGTATGCGGTTGTGGTTTTCGGACTTTTCTGGCTGGTGTTTGCTCCGAAGAAGGAGAAACTGCGCGTGCTTTTACTCTGTGTGCTGCTGACGGCAGGAGGAAAGGGGACGGCGGTTCTGATTAAGACAGCCATAGGAACCAAAATGGAGCCTGCAAAGGTGGAAATGTACAGTGTGCCTATTATGCAGATGGCCCGGGTGGGATATTATTACGGGGAGACTCTGGATGAAGAGACCTGGGAGCTGCTGAATTCCTATATTCCCCAGGAGTGCTGGGCAGACTATCATCCGGCCATTTCGGATGCCGTGAAGGGGATCGTGGGTGTGACCACTTTTCCGGAGACCTGGGAAGATAATACGGTACAGCTTGTAAGAGACTGGTTCCGGCTGGGGATACGTTATCCTAACGAGTATATTGATGCTTTTCTGGAACTGACGCGGGGATACTGGTTTCTGGACGACAGATCCTATGCGGAGTGTCTGGGATATGGCACGGAAGGCAGGATGGGGACAATCTATACCTATAATTCGGCAGCCATTGCGTCTGGAGGGGATATTCTGCATGAATCCAAGTTCCCATGGCTGGAAGAAAGACTGGAAGAAATTGTAAGCGGTAACTCTTATTATGATTGGCCGATTGTGTCTGTTCTGTTTAAGAGTGCATTTTACTTCTGGAGTTTGTTTCTGGTATTTGCGGCATTTCTGTTTCTGGGCAGAAAAAAACAGGCGGTGTTTATCTTGTTTCCGGTGATTTACATGGCAACCATGCTGCTGGGACCGGTGGTCCAGCTGCGGTATATTTTTCCGGTCATGATTATCCTGCCGGTGCTGGTAAGCCTGCTTGTGCTGCCCGGGGAGTATGGGGCAGCGGAGAGGCCGGTGAAACAGCGGGAGGAATAGATTTTTTGCGGAGTCCCGCCTGAAAAGCCGGGGAAGGACCGGGGCATTTCTCCGGCTTTGACGGCCGCGCCGGCAGGGCCGGAAAATATCCGCTGTAACCTGCAGGGAAACCGCGTCCACGGGAACACAGCCAAATGGGCCGGACGCGGCAAAGCGGAAACAGGGCATTCTGGCTGACAGGGCAGAATGGTTTATGATAAGGCATATCGGATGTAAAGTCTGATATGTCTTATTTTTATGCGCAGGGGCGCATATGAAGATTGTTGCTGACGCAACATGCACCCCGCACGGCGGGCAGGGGAGAAGAACATTCCCCTACTCGATTGCGCAGGGGCGAATAAGGAAATTAGCAGGGAGAGCTGCATGCGCCCGACGCGGGAGTAGTGGAAGAGGAATCTTCTCTGCCTGACTGGATTTTGTTGATAAGATTCAATGGAATGATTATAATTATGATTATAATTATCTAATACAAAGGGGACATACAAAATGACACTATTTGAAGAGGCGATTATTGGCGGCCTTATAGGTGAGGCTATCAGCAGATGTACAGATATTTCATGGACTAAAATAAAGGAGATGGTAATAAATAAGAATGATCAGCACAAAAACATTGAGTCGCAAATATATTGTGTGATTGTGAATGCGCTGAATGAAATAACCTATCATAAATTTGCATATAAACAGGAAATGATATTTCAGGTAGCAGAGAAGTTATTGGCTGGTTATAAGAAGCTGGAATATAACTGTATAGAAGTTGTAAGATCAGGCTTACAGATTCTTGGCGAGTGTGTTGATGATGATAAATATACAGAGTTTAATATATTGCTGTATCGGGAACTGGGCAGAAGCGATAATGAAGAGCTGTATCGACAAATCAGATTATTACAATATGACAAAGAGAGCAAAAAAACATCAAGTATAGAGTGGAAAGTTGACAATTTAGAGGATGGAATAAAAGAGGCAAATGAAAAATTAGACAGTATTCAGAAAAATTATGTACAGGTTCCTTTAGATAATGACATCAACATTCGGTTCCGGAATAATGAAAAGCAAAAATATATAGATAATTGGAATAGCAGATTATTTCTCCATATGGATAATGATGAAAATCCTGTCACTTTGGCAGACGCTTTTATTATGCCTGATTATACACTTTATAAAAACGGGTACCAAATAGAATTCTGGCTTGAAGATAAACTTCACAAAGTAATAGATGGTGTTATTCATTCTAAAAAAAGTACCAATTTGCTGATACAGGGCGCTCCGGGAATGGGGAAATCAAGCATAGTGTCATGGATTGCGAATCAATACAGAGAAAATGATAACATTATAATACTCAGGTTTCGCAGCTGGGAAAATGAAGATTTAAAAAACGGATTACTAAAAGCGGTTATTTATACATTGGAGTGCAAAAAAGCAGATTTGGAGAATAGCATTTTAGTGTTGGATGGGTTTGATGAAATTAAATCAGTATCCAACCGTAACACTTTATTAAATGATTTTTGGAACGACATTTTGGATTACGATAATATAAAAATTATTATTACATCAAGATTTGAATATATTGATGAAAAAGGGTTTCAAAGTATCGTAAATCTGAAGCCTTTTGACATAATGAGAATTTGCAGATTTTATCATATTATAACAAATGGCACGCTGGAGGGATATAAAATAAATGATACAAGTATTATTGGGATACCGGTGATATTATATATGGCAATTATGTCAGATATTAGTATTACGGAAGATGCCACAAGGCCTGATTTATATAATCGTATTTTTGCTGAAAAAGGAGGCATATTCGACAGGTTTTCTTATAAAGGGGAAGGGTATGATGGCGGTGCGCATCCGCTGAGAAATAAGAAAAATATAATATCTTATTTGGACTTTTTGAGAAAAACAGCCTTTGAGATGTTTGAGAGGAATAACTTATCAATAGAAAGAAAAGAAGGCAGGATTCCCAGACTTGATTTTCAGGGCAGTAATATAAGTGTATTGGAATTTCCCATTAAACATCTTTTTGAAAAAACAGATTTAAGCATTGAGTTTATACATAAGTCCATATATGAATATTTTGTCGCCGAATACATTTTTGAGGTGCTTGACAAAAGCATAAATGGGTTCAGTGTGGATTTTGCAGATGCTTTAGGGAGTATGTTTAAAAGAAATAGACTGTCCGGGGAGATTAGGGATTACCTGCGATATAGATTTCAAACCAAAGATGACTTATGTGGAAAATATGACAGAATATATGAAACATTTCAATTAATGATGCAGGATGGCATGACCTTTCATATCAATGGACGATGTACGAATTCAATGGAATGCGAAATGAATATATTTGCCAATATGCTTGATGTACTGCATTTATGGGGGAAGATCAATTTAGAGTTGGATGATATGTTGTGTAAATATATACAATATAATAAAAGAGAAGATTTAAATTTGAGATATGTTTCGACAGGAGAAGATCATTCTGCGGATACAGATTTAAACGGAGTATATCTGGCGGGTGCGGATATCAGTTATTCCGATTTACACGGAGTGAATCTTTGCGGTTCAAACCTGCGGAGAGCAAGATTTATAAATTCCAGACTAAGCAATGTTAATTTATCCAGAGCGGATTTGTCACAGGCAACGTTTAAGGGCGTAATCTTATCAGAAGTAGAATTTGAATATACCGAGTTAACAGAAGCAATATTTGAAGATGTGGATTTTAGGGGAGTAGATTTAACAAAAATGCGGATAACGGATGCAAATCTCGCTGGAGGATTATTTTGTGAAGAACAGATTTCGTATTTAAAAGAACAGAAATGCGCTTTATTCGAAGCAAGGGTTTATAGGAAAGGAAGTGATGATATTATAAGTTACAAAAAGTATTCCTGGGAGAAAAAGAAGGAGGATCTATATAGGCTGTTACGGACAGACCAATCGTAATCGTACAGGGATAGTGGAAGGTGACATGCTTCTGGATCTGGCTTTCAGGCTTCACTCTGTCCAGCACTGTGGCCATGAGTTTTAAAGCTTCTTTTTGAGTGGGCTTATAGTCTGTGATTACTATGAAACAGAATCTTGCGGGGGATAAAAAAGCGCAGACTGTCCCTATAA
>OFHO01002306.1_pt1 | contig 11852 bp, 9 predicted proteins | sample 1521531 | NCBI WGS metagenome assembly OFHO01 (sample SAMEA3504124, study PRJEB24116) | mouse gut metagenome | biome: mouse gut; feature: mouse-associated habitat; material: faeces | place: Denmark | collected 2011
TTGCATGTGTTAAGCCTGTCGCTAGCGTTCATCCTGAGCCAGGATCAAACTCTTCGTTGTTGTATCTTGTTTCTTTTTTCTTTTCAGAATCAAAAAAAAGGCAAGACGCATTATAATGTTTCTGCCTTCGCAGACGCCGCTCGCGCAGCCCGAATCGTCCGTCCGGGATGTATCCCAGAACTATTAGCCGTTTATTGTGTTTTAAGAATTGAACGGAGTCGTTAGCTGCGACATGCGCAGCTTCGCTCTTGTACTACTCTTGTCTATTGTAATCGTTTCAATGTTCTCTGTCGCCCCGGAGAGCGCCGGCCGCGTTTTTCGCGAATCCGACTGCAAAGTTAATGCAAGTTTTTGATTCCACCAAATTTTTGTGCCGTTTTTAACACTTTTTTTACTTGGCTTCGCTTTCAGACCCTCCAGACGGCTTCGCCTGCACCGAAGGGCTTCTTGCCCGCGCCCTTCCTCCGAAAAGCGAGTGCAAAGTTACAACCTTTATCCGATATATCCAAATGTTTTGAACGAAAAATAACAGGAAAATCAAAGAAAAATAGCAGAGAGATAAATAAAACGCTGTAATGCAGACTATTGAAATCAAACAGAAAACTGCAGCATCAAAAATCAACAAAAAAGCCCTACACATCTATATTATATATAGAACTGCACTATTGCCTATTACCGGAAAAATATCTAACTTTGCAGCCCGAAACTCCGGCCTTATCACAAGCCGGACTCCAATAGCATCATACAATTTTTCTATGGAATGGATTACTGATTTGATTTTCCCCGGCAACACGTCGATAGCAAGTACACTCGTACTATACAGCTTCGTGATTGCTGCCGGCATCTACATCGGCAAGCTCCGCGTGGGCGGGGTATCGCTCGGCGTCACTTTCGTGCTGTTTGTGGGCATAGTGATGGGACACTTCGGCTATGTAGTAGACAACAACATCCTTAAATTCGTGCGCGAATTCGGCCTTATCCTGTTCATATTCTCCATCGGCCTGCAGGTGGGTCCCGGCTTCTTCTCGTCCTTCAAGAAAGGAGGTATGACCCTCAACGGTCTTGCAGTGTTAGGCGTGATGCTCAACGTCGCCATTGCCTTGGGCGTATACTTCTGGGGCAACATCAAAGATGTGAGCGTACTTGTGGGCATAATGAGCGGAGCCGTCACCAACACACCCGGACTCGCAGCCGCACAGCAGGCCATATCCCAGACTCCCGCCGGAGCCGAAGCGGCCAACATGATGGCCTCGGGATATGCAGCGGCCTACCCCCTCGGAGTAGTGGGCATCATAATGGCCATGTTCGTCATAAAAGGTATGTTCCGAATCAACACCTCCGACGAAATCAAAGAAATAGAGGCCGAACAGGAAAACTCCCAGCTCAAACCATTCCTGCTCTCCATAGAGGTCACAAACAAACTGATCGGCGAACGCACACTCCTTCAGCTGCACGACGTAATACAATGCAATTTTGTGGTGTCGCGCATCATGCGCACCGACGGACACGTGTCCATACCTAAATCGTCGACACAGATACACACAGGCGACAAACTGCTTATTGTGTGCTCGGCACACGACGCCGACCGCTTCCGCGCCGTCCTCGGCCCAGAAGTAGAGATGGACTGGGCAGCAGTCCCGCAGCCGGTGTATTCACGCCGCATCGTCATCACAAAAAGCGAATACAACGGCGTGCCCATCGGCTCTCTGCGCCTGCACAACGGTTACAAACTGAACGCCACGCGCGTCAATCGCGCCGGAGTCGACCTGCTCGCCGCCCCCAACCTGCGCCTGCAGATGGGAGACCGCCTCACCGTAGTGGGCAACCTTGAAGACATCGACCGCCTCGCATCGCGCCTCGGCAACTCAATGAAGCGCCTCAACCAGCCGAATCTCATCACAATATTCGTGGGCATAATCCTCGGTATAATCCTCGGTTCCATCAACGTCGGTTTCGGCATGAAACTCGGCCTCGCCGGCGGCCCGCTTGTAATGGCTATCCTGCTCAGCCGTTTCGGCTACAAAATGAAACTCGTCACCTACACATCATCATCCGCCTCGCTGCTTCTGCGCGAACTCGGAATATGCATGTTCCTCGCGTCGGTAGGCATATCGGCCGGCGCCGGATTCGCCGACGCCGTATTCAACACCACCGGCATGTGGTGGGTCATCTGGGGATTTGTCATCACTTTCGTCCCGCTCGTAGTAGTCGGAGCCATCGCACGTGCTAAATACAAGACTAACTACCTCACTATCATGGGACTGTTCTCCGGAGGCTACACCGACCCGCCGGCTCTCGCCTATGCAAACAATTCCACGGCGAACGATGCGCCCGCCGTGGCATATAGTACCGTGTATCCGCTCACCATGTTCCTGCGCGTCGTTGCCGCCCAGGCCCTGGTGCTATGTCTGGCATAGAAGCAGACTAAGAGGTTGTTTAATAATGCTTGTTAATGACAGGGCCGAAATTTTTCAGACGGATTTATTCCTGTGGCGAAGGAGCATAGCGGGCTATGCGACTGAAGCAAAGGGATAAAGACACTCAAAAATTTCGGAGGGGTTGACAATTCCATTGTTGACAACCTTAACAAAAATTTAAAATTACACCACCCTGTCGTTAACAATGATTATTAAACCTCTAAATCTGCGACCACCCTTCCGGAATCCAGTTCATGCCGTAATCCTCACGATAGCCTTCAAAACCCTCATAGAATGTGCGCTCCCTCCCGCTGTCCGGGGCGGGCTCTACTGCAGCCCACGGAAATACGAATTTCGCGGCATACGACAGCGGCTTGTCGTTTTTATCGACCCATTGCATGCCGAATCCGGCTGTGCCGTTCGGGCCGAACAGAGGCTCGCGCACCGTTATGACACCATCCACCATCTTGTCAAGCCGACCCGGCAAGCGGTGTCGGAAGTCATCCATGTAAGAAAAAAGGAGTTTCTTGTAAAACAGGGTTCAAAATCAAGCCACATATATTTCATCACCGACGGATTATTCCGCTGCCTTTGTGAAACCAACGGAAATGAGGACACCTTCTGCTTCGGCGTGGCCGGCCACCCGTTCCTGTCCGTCCATACCCTGGCCCACGACGAGCCTGCGGCAGAAAAATAAGGAAAAACAGACACGGGCCGGGCCTCTTAACCAAGATTTATAGTAATTTTGCAGGCTGAAACATTATCCGAGCAGAATGGAAAACAAAGACTATACAATGGCAGAGGCCATACGCGAAGCAAAGCGCTGCCTCAACTGTAAAGTGCCGCAATGCCGCAAAGGCTGCCCCATAAGCAACGATATTCCCGCATGGATACACGAACTGTCGATGGGCAACATGGGCAACGCCATGTCCATAATAAACCTGCGCAGTAACCTGCCGGCCGTATGCGGCCGTGTGTGCGCGCACGAACGCCAGTGCGAAGGCCATTGTGTGCTCGGAAAACAAGGTTCCCATATAAACATAGGCAAGCTTGAGCGCTTCGTATCGGACTTCGACAGCGACATGTCGCTCACTCGAGAGAGCATAGTACAGAAGGACCGCGGACGTGTGGCCGTAATAGGCAGCGGACCTGCGGGGCTCACCATTGCAGGCGAACTGGCCCGAAAAGGCGTGGCCGTGGAAATATTCGAGATGGAGCGCGAAGCGGGAGGTGTGCTGATGTTCGGCATCCCCGAGTACCGCCTGCCGAAAGAAGTCGTGCGCAAGGAAATCGCCAAGATAGAGCAGCTCGGGGTGACAATACGGTGCAATACCACCGTGGGACGCGACCTTACCATCGACGACTTGTTCGCCCGAGGGTTCGACGCCATATTCATGGGCACGGGCACAGGAAAGCCAAAGCGTCTCGAGCTGCCCGGCGGAGGCCTGTGGGGCGTGCGCTACGCGCTGTATTTCCTGCGTCGCGTGAGTCTATGGCGCGAAGGCTACATAGGCCGCGACGAAGTGCCCGTGAGAGAAGGCGACAAGGTGTATGTGGTGGGATGCGGCAACACAGCCATGGATGCCGCCCGCACCGCAGTGCGCCTCGGGGCATCGGAAGTGACGGTGCTGTACCACCGCGACATAAACAGCATGGCTGCGCTGCGCGCCGAATACGACGACGCCGTGACGGAAGGTGTCCGGTTCCGCTGGAACACATCCATAAAGTCAATTCACGACACGGAAGGAATTCTTGACGAACTGATACTCAATACTCCTGACGGCGAAGTGTCGGTAGCCGCCGACAAAGTTATAATGGCCGTGGGCAGCGCTCCCGCAAGCCGTATCGTGAGCACGACGGAAGGCATCGAGGTGAACGAGAAAGGCTATGTGATAACACGCGACATGCCCTATGGAATGACGACACGCAAAGGCGTGTTTGCCGGAGGCGACGTCACAGACCGCCCCGCCACTGTGGTGCATGCCATGCAGGACGCCCGGCGCGTGGCCGAAGGCATGCTGCGCTACCTCGACGCCGTGAAGCTGTTCGACGCCATAGACAAAGAAAACATTCCGTCCGAATAACACCCCGACCCATATGGCATTACCGCCGAAACATACATTTTGATTTGATTTTTCATCAGGACTTGACATTTTATTTTGCCATGTCAAAAATCTTTATTAACTTTGCCTCCCGAATTGACGAATAGCAACAAATAAAAACTCAATATACGGAAATGAAACGTACTTATCAACCCCACAACCGCAAGCGCGTGAACAAGCACGGCTTCCGCGAAAGAATGTCCCCCGCCGACGGCCGCAAAGTTCTCGCCCGTCGTCGCGCAAAAGGTCGCAAGCGCCTTACCGTGAGCGACAGCATCGGCAGCAAGTAATTGCGCCACAGACATTCATTATGCGCAGCAGCTGCATGCACGCTTCAGGGCGTGCGGGCAGCTGTATTTTTTAATACCATACCATGAAAAAGACGTTTATAATATCCCTTTGCTGCGCGGCCTTCACTCTCGGAGCCGGCGCACAGCGCATAGCAGTGCTCAGCGACCTGCATGTAATACCCGGCAACGAAAACGACCGCCAACTGCGTCTCGCAGTTGAAGAAATAAACCACGGAGAATTTGACTACGTGGTGGTGAACGGCGACATCTCCAACGAGGGCTCTGACGAACAGCTCCTCAATGTAAAAGAGATTCTCGACGGTATTTCGAAACCACTTGCCGTACTGCCCGGCAACCATGAGAACAACTGGAGCCAAAGCGCCACAAAAACATTCAAGGACACGTGGGGCAACGACCGCTTTATCGCCACCGCAGGCCCGGACTCGCTCGTAATAGTAGGCATAAACTGCGGTCCATACATGAAAATGGGCGACGGACACATCAAGCGGGAGGACCTTCACTGGCTGCGCGCAGAACTGCAGAAAGCAGCCGACAAGGGCCGGCGCGTGCTGTCGTTCAACCACTATCCTTTGCAAGAAAACGACCTTGACAACTGGCGCGAATACGTGCAGCTGCTTCAGCAGTATCCCGTCATCGGCCACATAAACGGCCACTACCACTCATGGCAGGCCTACCGGGCCGGGGGTATTCCGGCGGTGATGACACGGGCTCTCGACATGCGCGACGGCACATTCGGCTACGCCATAGTAGAAGTGACGCCCGACTGGGTGCACGTCTACGACAAGAGCATAGGCCACGACCCTGTGCCGATGCTGGCTTTCGCCACAACACATGAAAACACCGACGTCAGCGACCAAAACGCGGTCTGGCAACAGCCGGAAGGCTTCGAAGTGCGCAAGCTATGGACCGACAGCGCGTCGATATTCACCCGCATAGGCATCGACGACGAGCGGATATATTTCGGCAATTCACTGGGCCAGGCGCGCGCCATCGACAAAAATGACGGCACACCGGCATGGAGCATCGCCACCGGAGCGTCCTTGTTCGGACGCCCTGTGCCGCTCGCGAAAAAACGAGTGGCGGTGCCGACGGCAACGGGCATAACAATAGCAGACGCCGCCACGGGACGCATCGTGAAGACTCTGCCGTCGCGCGAAGGCCCTTATGTGGCCGACGGAATCACCGACCCTGCCACTGGCGATTTGCTCACCGGCGCCTACAAGCGTTTCGAACGACGGCGTCCCGACGGCCGACTTGTGTGGAGCTACGACTCTCTGTTCAACTACTGCCAGGCCGCCGCCGTGCTTGACGGCAACGACCTCGTTTTCGGCGCATGGGACACCTATCTGCGCTGTATCGATGCCCGTACGGGACGTCTGCGCTGGGCATGGAACAACGGCAAAAACGCCAACATGCTCGGACCAGGAAACGTGGTTCCCGCAGTCACCCCGGACAAAGTGATTGTCGTGGCTCCCGACCGATACATGACTGCCATCGACCGCACCACGGGACAGACACTATGGCGCAACAACAGCCACCGCTACCGCGAGAGCCTCGGCCGAAGCGAAGACGGAACGCGTGTCTACGCAAAAACGATGGACGGCGAACTCGTGGCCGTTGATGCCACCTCGCCCGACTTCCGCGAATTGTGGACTGTCGACATGGGACTGGGCTACGACCACGCGCCGTGCATCGTGGCCGAACGCGACGGCGTGGTGTACGCAGGCTCGCGCCGAGGCTTACTGACGGCTGTCGACCCCGACGAACAGCGTGTACTGTGGGCTCTGCCTCTCGGAGTGAGCGAAATCAACGGCATTGACATCGACCCGCACACAGGCGACGTGTATGTCTCGCTCATAGAAGGGACAGTGTTCAGAGTCTGCCGCCGCTGAAAAACCAACACCCGCTATAAAGTGTTTTACCTGTGTAAGATTATTCATCACAGGCAAAACACTTTTTTTTATGCCGGCAAAGAAAATTTTCACGTTCGACCGCACTGTCCGCATCTGCTTCTCGGCCATAGTGGCCGCAGGCGTGTTCGGGCTCATATATTATCTGCGCGACGCCCTTCTGCCATTCTGTGTGGGCTGCCTGATAGCCTACATGGCAGAGCCGCTGGTGCAATGGAATATACGCGTGACGCGCATGCGCCGCAGGATAGTGCCTGTTCTGCTCACCATTGCAGAAATCACGGCGGTAGCAGGCGGCATCACTGCGGCATTCCTGCCGAAAGCCATAGACGACTGCCACAAACTGGGCGAACTGATACACCGATATGCCGACAGCACCGATTCGCTGCCGTTCCTGCCTGACGCCGTGCACCGGTTTCTGCACACCAACATAGACCTGCACAGCATCGGACGCCTGCTCAACGACAGCGAGACGCAGCATGCGCTCAACTCTGCAATAAAGTTTATGTCGGGGGGCCTTGACGCCATAGGCGGCCTTGTGGAATGGGGAGTAGTTCTGCTTTACGTCCTTTTCATAATGATAAATTACCCCGGCATAATGCAGGGACTGCGCAATATGGTGCCCCCTAAATACCGCAGCATCAGCAACCCGATAATAACCAACGTCAGCCGGACAATGAAGCGTTATTTCCGCACCCAGGCGCTAATAGCCGCCATCGCTGCCGTGATGTACTGCACGGGGTTCTATCTCGCAGGGCTTCCGTTGCCCATGGCATGGGGGCTGCTGTGCGGGGTGATGTTCATGGTGCCGTATGCGGTGTATCTCACCATCATCCCCGTAACTCTCGTATGCATCGTTATGTCACTCGACATAGGAAACATGGATTTCTGGCCTTTATGGCTAAAATGCGTCGCTACATACGCCATCACCCAAAGTTTCTCCGATCTGTGGCTGACACCGCGCATCATGAGCAAATCCATGAATCTCGACCCGGCTGTGATATTGCTGTCCCTGTCGGTGTGGGGCACATTGCTGGGTATTCTCGGGGTGATTCTTGCCTTGCCACTCACCACAGTGGCCATCACATACTACCGCCACTACATCCTGGGCGAAAGCATCGACGAAATGGAGTCGCAGCGGCCCGTATGATACGCCGGCGAAACTTTTAGTTACGCCGGCGATGGATTTTCACACCATTATTCGTTAATTTTGTGAATCATTTCACAAAATCAACAATGGACAAAAGACACCTTACTATTACCATGCTCGCCGCAGCATCGCTCGCAATCAATGCGACAGCGCAACTCAACATGCCTCTTGTGCAGACGAAATACACCGCCGACCCGGCGCCTGTGGTTGTGAACGACACCATCTATCTCTACACCACCCACGACGAGGACAACGCTGAGGGATTCGTGATGCGTGACTGGCTCCTGTACACCTCTACCGACATGGTGAACTGGCAGGACCGCGGCGCAGTGGCATCGCTAAAAGACTTCAAATGGTATGACGGAAACAACGGCGCCTGGGCTGAGCAAGTGGTGGAACGTGACGGCAAGTGGTACATGTACTGCCCCATACACGGCCATGGCATAGGCGTGCTTGTGGCCGACTCGCCTTACGGCCCGTTCACAGACCCTATCGGCAAACCGCTCGTGTGGCAGAAGGAACACTGGGATGACATCGACCCCACCGTGTGGGTGGACGATGACGGACAGGCCTACATGTACTGGGGCAACCCGAACCTGTACGGTGTGAAGCTGAACCGTGACATGATTTCCTACGACGGCGAAATCATCCAATTCCCCAAAATCAAAGACTATCAGGAAGGGCCGTGGATGTACAAGCACGGCGACCATTACTACCTCGCCTTCGCCTCTACATGCTGCCCGGAGGGCATCGGCTATGCCATGAGCGATTCGCCGCTCGGGCCGTGGAAATACGCCGGCCACATAATGGACCACACACCCCGCACACGCGGAAATCACCCCGGCATCATCGACTACAAGGGCAAGAGCTACTGCTTCGGCCTGAACTACGATGTGTTCCGCCTCTCCGAGAGCCGCCATGCCGAGCGCCGCTCGGTGTCGGCAGCGGAGATGGAATACAACCCCGACGGCACCATACGCGAGCTGCCCTACTTCCTCGAATGCAAGCTGGAACAAATCGAGCCGTTCAGCCCCTACCGCGAAGTGGAAGCCGAAACAATGGCATGGGGCTACGGACTTAAGACAGAGCCAGCCAACCCGTGGGCACGCGGAGCATGGAACCAGCTCGTAACAGACATAGACGACAGCGAATACATAATGCTACGCGGTGTCGACTTCGGCAAAGGCGCAAAGGAATTCAGCATTGACGCCATGTCGCACCTCTACGGCGGAAATATCGAAATACGCACCGATTCGCCCGACGGACCTCTCGCCGGCATAGTGGAAGTGGGATGCACAAAAGACGAGATGCAGCGCTTCACCACACCCGTCAAAGGGCTAAAAGGCGTGCACGACCTGTACCTCGTGTTCCGCGGACGTGACATACAGAAGAAAAACCTTTTCAAACTCGACCGCTGGTCGTTCAAGTAAACACCATGAAACATTCATCCTGCATCCTCCTGCTGCTTCCACTGCTCGCGGCAGCCTGCGGAGGATCAAAAACCACTGAGGAAAAAACCGCCGACACAAAGACTTTCACCTACAGCGGCAATCCGCTCGTACGCGACAAGTTCACAGCCGACCCCGCACCGCTCGTCGACGGCGACCGTCTTTACCTCTACGTAGGCCACGACGAATATTATCCAGGCCAGGACAGCGCCTCGGGCGGCAAAGAATTCAATATCACGGAATGGCTGTGCTACTCCACCGACGACATGCACACATGGACCGATCACGGCCCCATAATGCGCCCCACCGATTTCAAGTGGGCCGTAGGCGAAGCATGGGCGTCGCAAGTTGTGAAGAAAGGCGATAAATATTATTTCTACACAACCGTACAGGGACAGGACCCGCTCGGCAAATGCGTCGGCGTGGCTGTGGCCGACAGCCCCACAGGCCCGTTCACCGATGCCATAGGCCGCCCGCTCGTGTCGGACGACATGACCGACAACGGCCCCCGCGGATGGTGGAACGACATCGACCCCACGGTGCTTATTGAAGGCGACAGCGCATGGCTGTGCTGGGGCAACGGCACATGCTTCCTCGCACGCCTGAAACCTGACATGACAAGTCTTGACGGCGAGATAAGCGTGCTCGACCTTCCAGGCTATGTAGAGGGTCCGTGGCTGCACAAACGCGGCGACATCTATTACCTGACATATGCCGCACACGGCGCAGGAAAAGAACGCATCGACTATGCGACCGCTCCCTCGATGGACGGCCCGTGGACACCGCGCGGCATGCTCACCGACAGCGCGGCCAACAGTTTCACCATACACCCGGGAATTGCTGAGTTCAAAGGCAAGAACTACCTGTTCTACCACAACGCCACCCTAACGGTAGACGGCCATAGCGGTGCCATAGGCCGCCGTTCGGTATGCGTCGACACGCTCGGCTACGCTACCGACGGCCTGATGCTGCCGGTAGTACAGACTGAAAAAGGGATTCTGGAATAATGCCCAAACAGGATTACATTGACAGAAACCGGACGTGGCTTGCCGATAAAGCCAAGGAGGAAGGCGTAGAAATGCTGGACAAAGGCGTCTGCCGCAAAGTCCTGCGCAGCGGAAACTCTGCAGGCAGGACACCCGGACGCAGCAGCGTGGTGACGGTGCACTACACCGGAAGCACCATAAACGGCCGCACTTTCGACAGCAGTCGCGGCGGCGTGGCTCCGGCTTTCCGGCTGCGCGACCTGATTCCGGGATGGATTATCGCCCTGCAACATATGCACACTGGCGACAAATGGGAGGTATATATCCCGGCGGAACAGGCCTACGGCAAACGTAGCCAGCCGGGCATACCCGGCGGTTCCACGCTGATATTCGAAATAGAACTGATAGGCGTGTCGTAAGCGTCTTTTCACACCATACACCAAAACAGGAGCCTGAGGTTTCACATGCCACGGGTTCCTGTTTTATTTTGCACAAAAACATGTAGAAAACAAGTTTTTATGTATCTTTGCATAATCCAAATGAAAAGCACATGAGAATATATACGACACTGGCATTATTAGCTGTCGGGGCATTTTCCATAAACGCTTCAGACGCGAATCTGCCGCCCGAAACCACTCTGTGGTACACCGCTCCGGCAGCCCAATGGGAGGAAACCCTGCCGGTGGGCAACGGACGCATGGGCATGATGCCATACGGCAACCCGTTCCACGAACATGTTGTACTGAACGAGATAAGCATGTGGAGCGGCTCGGAAGCATCTTACGACAATGCTGAAGCCTCGAAAAGCCTGCCGGAAATACAGCGCCTGCTGAAAGAAGGCAGAAACCGCGAAGCGCAGGAACTTATGTACACCACTTTCGTGCCCACGATGCCCGAGGGCAACACTTACGGCACATATCAGATGCTTGCCGATCTGAACATCGACCTCGACTATGGCTCCGGCACACACGACGTGGAAGGCTACAGACGTCATCTCGACCTCACGGAAGCCTGCGCTTATACGGCCTACAGCATAGGGGGCACGGATTTCGTGCAGGAATGCTATGTGCCGCGAGGCTCGGACGTAATGATATACCGCATATCGGGTTCACGCCCCGGAGCCGTCAATTTCACGGCATCACTGTCCCGCCCCGAACGCGGCGACGTATCCCAAGCCGGGCACAACCGCCTCATGCTTAGCGGCGCACTTGACAGCGGCGCAGCGGACAAGGAGGGGATGAAATACGCGTTATCGGCCGGTCTGGCTGCTTATGGCAGCGAAGCCGTATGTACCGGCACAGACTCCACATTGAGCGTGCGGGGCGCCGATGAAGCATATATAGTAATGGGGGCGGCCACAGACTATCTTTATGGCGCGCGATATGCCACCGCAGCCGAACATGCCGTCGGCGATGCAATAGCCCGTGGAGGCATGGACAGACTCAAGGCGGAGGGAATACGCGCCCACCGCGCACTTCTTGACCGCGCCGGCATAACATTGCCGCGCGGCAAAGCCGCCTTCATGCCG
>OFHO01002321.1_pt1 | contig 11780 bp, 9 predicted proteins | sample 1521531 | NCBI WGS metagenome assembly OFHO01 (sample SAMEA3504124, study PRJEB24116) | mouse gut metagenome | biome: mouse gut; feature: mouse-associated habitat; material: faeces | place: Denmark | collected 2011
TTGGCGAGGGGGTTCATAGCTGACGGGAGGGACCCGCCCTTATCCATTCACCTCCGGCAGCTGGGCAAGGCTCCTGGCGATGTCTTCGTCCGTGGGAACCACGTCCTTCATGACGCCGCTGTGGAACTTCTCATAGGCCACCAGATCAAAGTAGCCCGTGCCGGTGAGGCCGAAGAGGATGGTCTTCTCCTCGCCGGTCTCCTTGCAGCGGTTGGCCTCGTTGATGGCCGCCAGAATGGCGTGGCTGCTCTCCGGCGCGGGGAGGATGCCCTCCACCCGGGCGAACTCCTCCGCCGCCTGGAAAATATCGGTCTGGTTCACCGCCACAGCCTCCATATAGCCGTCGTGGTAGAGCTGGCTGAGCGTGGAGCTCATGCCGTGGAACCGCAGCCCGCCGGCGTGGTCGGCGTTGGGGATGAAACTGGAGCCCAGGGTGTACATCTTGGACAGAGGGCAGACCATGCCCGTGTCGCAGAAGTCGTAGGCAAATTTGCCGCGGGTGAAGCTGGGGCAGGAGGCCGGCTCCACGGCGATGATGCGGTAGTCCGCCTCACCCCGGAGCTTCTCGCCCATGAAGGGGGCGATGAGGCCGCCCAGGTTGCTGCCGCCGCCGGCGCAGCCGATGATGATGTCCGGCTTCACGCCGTACTTGTCCAGCGCGGCCTTGCTCTCCAGGCCGATGATCGACTGGTGGAGCATCACCTGATTGAGCACGCTGCCCAGCACGTAGCGGTAGCCGGGATCGCCCATGGAGGTCTCCACAGCCTCGCTGATGGCGCAGCCCAGGGACCCGGTGGTGCCGGGGAACTGGGCGAGGATCCGCCGGCCCACCTCGGTGGTCTCGGAGGGGGAGGGGGTGACGGAGGCGCCGTAGACCTTCATAACCTCCCGGCGGAAGGGCTTCTGCTCATAGGAGCATTTGACCATGAACACCTTGCAGTCCAGGCCCAGATAGCTGCAGGCCATGCTCAGGGCGGTGCCCCACTGGCCCGCGCCGGTCTCCGTGGTCACGCCCTTCAGGCCCTGGCGCTTGGCGTAGTAGGCCTGGGCGATGGCGGAGTTGAGCTTGTGAGATCCGGAGGTGTTGTTGCCCTCGAACTTGTAGTAGATCTTGGCGGGCGTCTGGAGCTTCTCCTCCAGGCAGTAGGCCCGGACCAAGGGGGAGGGGCGGTACATCTTGTAGAAGTCCCGGATCTCCCGGGGTATCTCAAAGAGGGGGGTGTCGTTGTCCAGCTCCTGGGCCACCAGCTCTTTGCAGAACACAGCCTCCAGCTCCGCCGCCGACATAGGGGCGCCGGTGGCGGCGCTGAGCAGGGGGGCGGGCTTGTTCTTCATATCCGCCCGCAGGTTGTACCACGCCTTGGGCAGCTCGTCCTCGGACAGGTAGATTTTATAGGGGATTTTGTTCTCGCTCATGGTTTTGTTCTCCTTTTCTTCGTTGATGTTGGGACAAAAGAAAACGCCTCTGTCCCTAGCTTTGACTGCTGGGACAGAAGCGATACAGCCACTTCTGCGGTGCCACCCGGCTTGACGCCCTGCAGGGCGCCCTCTTAGTGCGCACAGACATGCGCCGGCTTTGATAACGGAGTTCCCCTCCGGCTCGCCTAATCCCGCCCGCCTGCGGCAGCGCTTTCGGTCCGCCCTCGAGAGCCCATTCCGCCCGGCCATCCCCGCCGCGATCCCACCATCCGCAGCTCTCTGTGGGGTACCTGCCCAGCTTACTTACACTCTCTCAACGGTTTTGATGGGCATATTATAATACTTTAGCGTGATGATGTCAAGAGGAAAATGAAGGGGCGTCACGCGGATCGCCCCAATCCCTGCCAATTGATTTTCAAGCTGGGTTGTATTTCCCAACCCAATGTGCTATACTATAATCTGTATAAGTATGAAGAGAAACCGACAGTAAGGAGCGTTAGGAGTTTGAAAATTGTAGTTTTAGCCGGCGGCCTGTCGCCGGAGCGGCAGGTCTCCCTGGTCTCCGGGCAGAGCATCTGCCGGGCCCTGCGGGAGCTGGGACACAGGGCTGTACTGATAGATATGTTCCTGGGCCTGGAGGGCCGGGAGAACGAGGACGTCTTTAGCGCGCCGGATGGACTCCTGGGGGACGAGGTGATCCGCGCCCAGGCGCCGGACCTGGAGGCCGTGCGGCAGCGGCGGGGGGACAGCTCCCCCAGCCTCTTCGGGCCCGGGGTCCTGGAGGCCTGCGTCCAGGCGGACGCGGTGTTCCTGGGCCTCCACGGCGAGTGCGGCGAGGACGGCAGGGTTCAGGCCGCCTTTGACCTGCTGGGCGTCCCCTACACCGGCTCGGGCCACCTAGCCTCCGGCATGGCCATGAACAAGGCCGTCACCAAGCTCTTCATGGAGCGCGCCGGCGTGCTCACCGCCCCCTGGCGGGAGCTCACCTACACCCGGGAGGACATCCCTCGGCTCACCGGAGAGCTGCCCCTGCCCTGCGCGGTAAAGACCATCAACGGCGGGTCCTCTCTGGGCATGGCCCTGCCGGACACCCGCGAGGAGCTGGCCGGGGCCCTGGAGGAGATGCTGCGCTACGGCGGCCACGTGATCGTGGAGCCCAAGCTGAGGGGCCGGGACATCACCGTGGGCGTGCTGGGGGACGCGTACCTGCCGGCGGTGGAAATGATCCCCCGGGAGGGGGCCTACTTCGACTACGAGGCCAAGTACCAGTCCGGCGGCAGCCAGGAGGTGTGCCCCGCGCCTATCACGGAGGATCAGTGGCGGGCCATGGGCGAGGCTGCGCTGCGTCTCCACCGGGCCATGGGCCTGCGGGCCTACTCCCGGGCGGACTTCATCCTGGACGATGAGGGCCGGGCCTGGTGCCTGGAGATCAACACCCTGCCGGGCATGACCCCGGCAAGCCTGCTGCCCAAGGAGGCCGCCGCCGCAGGCCTCAGCTACCACCAGCTGTGCCAGCGGATTCTGGAGCTGTCCCTGGACAAATCCCTTACATAACTATCCTCCGGGCCTCCGGGCCCGGACACAGGAGGAACGCCATGATCGCCATGACCGCCGCCCAGATGTGCGCCGCCGCAGGCGGTACGCTCTATGGGGACCAAGCCGCCGTCATCACCAGCCTCTCCACCGACAGCCGGAGCATCCGCCCCGGCGACTGGTTCGTCCCCATTGCCGGGGATCGGTTTGACGGCCACGACTACATCCACAGGGCCCTGTCCGCCGGCGGGGCGGGGTGCTTCTGCGCCCGTCTGCCGGAGGAGCTGCTGCCCGGCAAGACCTACATCCTGGTGGAGGACACCAAGAGAGCCCTGCGGGATCTGGCGGGGTGGTACCGGGGTCAGTTTGACCTGCCGGTGGTGCAGATCACCGGCAGCATGGGCAAGACCACCTTCAAGGAGCTGCTCTCGGGCATACTGACCCAGCGGTACAACACCCTCAAGACCCCGGGGAACCTCAACGGCGACATCGGCGCGCCCCTGACCCTGCTGTCCCTGCTGCCGGAGCACCAGGCGGCGGTGGTGGAGACGGGCATGGACGCCCCCGGCCAGATCCGGTGGCTGGGCCAGGCCGTCAGGCCGGATGTGGCGGTCATCACCAACATCGACGACGTACATCTGGAGCACTTCGGCAGCCGCAGGGACATTCTGGCGGCCAAGGCGGAGATCCTTGAGCACCTGCGCCCCCATGGGCTGGCGGTGCTGTGCGGGGACGACGAGCTGCTGAACACCCTGTCCCCGGACTGCGAGACCCTCCGGTGCGGCTTCTCCGCCGGATGCGGCGTCCGGGTGGAGGACCTGGAGGAGCGGGGGCTGGAGGGCGTCCGGTTCACCGTGGTCACGGATCGGGGCCGCTACCCCCTGGAGATCGCCACGCCTGGGGTCCACATGGCCTCCCTGGCCGCCATGGCCGTGGCGGTGGCGGAGCGGCTGGGCCTGACTGCGGAGGAGATCATCCGGGGCGCTGCGGCCTACGCCCCGGCGGACAACCGCCTGCGGGTGGAGCGTCTGCCCGGGGGGCGGCTGATGATTAACGACAGCTACAACGCCAACCCCAGATCCGTCCAGGCGGATCTCCGCATCCTGGCCCATCACACCGGCGGGAAGCGGATCGCCATGCTGGGGGACATGACCGAGCTGGGGGCGGCGGAGGCCGCGGGACACCGGGACGTGGGCCGTCTGGCCGGAGAGCTGGGCATCGAGGCGCTGCTGGCCGTGGGGCCCAGGAGCCGGGAGCACATGGTTCCGGCTGCAAAGGCGGCGGGGTGCCCGGACGTGCGCTGGTTCGAGACCCGGGACGAGGCCCGGGACGCGCTGGTGGAGATGTTCGCCCCCGGAGATGCGGCGCTCCTCAAGGCGTCCCACTTCCTCAACCGCTTCGATCTGGCGGCAGATGATCTGCGGAGGTATCCGTTTCCATAAAAAGATCATTTTCTCTTCTTTTCTTTTGTGAACAAAAGAAAAAACTTTAGAATTGCTCATCTGACTGCTGTCCTCTCAGCCGGCAGTCAGTATATCACGTCTGAACATTTTTCCGCTTCTTTTTCTTTCAGGAAACAGAATCGAAAAAGCTCAAGAAACATGCGAAAGATTGAATTATGATAGAGATCAGTGTAAGCGGACTGAAAAAGTCCTTTGAAATAGGAAACAACATTCTCGACGGCGTCACCTTCCAGGTGGAGACCGGAGAGCGGGTGGGCCTGCTGGGCCGCAACGGCGCGGGCAAGTCCACCCTCTTCCGGATCCTCACCGGGGAGCTGGACCCGGACGAGGGGGAGGTGGTCCTGGCCAAGGGGAGCCGGGTGGGGCTCATCTCCCAGATCCCCGTGTACCCGGAGGGGTACACGGTGGACGACGTGCTCCACACCGCCTTTGCCCGCCACCAGAAGCTGGCCCAGGAGATGGAGAAATTGACCGGGGACATGGCCGCCGGGGACAACAGCGAGGCCACCCTCCGCCGGTACGGGGAGCTGGCGGCCAAGTTCGAGGGCATCGGCGGCTACGATATGGACACCGCCGTGGGCAAGGTGGCCAACGGCCTCTCCATCCCCCCGGATATGCGCTCCCAGCTCTTTGACAGCCTCTCCGGCGGGGAGAAGACCCGGGTGAACCTGGGCCGGCTCATCCTGGAGGACACGGATATCCTCCTGCTGGACGAGCCCACCAACCACCTGGATCTCCACGCGGTGGAGTGGCTGGAGGAGTATGTGCGCCGCTTCCGGGGCACGGTGGTGGCCATCAGCCATGACCGCTACTTCCTGGACCGCACCATCAGCCGGGTGGTGGAGATCTGCGACGGCAGGGCGGAGTTCTACTCCGGAAACTACACCTTCTACGCCATTGAGAAGGAGCGGCGCTACCAGGAGAAGCTCAAGCAGTACGAGAAGGAGCAGGCCAAGATCAAGCAGCTCCAGACGGCGGCGGACCAGCTCCACCTGTGGGCCTTTATGGGCAACGACAAGCTCCACAAGCGGGCCTTCTCCATGGAGCGGCGCATTGAGCGCATCCGCCAGACCGAGAAGCCCACCAAGGCCCGGGCCCTCACCAACCGCTTCGGGGAGAAGGAGTTTGTGGGGGACGAGGTCCTGCACGTCAAGGACGTGGAGAAGTCCTTCGGGGACCGGCAGCTCTTTGGCGGCCTGGATCTGCGGGTGGAGGGGGGCGAGCGCATCGCCCTTATCGGCGACAACGGCACCGGCAAGTCCACCCTGCTGAAAATCCTTATGGGGGAGGAGACTCCAGACGGGGGCCGGGTGAAGTACGGTCCCACAGTGCGGGTGGCCTACCTGCCCCAGATTATCCGCTTTGAGAACCCCCAGCGGACCCTGGTGGACACCATGCTCTACGCCAAGCGGGGCATCACCACCCAGACCGCCCGGGACCGGCTGGCGGCCTTCAACTTCCGGGGGGAGGATGTTTTCAAATCCGTCTCCGTCCTCTCCGGCGGGGAGCAGAGCCGCCTGCGCCTGTGCATGCTCATGGACGAGGAGATCAACCTGCTCGTCCTGGACGAGCCCACCAACCACCTGGACATCGCCAGCCGGGAGTGGATCGAGGAGGCCGTGGAGGCCTACGAGGGGGCCCTCCTCTTTGTCAGCCATGACCGCTACTTTATCAACCGCTTCGCCACCCGGATCTGGGAGCTGGAGGGCGGGGTCATCACCGATTACCCCGTCCCCTTCGCCCGCTACCGGGAGATCAAGGAGCGGGACAAGGTCCTGGCGCAGTCTCAGCCCCGGCCCGACAGGAGCAAGCCCAAGCCCGCCCCCAAGGGGGGCCGGGCCCAGCAGAACGCCCGCAAGCAGCTGACCATCTGCGAGCGGGACATGGAGAAGCTGGAATCGGAGATCAAGGCCCTGGAAGCGGACATGGAGGCCAGCGCCTGCGACTACGAGAAGTACAGCGCTCTCTACGCCCGGAAGGAGACCCTGGACCAGCAGCTGATGGAGCTGATGGAGCGCTGGGAGGCCCTGGCGGAGGCGGCTGAGGGATGAAAAATATTCCCATCTGTAGAAAAGAAGCTATATATTACGCAATTGCCCTGCTCTGTCTGACGCTGGGGACCCTGGCCCTGACGGTGTACACCGCTGTGCGCTTTACGGGGTCCCTCCTGTGCTGCGCCGCCGGGGCGCTGGCGGTTCTGGGCGTCCTCTCGCGCCTGGGCAGAACCCGGGCCTGGGCCCGGCGGGCCAGGCAGCTTCTGCTGGTCCTGCTGGCGGCGGGGTTTGCCCTGTTTGCTGCCCTGGAGGTCCGGGTTCTCTCCTGGGCCCGGACGGACTCCGAAACGCCGGCGGCGGCCATTGTGGTGCTGGGGGCGGGGGTCAACGGCACAACCCCGTCCCTGAGCCTGGAGACCCGCCTGACGGCGGCCCTGGCCTACGCCCAGGATCACCCGGAAGCGCCCATCGTGGTCTCCGGCTGCCAGGGCCCGGGGGAGGACATCACCGAGGCGGCCTGCATGGCCGGGTGGCTGGAGGCGCGGGGGATCCCGCCGGAGCGGATCCTCCGGGAGGACCGGGCCCGGGACACGGAGGAGAACATCCGCTATTCCCTGGCGCTCTTGGCGGAGCGGGGGATCGGGGGGAACGTGGCCGTGGTCACCAGCAGCTACCACCTGTGCCGGGCGGCCCACCACATGGAGCGCATGGGCGGAGCCATGGTCCCGGTGGCGGCCCCCATGCCGGCCAAATACCTTCCACTGTCTGTGAACTACTACATCCGGGAGGCCTTCGCCATGGCGGCGGAGCTGCTGCTTCCAAACCACTAGGGAAAGGAGACCCACCATGTACACCCTCTGTCTCTACTACAGCCGCACAGGCTCCACGGAGAAGCTCATCCGGGAGATCGCCCAGGAGCTGGGCTGTGAGATGTTCAAGCTGGACGACGGCGTGGACCGCACCGGCTGGCGGGGCTGGCTGCGCAGCGGCATGCAGGCCATGTCCCGCCGTCCGCCCCGGGTGGCGCTGCCCAAGACCACCCTGCCCCTGAGCGTATACGATCTGGTCATCATCGGCACCCCTGTGTGGGCGGGCCGGTGCAGCGCGCCGGTGCGGAGCTTTCTGATGGAGTACGGCGAGGACATCCGCCGGGCGGCCTACGTCATCACCCGGGGCAGCGAGGTCCACTACGAGGAGGTCTTTGACCAGATGGACCTGTACGTCCGCACCCCCCGGGTCCACGCGGTGAGCATCCGGCCCAACGCCGTGGGCGCGGACTTCTGGCGGGACGAATTTCTCGCCAGCATCCGGGGCGGAGGAAAGGAGAAGAGCGACCATGCTGGATAAGCTGAAAACCATAGACGACCGCTTTGAGGCCATCACCAGCCAGCTGGAGGACCCGGCCACCTACGCGGACCCGGACCTGCTGCGCCGGCTGACCCGGGAGCAGAAGGAGCTGGAGCCGGTGGTGGGGGCCTACCGGGCCTATTGCCGGGCGGAGGAGAATCTGGCCTCCGCCCAGGAGCTGCTCTCCGACCCGGAGCTGCGGGACATGGCTCAGGAGGAGATCCAGGAGGCGAGGCGGGAGATGGACCGGCTGCGGGAGGAGATGAAGGTCCTGCTGCTGCCCCGGGACCCCAACGACAGCCGGAACGTGGTCATGGAGATCCGGGGCGGCGTGGGGGGCGAGGAGGCCATGCTCTTTGCCGCGGATCTCTTCCGGATGTACGTGATGTACGCGGAGGCGCGGGGCTGGAAGCTGGAGGTGGTCAGCCGCAGCGAGACGGAGCTGGGCGGGCTCAAGGAGATCAGCTTCCTGGTGGAGGGGGACGGGGCCTGGTCCCGGCTCAAGTATGAGAGCGGGACCCACCGGGTCCAGCGGGTGCCGGTGACGGAATCCTCGGGCCGCATCCAGACCTCCGCCGCCACGGTGGCCGTGCTGCCGGAGGCGGAGGAGGTGGAATTTTCCATTGATCCCGGCGATTTGAAGATCGACACCTTCCGCTCCTCCGGCGCCGGCGGCCAGCACATCAACAAGACCGAGAGCGCCATCCGCATCACCCACCTGCCCACAGGGGTGGTGGTGGAGTGCCAGGACGAGCGCAGCCAGTACAAGAACAAGGACCGGGCCATGAAGATTCTCCGCTCCAAGCTCTACGAGGCGGAGCAGGAGAAGCAGAACGCGGCCATTGCCGCCCAGCGGCGCAGTCAGGTGGGCTCCGGGGATCGGTCCGAGCGGATCCGGACCTACAACTTCCCCCAGGGCCGGGTGACAGACCACCGCCTCACCGGGGATGTGAAGAATTTCGCCATTGACGCGGTCATCAACGGCGGCCTGGACCCCATTGTGGACGCGCTGACCACCGCCGATCAGGCGGCCAAGCTGGCCGAGGCGGGGGAGTCTTAAGGGGCTTCGGGAATCTTAAGTGGCTTCAGCAGCTTGCATACCACCGCTAAAGTTTTTTCTTTTGCTTCTTTTCTTTTTTTCAAAAAAGAAAAGAAGAAGAAAGCTCAGGTTATACCATGATAAAGACGCAGCTTCTGACAGAAAAGGATATTGAAGCCGCCGCCGCCCTTCTCCGGGAGGGTGGCCTTGTGGGCATCCCCACGGAAACAGTCTACGGCCTGGGGGCCAACGGCCTGGACCCGGCGGCGGTCCGCCGCATCTTCGAGGCCAAGGGCCGGCCCCAGGACAACCCCCTCATCCTCCACATCCCGGACCCCTCCTGGCTGGAGCGGTACTGCCGGGACGTCCCGCCGGCTGGCGGAGCGGTTCTGGCCCGGCCCCCTGACCATGATCCTGCCCCGGCGGGCGCTGGTCCCCGACGAGGTGACCTGCGGCCTGGAGACCGTGGGGGTCCGGTGCCCCGACCATCCGGTGACCCTAGCCATCATCCGGGCCGCCGGTGTCCCCGTGGCCGCCCCCAGCGGCAACCGCTCCGGACGGCCCAGCCCTACCTGCGCCCGGCACATGCTGGAGGATATGGAGGGCCGCATTGACGCCATCGTAGACGGCGGCTCCTGCGGCGTGGGGGTGGAGTCCACCATCATCGACCTCACCGTTGCTCCGCCCCGCCTCCTGCGCCCCGGCGGACTGCCGCTGGAGGAGCTGCGGGAGGTGTTGGGGGAGATAGCCGTAGACAAGGCCGTCCTGTCCCCCCTCGCCGCCGGAGAGAAGCCTCGCGCTCCCGGCATGAAGTACCGTCACTACGCCCCCAAGGCCCCGGTGACCGTGGTGACAGGCCCGGGGGAGGGCACCGCCCGGTATATCCGGGAGCGGGCGGGGGAACATACGGGAGTCATCTGCTTTGACGAATTTGCGGAGGCGTTCCCCAGCTGCGTAGTGGAGCCTATCGGTTCCTCCGCCGACAAGGCGGAGCAGGCCCGCCGGGTCTTCGATGCCCTCCGCGCCTTTGACGGGACCGCCGTGACCGCCATCTACGCCCAGTGTCCCGGGGACGCTGGACTGGGGCTGGCGGTAGCCAACCGCCTGAAAAAGGCGGCGGGTTTTCAGATCGTGGATATAGGGGAGGACGGGATATGATCGTACTTGGCATCACCGGCCCTACCGGCGCGGGGAAGACCACGGCACTGGAGGTCCTGGCGGAATTGGGTTTCGAAATCGTGGACTGCGACGCGCTGTACTACCAGCTCCTGCGCACGGACGAGGCCCTGCGGCGTTCGCTGGAGGAAGCTTTCGGTACGGTGTTCCTACCGGACGGCAGTCTGGACCGCCGGGCGGTGGCGAAGCGGGTATTCGGCGACCCGGCGGAGCTGGCGAAGCTTAACAGCATCGTGTTTCCCGCCGTATCCGGGGCGGTGGAGCAAAAAATCAGAGATTGTTCACAAAAAGGACTTGCTATTGATGCCATCAATCTGGTAGAATCCGGAATGGGGAAGCTGTGCCGGGCCACGGTGGCCGTGATGGCCGCGCCTGCCACCCGATTGAGGCGCATTATGAGCCGGGATGGCCTCACCGAGGAGCAGGCCCGGGCCAGGATCGACGCGCAGAAGAGCGAAGACTGGTACCGGGAGCACTGCACCTTCCTCCTGGAGAATCAGGAAGAGAACTGGGACGCCTGCCAAGCGCTGATGCGTTCCTTTTTCCAAAATCTATTGGAGTTATTACAGAAGGAGAGCAAGACAATGGAAGCAAAAGAGTGGAAGAAGACCCTTCTCACCGAAAAGAAGAACGGCTATGACCGGATGCCCGCTCAGGAGCGGGAGGCCATGGACCGCTACTGCGAGGGCTACAAGGCCTTCCTGGACGCCGGTAAGACCGAGCGGGAGTGCGTCCGCGAGGGTATCCGCCTGGCGGAGGAGAAGGGATTCCGCCCCTACCATCGGGGCATGGAGCTGAAGACCGGGGACAAGGTGTACCTGGACAACCGGGGCAAGATGCTGCTGCTGGCGGTCATCGGCCAGAAGTCTCTGGCGGAGGGCGCACAGATCACGGCGGCCCACATCGACAGCCCCCGTCTGGACCTGAAGCCCACCCCCCTCTATGAGGCCGAGGAGCTGGCCTACCTGAAGACCCACTATTACGGCGGCATCCGCAAGTACCAGTGGGTGACCATCCCCCTGGAGCTCCATGGCATTGTGGCTTTGAAGGACGGCACCACCGTCCAGGTGGCCATCGGCGAGGGGAACGAGCCCAAGCTGGTGATCAACGACCTGCTGCCCCACCTGGGCGCGGAGCAGAGCAAGAAGACCCTGGCCGAGGGCATCACCGGCGAGCAGCTGAACATCCTGGTGGGCAGCGAGCCCATGGAGGGCGAGGAGAAGGACCGGGTGAAGCTGGCTGTGATGAAGCTGCTGTATGAGAAGTACCACTTCACCGAGGCGGACTTCATCTCTGCCGAGCTGGAGGCGGTGCCCGCGGTGAACGCCACGGACATCGGCTTGGACCGCAGCATGATCGGCGCCTACGGCCACGACGACCGGGTGTGCGGCTACGCCGCCCTCAAGGCCATGCTGGATCTGGACGAGGTCCCCGGCAAGACGGCGGTGTGCGTCCTGGCGGACAAGGAAGAGATCGGCTCCGTGGGCGTATCCGGCATGATGACGGCGGCCTTCGACACCTTCATGGAGGACCTGTGCGAGACCCAGGGCGTTCCCGTCCGGGCCTGCCTGGAGAAGAGCTTCTGCCTGTCCGCCGACGTGACGGCGGCCTTCGACCCCAACTTCGGGGATGTGTACGAGAAGAACAACGCCTCCTTCCTGAACTACGGCATCGGCCTGTGCAAGTACACCGGCAGCCGCGGCAAGGGCGGCGCGTCCGACGCCTCCGCCGAGCTGGTGGCCTATACCCGCCGGATCTTCGATGAGAACGGCGTCATCTGGCAGATGGCCGAGCTGGGCAAGGTGGACG
>OFHO01002324.1_pt1 | contig 11768 bp, 14 predicted proteins | sample 1521531 | NCBI WGS metagenome assembly OFHO01 (sample SAMEA3504124, study PRJEB24116) | mouse gut metagenome | biome: mouse gut; feature: mouse-associated habitat; material: faeces | place: Denmark | collected 2011
GTCGGCAAAGGCGTCTGGGTGGCCGCCATCTGCGCCGCCCCCACTCTCCTGGGCCGCTGGGGCCTGCTCAATGGAAAGCAGGCCGTCTGCTACCCCGGCATGGAGGGCCAGCTCACCGGCGCTCAGACCCGCATGGAGCAGCGTTTTGTTGCGGATGGCAAAATCATCACTGGCCGGGCCGCCGGTTCCGCTTTCGATTTCGGGCTGGCCCTGGTGGAAGCCCTGGCGGGGCTGGATGAGGCGGAGAAGGTGCGCCATGCCATCCACTATTGATCTGGAAAAGAAAGCCTTGCGCCGTCAGGTGCGGGAACAGTTGTCCGCAATGACTCCAGAGCAGATGCGGCAAAGCGACGAGGCGCTTTTTACTGGTTTTCTCGCTCTGCCCCAGGTTCAGGCGGCAAAAACAATCTTTGCCTTTTGGGGTATCCCGGGGAAGGAGCCGGACACTGCCCGTCTGGTGGAGTATCTGACTGGGCATGGTAAGGCGGTGGGACTGCCTCGGATGCTCCCGGAGCACCAGATGGAGGTGCGCCGCTACCTCCCAGACCGGCCGCTGGTTTCAGTGTCCTTTGGCATCTCGGAACCGGGACCGGACTGCCCCCTCTTGTCTCCCGCAGACATTGATCTGGTTCTTGTGCCCGCTGTGTGCTACGACCGGCAGGGTTACCGTCTCGGTTTCGGCGGCGGCTATTATGACCGCTGGCTGGAACACTTTGCCGGTTTCCGCGTGGGTCTGTGCCGGAGTGCGGTCCTTCAAAATCGGGTCCCTACACAGACCCACGACGCCCGGGTGGACGTTCTGATTACCGAAACCGAAAGCCTGTCCTTCTAACCGGGTGGAAAAGTGCGGGAGATTACTCCCCCGCCTCTTCCGCTGTGTAGAAGCTCAGCAGCCGCAGTCGTCGCCGCAGCCACAGCCGCAGTCGTTGCTGCAGCCATTGTTGCAGCCACAGCCATTATTGCAGCCGCAGTTGTTACAGCCGCAGTTGTTGTTGCAGCCATTGCCGCCCCAGCCGAACAGAATGATGATCAGAATGATGATCCACAGCGCACTGCCGCCGCCCCAACCGTTGTTACCATAGAACATAACATTTCACCTCACTTAATTTGCCGGGACATCGTCCCCGCGTTCTGTACCATTCTATGGGCCCTCCTTGTCCCAGGTGACAGGGTTGCAGGAAATTTTTATTAGGAGCTGACCTGAATGCCGCAGGATAACTATTATGACTCCAGGGAACGCCGTTCCTCCTATGAGCCGGACGGCCCCCGGGAAGGACGGGAGGCCCCGCGAAGACCCAGGAAAAAGCGGCGCTCTGCCGGCCGCACTGCCGCCCTGGTACTGCTGTATGTGGCGGTAGTCATTGGCGTATCCGTCATGCTGGCCTGCATCGGCTGGATCTTTGCCGGCGATGTGCTTGCCCTGAACAAAGATTACAAATCGGTCACCTTTACTGTCACATCGGAGGAGCCTTTCGACGCTGTAGTGGACCGGCTCAAGAACGAGGGCTTGATTGAATACAAGCTCCTCTTTAAAATCTTCGCCGCTGTGACCCATAAGACGGACACACTGGCCGCCGGTACCTATACCCTGACCACCGACATGGACTACCGCGCTCTGCTGGCCGGAATGAGGGCCAACTCTGCTAACCGCGCTCAGGTGCGGGTGACCATTCCAGAGGGTTACACCACCGACCAGATCTTTTCTTTGTTGGAGGAGAAGGGGGTATCCACCGTTCAAGACCTGCGCGAGGCGGCGGCAGAGCATGACTACGCTTTCGATTTCCTTCAGGACATCCCCCTGGGCGATTACCACAGGCTGGAGGGCTACCTTATGCCCGCCACCTACGACTTCTATACGCCCCACGATCCAATCTATGCCCTGAACAAGCTGCTGGTCTACTTCGACAGCCAGGTCATCAGTGACAGTATGATGGCTCAGGTAGAGAACTCCGGCCATTCCCTGCGCGATATTCTTACTATCGCGTCCATGATCGAGCGAGAAACCACCGGTGAGGACCGAACAGACATCGCTTCGGTCATCTACAACCGGCTGAACAACTCGACCGGGGGCACCATGGGCTATCTCCAGATCGACGCCACCTTGGTCTATATCAACGGCGGCAAGGAACCCAGCGAGGCAGATAAATTTATCGATTCCCCTTACAACACCTATCTGTACCAGGGTCTGCCCGCAGGTCCCATCGCTAATCCCGGTCTGGAATCGATTGTAGCTGCGCTGAACCCCGCACAAAGCAAAAACTATTACTATGCCCTCGGCGATGATAACATCCACCACTTCTTCCGCACGTATGACCAGCATCAGGCATTTATTGCCAGCCAGGAGCGGTACAAATAACACATATCCACCGGCAATGCCGGTGGATATTTTTAAGGAGAGACCAGTATGAAAAAAATTGAGCTGCTGGCCCCGGCGGGGGACCCGGAGCGTCTCCGCATGGCCGTTCTCTACGGCGCAGACGCCGTCTATCTGGCAGGAAATACCTTCGGGATGCGTTCCTTTGCCGGTAACTTCTCCCCGCCGGAGCTGAAAACCGCCGTCGCACTGTGCCGGGCCCACGGCGTCCGGGTCCATGTCACCTGCAACACCATGCCCCGAAATGAGGAGGCCAGCCTTTTGCCCCAATGGCTGGAATATTTGGAGGAAATGGGAATAGATGCGGTTATTCTGGCCGATGTGGGTGTGCTTGCCCTTGCCAAACGGTACGCTCCCCATGTCCAATGCCACATCTCCACCCAGGCCAGCATTGTAAACTATCACTCCGCCCGTGCTTGGCACGACCTGGGGGCGGCCCGGGTGATTTTGGCCCGGGAACTTTCTCTGGAGGAAATTCGGGAAATTCGAGCCAAAACCTCTCCAGAACTGGAGATCGAGACCTTTGCCCATGGGGCCATGTGCGTCAGCTACTCGGGGCGGTGCCTGCTGTCCAACTATATGACAGGCCGCGATTCCAACCGTGGCGCCTGTGCTCAGCCCTGCCGCTACCAATACGCTTTGATGGAAGAAAAACGACCGGGAGAATACTTTCCTGTGTACGAGGAAAATGGCGAGACTTACATTATGAACTCCCGTGATATGTGCATGATTGACCATGTAGCCGACCTGATTCACGCCGGAGTGGACTCCCTGAAACTTGAGGGCCGGGCCAAATCGGCCTACTACGCCGCCATTGTCACCGGTGCTTACCGCCATGCCATCGATGCAGCGGCGGCAGGCGTACCTCTGGACCCGGTTTGGCGGGATGAGGTGGAACACATCAGCCACCGGCACTACTCAACCGGCTTTTTCTACGGCCAGCCAGGGCAGTTTACGGAGCATGCCCGCTATGTTCGGGACTGGCAGATTGTGGCGAAGGTCCAGTCCTGTGACGAAACCGGGGCCGCAGTCCTCACACTGAACAATAAATTTGCCGTCGGTGAGGAATTGGAACTGGTCGGCCCAGATGTCCGACCCCAGGCCCTTACCGTAGAGGCTCTCTGGGACGGGGATGGAGTTCCTTTATGCGAGGTCCGGCACCCCCAGATGGTTTTCCGCATGAAGCTGCCCGGTCAGGTTCCTCCCCTGTCCCTGCTGCGGAGGAAGGCCAGCCTATCACCCTAAAGCGTGTGTATTTGGCCCAAGCCGCCGGCAATCCCCGATACTGCGCATACGATGCGCCCCAACACATGAAACAATGGAGGCAGGCAATATGACACCCACCTACGAACAGATGGGCAATTGGCTGGAAGAGATCGCGGCCCAGTTTCCGGAAGCCTTTTTTGAGGACCTGGACGGCGGCATCCAGTTGGAGGAAACCGCCCTCACTGACCCGGATTTCCCCAGCGGCGAGATGTACATTATGGGCGAGTATGTCCACGACCTGCTGGGCCGGTATATCCTGCTGTACTACGGCTCCTTTGCCGCCCTCCTCTCCGATGAAGACGAAGCGTGCTGGCGGGATGAGATTTTTGCAACGGTGGCCCACGAGTTTACCCACCATCTGGAGGAAACCGCTGGACTCCACGCCTTGGATGACAAAGATATGGAGTTTTTGCGGCAGGCTCTGGAGGAATTTGAAGAGGAGGAACCGTAATGCAGGTGGTAATGGAGTATGGAACGGAAGAATAGGATTACTGGCCGCTTCGCTCCCAGCCCCAGTGGAAGAATGCACATGGGCAACCTGTGGTCCTGCCTGCTGGCGTGGCTGTCTGCTCGGAGCGCGGGCGGCAGGATGGTTCTGCGTCTGGAAGACCTGGACCCAGACCGGTGCTGTCAAAAGTACTGCGACCAAGTCATGCGCGATCTGGAATGGCTGGGTCTGGATTGGGATAACGAACCGGTATACCAGTCCAGACGCACGGAATTTTACGCGGAGGCATTCCGGGAACTGGAACGGCAGGGCCTGATCTATCCCTGTTTCTGTACGCGAGCAGAGCGGATGGCCGCCTCCGCCCCCCACCGCTCCGACGGAACAGCGGTTTACGATGGCCGGTGCCGGCGGCTGGCTCCAGACCAGCGGGATACGCTTGCAAAAACCCGCCGTCCTGCGTGGCGGGTCCGGGTTCCGGAGTCCGGCATCTCTTTCACGGACCTGCTCCAAGGGGAGTTCAGCGAGCATCTGGCCCAAGACTGCGGAGACTTTATCCTCCGCCGGTCCGATGGAGTTTACGCCTACCAGCTTGCTGTGGTGGTAGACGACGCCTGTATGGGTGTCACTCAGGTGGTGCGTGGGAGTGATCTGCTCTCCTCCACTCCCCGTCAGCTTTGGCTCCAGGAGCGTCTTGGCCTGCCCCATCCGCAGTACGGCCATCTTCCCCTCTTGCTGGCGCCCGATGGCCGGCGGCTGGCCAAGCGAGACCGGGACCTGGAACTAGGCCAGCTCCAAGCGCAGTACACAGCCCCGGAAATTGTGGGCCGGTTGGCCTTTGCCGCCCACCTCATCGACTGTCCTCGGGCCGTCACCCCCCAAGAGCTGCTCCCCCTCTTTTCCTGGGAAAAGCTGCCCCGCGGCGATTTGACGTGGATGTAAGGAAAACGGGCGAAACTGAGCGGTTTGCTTGGTGGATTATGCTGGTTTCCCCTGGTATAATGTCCTCATCATTCAAAGGAGGAACACGACATGGATTTAGGAAGCAGCCTGTTCAACGCCCGAAAGAAAACCGGTCTCTCTCAGGAAGAGGTAGCCGAAAAGCGGGGAGTCAGCCGCCAGACCATTTCAAAGTGGGAGACCAACGAGACGTTACCCGATATCCGGCAGTCTAAACGGCTGGCTGTATTGTACCGCCTGTCGCTGGATGAACTAATTGATTTCGATGTGGATGTAAAGGAAATCGAAGCGGTCATCGAACGGACCAGCGACGAGACCCAGAAGAAAATTGACTGGACCAAAATGTGGGCCAAAAAGTATCCGGTTCTCAGCGAGTACCCCCAACAGGTCCAGACAGATGCTTACACGGCCCCGCTTCGGGAACTGTTGGACCGCTTAAAACAGGAGCATGGCTACTGTGATTTGGACGCCTTTCTCGTCCTAAAAGATATTTTGGCAAAGCTGTACCAATAAAAACAGGGGCGCCCCGACTATGGGACGCCCCTGCTTTATTTGTCCTCCAAGAGCTTGTTCAGCTCTGTCATGAAGGTATTGATATCCTTAAACTGGCGGTAGACCGAAGCGAACCGGACATAGGCCACCTCGTCCAACCGCTTGAGCCGCTCCATCACCAGCTCGCCAATCTCTGCGGAGCGAATCTCCCGTTCCATCTGGTTCTGGAGAACCTGCTCAATTTCTGACACCATTCCTTCCAGCGCCTGATAGGCAACAGGCCGCTTCTCGCAAGCCCGAATTAAGCCGCTCATCACCTTGTTGCGGTCGAAACTCTGGCGGCTTCCATCTTTCTTAATGACGATCAGGGGCAGGCTCTCCATGGTCTCGTAAGTAGTAAAACGCTTATGGCAGGACAAACACTCCCGCCGGCGGCGGATGCTGGCCCCCTCGTCCGCAGGCCGGGAATCCACCACCTTGCTCTCCAGAAAGGCGCAGTAAGGACATTTCATAGCACCATACCTCCTGTTATATCTATAGCATCACCCATAATATGGTATTATACCACAGTATACAGCGAGAATACAAGCCTCTTTGCCAAATTTATCACCTCAGTGCCCATTGGAGCAGAAGCAGAAGCCCAAACCCGGGGACACCCAGCACCCCCAGCACCAGTGCGTTAACCAGATTGACCCCTAGGTTGACGCCTACCAGGTGGCTCACCTGGGAAAAAGCCGCCAGCACTGCCAGCCCCACCGAGGAACGCACGATCAACCGAAGCAGGCGCGCCGCCGGACGGCGGAGCAGAAGCAGAGCCGCGCACAGCAGCAGACCAGCCATGCACCAGGCGGTATATCCGGGCAGAGGGCTCATGAAGCCCCCTCCAGTTCCTTCACCCGGCGCAGCAGATAGTTGTAACGGGCTTGGAGCGAATTGATCTCGAATACATAGGATTCAATCAAATCGCTGTCACTGGCGGAGTTAAAGCCGCCGTATGCCTGGTTGATTAGGGTCCGGGTATGGGAAAGGGAGCGCATCAGCTCCCGGCGTTCCTCGTCCTGACCGGAGATATCCCGGCGGAGAGCAAACTTTCGTGTAGATTGTGCCATTGTCGTCGCTCCTTTCAAGAGACTGCCGTTGATACTACATTGTATGGATAGTCTGGACAAATATTCCAGCCCTTAAACCAGAGCGAACAGAAAAACACCGGCCAGTGACAAAAATGCCACCGGCCGGTGTTCAATCTATGCGTTTATTTCCTGTTGGAGCTAACTTCAAAAGCGTACAGTGCCGCTGCCATCTCCGCCCGGGTTACATTTTTACTGGGGAGCAAACTGCTCTCCGTGTTGGACAGCACACCATTGGTCACAGCCCATCTCATGCTCTCCACAGCCCAGCGAGAGACATCCTCCACATCGTCAAACTGGGACAGATCGTCGCTGACCCGCAGAGACCCGCCGGCATACTTCGCATATCGGTAGAGGATACTGACCATCTGTTCTCTGGACAGGGTATCATTCGGGGCAAAGATATTAGAGCTGTAGCCGGCAATCAACCCCTCCTGCTGGCACCAGGAGACGGCGCTGTAATACCAGCTTCCCACGGCTACATCCGAGAACTGAGACATTTTCGCATTCTGACAGCCGCTCATCGTCCAGAGCACCTGAGCCAGCTGCGCCCGGGTGAGCTGGCCTTCCGGCTCAAAAAGCCCGTTTTTCGTTCCGGTAAAATAGCCCTTGTTCAGAACAAACTTAACCGGTTCATAGTACCACTGGCTGGGGGAGACATCGGTGGGAATCAAAACACGGTCATAAATTTCCAAATAGTAGGTCTGTACATAGTCCTGTCCATCGCCGGGGTCGGTACGGTGCAGCTTAATCATGCACAGAGGAAAATCCTGTTTGGCAACGGTTCCGCTCCCCACATCCAGGGAGAAGGCCCCCTCTGGGGTACGGTTCTGCACAGCCTCTTTACTGCGCAGGACCAGCGTTTCAGGGGACAAAATGTAAGTCTCGCCACTGGTCAATGCGGCAGCCTCGCCCTTTGACTGGGTCAAGCCGCCCTGAAGATCCATAACATCCCAGACCGGGCTGTCCCCGCCGTCCAAAAGCTCATAGGTACCGTCGCCGTTCAGATCTGTGAGGTAATCCACGCTCACCCACACCCCGTCCTCCTGGGGCTGGATAAAAAAGCTGGCGTCTCTGGTAGCACGATTCAGCTTGCAGGTGTATTCAATGGTATCATCCACCTGAAAACGTCCTTTTTTGTCCAGGCGGTACAGATCCACGGTGATCGTCCGGTCCTGAATGTCATTACCGGCAGCGTCAATGCGGAACTCAGCAAAGGATTCTGTGGCGGGCAGGGCCAAGCCAGAGGTAATCGAGACAGTCGCGCTCATGACACAGACCAGAGCTGCGGCCGTCCAACGTTTATACAGTTTCATGCTCATAACTGAGGAGCTCCTTTCTGGATACACTGTGTCTAAGCGCCGTTTATAGAAATACGCCCAAATCGAAGGACTCCGTGCCGTACTGAAATATGAATTTAGCAGTTCTCTATAAAAGCGGAACTATTTTTTAAAAAACTGCAAAACACACGGCAAAAAGGCCCACTATTTGGGCATATTGACGTTTTCAACAAGCCCTAGTACACGGTGCCTCTATTATACCCAATATTTACTGACTTGGCAAGGGCTGTAACAAAAGAGTAAGAATTTGGCAGAGGAACACTCACACTTTAGAACGGTATCCACAGCCGGGGCATACCAGATGGCCAGGGAATCACTCACCTGGCAAAGCAATTTTTACCACCATACTGATTCTTATTCCGTACAGGACGGCAGCGTGGTTTCGTCCCAACTATACCCCAGTTCCCAGAACTCCAAGTCGGTATACAGTGGGATTTCCCTGCCATCCATGGCAGACAGGTCGATATGCCGCCACCCCGCTTCTGTCTGGACCACATTCCAGAAACAGGTGGTATCCTCCAAGGTTCCCTGCGCCACATGACAGGGCAGATTCAGTTGTTGACACAGGGCCGCGTAAGTCAGGGCCAGTCCTTCGCTGTTTGCGCACTCCTGTGTAAACAGGCTGTCCACGCAGGCTTCCCCCTGGGGATCGTACTCCCCCAGTTCCAGCAAAGCCTTGGCGGTTGAAGACGGCAGGTCCGGCTGCCCGGTCAAGTCCCAGGCCAGCTCCTCCAGCGTCTGCATCAGTTCCGCCTGCCGCTTCTCCAGCTCCTGAGGCTCCTGGGAGTAGTCCAGCAGAATTTCCACAATCCGCTGCCGTCCGCTGTTGGGATAGATGAATACTGAGACCTCCGGCATTCCCAAGGCGCAGGCCGGAGCATCGTAGTACGCCTGACGGGCCAGATTCTGAATAAATCCCTCGTCCTGCTCGAAGTAGCTGATGCGCAGCACGCGTTCCGGAGCAAAGGAGGCCAGCGCAGTTTCCAGTTCTCCCCGAATGGCGGTGGCTCCGGTAGCCTGAACGATGGAAGCCACCTGTTCCCGGGTCCGGCGGTAGGTGATGTTCACACGAGCCTCGGAGTAGGTAACTACCGGGTCCACCGTGTATTTGATGAACTCCACACAGTAAGCCCCCAACGGGTCCTCCTGCACCACCTCCAGGCAGGCCCCAGCCAAAAATGGCTCCACATCCTCCGTACCTGTGTACAGCCGGACGGTTCCCTCCTCTACGCCGCCGCTGACAAAATAGATCAGGGCATTCACCAGCTCCTGATAGCTGTCCGCCCGGAGGATGGAGGGGTCCCCCTCAGTGGTTGGGACCGCGTTGTGGGGTGTAACCTGGCTGTATTCCCGCTCCAGCAACGCGGAACAACCAGACAACAGCAAAATCGAGGCCATCAGCAGAACCAACCGTACTTTCCTCACGGGAATCCCCCTTTCTGTAGAAGCCCACAGGCCGTCCACAATATCCGGCGTATTGGAGGCATTTAATATCCCAGTTCCTCATCGATGAGGATAACCTCCATAGTTTCCACATCTCGGGGTTTCTCCCACAGCACCACCAGGACACGGCAGCTGCGCTCCGGACTGCTGCAATTGTAGCATTTGTCGGCCTTGACAGCGCAGGGGGTCTTGAGTCCCAGCCGCTGGCAGTTCTTAGGGGCGGCAATGTTCTGGGCACGCCACAGTGCCTGATCATAGTCGGGAGCAATCTTATTCCGGCCCACCACAAAGCAGACCCGCTTATGTCCATAAATCGTGGAGGCCACCCGATTGCCCACCCCGTCAATGTTGATGATCTCGCCGGTCTCCGCCAAACCGTTGACGGAGCAGATGTATACGTCGGTGGCAGCAGCTTTCTCCAAGGCGTCTTTATTCCAGTGCCACAGCACGTCGTTGTGCCGCTCCAGACGGGGGTACAGCCCCATCTCCTGCACAGTCATAGAACCGCCAAAGGCCACGCTCACCCCATCAATTTCCCGATCCAGGTAATCTGCTGCCTCCTCCTTGGTGGCGAACCGGTGGACGGTAAAGCCGCGCTGTTCCAGATTTTGGGTCAATTTAGTCCAGTCTGTCATGGTAAACACTCCTTATTGATGATCTGCCTTCCTCCTTGAAGGAAGGCGGCATTATAAATGCCGGATGAAGAAAATTTATAGCTCATTCTTTTGATACCGCCGGAACCCCTGCCCCAGCACCTCATGGGCATCGCAGACAACAATGAACGCCTCCGGGTCCATCTCGTGAACCAGGGCCTTTAACGGAACAATCTGCCGCTGTTTAAAGGCACACATCAGCACCAGCTTGTCCTGCCCGGTAAAGCTCCCCTCACCGTGGAGGAAGGTGACCCCCCGGTCCAGCTGTTTGTCAATCTCCGCCGCCATAGGACGGGGATTCGACGTAACGATATAGGCTACCTTAGACCGGTCCAGACCATAAAGCACCCCGTCCATAACGATGGTGGAGATATACAGGGCGATGATACCATACATGGCGCTCTCCATACTGCGGAACGCAATTGACACCGCCAACAGCATGGACAAATCCACCACAAGAAGCAGTTTGCCCATGGGAAGCCACGCAAGGGGCAGTTTCAACAGCCGTGCAATCAGATCGGTGCCCCCCGTCGTGGCCCCCTTGGAAAAGATCATCCCCAAGGAGGCGCCCAGCGACACCCCGCCGAACACGGCGGCCAGCATGGGGTCCATCGGCTGAAAGGTATGCACAGCGGCAACTAAGTCCACCAGCACTGAGGTAGCCGCCATGGCAAAGAGGGAGGACACCAGCGTGTGTCCCCCCAAAAACTTCCATCCCAGAATAAAAATGGGGATATTAAGCACCAACACCACCACACCGATGGGAACCGCCGGGGAAATATGATTTAAAATCATGCCCAAAGCGGTCAGTCCCCCAAAGCCAATCTGATTGGGAACATAGAACCAGTCAAAGCAGATGGAATAGATCACTGACCCCAGGGTAATCCAGAAATAGTCCTGCGCCAGGCGGGCGGGGGTGTGTTTCGCCATAGAATCCTCCTATTTAGGCGGTCCTCGGCCGCCCGATTCGGTATATGGGTTCGTTTGTTTTTTACAGCAGCGTCATCTGTTCTTCGCCCCGGTCCTCCTCTTTGAGCAGAGCCCCGGCGACGGGCAGGGAACGGGCCCGGTAGCGGGCCGCGTTTTGGATGTGAGTCCCTTCCAGGGGCAGAACCTGTTCCACCTTATACTTAGGCTTGAGCGTCATCACATTTACCCCCTGGGTATTCCGTGTCGCTTTCGGATTCAGGCTGGCAGTATGGAACACCACACAGCGGTTTTCGCTGGAAATTACCGCCGCCTCAAAGTCCTCACCCAGAAGGAACGCAGTAACCAGCGGGGATTTGTTCGAATATGCTCCAGTAAGCTTTTTACGCCGGGTTTGGGTCTGGTAGGCAGACAGCTCCACCCGGGCCGCCTTGCCATTCTCAAAGAAAAACAGCAGATGTCCGGCGTAATCCCCTGGGATACAGGCCCACAGAGCCTTCTCTTCCGGGTCCATCCCCAGCTTAGTGGGCAGATAGTCCCCCAGTGCGCTGGCCTTGGTGTCGTCGAAGTCGGCGAGGCGGGTCTTGTAGCACTGCTGTTTGTCCGTGAACACCAACAGTTCGTCTCGGTTGCTGGCCTCCCACCGGAGGTAGGGGCCGTCTCCCTCCTTGTATTTCTGATCACTGGCCATGCGCAGAGACTGGGGGGTGATCTTTTTCAGATAGCCCTCTTGGGAGAAGA
>OFHO01002326.1_pt1 | contig 11766 bp, 10 predicted proteins | sample 1521531 | NCBI WGS metagenome assembly OFHO01 (sample SAMEA3504124, study PRJEB24116) | mouse gut metagenome | biome: mouse gut; feature: mouse-associated habitat; material: faeces | place: Denmark | collected 2011
TGCCGATAGGGCAGCCGCCTTGGCAAATGCTCGCGCCCGCGCGCGAATAAATGTGTGTATGTCTTTTCCCATTGCGCTTACATCATGGCAAGCGCTTTGCGGATAGCTGTCTCCAGTTTTACGTCGGGTTCGGCATCGAATATTTTCAGGAGCGCCTTCTGGCTTTGCTGGCGTGTGTAGCCCAATATGGTAAGAGCCGTCAGTGCTTCTTCGAAAATTTCGCTTTCCTTTTCAGCGCTTTGCTGTTTTAATAACGTAGTTTCTGTGCTATTTATTTTGTCGCGCAGGTCTACAATTATTCTTTCGGCGGTTTTTGTGCCTATCCCTTTGACATTTTTCAGCTTGCGCACGTCGCCAGAGGTGATCACGGATGCAAGTTCCGATGCAGGTATGGCAGAAAGGATGGTTCTTGCCGAGCCGGCGCCAACTCCGCTAACACCTATCAGAGAGCGGAACAGCGAACGCTCGGCCTCGTCTAAAAAACCGAAAAGCGTCCAGGCGTCTTCGCGTATGTTTTCGTGGACGAGGAGTTTGACTTTGTCCGCTCCCTCAAGTGCGGAATATGTGGGGAGCGTGATATTGAGCAGATAAGCCACGCCGCCGGCAGTCTCTATCGTTGCGTCGGTGGGCGACAGTGCTGTGAGTGTGCCGCGAATGTATTCAATCATGTGTGGCGGTTCTATAAAGAAAGTCGGCTACCCACATGCGGGCAACCGACTTATGCTTGTCGTCGAGTCGCTGGATTATTCAGCTACAACTTCTGCTACCTCGGCTACAACGGTGTCAACAGCGTTGCTGTCAGCAGCTACGGTGTCAACAACTGCAGCTACAACTTCTTCAGCAGCAACTACGGTGTCGCAGCAGGTGCTGTCGCAAGCGTTGTCAGCTTTGTTGGCGCTGCCGCAAGAGAACATGGTAGCGCTGAAAGCAACTGCGAGTAAAAGAACTAACTTTTTCATTTCTTTTTTTGAATTAAGAGTAAAACAATATTGTTGTGCTTCAAAAACGATGCAAAGTTATTCCAATTTTTTATAACAGCAAAATATTTTTACATTTTTTTCTGCTTTACAGCATAAAAATGAAATTTCATCAAATGCAAAAATATACTAAACCGTTGATATTGGATGAATTAGCTTTGCTTTGTCGCGATGCGATTTGCCATTACAACGGCTTTTGAGATATGGTCGCATATGTGGTCGGCTCCGACGAGGCGGTCGATGCCGGCATGCATAAGTGTCTCGCTGACAGCCGGACGTACTCCGGAAAGCACGATGTGTATGCCCTCGCTCTGCGACGATTTGATTAGCAGTTCGAGGTTGTGTAGAGCCGTAGCGTCTATGAACGCCACTTTGCGCATGCGGATGATACGTACCAATGGCTTGGAGCCGAGGGTGGAACGCATCATTTCATCGAACTTTGTTGCAATGCCGAAAAAGAACGGGCCGTCTATTTCATAGATGCTCACACCCGGAGCCACGTCAAGCATTTCGTGCTGCGACAGGTCGGTGCCTTCGGCCACGTCAAGTTGTTCGGAGTACACTTTTATCTCGGTGTTTTCCATTACGCGTCGCATGAATAGGACAACGGCAAGCAGCAGGCCTATTTCAATTGCGATGGTCAGGTCGAAAATCACAGTGAGCAGGAAGGTAACCATGAGCACAGAAATGTCGCTTTTCGGTGCATGGAATATGCCCACTATTGTGCGCCATCCGCTCATGTTGTATGCAACCACTACGAGCACGGCCGCAAGGCAGGCCATGGGGATGTAGTTGATGAGCGGCATTGCGAAAAGGAAAATCAGCAGCAGTACCAATGCGTGGACTATGCCGGCCACGGGAGTGCGGCCACCGTTTGTGATGTTTGTCATTGTGCGTGCGATGGCTCCGGTGACGGGGATGCCTCCGAAGAAAGGCACGACTATGTTGGCAACTCCCTGTCCGATGAGCTCTGTGTTGCTGTTGGTGCGCGAGCCTGTGACGCCGTCGGCCACTGTGGCGCTTAGCAGAGATTCTATGGCGCCGAGCATCGCAATGGTGAATGCGGAAGGCAGAAGCATATTTATGGTGGCCATGTCGATTCTGAATCCGTGCGGGGCAGGTATGTCGGTGTTCATTGTTCCGAATCGGTCGCCGATGGTTTCCACGCTGAATCCGGGCAGGAATATGCTTGCCAGATAAGCTCCGGCGGTCACAAGGACTATTGCAATTAGTGCTCCGGGAAGTTTTTTTGATATTTTCGGCGTAAATATAATAATGAGTAGTGAAATGATGGCTGTAGCTGAGGTGGCTATGTCGATATTGCCGATGCTGCGCAGATACATTCCCCATTTGGGCAGAAACTCGCTGGGAATGTCGCGCAACCCGAGGCCGAGGAAGTCGTTGATTTGGGTGGAAAAGATAGTCAATGCTATGCCCGCTGTGAACCCGACGACTATCGGGTAGGGGATGAACTTGATTATGGTTCCAAGTCTGAAAAGTCCCAGGGCAACGAGGATGAGTCCAGCCATCAGGGTGGCTATGGCCAGGCCTTGTAGGCCGAATTGGGCGATTATATTGTATACGATTACTATAAAAGCTCCGGTAGGGCCTCCTATCTGCACCGAGTTGCCTCCGAGAGCCGATACGAGGAATCCGCCTATTATTGCGGTGATAAGTCCTATGGAGGGGCTTACTCCCGATGCTATGCCGAATGCTATGGCGAGAGGGAGGGCGACGATGCCCACTACTATTCCTGCAGTGACGTCTGTGCGTAGGCGCTCCATGTTGTAATTCTTAAGAGCGCTGATTAGCTTAGGCCTGAAATCAATTGTACCCGAAAAATCCATTGTCTGTTACCTTAATGATTGGAATACCGTGTTTGGAAAAATTGCCGCAAAGGTAGTGAAAAAAACTTAAAAATAAAAGTGCGTATTGTGGCTTGTGCAAATTGTGGGTATAAATGTATGTAAATTTGGTTAGTTGTGATAAAATATGTAAATTTGCCGCAGAAAGGTTTCTTTTTCGGCGGTAGCCGCCGTCGCATACAGCGTTAGCCTTGTATTGTCAATGATAATTACTATGCTTAAGATTGCCATGTTGTACGTGTTCGTCCCTTGTCCGGATTCTGTTCCGTCAGGTTGTTCAGTGGCCGCCATGGCGGAACATTGCAAAGCCTTAAATACCATAAATATCTGACTAAACCTTTATCTATCCACACACGTATCAGTTATGAATATGAATGCATTGGCGTGCCTCGCCACTTTTTTTGTGAGTTTGCTGCTCGCGGGCGTCATTATACCGCAGATATTATTGATTTCATTTAGGAAAAATCTTTTTGATGAGGTGAATGAGCGGAAAATACACCAGGGACGTGTGCCGCGTCTCGGTGGTATCGCTTTTATGCCGTCAATGGTGTTTTCCGTAGCGGCGGTAAGCGGCTGCTATTGTTTTATAAGCGCCGGCGGGGAGGCGTGGGCCAATGATGTGGTGGTGCCTTTCTGCTTCGGAGTATGTGCGCTTATGATAATGTACCTTGTCGGCATGGCCGACGACCTTGTGGGGGTGCGTTATAGCGCAAAATTCATAGCACAGTTGGTTTCTGCCGGATTCCTTGCGTTGTCGGGTCTGACAATTGACAACCTGCATGGATTTCTTGGTATCGGAGAAATTCCACAATGGGTGGCGGTTCCGTTCACCATGCTTGTGGTTGTGTTTGTGACTAATGCGATTAATCTGATAGATGGTATTGACGGACTTGCATCCGGGTTAAGCTCGATTGCGATGCTTTTTTATGGCTGGGTGCTTCTGTGTTGCGGACAATTGGAGTTTGCTCTTGTTGCGTTCGGTACACTTGGGGCGCTGATACAGTTTTATTATTATAATGTGTTCGGAAACGCAAGAGTCGGTAAAAAGATTTTCATGGGAGATACGGGCGCTCTTACTACAGGAGTAATAATATGCTTCCTTTCGCTGCACATATGTAATCTTGATGTGGAAGCCGGCGGATTTAATTGCAACCCGCTTGTAATGGCGTTTGCCCCTTTGCTGATTCCTTGCTTCGATGTTCTTCGTGTTTATTTCCGCCGCATACGCAGGCACACCAACCCGTTTTTGCCGGACAAGTCACATATTCATCATAAATTTCTTGCCATAGGTCTTCACCAGCGTGTGGCCATGGTTGTGATTTTGCTTGTCTCGCTTGCATTTACTGCAGTCAACTATTGGCTGTCCATGAAGATGAACAGCGCCTTGCTGCTTTTTCTTGATATAGTAGTATTCTCGTTGGGAAATATTTGGCTTAGCGCGGCAATAAATTGGAAAGAAAAACGTAATAATAAGGATAACCAATAGCGTCATAGAGAGAAATGAGACTATACCGCATTCTTTGCGTCATGGTATTTGCTGTAATTCTGGCTTCGTGCAATTCGTCGAAGAAGGTTCTGTATATGCAGGATGTAGCAGTAGATGTGCCTGAAGAAATAGCCAATATGCATGAAATCAAGGTACAGCCGGGTGATAAGATAACAATAGTGGTGAGCTGTATGGAGCCGAAACTGGCCCAAGTGTTCAACCTCATGGAAAGTACCATGCGCGTAGGGCAGCAAACTTCAAACTACAATTATCTTTCTGCCTACAGCGTGGACAAGGATGGCGATATAATGTTTCCGGTGCTCGGACGCATACATGTGGCCGGTTTGACACGCACAGAAATATCCCGGCTCATCGAGAAGCGTCTTGTCGGGGATGATTTGCTTAAAGACCCCGTAGTCACTGTTGAGTTTGCCAACTTAAGGGTTTCTGTGATTGGCGATGTTGCCCGCCCAGGCACATATTCCATTACCAATGACAGAGTTACTCTTTTTGAGGCTCTCAGTATGGCCGGAGACCTTAATGTGACAGGGCGGCGTGACGGTGTTTATGTAGTACGCGAAGACAAAGGGCAGCGGGTGACCAGCAGGGTCGACCTGCGCAGTGCCGATGTGATGAAATCCCCGGTATTCTATCTTAAGCAGAACGACGTGATATATGTGGAGCCTAACGACACGAAAGCAGGCCAAAGCAGTATAAACGAAAACAGTTTCAAAAGTGCCAGCCTATGGGTGAGCATAGCCTCGCTTCTTACATCAGTGGCAGTCCTTATCTGGAAGTGAAGTAAACGTATATAGTGTTTTTTAAAACGTGCTTAACGCTAAACGAATTATATGACGGAGAATAAACAGACCGGAGTTGACGAACACGCCGAGATTGTGATTTCAATCAACGACTTGTTGTTTATATTTCGAAAGAAATGGCATTGGTTTGTTTTGAGCCTCGCATTGTTCTTCTGTGCGGGGGGCTTGTATCTGATGGTTACTGCCCCGACCTATACGCGCATGGCTGCGCTGCTAATAAAGGATGAAAGGCAAGGCTCATCCACAGCTACCGATTTGATGAAGCTCGGTGTTTTCCAGGCCCGCAGCAACATCGACAACGAGATGCTTACTTTGCAGAGCCCTTCGCTTATGGAAGAAGTGGTGGTGCGTCTGAAACTCAATGACTCATATTCCGTAAAGCAGGGGCTGCGTAGGGTTGATCTCTACAAATCCGCCCCTTTCGTGATTACGGCAGTTGATGATACGGTGCCGGAGTTTCTGTGCAATGTCGTTGTGGCTGAGAATGGCAGAAATGTTGAACTGAGCGAGTTTATGCGCTATCGCGACAAAGAGGAATTTGCCGATGTCGTGAATGCAGAGCTTGGCGATACTGTGTGTACGCCTGTGGGAAGGCTGCACGTAAGCATGTCGCCGTGGGAAGACAGCGAGTTGTATTTGGGTATGGACGTGCGATTCTCACATCTTTACCCTGAAAATATTTCGCAGAGCTATGCCGCCAAAGTCGTGACTGAACTTGGAAGTGAAAAAGGCACCATAATAAATATTTCATTCGGAGCACCTTCCATTGCGAAAGCCGAAGATATATTGAACACTCTTATTCAGGTGTACAACGACCGTTGGGTACTTGACAAGAACCAGGTGGCCGTCAGCACTTCGCATTTTATCAGCGAGCGATTGGGAGTAATAGAAGGCGAACTTGGCAATGTTGATACCGACATCTCGTCGTTCAAAAGCCAGCATCTGATGCCTGACCTTGAAATTGCCTCTGAGATGTATATGCGTCAGAACGAGGATAATGCACGTGAAATAAGTGAGATTGCCAACCAACTGAAAGTTGCACGCAGCATTCGCGATGCTCTCTCGGGGGAGGATATAGAACATCCGCTCCCCGTAGCCACCGGGCTTCAGTCCAACGAAATTAATCAACAGATTAGCGAATATAACACCTCTGTGTTGGAACGCAACCGTCTGCTGGCAGGGTCGTCGGCGGCAAATCCGCTTGTGAAGGAACTGACTCAGGAACTGGTGCTCATGCGTGCCAATATTGTAGGCGGCGTGGACAACCTCATCGGGGCTTTGGACACACGTGTGTCCGGGCTAAAGAGCCGTCAGGCAAGTACCGCAGGACATCTTGCCGCGAATCCGAATCAAGCCAAGTACCTTCTGAGCGTCGAGCGCCAGCAGAAGGTGAAAGAGCAATTGTATCTTTATCTGTTGCAGAAACGAGAGGAAAACGAACTTAACCAGGCGTTCACATCGTATAACACGCGTCTGATAACCCCTCCTCTCGGAAGCAAGTCCCCGTCGTCGCCGAGCCGTAGAAATGTGATGATAATATGCTTCTTGCTCGGGATGGTGGTGCCTGCCGGCATAATTTACGTCAGGCTGATGCTGGACGATAAAGTGCGTTCGCGCCGAGACCTTGAGAGCCTTACAATTCCGTATGTAGGCGAGGTGCCATTGGCAAATCCTGCACGGCATGGCTTGAAACGCCTTACAAGGCGCAGTAATGTACGCACCGATGACAAAGTGCTTGTCGAGAGCGGAAACAACGATGTGATTAATGAGGCATTCCGAATAGTCCGCTCTAATTTGGAATTTATCGGCGACAAGTCACCGGACGATACTGCCCGTACTTTTATGGTGACAAGCGCCGTCCCCGGCAGCGGAAAGACTTTCGTGAGCATGAACCTCGGTGCCGTAATGGCATTGAAGGGAAAGCGTGTCATTGTCGTGGACCTGGATATGAGACGGGCTTCGCTTAGCTTGTATGTGGGACGTCCGCGCAGAGGCATATCGTCGGTACTTATCGGGCGCACACCGCTTGACGACGCTATTGTGAGCGGAGTGGGCGGTATCCGGAATTTAAGTGTGTTGCCGGTTGGAGCCCTGCCTCCTAATCCGGCCGAACTTATGTACACGCCACGCTTCAGCGAGATGATGGAAAAGTTGAAAGCCGAGTATGATTGCGTAGTGCTTGACTGTCCGCCTGCGGAAGTCGTTGCAGATGCGAAGATAATTTCGAGGTTCGTAGACTTGACCATTTGGGTTGTTCGTGCAGGCTTGTTTGAAAAAGTGCAGCTCCCGCGTTTGCAGCAGTACTACGACGAACGGCGTTATCGCAGTCTGTGCGTGTTGCTGAATGGTACGGATCCTACAAACTCTTCGGCATATAATAGATACTACTATTCAAAATATTACCATTCCTACACCAAACCGGTAGAAGAAGGCAAGCAAGAAGATAAACAAGACGAATAGAATTGAAACACGGATTATATGTCTGATATGAAATCAATATTGCTTGTGTTCGGCACAAGGCCGGAGGCCATAAAAATGGCTCCTCTCGTCAAACTCCTTCAGGAGTATGCATCATCGTTGCGTACCATCGTGTGCGTGACAGGTCAGCACAGAAGTATGCTCGATCAGGTGCTTGTTGACTTCGGAATAGTGCCGGATTTTGACCTTGACATAATGAAGCCTGGGCAGGATTTGTACGATGTCACCTCACGCGTTCTCAAGGGGATGAGGGATGTACTGGAACGCTCCCGCCCAGATTGCGTGCTTGTGCACGGCGACACCACAACCTCGACGGCTTCGGCTCTGGCGGCATTTTATGCCCGGATACCGGTGGGGCATGTTGAGGCTGGACTGCGCACACACAACGTCATGTCGCCGTGGCCTGAAGAAATGAACCGGCAGATAACCGGGCGCATTGCTTCTTTGCATTTCGCACCGACGGATACCGCCCGTGAGAATCTGATTAAGGAAGGAATCGAAGACAGCCGTATCGCCGTCACGGGCAATACGGTCATCGACGCTTTGCGCCTTGTCGTAGACAGAATAGCATCTGATGATGCATTGGCAAACGGTCTCGACAAAATGTTGGACGATGCGGGATATGATTGCCGGCGGATTCGCGGCGGTCGTCGAATGGTGTTGGTGACAGGACACAGGCGCGAGAATTTCGGTGATGGATTCCTGTCGATATGCCGTGCGCTAAAGTCGCTTGCGGAAACCCACGCTGATACGGATTTCGTATATCCGATGCATCTTAACCCGAATGTGCGCAAGCCTATCGAGCAGGTATTCGGTCATGACAATTGTGGTTTGGAAAACATGTTTTTCATAGAGCCGCTGGAATATCTTTCTTTTGTTCGTCTTATGTCGCAGGCGCATATCGTGCTTACAGACAGCGGCGGCATCCAGGAGGAGGCTCCCGGTCTTGGCAAGCCGGTGCTTGTAATGCGCGACACAACCGAGCGTCCTGAAGCTCTGTGTGCCGGAACCGTGAAGCTTGTAGGCACTGACTATGCCCGTATAGTATCAGAAACGTCGCGCCTGCTTGACGATGCAGATGCTTACAAGGAAATGTCGCATGCTGTGAATCCGTATGGCGACGGATATGCTTCGGAGCGTATAGTGCAGAATTTAATTAGATTTTTAAATAGAGTTCAATAAACAGTGGAATGAAGGCTTGTTTCATTGGTCTTGGGTATATAGGTCTGCCCACAGCAGTGATAGCTGCCAGAATCGGCGGCGTGGAGACCGTCGGAGTTGATATAAATAAGACAATTGTCGACCGGACTAATGCTGGGGAACTGCACTTTGTGGAGCCCGGAATGCAGGAAATGCTGAGCGCAGCCGTTTCGGAAGGAAAACTGCGTGCATCGATGGTGCCTGAGGAGGCTGACGCTTTTTTTGTTGTTGTACCGACCCCATTCAAAGGCGACCATCTCCCGGATGTAAGTCATGTAGAGGCAGCTACACGTGCTGTCGCTCCATTTTTGCGTGAAGGCAATTTATTTATCATAGAATCCACATCGCCTGTAGGCACCACTGAGGCTATGGCAGATGTGATATATGGGATGCGTCCGGAATTGCGCGGTAAGATACATGTAGCGTATTGTCCAGAGCGTGTGCTGCCGGGCAATGTCATCTACGAACTCGTGCACAACGACCGCGTGATCGGCGGTATGGACGACGCGTCCACTGAGGCGGCACGGAACTTCTATTCGCTGTTCGTGAAGGGAACGCTGCATTCCACTAATGCCCGCACGGCTGAGATGTGCAAGCTTACGGAGAATGCTTCTCGGGATGTCCAGATAGCATTTGCCAATGAGCTCAGCCTTATATGCGACAAGGCCGGTATTGACGTGTGGGAGTTGATAGAACTGGCTAATCGCCATCCAAGGGTTAATATACTTCGCCCCGGATGCGGGGTGGGGGGGCATTGCATAGCTGTCGATCCGTATTTCCTTACTGCCGATTTTCCGGAGCAGACTAAAGTCATAGCCACAGCGCGCGAGGTCAATAACCATAAAGCTCTGTGGTGTGCGGAGCGCATAAAAAATGCAGTGCTTGAGTTCGAGTTGTCAAACAAGCGTCCTCCGATAGTGGCTTTGATGGGTCTTGCGTTCAAGCCCAATATAGACGACATGCGTGAGTCTCCTGCAAAAATGATTGCAGGACTGGTGCTGTCCCAGGTGGCGGGAGTGGAAGTCCTTGTGTCGGAGCCGCACGTCAGCCATTGCGAAGGGATGGAACTTTCTGAATATCGGCATGCTTATGGGCGGGCGGATATTGTGGTGTTTCTGACAGCCCACGATGTGTTTCGCTCACTGCCAGAACCTGAATGCAAGACTGTACTTGATTTTTGTGGAATATATAATAAAGCATAGAGCATATGAAGGTGTTAGTAACAGGAGCCGCAGGATTTATTGGTGCGGCGGTGTGCCGCAGACTTCTTGACGACGGACATGTTGTCGTGGGTCTCGATAACATCAACGACTATTATGACCCCGCACTGAAATACGGGCGTCTGAAAACTCTCGGAATTGCGGAAGGCGAAGTCGAGTGGTATAAAATGGTGGCACTTTGTGTTCATACGCATGAATCTTGAGGACACGCAAGCCATGCGTATGCTTTTTGCCAACGGAGGTTTCGATACGGTCGTGAATCTTGCCGCGCAGGCCGGAGTGCGTTACTCCATTACCAACCCGCATGCTTATATAGAAAGCAATATCGACGGCTTCATCAACATACTTGAAGGATGTCGCGATAATAAGGTCGGTCATCTCGTGTATGCATCGTCGTCGAGCGTCTATGGGCTCAACGGCAAGGTGCCGTTTTCTGAGCACGACAGCATAGCGCATCCCGTCAGTCTGTATGCGGCCACTAAGAAAAGCAACGAACTTATGGCGCATGCCTATTCTCAGCTATACGGAATCCCTACTACAGGCTTGCGTTTCTTCACTGTCTATGGCCCTTGGGGACGCCCCGACATGTCTCCGTTCCTGTTCATGGACGCGATACTTCATGGACGTTCCATAAAAGTGTTCAACAACGGCAACATGTTGAGAGACTTCACTTATATTGATGATATTGTGGAAGGAGTGGCGAGGATTGCCTCTGTCATACCGCAAGGCAATGCAGAATGGGATGAAACACGTCCCGACCCCGCCACGTCGACAGCTCCTTACCGCATATATAATATAGGTAACCAGCAGCCCACGCGGCTTATGGATTACATTGCCTGCATAGAAAAGGCGGCAGGACGCGAAGCGCTGAAAGAATTTTTGCCAATGCAGCCTGGCGACGTGTACCAGACATATGCCGATTCGTCAGCCCTGGCCGAAGCTACAGGCTTCGCTCCGGCCACTCCCTTGCAGGAAGGCATAGAAGCCACGGTCGCATGGTTTAAACAGTATTATAATCTTTAAAGGTGGATTTATCATGAATATAGCTATAGTTGGAACGGGTTACGTAGGACTCGTGTCGGGCACCTGTTTTGCCGAGATGGGCGTAAACGTCACATGTGTGGATATTGACAAAGCCAAGATTGAAAGGCTGGTCAAGGGCATAATACCCATCTATGAACCGGGATTGGACGAGATGGTGCGCCGTAATGTGGAAGCAGGACGTCTTCACTTTACCACAGACCTTCGCGATGTTCTTGACGATGTGGAAGTCGTGTTTTCAGCCGTAGGCACGCCTCCGGACGAAGATGGTTCTGCCGATTTGAAATATGTGCTTGCTGTCGCTAAAACCTTTGGTGAGAATGTCAATAAGTACACCATATTGGTTACTAAATCTACAGTGCCGGTAGGAACAGCCCACAAAGTTAAAGAAGCTATAAAGGCCGAACTCGAACGGCGTGGCGTTGACGTGCCTTTCGATGTGGCCTCAAATCCGGAGTTCCTTAAAGAGGGTGCTGCCATAAAAGACTTCATGTTCCCCGACAGAGTAGTGGTAGGAACCGAAAGCGAGCAGGCCCGCAAAGTGATGTCGCGCCTTTACAAGCCGTTCATGCTTAGCGGTGAGCGCATGATATTCACGGATATACCTTCGGCTGAAATGATTAAATATGCAGCTAACTCTATGCTTGCCACGCGTATATCGTTTATGAATGATATTGC
>OFHO01002327.1_pt1 | contig 11763 bp, 9 predicted proteins | sample 1521531 | NCBI WGS metagenome assembly OFHO01 (sample SAMEA3504124, study PRJEB24116) | mouse gut metagenome | biome: mouse gut; feature: mouse-associated habitat; material: faeces | place: Denmark | collected 2011
AGAGTACTCAAACATATAGCTGGATCTTCTTGTATCTTTTCCGATTACCACCTGTGCCTTGTGCTCCCGGCCGTAATACCACCCGAGAAAACGCCCTGCCTTGAACGCATGTTCGACTGTCAGATTGACATTCGCCTCGCCCCGAAAACCATCGGTTCCAAAATATTTTCCCATTCCAATATCCTCACTATCTAATTCCAGGTTTACACTTCGGTACTCTATTATACGCAATTAACCCGGAAATTTCAACCAAATTGTTGCGGTTGTCACACCGCCCCTGCGTATCCAGGGTTACGGTTCACACATCCTTCTTATCACTTTTGTTCTTCCAGATTGCTCAGTCTCTTCGCCTGATCCGCCGCAATACAGGCATCCAGAATCTCCTGGATATCTCCGTTCATGATCTTGTCGAGTTTATACAAAGTCAGGTTGATCCGATGATCTGTCACACGCCCCTGGGGGAAATTGTAGGTCCGGATCTTCTCCGCCCGGTCCCCGGTGCCGATCTGGCTTCTTCTGGCTTCCGCCTCCGCATCGTGGGCTTTCTGACACTCTATATCATAAAGCTTTGCCCGAAGCAGCGCGAAGGCCTTCGCCTTGTTCTGAAGCTGGGATTTTTCTGTCTGGCTGTAGACCACGATCCCGGTGGGATAATGGGTCAGACGCACGGCGGAATCTGTGGTATTGACGCACTGCCCGCCGTTTCCGGAGGCCCGCATCACATCGATCCGGATCTCTTTTTCATCAATCTGCACATCTACTTCTTCGGCTTCCGGCATCACCGCCACCGTGATGGTAGAAGTATGGATCCGCCCTCCGGACTCCGTCTCCGGCACCCGCTGAACCCTGTGGACGCCGGACTCATACTTCATGACGGAGTAAGCACCCTGGCCGGTAATCATTAAGGTGCCTCTCTTCATGCCCCCGATTCCGATTTCGTCCGCCTCCATCATTTCCACTTTCCAGCGCCTGGACTCGGCGTAATGGGCATACATCCGGTAGATCTCCGCCGCAAAAAGGGCCGCTTCATCTCCTCCTGCCCCCGCTCGAATCTCCACGATGACGTTTTTCTCATCGTTGGGGTCTTTGGGCAGCAGCAAAATCTTCAGTTCCTGTTCCAGTTGCAGCATGTTTTTTCCTCCTTCAATGCTTCGAAATCCGCTCTTCCTGGCCAGCGCCCGGCGATACGGCGCCCCCTGATACGATGGGCCCTGAGCCCCAGGACACCGGGAGCCGCCATCCGTATCTGCGGCAAAAAAGCCGACATCCGGGTACCCCAAAACAGGCGGAGCCCAGACGGTCGGCTTCTTCTCACGGCTGCACTCCCTGTGGGTACTCCCACTTCCGTCAGTCATGCAGTTCTTTCCTTACGCTTTTTGTCATCCCCTTCCGGCTGATGCGGAAAGCTTTGGATATATTTATCTTACACATCCCCGGGAAAATTTGCAAGGTTTTTTTACATTAAATGAAGCATTAAATCAAAAATCAGCAATCCGGTAAATGGTAACCGGATGGGTTCCCAGATTTCCCCTCTCAAAGACCTTTTGACTGGAAAATCCCTGTTCCCCCAATGCCTCTCTGACCCCTTCCATCTCCTGCCCGTCTTTTACAATCAGCCAGTATACCACCCCTTTCTCCAAGTCCGGCAGTGCGGATAAGTCTATACTCTTTACCGTATTTTCAGGATAATAATAAGGCGCAATCGTCCACCCCATATGGGAGATGTTCGTCAAAATAATGTCCTCCGCCCCAATCTCCTCCACTGTAGCAGCCAATGTCTCCTGCAGCCGCTCATTTGCCGCCCTGTCCCCTCTATATCGGGACATATAAGCCGGCGTAAAGACAGCCAGCATATATGCAAGCAGCAAAACCGCGTAAAGCCGCTTCCCCCTCAGCCTGGAAACGATGACCGCCAAAATGGCCCAAGCCACCACAGAGACAGGATAGATATATCTCAATACATAAAAAGGCCTGATTGCATTCGACACCACTATCGCAGCCAGTATCGTTCCAAGGATGCTGGCCGCTCCCGCTGCCATCCACAGGAGAACGCCTGAGGCTTTTGCATCCTCCGCCGAAAAGCACAGGGAAATCTTCCCCTCATGCCCTCTCCCGATTCTCAGTACGCCGGTTTCATACAGGACCACCGTGCCCCCCCGAGCAGAAGCGCACCCCAGGCTGCGGGCTTGAACTGATTAGAAAACAAGTACCTGAGGCTCTCCTTGACAGTGGGAATGGTCGTAATCCAATAATTGCCTTCAATCCGCTCCATGGTCTTCAGCAGCACTACAAACCATGGCAGATAGCCCGCCGCCATGCACAGGCTGGAGGCCATAGCCTTCGCCAGGCTCACCCGCCTGCGGAACAGCGCAAGGAACAGAAGCGCCGCATAAAAGAATGCTACGGACAGCAGACAGTAGTAATGGGTGTATGCCGCTGCCAACGAAGAAGCCACAAACAGCGCATAGTGCAAAATCCGCTCCCGCTGCAGAATGCAATACAGCTCATAAAAACAAAGCAGTACGAACAAGGCTCCCCAGGAATACATGCGCACTTCCATATTATAAGCCACTGCGTTGCCGCTCAGGCAGGCCAGCGTAATCAGTATGGCCGCAGCTTCAGCCCCGAACTTTTTCCAAAAAGCCGTCATGGCAAACAAGATGATGATGCCGCAGGGTATCAAAGATACCAAATGATAAGCCCAGCCCTGATTGCCGAACAGAAGATAGGCCAGCCGCAGGAACATATAGTATAAAGGGGGATGGACATCAGAGGCGGTCCCTTTGATAATCTCCGGAACCGTCCTCTGAATCAGATTCAGGCTGTAGGCCTCGTCTCCCCAAAAATTATTGTCGAATATCCTTGCCAGATTCAACAGGAAAAGCACGGCGGCATATATGCCTACCACCCTCTTCCGGAATATAAAATCCAGCAATCCGGCTCGTCTGTTCCATTTGACAGTTACAGCCACCTTCTTGCGGACAAACCGCTCCGCGAAAGGCTCCGCCACCGCCAGCACCATCGAAAGAGACATGTATTTCAAGGCAAATTCGTTGTACTGGTTCAATTTACCAAACAGGTTGTCCCTGCTGTCAAAGCCATAACAGAGAATCAGCATCATCACAAAATTATGTGCCAAAAGAGAAATCGCATAGTGAAGCATCCTCCCAAGAGCCGTCTCCTCTTTCTGAACTATCTTCTCCCTTATACATACGCAAACGAATGGCGGAATCAACAAGCTTATTATTCCAATCATTTTACTCCCTTCCGCTTTCTGTTCCAGAGGAACATGCCGCCCAGGATGCCGCCGGATACGATCATGGAAAGCAGGTACCATTCCACATGGCTGCCGTCACTGGTCTTGGGGCTGGCAGCGCCTGCCGCCGCCTGGCTTCCGCCAGCGCTTCCCGAATTCCCGGGATTTCCCGTACCCGGATTTCCTGTGCCGTCCGGCTTGGCCGCGTCCTTCCATCCCACAGAGATCGGCGACAATCCGTATACCTTGAACCGGATTCCCTCCGCCGTCTTCTCCACGGCAGGATACTCCGCCTCTCCGGCGCGGTGTCCGTTCATGTCCTCCGTGAACAGGTGGCATACCACGAAATCATTGGTGTCCTGACCCGTGCCCTGGGGATAGGGCAGCGTCACTGTCAGTCCGTTTGCGGGGAAGTTGTCCTTGCCCGCCTGCACCCATCCAGCGCCGTCCACGTTCACCATCAGCGATACATCATAGACTTCCATCCTCTCCTGAGGGATGTCCCCTGCCTGGCCCTGGATGTTCAGCCGCATCTGGGCCTCAATCTTCGCCGGTGTGTTCAGGTTCTCCATCCCCTGGAACGCCTGGGGCACCTGTGAGATGCCCATCTCCATGGTCAGGCTGTACCGGACGCCGGGTGTGGATTCCGCCGGAACGGGCAGGTCATTTCTGACCGCATTGATTCTCCCCGTAAATCCGGGCAATGTACCCGGCAGCATATAGCAGTCCGCCTTGCTGCCCTGGAGCCTGGCCGGGCTCTCCGGATTCGCCCAGCCCAGCGTCACGTTCTGGATGCCCGGGTTCACCGCGGCGTAGGTGCCGGTGAGCATGGACGCGGGGCATGTGAACGTCACATCCGCCGCATCGGCGTCAAGGATGCCGGAGACCTTCAGTTCGCCGTACAGAGTGGCTCTGCCATTGTTCACCGCGCCTTCCCTGTCCACTGCGGCCAGTCCTGACAGATCCCATGCCAGGGCCCTGGGAACCACGTTCAGGGTACAGCTGGCAGATGCGGCGAAATACTCCTCCGTCTCCGAGGCCTGGGCCTGGATCACGGCAGTCCCCGCCCGCAGGATACGGACATTTCCCGCCTGATCCACCTGGGCCACCTCGGGGTTGCTGCTGGTAAAGGTCACCTCGCTGCCCTGGGCCGCATTTGCCACGGACACCGCAAAGGCGCCGTCGCCATACACCTTGTTCAGTACGGCGCTGCTGAATCCGAAGTTCACCTGTTCCATCTTGTTGGCTACGGCGACTGTGACTACAAATTCATAGGCATGGAAATTCGTGGTCTCCAACACCGGTATGGTGATCGTAGCCGTCTTTCCTACGTTCTCTTTGTCGTATACCAGCCTACCGGACAGCGTGGCCGCGGTGAGCACGGGGCTGGTCTCAAAAATATGCTCCTCGTCCGCCACTGCGGGCTCACCCAAGCGGAAGCCCTCCGGAAGCAGGGAGGTCAGGTCAAGGGAAAGCTGGCCGCCGAACCTGACGGATACGGACTTGGCCTTCTCTCCTGTGTATGCTATTTTGTTGATGGTGAAGGTGGCCTCCACTGTGCTGCTCCAGGTGTAATTGCCGCCTGCCGCCGGTTTGACCGCCACCTTTGCGGTGCCCGCATTCACATTGTTGCTCCAGACCGCTTCATAGTCCGATGCAGCCATCGTCTCATCGCCGTTCTTGACGGTCAGCGCGGGCGTTATGGGGCTGCCGGTGTAATCATGGCTGCCCAGGGGCTCCAGGGTGGGAGCGATGGGCATGGGCAGGATTTCGCAGGGCACGTCCAGGGTGGAGTTGCTGGGGCTATAGTTGGCCGAAGCGGCTCCGCTCAGTTCGATGTCTACTTTCACCGTGTTCTGGCCGCCTACGTCAGGGCTCGTGTAGGGGGCGGGGGTTGCGGTGACTGTCACAGCCCCCATGTCCTTCTGCAATATATTGGACAGAGCCAGCTCACCTGTGGCTTTCCCGGCGGCTGTGGTCTTGTCGTAGACCTTGCTGACCTTATAGCTTCCGGCGGCAATGGTCAGGACGCGGAGGTTTATGTTCACCGTGCCTTCGCATACCACTTCATCCTTGTAGGTCTTTCCGCCTACGGTTCCGTTGTACAGCACCCTGAAAGAGTGGGAGCCCGCATTCGGGATATCCGTTTTGGTCTTGTCCAGGCTGAAATGGCCCTGGTCATTGTCCTTGCCAATCCCTGCCACTGCCGTCAGGTTCCCGATGGTCACGATATCCTGCCAGGCATCACCGTATGCCGCTCCGGACTTGATAGTCACTGCATTGGAGGGCGTAGCCAGGGCATTGCCTACCTGGAATATGATGTCTTTTACCGTGAAGGTGATTTCGCCGGTTGCGCCGGTGTAGTTAGCGCCCTGGGGCACGAAGGTGTATTTTATGGTTCCTGTCTCTTCCTCCGCCAGCTTCGCAAGCTCCGCCTTCAATGTCTCGTAGGAATAGTTATTCTGGTCATTCGGGTTATCCTGGCTATTATAGGTATAGGTTATCGTTCCCGCGACAGCCTCGCCCTTCACTCCGGTATAGGAGGGCTGCAGGAAATCGCCTACGCCTACCAGGACATTCTGCTGCCGTTCCACTGACTCCGTACATTTCGCGGAGGTGATGGTCAGCTTGTTCCCCGTGAATGTAATCTGATAGTTAGGGTTCTGGTCATTCGTGATTGTGCCCTGTGTGATTGCGTAACCTCCAGCTTTTACATCTTCACCGGGTTCACGTGACAGTTCGCCTTTTAAGGGATAGCCTGCAACCACTCCTGTATCTTTATAGGAAAGCTTCGGATCTGCGGAGCCGTATACCTTGGTCTGCGCGTTGGCTTCCACGGTTACCTGCTTGGGTTTTACCGTGACCTCCACCTCGGTGCTGACATTCCCATAGCCGGTATCTGCATTTGGTACAAATACCACCTTCAGCTTCCTGTCTCCGGCTTCTCCATAAGATGTCACACTGGTATCCCACTTGAATGTGCCTGAAACATCTACATTCTCTTCGTTCTTCGCTGAGCCGCCCTGCAGCACGCTCCCTGATACCGCATCGCCAAACGTCACCTCTACCTTATTCGGTGCGGTGATTGTCAGCTTGCCTTTATGTTGATAACTTTCGCTGGCCAGCGTGAGGATTTCTTCGCCGAATAAGGCTTTATCCCCCGGGTCATATGTGTATACAATATTAATAGAACCAACCTTACAGGTATACCCCCTGGCCACATCTCCGTTAGCACCGGCCAAGAACAGCTTATCCGGCGCTCCGACTGTACCTGTATCACAGTTCGTCACATCTACCAGATAATTATTCCCATCTAATGTGACAATGTTCCACATATGAGGGCCGGCACCTGTACCGCCGCTCATAACTCCGGTAACGGTATAGCAGCCATCAAACCCAGACAAATCACAAAGATACTGGAACGCCTTGGAATAGCCCTCGCATACTACCTTGGTATCAGGTTTCCCATCAAATACCCACACCAATTGCCAGGGGTCACCATAAGCTGTAGCTGTATTCGCTGCATCATTATTATAATCGACAAGTTCGCAAATCTCTTTCCGAAAGCCCTCGAGCTTCTCATAGTCTGACTTGTTTGCATACTTATCCACAATGTTTTTTGCATTGGCAGCAGCTCTTTTCGCATCAACAACCTTGGTTGAATTCACCTCATATATATTGCTCCCTCTGTACCCCTCTGCTACGGTAAACTTAAATGATACCTTAAGCACACCGGTCGAATTCGTAAACATACTATAACTTAATGCTTGCTTATACGACTTATCGAACCAATAAAACTCATACGGACAGTCCACTAAAAGGCAATTAAATATGGTGCCCATTGCTGACTTGAGTCTCTCAATAGCTTCACTATCCGTATCCACACCGGCGAAGCTTATATTCTCCAATTCGAATATTGTAGATGTCCGGGTTCCATTTGCCACTGCCCAGATATTCTCCTTCAGCTCAGTATAAATTCTTTTCTCAGTCGCATCTTGAAGCTTGTCTTCGCCCCAATTTCCAAAAAGCGAAACACCAGAATCCCCATAAAAGAGCTGCTCAATATACCCTGCAAAGAGCTCGTCATTGCCCGGCATGTCAATATCCGGCACGACTGTCACTTCACTGCTCTGCACATCCCCGGCATCCGGCTCCTGGGATTCTTCTCCCGGTTCTTTCGAAGCCTCGGCATCCGAATCCTCTTCGGCTGGCTTCTCTCCATCCGCGCCATCGGATTCCTCTTTGCCCGGCTCCTCAGTATCCGCAGCATCCGAATCATCAGCGCCTGGCTCCTCGGTATCTGCGGCATCCGAGTCGTCCGCCCCAGCTCCCTCTGAATCCGCGGCATCCGAATCATCGGCTTTTCTTCACCCGGCTCCGTCAAATCCGCACTATCGGATTCCCCTTCGTCCGATTCCTCCGTGCCTGCGGCATCAGACTCCTCCCCGGATACCTCCGAATCCGCACCGTCCGATGTCGCACTTCCCGGCTCCTCCGTGCCTGCGCCGTCCGGCTTCTCTTCATCGGCCTTCACTGCATCCGCGGCGTCAGAATCCTTTTCGCCTGCATCGGCGATATCCACGGCATCAGAATCTTCCCTGCCCGGCTCTTCCAGGCCAGCATCACCCGGCTCTTCCGGATCCGCTTCAACCGAATCCAGCGGAACAGGCCGGATTCCCATATATTCAGAATCCTCCTCTGAAGCCGCCTCCTGCTCCTGCCTATCGCTCGAACTGCCCCCCCTGTCCGTTTCCTGCGCATATGCCGACAGCATCGCGTAGTCCACATTGCTGCCGACCAAAGCAATCGACAGCAGCAGCACGAGAACACATTTCCACCAATGTTTCCTTCCCTTCATGTCCCTCTCTCCCGTAAATTTTTATTTTGGATAACAATTAACGACATGTGTATTATACCATATTGCCTTTTTTTGTCAAAACTATTTTCGCTGTTTCCAGCTTTTCCCAAAAGCTTCTGTTACTTTTCACGGGGTGCGGAAAGCATAATTGATAATTGTGCAAAACGCCGAAATTAAAAAAATAGTTATCCACTCCAAAGCGGCTGATTTTGAGGAAATGTGGATATCCGTCCGATTCCTCAGAACGGCCGCTTCCCTTTTTTACAACATCCGGCTGGAATCACCTGGCATCTTCCGCTTCCAGCTCATCTGGACAGTTTTTTCTCCAAGATCCTGCATGGTAATATCTACCAAAACAGAAAATTATCCACATTCGCTTTTTCCCCCGTTTTCTGCTATAGTAGACCCATGGAGGGACAGTAGATGAAACATGAGAGTCCTGAAGCAAGGCTCATCCGGGAACAGGCCCGGTACATCCGGATCCTGGAGGAGCAGCTGGAGGTGTGCAAGGAACAGCTCAAGGCCCAGGAGTTCCTGATCGAGGAGTAGGACCAGGCACTGGCGCTGTTTGCAGAAGCATTCCGCGAAGAAGGGAAGTAAAGGCAGGGAGGGGCAGGCCGCATGAACGACAGGGAATACTTTCTGACAACTTCATTATCCTATCAGCTGCAGGCCGCCCGCCGGGAGCTTGCCAGTTTCCGGTCAGGAGAGGCCTACCAGAAGCTGCGCGCGGATTACGAAGGGATCATCCGGGAGAAGGACATTGCCATCAAGAAGCTGCAGAAAGAGCGGGACGGATTCTCTTTCTCCCGCAAGAAGATCACGAAACAGTGGATGGACGTGCTGGAGGATGTCCGGAAAGAGTATGAAAAAGAAATAGAAAAGCTGAAAAAGGCTATCGCGGAGCTCCTGGACATGGTGGTGAGCCTGAAGAACCGGAACTGCGAACTGGATGAAAAAAGGAAGAAGGCACTTTCCGATTATTATGAGGCTGCGGTGAAGCTGGAGGAGGCGCAGGGCCTCATCGTGAAGCTCACGGCACAAGTGAACCATGATTATGAGAACTCCTCCATGCCCTCCTCCAAATGCATCGACCGCAAGAAGATCGTGAACAACAGGGAAAAGACCGGCAGGAAACCGGGTGCCCAGGCAGGGCATCCCCACCATCCGCGTAGGGCCATGGAACCGGACCGTGTCGTGGAGATAGCGGCGGAAGAAAAGTTCAAGGACAGCTCAAGATATGTCCCCACCGGGAACATCATCTCCAGGCAGGCGATAGGGATCTCCATCGTCCCGGTGGTCACCGAATACCGCACGGCGGAATTCTATGACAGAAAGAAGGGCAGGAACGTGCATTCCGCATTCCCATGCGGAGTAATGGATGACGTGAACTATGACGAATCCATGAAGGCGCTCCTCTTCCTCCTCAACAGCAGGTGCAACGTGTCCCTGGAGAAGACGGCGCAGTTCGTCCGTGACGTGACGGACGGGGCGCTCTCGCCTTCCGTGGGGATGATAAGCGGGCTGTGCCGCGAGTTCTCATCGAAGAGCAGGCAGGAGCAGGACAGGCTGTTCGTGGCGCTCCTTGACGCGCCGGTGATGCATGTGGACGGCACAGTGGCAAGGGTCAACGGGACCAACAACAATGTGGTCGTATGCAGCAATGGCGCGGCGACCATGTATTTCGCAAGGGAGCACAAAGGGCATGCCGGGATCAAGGATACGCCAGTGGAGGCTTTTGGCGGGATCCTGATCCATGACCATGAAGCATGCTTCTACAGCTATGGCTCCGACCATCAGGAGTGCATGGTGCATATAGAGCGTTATTTAAAGGACAGCATAGAGAATGAAAAAGGCCTCACCTGGAACGGGCAGATGCTGGAGCTCATACGGGAGATGATACACGAGAACAACATGGCCCCGGCGGAGGGGATAGCGGACGAAAAAATCGCCGGATTCGAGGAACGGTACGATTCCATCGTGCAGACAGCGGCGAAGGAATATGAGGACAGCCCTCCATCGGACTATTACAGGGACGGGTACAACCTGTACCTGCGGATGGTGGAATATAAGCATAACCACCTCCTGTTCCTGTCCAATCCCCTGGTGGAACCCGATAACAATCTATGCGAACGGAAAGCCCGGGTCCTGAAAGGGAAGATCAACCAGGCTATCTCCCTGAGGAGCTTCCGGCACCTGGAATATTTCTGCGAATGCCTGAGCGTGATCGACCATCTCGCAACGGATGATAAGAACAACCTTTATCAATCCATAAAGGAAATCTTCAAAAGGCCAAGGCCGGTCAAGCCAAAAGCAGAAAATATAGAACCTTCTAATACGGCACTGCCTGCGTGAAAGGTAGGAAGAGGGGCTCATAAGAGCCCCCTGTTATCGTGTCTTATTTCCCCACCCCGTGAAAAGTAACAAGCTTCTTTAGCGAAAAATATTTTTCGTTGCATCCCGATTTTTTCAAACTGCCTCATTGCATCCATCCCTTCTTTCGGTTATGCTATTGCCCAGGAGGTGCGCATTATGGCAAACGAAGAGAAAAAAGATTTCAACGCGATGCTGAACGACAGCAAGGACATGCCCAAGATCCAGATCATAACGGATGAGAAGAGCATCCTGAAATACGGCGGGGACAGGATGTATTTCGCGCCGCCAATGGACTATGACAGGGTGATGCGCCTCGTGCCCTTCGGAAAGCTGCTGACCGTAGGGGCCATACGGGAATATTTTGCCAGACAGAGCGGCGCGGATTTTACAGAGCCGATCACTGCGGGCATATTCGTCTCAATCGCCGCCTGGGCAAGCTTCCAGCGCACGGACCGCAAGACGCCCTACTGGCGGACGCTCAAGGCAGACGGGGAGCTGAACGTGAAATTTCCCGGCGGCATAGAGGCGCAGAAGGAGCTGCTGGAAAAAGAAGGGCACACTGTCATACAGAAGGGAAGGACGAATATCAGGTATTATGTCAGGGATTACGAGAAGGCGCTGTTCGAGCTGTGATTCCGGACAGAGGGACGGCAGGCTGGGGCCGACTGGGGCAGTTCCACCTGGGAGGCCCCGCTTGCGGAAAAATGCGGGCTTCCCAGAGCAGCGGCGCGTCACCCGACCTTCAGCCCAAGGCAGCCTGCCCTTTTCTTAAAGCTGAGGTACTGTCTTTCGGTGATGAAGTCTTCTCTGGCGACAGGAGCCGTAAAGCGGAAGTCCACTTCCCCCATGGCTTTCAGGGCTGCCTGCCTTATGGTCATCTCGCCGAACTGATAGGGCGCGTCCAAGTCCTTCATATATTCCCCTTCAAATGCCTTATTATGGTCGAACAGGGGATGGCAGCCCAGGATCTCCATGGTATCCATATCATAGAAAAAGCCCCAGTTCTGTCCATGTCTGTCACGGTTGCTGATCAGGAAATCCACGATCCACATCTTGTAGATGCTTTCCCGGTCAATCCGGAACATTTCCTCCTCCGGGTTCATGCCGTTTACATTGCAGTAGGAGATGAACTCCATGCCTGTCAGAATCGCTTTTGCCTCTGTGGTCATGCAGGGACACATGCAGACATATTTGTCTTCATCCTTCCCGGCCTCGTAGTGGACATGTTCCACATTCAGTCTTAACTTCCTGAAATTTTCTCACTCAAATTGAC
>OFHO01002335.1_pt1 | contig 11737 bp, 11 predicted proteins | sample 1521531 | NCBI WGS metagenome assembly OFHO01 (sample SAMEA3504124, study PRJEB24116) | mouse gut metagenome | biome: mouse gut; feature: mouse-associated habitat; material: faeces | place: Denmark | collected 2011
CGAACCCACGTAGTCAGCTTGGAAGGCTGAAGTTCTACCATTGAACTACACCCGCTTCTTTTTAACAGTGTCCTTAATGACTACTGCTCAACTATAATAACATTTTATAGATACTATTGCAAGACTTTTTTTATTAATTTTTAAATTTTTTCAAACATTTTCTTTTCACATTAAAAATAATACAAATAAAAATACCATTAACGGTATTTTTATTCATTAACTTCGTGTTCATTATCTTCTGGAATATTATTTTCCTCAGAAGAATTGTCTGGTATTATATTATCATCTGGTTCATCATCATCATTAGATTTATTATCACTTTCTAATTCTTTTTTTGAATCATTATTATCTATATTATTTTTGTTTTCTTTATGATCATTATCATCTTTCTTTGAATCATCAAGCTGATTTTGAAGATTATCAATTTGTTTTTGTTGATCTTGATAATATTCATAGGCAAAATATCCACCCACACAAATTCCTATAATAATAACTAAAATCAATAAAAATAATAGAATCGTTATAAAAACAGAACGTCCCTGTTTCTCTTTTTTTACCTTTGTTTTATGTTTGGTTTTTGTAACCTTCTTTTTCTTTATTCTTGGACGCTGTTTATCTTTCTTTATTATTCTGTCAGTTTCAGTATCATCAATTTTTACTTCATTATTTTCTATCTCCAAATCACTATCATTAAATTCAAATCTCTTAGTCATTTTTTTCACCTCGTGCATATAATATTATACACGGATATGAATTTTATATAAACTTTTAGCTATTTATTAGATTATCTAAATATTCTTCCAAACAAATCCCCTGTCTAGTAATTTTTTTAGCATGATCTTTTCCTACATACCGATAATGCCATGGTTCATAATTAATTCCAGTAATACTACTTTTGTCTGATGGATAACGTAAAATAAAGCCATATCGATGACAATTTTCCATCAGCCAGCGCTGTTCTTTAGTTTTTTCTTGACTTTTATCCAACCGCTGATTATCATAAGAAACCAAATCAACCGCTAACCCTAATTGATGTTCACTTGTATTTGGTTTTGCCACCCACATGCTCGCTGCTTCTTGGGCTTCATTATACGAATAACCTTTTTTTAAATATTCACCAATCTTATTTATAAAAAGCTGCTTTTGTTTATCATATGTACGATATGATGAACAAACAATTATTTTCATTCCCTCTTTTTTAGCATCATCTAACATTTCCTGCAAAGCTTGGTAAGCCCGTTGGTCAACTGACTGTTGATCATTTAAAGACACCAAATTTACCTGCCAATTATCTGGTACTTTATTTTTATAATTAACCAATGTTAATAATTCATCATTAATTATTTCATTATTTTTATCCTCAGTTATACTCGCCTTTGTAACTTCATTTTTAACATTCTCCTGACTTTCAACACTTTTTTGCTCTATTACATAATTCAATCCTAATCCATAACCAACAATCAATACAATAGCAACCATTATTTTCTTTTTCATCTTTCTACCTCCATATTTAAACAATACAATAAGGAAGCATATAATTAGTTACATTTTTACATCAAAGTTGCATCATAAATAAATAATTCCAGCATAAGTATGGTCAATATCTCTTTCAATTGTACAATGTTCAAACACTTCTTCCTTTGATAATCCTAAATAATCCTCTCCATAAGCAACTATACCTTTTTTACTTAATGTAGCCCCTGATTTAATATTCTCTTTTTTAAAAACATAATTAATAAAATGATATTTATAAATTTTATTATCATTTCCATCAATCCATATTTCTAGATAACCCTCTTCACTGATAAATGTTGCCTGTATCAAAACAACACAACTTTCAGGATCAGTAGCCTTAGCATAAGTTACTGTATTAAATGTATTATTTTCATAAGTTTCATCTAAATCAACAATCGGTATGATTTGCAAATTCTGCAGTTCTTTTATTTCTTGTACAATATTTTCTCTTATTTTATTATAATCCTCTTTTGATTTTATCAGTTGTTTAATACAAACATAATTTTGAATTTCTGAATTATAATCATATAATAACTTTATTTTTTCTTCAGTACTTAATTTACTTGTATGCATAGATAAAATATCTTTTTCATTAATTTTTTCCACTATAACTTGAGCAAGTATTCTGCTATCATTCCATTTAGATAATAAAACTGGTGATATAGCAATGATTACCAATAACAACATTGCACCAATTCCAGTAAATAATACTTTAATTTTCCGCAACAGATCCACCACCTTTAAGCCAAACAGTTACTATCGTACCTTGATTTTTTATACTCTCAATTATCATCTTACCATGATGTAATTTTATTATCTGATCACAAATCGCTAAACCTAATCCAGCTCCCCCTGCACTTCGCGAACGTGACTTATCAACCATATAAAAAGCTTCTTTAATCTTATCAATTTCCTTAGCATCTATTCCACAGCCATTATCTTTAATCACAATACGATAACCATCAATATCTTTTACTCCCATAAATTCAATTATTCCATTATCAATTACAGCTTTTCTAGCGTTATCAAGCAAGTTTAAACAAACAGTTTTCATCAAATCATTTTCTATTAAAACAACGTCATGTTCAACCGAAACCTTAAAATCAATTTTCGAATTTCTCATAATAGGTGCAACAATTGCCTTAATTTCATCAAAAAAATCAACAGTATTAGTTTCTACCATTTCAAAATCCTGTTTTTTTAAAACAATTAATTCCATCAATTTCATCGACATAACTTCTAAACGTTTTCCCTCTTGTACTATTAAATCTGAATAACTAATAATTTGCTCTTCACTAAGTTTTTTACTTCTAAGCATATCTCCATAACCAATCATTGAAGTTAGTGGTGTCTTTAATTCATGAGCAAAATTACCAACAAATATTTCTTGACGATTTAACGCTTCTTGTAATTTATCCATTGATACCATTAAACGTTTAGTCATAGTATTAAAATCTTTAGTAAATTGACCAATTTCATCATCACTAGTAACAACAATTTCATTATCTAAGCCTTCAGCAATAATCCGCTTAGTTGCTTGAGATAATTTTTTTATTGGCTTCACTAACCATCTAGTTACAATAAAAATAACCACTGCTCCTATAAGGGACAACAACCCTATACAATACATAAAAGTTTGATATTGATCTTTACGATCATTAAACAAAGAAGAAATATCACGAGAATTCTCAAGATACATATCTATACCTTCAATCCCTAACTCTAATTTTCTTAAAGTATGTACCTTATACTTATTATTGTTTTTTATTATTTTATAACCTCTAGTTCCAGATTTAATTTCTTTAATCAAACTTACATCATCAGAAAAACCACCATTTTGGTAGAGCATTTTACCTCTTTTATCACGCAAACAAAACGAAATACTACCATTAAAAGTTTGAATCCTTAAAGTTGTAGCCGAATTTTGAATAATACTAAATCTCTCAGAATCACTATATTCAGCATCTACATAACCATCTATCAGAGTAAATATTTCATTTATAAAAGATGAAAAAAGAATATCATTTTCCTGGTATGCCATTTCAATCTCTCTTTGTAAAGATGATTTAAAACCTGTTTCTATTAACAAATACCCACCTACACTAAAACACGTTACAACTGTCAACATTATCGTTAAATAAAGTTTCCAAAAAAATTTCACTCATCCACCTCCAAACGATACCCTATTTTATACACTGAAACAATCTTATCTTCCAACCCTACTTTCTTTCGCATTCGCTGAACATGTAAATCCACAGTCCGACTATCACCACGATAACTTTCCTGCCAAACCAATTCGTAGATTCGATCTCTAAACAAAGCTATATTTTTATTTTGTAAAAAAAGGACTAGCAAATCATATTCTTTAACTGTTAAATTTACAATTTTGCCATCTTTTTTTACTACCCGTGACAAAGTATCAACACTAACATCATAAACTGATAAATAATGTGATATTTTATCATATCTTCTAAGCACTGTTTCTACCCTTGCTAAAAGTTCAATAATTTCAAACGGTTTAACAATATAATCTTCTGCACCCATTTTTAAACCTTTGACACGATCATTGACATCAGCTTTTGCAGTTAAAAATATAACTGGTATATTTAATGGTCGGATATACTCCATCAACTCATATCCATTTACTTTTGGTAACATAATATCCAACAAAACTAAATCAAATGATTCACCCTCAATTAAATCTGCACCCTGCATACCATCATATGCACACCTACATAAATAACCTGCATCAGTTAAACTAATTCTTATTAATTCATTTATTGCTTTTTCGTCCTCAACAATTAATATTTTATTCATCATTATCACCCTTATTATTATACTATTTATTTGCATCATTTTTACATCATAAATATCAATTAAACAAAATTAGTTTTATTTCTCCAACAAAAAAAGTTGCAACATCTAAAGAACAAATTCTTTAATCGCTACAACCTATTTATTATAAGTGTTATCACTATATTTACAAAATGGAGCGGGTGATGGGAATCGAACCCACGTAGTCAGCTTGGAAGGCTGAAGTTCTACCATTGAACTACACCCGCGAAAATGGTGCCCAGGGCCGGAATCGAACCGGCACGGATTTTAAGGTCCGCAGGATTTTAAGTCCTGTGCGTCTACCAGTTTCGCCACCTGGGCAAATATTTTCTTAAAAATGGTGACCCGCAGGCGATTCGAACGCCTGACCCTCTGATTAAAAGTCAGATGCTCTACCGGCTGAGCTAGCGGGTCGTTATATATTTGGCTGGGGTACCTGGATTCGAACCAGGGAGATGACAGAGTCAAAGTCTGTTGCCTTACCGCTTGGCTATACCCCAATAATAGATGGTGGAGGAGGGCGGATTCGAACCACCGAACCAAAGGAACTGAGTTACAGTCAGCCGCGTTTAGCCACTTCGCTACTCCTCCATCATGGTGCCGGCTAAAGGACTTGAACCCTCAACCTACTGATTACAAGTCAGTTGCTCTACCAATTGAGCTAAGCCGGCATATTTATTTTTAATGGTGGAGGTTAACGGGCTCGAACCGCTGACCCTCTGCTTGTAAGGCAGATGCTCTCCCAACTGAGCTAAACCTCCATAAACGTTACTTTGTAAGTGTATCATTTCATCAAACAAAAGTCAACACTTTTTTTACTTTTCCAACTAATGTCGATATTAATTTTTACATCCCTCGACTCAAGCAAGCAATATATTATCATAATTCCCTTAATTAATCAATACTAAAAAAAATTTTTTTGAAATTTCTCCAAAATAAATGTAAGCGTTATCTTTTTATTACTAAATCAATCCTAATTTTTATTTATATATGATAAAATAAAAGAAAGAAGTTCACTTATAGAAAGGTGGTTATTTTAATGAGAACTTATCATGCAAACGAAATTGGAAATGTTGCAGTATTAGGACATTCTGGTTGTGGTAAAACAAGTATTGTCGAAGCTATGGCTTATCGTAGCGGGCTGCTTAACCGAACTGGAAATGTTAGCGAAGGAAACACTTTAAGCGATCATAGTATTGAAGAAATTATTCGTAAATCTTCTGTCAATTTATCCATTATTCCTATTGAATGGAATAATTGTAAAATCAATTTAATTGATGTCCCTGGTATATTTGACTTTACAGGAGAATGTGAAGCTGCTTTAGCTGTGTGTGAATCAGCTTTAATTATTGTTCCATCATCATCGGGTATCAACGCAGGAACAAAACAAGCAATGTTTAAGGCAAAAGATAAAGCAAAAATCATTTATATTAATGGTTTGGACAATCCTAATAATAATTATTCAACAAAATTACAAGAATTAAAAGATACTTACGGAAAAGCTATAGCCCCTATTCAAGTCCCAATTATGGATAATAATAAGATGGTTGGATATATCAATGTAGCAAAAATGGAGGGACGTATTTTTGAAGGAAATCAAACTAAACCTATAGAAATACCAAAAGAATTAATGAGCGAAATTCAACCTATTAAAGATATGATCGATGAAGCAGTTGCAAACACTAGTGATGAATTATTAGAAAAATATATTAATGAAGAAGCTTTTACTAAAGAAGAAATATCTTGGGCATTACGTAAAGGTGTTATAGAAAAAACATTAATTCCTGTTCTATGTGGAACTGATCAAATTGGAATTCAAATAATTTTAAATTCTATGGTTGCTTTCTTTAGTGCAGCTGGTGATATGAGTAATTCTTTGATTGTTGAAAATATAGATAAACACGAAGAAGAAATTATCGGATATGATGAAAGTTTACCTGCTAGTATTTTTATCTTTAAAACTATTGCTGATCCTTTTGTTGGAAGAACATCTTTATTTAAAGTTATTACTGGTACTATTTATAGCGGTTCTTCTATTTATAATGTTAAAAGAAAAGAAAGTGAAAGAATCACTAAATTATACCGACCTTGTGGTAAAGAATTAATTGAAGTCAATTGTTTACATGCTGGCGATATTGGTGCTGTCACTAAACTAAACATATCTAAAACTAACGACACTTTGTGTATTACAGGATATCAAATACCAGAAATAAAATTTTCAACACCATATTATGGTAAAGCAATTACTCCAGTTGGTAAAAGTAACGAAGAAAAAATTACTAATGCAATAAACAAATTATTAGAAGAAGACCCTACACTACAATTTAAACCTAACCCAGAAACTAAGCAACAATGCATCTATGGTATTGGTGATATTCATTTAGATGTCTTACTATCAAAATTAAAAAACAAATTCAAAGTTGAAGCAGCTTTAGAAGAAATCAAAATCCCATACCGTGAAACCATTAAAAAAACAGTTACTCAAAGAACACGTTTCAAAAAACAATCTGGTGGTCATGGTCAATTTGGTGAAGTAGAGATCACATTTGAACCAACCTATGATTATAGTCAACCTTATGTATTTGAAGAAAAAATATTTGGAGGTGCAGTTCCTAAATCATATTTTCCAGCTGTTGAAAAAGGATTAATCGAAAGTGTCAAAAATGGTATTTTAGCTGGATATCCAGTTCTTGGAATCAAAGCAACCTTAATTGACGGTTCCTATCACAACGTTGATTCATCTGAAATGGCTTTTAAAACTGCTACAACAATGTGCTTTAAAGAGGCTATACCTAAAGCAAATCCAGTTTTACTTGAACCCTATATGAAAATGAAAGTAATTGTAGATGAACAATATACTGGAGATATAATGAGTAATTTTAATACAAAAAGAGCACGAGTAATTGGCAGTGATGTTCTTGATGATGGGTTGATCAAAATTGTCGCAGAAGCTCCAATGAACGAAGTTATGAATTATGCAGTTGATCTACGTTCCATCACCCAAGGACAAGGTTTTTTTGAAATGGAATTTTTAGATTATGAGTTTGCACCTGATAATATTGTTAAAAAAGTTATTAGTAAATAATAAGATAGATAACTGGGTAATAATTTAATTCCCAGTTATTTTCACATAAAATTAAGAGATATAATCTTTAATTTATAAGTTAAAAGTGTTATTATAAAACATATATTAGGAGGAAAATATAATGAATGTACTTGTATGCGGTGGAGCTGGCTATATTGGAAGCCATGTTTGTGTTGAATTATTAAATGCAGGTTATGATGTAATCGTAATTGATGATTTTTCTAATTCAAAACCTGAAGTTTTAGGATATATTAAAGAAATTACTGGAAAAGAAGTAAAATTTTATGAATTTAATATTTTAAATGAAGCTAAAACTGAGTCTGTATTTAAAGAAAATAAAATAGATGCTGTCATTCATTGTGCAGCATTTAAAGCTGTTGGTGAATCTGTTGAAAAACCAATTGAATATTATACCAATAATCTGACTACTACATTAATTGTTAGTAAAATGATGAAAAAATATCATGTTAATCAAATCGTTTTTTCATCAAGCGCTACTGTTTATGGCGATCCAGATGTTGTTCCTATCACAGAAGATTGTAAATTAGGAGAAACTACCAATCCATATGGAACAAGTAAAGCAATGATGGAAAGAATTTTAAGTGATGTTCAACATGCGTGCCCTGAAATGTCTGTAACTTTGCTCCGTTATTTTAATCCAATCGGCGCTCATGAATCAGGTTTGATTGGTGAAGATCCAAAAGGAATCCCAAACAATCTAATGCCTTATATTATGAAAGTTGCGACTGGTGAATTAGAATGCTTAGGTGTTTTTGGTGATGACTATGATACACATGATGGAACAGGAGTTCGTGATTATATTCATGTTGTTGATCTAGCTATTGGTCATGTTAAAGCAATCAAACATTATTCAAAACCTGGTGTTCATATTTGCAACCTTGGTACTGGAACTGGATATAGTGTCCTTGATCTTGTAAAAACATTTGAAAAGGTAAATCATGTAAAAATTAATTATGCAATAAAAGAACGTCGTCCTGGAGATATTGCAACATGTTACGCAGATCCTGCTCGTGCAAAAAAAGAGCTTGATTGGGTTGCAACAAAGGGAATTGAAGACATGTGTCGAGATACATGGAATTACGCTTTAAAACATAAACAATAAAGAGATAACTCTCTTTTTTTGTCAATTTATAAAAAATATTATGTGATTAGCTGATATCCTCTTATTAAATGTTGTTTTTAGGTATTTTTTTTGGTATTATATAATGGTACTGTTATGGAGGCTAATTATGGAAAAAGTAAAAAAATTATGGAAAGAAATTAGCATCTTTGGGATTGTAATCGTAGTATTTTTAGGGTTATTTATTTATCGAAAAATCACTCATGTTGAATTTACAACAATTACCCAAAATGCACTTGTAGAAAAAGTAAAAGATAAAGATAGTTTTGTAGTAGTAATTGGTAATAAAAACGATAATGCTACATTATCTTATCAAGATACTATGACTACATTTTTAGAAAAAAATCGTAGCGAGTCTTTATACTATGTAGACGTTTCTAATGATAGTGATTACACTACTTGGTTAGAAAAAGATCTTGATATCACTAATGGAACAGTGCCACAAACAATAGTCTATAAAGACGGAAAAATATCTACAACTAAAACAGGAGCATTATCATATTATCGACTTGCTCAATTATTCAAATAAAAAATCAGCTAAATGCTGATTTTTTATTTTACATATATACGTTCCACCCTTTTCGAAATTAAACAAATTATCTCATAAGGAATAGTATCCAGCTCTTTTGCCATACTCGCTAAACTTATATGCTCACCAAAAATTTCTACTTTATCTCCAGCTTTAATATTCTCATCGACCCTTACCATCATTTGATCCATACAAACTCTGCCAACAATCTCAAAATAAGAGCCATTAATATAGACTTTACGTCCTTGATTTTTTCTAATTATTCCATCTGCATAACCAATTGGTAAAGTAGCAATATATTCATCTTGATTAGCTGTATAAGTTAAACCATAACCAACTCTTTGACCTGCTTTGATTTTTTTTACCATTGAAACTTTTGTATATAATGACATAGCTTGTTTATACTCTTTAGATTCATTACCAGCTGGATCTATACCATACATAACAATCCCAATTCTCCCTAAATTAGATCCAGTATCTTCATGATATGCCATTGCTGCACTATTACAGCAATGAATATACTTAAATTTATGATAATCAACTAAATCATAAAACATAGTCTGCTGTTTTTCAAAAGCCTCTATTTCTCCATCAGCTGTAGCATAATGAGTAAAAACCCCTTCTAAAATAAATTTTGTACAATCAATTGTTTCTAGCATTTCTTCTAACTCTTCTTTTCTAGTCAAACCTATTCGATGCATCCCTGTATCTATTTTTATATGAATTTTTAATGGTTCATCATCAATTAATGTTTGTAAATGATGCATATATTCCAAAGAAATCATTGTTAAAGAAACATCATAACTGATTGCCAGTTCTATTTCTTCTTTAGTTGTTGGTACAGCTCCCAAAATTAAAATTCCTTTTTTTATTCCTAATTCCCTTAATTCAATCGCTTCAGGTAATGTCGCAACAGCAAACATTTCTATATAATCTAAATCTTTTATATAACTAGCAACTTCTTTATAACCATGACCATAAGCATCTGCTTTTATCACCGCCATTAAAGGTCGTTTAAATTTTTGATAGATCATTTCAACATTTTGTTTTAAATACTTCAAATTAACTACTGCATATGTATCACGATATAAACTCATACTAACCCTCCATACTGTCATAGTATAATCCAATCAATATAATATTTCAATTATCTCCTTTATTATTTTGATAAATATGTAAGTAGAGGCAACGCCTCTATTTCAAACTAGATGTTTGCATACTACTAATAACACTAACCATTTCATCTTTACTTAAATCTTCAGAATAGACTTTACATAAAATACCAGATTTCATCATCATTAATTGACCTTCATTATAAAACGCTACACCATCAACAAGATCTATTACCTCACCAGTTACTACTTCAATATTAATTTCATCAGTTGCTACTACTGGTGTCTCTACAACTGTAAAATTCTTATCACCAGTAAACTTTAAAATATGATTTGTAGTTCCATCAATCGTTGATACCTTTTCACTATTTAAAGAACTTCCCATTAAAGCAATTGGATATAAAGGTAATTCACTAGAAACATTTGAATATTCACTAGTACTTTTTTCAAGAACCTTCTTTTCATCAAAACTCTCCTGATTTAATTTAACATCAGTTTTAAAATCTGTGAAATTCGCTGTAATGATTTCTGCATCATCTTTATCCAATACTGTTACTTGCTTTGGTGCTAATGTTTTATCAAAAATCATTTCCTGACTAACGATTCTTGAGTCATTAGGATAAGTAACTTGAGATTTAACCTGATAACCTGTTTTTATTTTTTCTACTTCTCCTTTTTCTAAAAACTCTATTAAAGATTGATAAATATATGGTTTAGGGGAATTATTAGGCCATTCACTTTGAAACTTAAAAATTTGATTTAAGGTAGGTGTTAAAACAAACACCCCATCAGGATTCTTTACAATAATTTGTGATTGATTTAAAGATTTATCATATAATTCTACTTTATAATATTCATTTTTCTTTTCTTTTAAATAACTTACATTTACTAGATAACTTTTTAATTCATCATTCTCTACCATTTCCATATTACATGTAAGCGTATATTTATCATAAGCTTTAACTTTATCAATCGTCTTATCTAAAGAATTGTCCTTAAACTTAAAAAATATTAACGATGCTATAACTAATGCAACTGCTACTGCAATACCAATATAAATTTTTTTCAAAATCACACCCCCAATAATAAAATATGTTTAAATATCAATAATATGTATAAAGATATTAATCTTGGATACACTTTAATAAGGAGGATGAAAATAATGAATATAATACAAAAAATTTCCTTAGCATTAACAATAATTGGTGCTATAAACTGGGGGTTGATTGGTCTATTTAATTTCAACCTAGTCGATTCATTATTTGGTGTTGATAGTTTCTTATCAATGTTAATCTATATTCTAGTAGGTATTGCTGGTATTATCAACATCATGCTGTTATTTGTAGATTTAGATACAAAATAATAAAGAGCAGTTACCTACTCTTCAATGATAAATGGGGTCATCTCTCCATTTTTTTTATTTATTTTAATTCTATTTTTTACCATTTTTAACATTGGAATATCATGTACAGAATCAGAATATGCATACGAATTTTCATAATCAATTTCTAAATTTAATT
>OFHO01002337.1_pt1 | contig 11731 bp, 9 predicted proteins | sample 1521531 | NCBI WGS metagenome assembly OFHO01 (sample SAMEA3504124, study PRJEB24116) | mouse gut metagenome | biome: mouse gut; feature: mouse-associated habitat; material: faeces | place: Denmark | collected 2011
CCGCTGGCGGGCATTCCCACTCCGGCTGATCAGGCTGCGGAAGGTTCCCGCCGCCTCGTCATTCCCTCGGTGGGGGAGATTCCCCCGGTGGTCGAGGGAGCGTCGGATTCGTCTCCGCGCAAGCGCCGCGCCATCTCCCTGCCGAATATCGGCATTTCCCAGGAGCTCCCTCGTATCTCCATGGACGATCATCTCCAGGCCGCCCCTTTGGCGGAGGAGCGTCCGGCCCACGATGGCCGGGTACGCGACCTTTCGGCGATCGTGCCCTCTGTCGCTTCTCCGGCGACTTCCCCTGCTGCTCCTCACTCGGCCGCCCTGCGCGACGCCCTGCCGTCTCTTTCCCAGGTCCCGGCGGCGGCCGACCCGGGACTGTCGGGTAGCATCAACTTGGCCGGATCTTTCTCGGCCATGGGCGCCACGGGCGCGGCGGCCCCTCTGACTGACGACATGTTCGAGGCCGCCAGCGAGGATGACCTCTATATCGAGGACGTGGACGATTCGGCTTACATGGAGCAGGTCACCGAGACGGGCGCCATGGCTGGCCCCGGCTATGTGGAGATGCCCAAGAGCCGCTTTGGTCGCATCTTCGGCAAGCGCCGGCGCCACGCTCAGGTTGAGGCTTCCACTCCTCAGGAATGGCTCGACGTCGAGGACACCTTCGATGCCCGCGAGGCGGGTGCCGCGCGAGGCGGCTGGGAGAGCTTCCGCGAGGAAGATGAATTCGATGGCTACGATGAGGACTTCGATCCTCGGCAGACCACGGCCTTCTCTCCCGACTTTGGAGAGAACCAGTCCAACGCGGCCGCTCCTCTCCACCGCCGCGGCCGTCACTTCGAGGGCGGAGCCTTCTCGCGAGGCACCGCCGACGGCGAAGAACCGTTCGATGAGGAGGAGTCCCGGCCCCGTCGTGAGGCCGTTTCCAGCTTCGCCGATGGGCTTCCCGCGGGCTTCGTGTTTGACGATGCCCCCGAGGCAGCGGCCATCGAGCAGTTTCACAGCAAGCGCATCGATATGGAGGTGTGGTTCGTTGCCCTGGGCTCTGAGCTTGCCGGTAATGGCGGCATGCGCGCCTTCATGGAGACTCACGAGGCCGAGCTCAAAGGCTCTATTATCATCGAGTTGGAGGCCCTCGGCGCCGGCGAGCTGACCTTGATGGACAGAGAGGGCACCTACCTGCCGAAGAAGGCGTCGAGTCGTATGAAGCGCCTCGTGCGCAAAGCCGGCCAAGCCGTGGGGCTGTCCGTGGGCGATGGTACCATGGAATGGCGCGACAGTGCTTCGGCCTATGCCATGAAGCACGGCCAGCAGGCCATGCACCTTGCGGGCATGGAGGGCAAGAAGCCGACGTTCTTCGGCGAGGCCGATGACGTTCTGGAGAATGTCGACGGCGATCAGCTGGCTCTCAACAGCGATTTCGTTATGGAACTGCTGAAGCAAATCTGATATATCTCTCGGCCATGATATGATGGCCCGCATCCGCCCCCGTAGCTCAGCGGATAGAGCGTCGGTTTCCTAAACCGTGCGTCGGAGGTTCGAGTCCTCTCGGGGGCGCCAGAGATTTCCTTGGGCCGCCGCTAGCTTTTGCTGGCGGCGGCTTTTACTTGGTGAAGAGGCGATGCAGACAGTTCGTGTCGGGTCGTTGCAGCGGTTTGCTGGCGGTCTTCGGGGACAGCGGGGCGGTGCGCGGCAGGACTGAAATACGGCTTTCTTGCGACATAAGTGCGGTTTTGGGCTGGTAGGATATGACTGCGACCGAAGCAATGTGTGATTACCGTGATGGACGCGAGCGGCTTGAGGCCGGGGCGGGGTGTTCTGATAGACTATTCAGGCTATTCCTGCTCCGGCGTGTGCCTTCACCAGCCCGGAGCCGTAAAGTCCAAAGGAGGTGAGCTGGATGAAGGCTTATGAACTGCTGTTTATTGTGCCCCCCACGATCGATGACGAGACTCGCGCTGGCGTGATGAAGCGCATCGAGACCACTCTCGCTGAGAGCAACGGTGTTGTGGACAACGTCGACAACTGGGGCAAGCGCAAACTCGCTTATGAGATCAACGGTCTGTCCGACGGCGACTACACTCTCATCGATTTCCATGCTGATCCGCAGAGCATTGCCGAGCTCGATCGCGTGCTGCGCATTAACGATGCCGTTATGCGTCACATGGTCGTGGCCCGCGCCGATCGCGACTAGTTTGGAAACCGGGCAGTCAGACTGGGCTGCTCACTGTGAGAAGAGGTAGAAATGAGCATCAACCGTGTGATCATCAGCGGCAATCTGACCCGCGATCCTGAGCTGCGCCAGACCCAGTCGGGTATGGCCGTGCTGAGCTTCGGCGTGGCGGTTAACGACCGCCGCAAGAACCCCTCCACGGGCGAATGGGAGGATTATCCGAACTTCGTGGACTGCACGATGTTCGGTGCCCGCGCCAACAGTTTGGCCCAGTATCTGTCCAAGGGCACCAAGGTGTCCATCGAGGGCAAGCTTCGCTGGAGCCAATGGGAGCGTGATGGCCAGAAGCGCAGCAAGCTGGAGGTCATCGTTGACGAGCTCGAGTTCATGTCGAGCCGCAACAGCAACGGTGGTGCCCCGTCCTATGGCGGAGATTCCTACGGAGGAGGCCAGAGCTACGCTGCTCCGGCGCCTGCTTATAGCGCCCCTGCCCCCGCGGCCCCCGTCATTGATGCCTCCTCTTCTGTGTACGATGATGACATTCCGTTTTAAGCGAAACGAAAGAGGTTAACATGGCCGATTACGCTAAGCAGCCTCGTCGTAAGTATTGCCAGTTCTGCAAGGACGACGTGGAGTATATCGATTACAAAGATACTCAAACGCTGCGCAAGTATGTTACCGATCGTGGCAAGATCAAGCCCCGTCGCGTCACTGGTGCCTGCACTCAGCACCAGCGCGACATCGCGGAGGCCGTCAAGCGCGCCCGCGTCATGGCTCTCATGCCCTATGCCGTTCCCGCGGTGAGCGGTCGTGGCGACCGCCGCAACCGCTAGGCGAAGGAGGAACCATGAAAGTTATTCTTCTGAAGGAACTCCACGGCAAGGGCGGCGAGGGCGACGTCATCGACGTCAACCGTGGCTATGCCAACAACTTCCTGCTCACTCAGGGCTACGCTGTGAAGGCTACCCCGGGTAACCTGAAGCAGCTGGAGGAGCGTAAGAAGAACATCGCCAAGCGCGAGGAGACCCGCATTGCCGATGCCAACGCTCTGGCTGCGAAGCTCAACGACGCCACCGTGCGCGTTATCGCCCAGGTGGGCGAAGAGGGCGTGCTCTTCGGCTCCGTCACGGCTCCGACCGTGGCCGACGCCATCGCCGAGCAGCTCGAGGTCGAGATCGACAAGCGCCGTGTCGAGCTGGGCAAGCCGATCAAGATGGTGGGTACCTACGAGGTTCCCGTCTCCCTGTACCGCGACATCAAGGGCATTGTGACCGTGATCGTCAGAGGCGAGGGCATGGATGAGGAGTCCGCTGAGACCGTCGAGGCCTTTGATGAGGCTCTCGGGATTGCTGAGACCCCGGCTCCCGAGACCATCGAGATCGACGGCCAGGTTTCCGAGGACGGCACCGTCGAGGCTGAGGTGACCGAGATCGAGGAGTAAGCTCCTTTCTGATCGATCCCTGCAAAGGCCCTCGTTCGCGAGGGCCTTTTTCTATCCTGAGACCCATCGTTGGGGCCTGTTTGTTTCCCGTGAAACAATAGAGCGCAAGAGGGGCGGGGAGATTCACGCTACAATAGAGGAGACCTAAGAGAAAGAGCTTTTTATGTCGTTTGCCCCCCAGGACCAGGACCCGCAGAGCCAAGGCGTCATCGCACCCCGTGCGCAGCTTCCTCAGAATATTGAGGCCGAGCAGTCGGTGCTGGCTGCTTGTATTCTCAATCACGAGGTGACCGAAGAAGTGGTCATGCGTATTCGGCCCGAGAACTTCTTCCGCCCCGCTCATCGGGCTATCTTCGAGGGTATCCAGAATTTGATCGGCCGCCGCATTCCCGTGGATCCCATCTCCCTCGCCGACACCCTGAAGGCCCTGGGCCAGTTGGATGCCGTGGGAGGGCGCGCCTATTTGGCGGAGCTTGCCGACAACACGTTCTCGCTCACAAGTTGGGAGCGTCATGTGGAGATCGTGAAGCGCCAGGCCATTCTGCGCGACTTGGTGTTCGCCTCCGCTCAGATCAACGCCCTGGCTTACGACGCTCCCGATGATGTGAACGAAGTCGTTGAGGAAGCGGAAAAGATGTTGCTCGAGGTAACTGAGAAGCGCGTTTCCTCCACGTTCCGCAAGATGGACGAACTCGTAGCCGAGGCCTATGAGCAGATCACCCTTTTGGCGAACCAGCGCAATCACGTGGTGGGTGTTCCCACGGGCTTCAAGGATGTTGACGACCTGATCCACGGGTTCCGCGGGGGAGACCTGGTGATCTTGGCTGCCCGTCCCGGCGTGGGCAAGACGTCCTTCGCTCTGAATCTGGCCACCAATGCCGCAAAGGCCGGCGTGGCCGTCACGTTCTTCTCGCTGGAGATGGGTGCCGAACAGCTGGTGCAGCGTATCTTGTGCTCCGAGGCCCGCGTATCGCTCTCGAAGCTGCGCAGCGGCCAGATCGCCGACGGCGACTGGGGCGCCCTGGCCGAGCATTCAGGGAAGCTCGCCGCGTTGGACATGTACATCGACGACACACCGGGCCTGTCCATCTTGGAGGCCCGCGCCAAAGCCCGCCGGGAACTGCGCAACGTGAAGGAGGGTCAGAAGGGCCTTATCGTCGTAGACTACCTGCAGCTCATGGAGCCTGGCCCCAACACGCGTAACAAGAGCACTAACGACCAGGTTGGCGAGATCTCCCGCGGACTGAAGATTCTCGCGAAGGAAATGAACATGCCGGTCATTGCCTTGTCCCAGCTGTCGCGCGCCGTGGAGCAGCGCGGCAAGGACAAGCGCCCCATGCTCTCCGACCTGCGCGACTCCGGTTCCATCGAGCAGGATGCCGACATCGTCATGTTCATCGATCGGTCCATGAGTGAAATCGAGGCCGAGAGCGAGAGCCGCCCCGATCTGGGCACGGCAAAGCTCATCGTGGCAAAGCACCGCAATGGTGCCACGCGCGATATCGACCTCGCCTTCAATCCGGAATTCACCAAGTTCATGGACTTCGTGGACGATTCCCGTTTCGATTCCTCCTTCTAGGAAGCGCCATTGAATCCGTCGCTGACATTCATCCACGCCTCCGATTTGCATATCGGCGCCCCCTTTCGCGGTTTAAGGGAGCTGTCGGAGGAGTGGGCGCGGCGGCTTTCCGATGCCATTCCCGCCGCCTGGGATCGGGTGGTGGAAGCGGCGCTGTCCCGCAAGGTGGACTTTGTGGTAGTGGCTGGGGACATCTTCGATTCCACCCGTGCCTCCTATCGCGATTACCTGCGCTTCTTCGACGGCCTCAAGAAACTCGATGCCGCAGGTATTCCCTCCTATCTGTGCACGGGAAACCACGATCCGCTGAGCCTGTGGCAGAGGGACTTCTTCGCATTGCCGGCATCGGCCACGATGCTTGCCGCCGATCGACCCGACTTCGCTCTCTATGAGCGTGGAGGCGAACCCCTTGCCATCATCGGCGGCCGGGGATATCCGAACAAGGTGTGGTCGCCCCAGGAGGACATTGCCGCAGGCGTCACCCGTGACGCTGCCGAGAAGGCCCTCGGCCCCCGCGCCGCAGCAGCTCCTTTTGCCGTGGGCGTGCTGCACACGGGGCTGACGCTCGATCCTGTGAAAGCGCCCACTGACCCGGCGGCCTTACTGCGCGCCGGCATGGACTATTGGGCCCTCGGCCACATCCATCGTCGCTACGCGAACGACGATTCCGATCCGCGCATCGTGTTCTCCGGCTGCATCCAAGGGCGCGATGTGAGGGAAACGGGTCCGCGGGGCGTCTACGTCGTTACGCTGGCTGAACAGCGTCCTCCAGCTCTGACGTTCATCCCCACGGCCTCGGTAGTATGGGAGCAGCTTGAGGTTGACGTGTCCGATTGCGCCAACATTCCGGCCTTGGTTGACAAGGTTATGCGGGAATTGTTCGCCGTGAACGGCACCGTCTCCTGCGAGATGATGGTGTCTCGCATCACGCTGACCGGATCTTCGGGTCTGCATGAGGTGCTCGGCCGTCCCGGCGTGCTCGACGATGTGCGGTCCTCTGTTAACGATGCCTATAGCGAATTCTTCTGCGATGCGCTCATCGACCGCACGCGAGCGCCCCTCGACGAGGAGGCCCTGCGGGCCGAGGGTATGTTCCCGGCGGTATTCCTGCGCACGGCCGACGCCACGGCCGCTGATGTGACAGGCCAGATCGATTACATCCAGGAGGAGTTTCTCGCGCGGAACATCCCGCTCACAGCGGCGCTTTCCGAAGAGAAAGCCCGATGTCTTGCCGCCGAGGCCGCCGATCTGGTGCTTGACCTGCTCGTGCAGGGAGGCGATGCGTGATGGCGCGGACGACCCCCTTTCTGCGCTATCTGCGCATCGAGCGCTTTGGTCGCTTCCATGACAAGACCGTGGGTCCCTTCGATGAGCATCTGAACATCGTCTATGGTGGCAACGAATCGGGCAAAACCACCCTGGCTGCCTTCGTCGGCGGCGTGCTGTTCGGATGGGAGGAGGCCCGCGGCCGGCGGAATACCTACAAGCCCGCCGATGCCGAGCGGAGCGGGAGTCTGATCTTCTCCGACGGCCGTACGCTCTCGCGCACGCGCAACGTCGATGGTATCGACGGGGACGCAGCCCTGGTGGAGGATATCGACAGGGACACCTTCCGCACAATGTTCTCCTTGAACAGCGACGAGTTGCGCAGTTTGCGGAATACGACCGACACTACGGCGAAGCTGCTCACGGCCGGCTCGGGCACCTCGTCGTCGCCAGCCCATGCTCTTGCCCAGGTGAGCGAGCGCTTGGCGGCGTTCACCTCCCGAGCGGCTGGGGCCACGCAGTCCATTCCGCAGTTGATCGCCCTGCGCAACGAGCTGCGCGAGCGACAGAATGAAGCCGCCGACCAGGCCGACCGTTGGCGCACCCAAGATCGCGAGCTGCACGAGCTGGAGCCGGAGCGCGCGGCCATGGCCGAGCGGGTTGACGAGAGCAATCGGCTCATCGAATCGCTCTCCTCAGCCCGGGCGGTCCTGGAGGCGCTCGACGGGGAACGGGACAAGCTGGAGCAGGAGATCGAACGACTTGAGGGGGTTCAGGCCGCCGCAACCTCTGAGCAGCGAGAACGCGAGCGCGGGACGGGGGGGTCCTTGGCTCGCCTGAGCTCCAACGAGGACCGCGCCCTGCGCGACCGTCTCGACGCCCTCGCGGCCCAGCAGGCCCGCCTTGCCCACGGTACCGATGTCGCTCGGGCGAATTACACCTCGTCGGCAGCGGTGTACGAGGCTCTGCTGGAGACGGAGAACGGTCGCGACGAGCAGCAGCGCTTACGGACAGATCGGCGCATTCAAGTGGCTTTCTGCGTGGTCATCCCCGCCGTGCTGTTCCTGCTGGGCGTGCCCCTGTTCATCGAGGGCCGCGATCGCGGGGCCCTCAGCTATATGGCCATCGGCTTCCTGCTCACGGTATTTGCCGCATTGCTGGCCCTCGGCGGCTTCGCTTTGCTCTTCCGCCCCAGCAAGCACGACACTGCGCTCAAGGAGCGTTTCCAGGATGCCCACTGGGTCATGGTGCAGGATAAGAAGAAGCTCGAGGCGTGCCAGGCGGAGGAGCGGCAGGCTCAGATTCGTCTCGCGGAGGAGCTGGAAGAGCTCGGGCTTGGTGCCGCCGATGGCTCTCTGCGCCAGGCTCGGGTGTTCTTGGACGAGGCGCGCGATGCCCGCGCCGATGCGGCGCTGTGCCGTCAGCGCCAGCAGGCGGCGGCAGCTCGGGCGGCTCAAGCCAGCGCCCGCTTGGCCGAGATCCGCCGGGAACGGGCGGCGGCCACGGCTCCGGCGTAGGTGCTGAACTCGAGCGCCGCTTGCGTCAACGGGCCGGGCTGCTAGAGGCCTTCGAGTCCATGAACCAGCGAGCTGGCGAGTTGGCGACCATCCTCTCCCAGGCCGAGGCCGAGGGCTCGTTCGACCGCTACAAGATCGAGGTGCAGCAGGTATCCACGCGCCTTGACGAGGCCCGGGCCGACTTTGCCCGCCTGCTCCTCGCTAAGCGCATGCTCCAAGCGGCCATCGCCACCTGGGAATCGAAGCAGCAGCCGGAGGTGTACGCGAAGGCGAGCCGTCTCCTGTCTCTCATGACCGAGGGCCGTTGGACGACGGTGGAGCTCTCTTCCGGGGGAACCCTGTTGGTAGCCGATGCGGCTCGATGCACGCGCGAGCCTGTCCACCTGTCCCTTGGAACATGTCAGCAGCTGTATTTGGCCCTGCGCATCGCCCTGCTCACGAGTGCCGACAATGTTGGCCGCGCTATCCCCATTCTCGCCGACGACATTCTCGTGAACTTCGACGATCGCCGGCGCATCGGCGCCGCCCAGGCGTTGGTGGAACTGGCCCGAACCCGCCAGGTCATTCTGTTCACTTGCCACCCAGAGGTGGTGCGGGTTCTGAAGAAGGCCGCCAAGCAGGCCGACTGCTCGACCGTGATCATCGATTTGTAGAACCCGTCCGCTGCTGTGCGGCGCCCCTGTCGTCCCGACGCTTCCCTCCGGCTTCCCCTCATGTGCGGCCAGGTCCTTTCCCTCGGTGTCTTCGCCCTTTGGAAAAGACCCGTAGCTACCGAACGTGCGGGCCATTTGCGGCCGCCTGTACTATACTTACATCTTCGAGCAAAAGGCTCACGACGAAAGGACGCAGCATGCCCAGCACAGTGCTCGTCGGCGCCCAGTGGGGCGACGAAGGCAAGGGTAAGATCACCGACCTCATCGCCAGCGACTACGACTACGTGGTGCGCTTCCAGGGGGGCAACAACGCCGGCCACACCGTCATCCACGGTGACAAGAAGCTGGCGCTGCACCTCATGCCCTCCGGTGTCATGTACGAGAACGCCGTGCCCGTCATCGGCAACGGCGTGGTGGTGGACCCGGGCGTCCTGGTGAAGGAGATGGCCATGCTGGAGGCCGAGGGCATCTCCTGCAAGAACCTGCGCATCTCCAACGACGCGCACCTCATCATGCCCTACCACAAGGATCTTGACGGAGCCGACGAGAAGAGCCTCGGCGACAAGAAGATCGGCACCACCAAGCGCGGCATCGGTCCCTGCTATCAGGATAAGATGGGCCGCAAGGGCATCCGTATGCAGGACCTGCTGGACGAGAAGATCTTCCGTCTGAAGCTCGCGGCGGTGCTGGCCCAGAAAAATCCCATTTTGGAGAAGATCTACGGGCTGCACACCTACACCGTTGAGGAAATCTGCGACGAGTACCTGCCCTATGCCCGCATTCTCGCCCCCTTCGTGTGCGAGTCGGCCCACATGCTGAACACGGCCCTGGCCGAGGGCAAGTCCATCCTCTTCGAGGGGGCCCAGGGTACCCTGCTCGACATCGACCATGGCACCTATCCCTTCGTCACCTCGTCTTCCTGCTGCGCTGGCGGCGCGGCCACGGGCACCGGCGTGGGCCCTGCGGCCATCGACCGGGTACTCGGCATCCAGAAGGCCTATGTCACCCGCGTGGGCGAGGGCCCCTTCCCCACGGAGCTGAAGTTCCCCGAGAACGGCGGAGTGGGCCAGGATGCGGAAGACGGCGAGTTGCTGTGCGCCGCCGGCCACGAGTTCGGCGTGACCACGGGCCGCAAGCGCCGCTGCGGCTGGTTCGACGCCGTCATCGGCCGCTATGCCGCCGAGGTGAACGGGCTTACGGACGTGGCCCTCACTAAGTTGGACGTGCTGTCGGCCTTCGACACTATCAAGGTGTGCGTGGCCTACGAGTGCGACGGCGAGCGCTACGACTACTTCCCCATGCAGCAGTCGGTGCTGCATCACGCGAAACCCGTCTACGTGGAGCTGCCCGGTTGGAAGGATGTCGACATTACAGGCTGCAAGACCTACGAGGAGCTGCCCGAGAACACGCGCAAGTACATCGAGTATCTGGAAGAGGTCACCGGCGTGCCCATGAGCATCATCTCCGTGGGCCCCGATCGCGATCAGACCATCATGCGGAATTGGTAGGAGAGGACCAACATGAACATCCTGGTTTTGGGTTCGGGTGGCCGCGAGCACGCCATCGCCTGGGCGCTGCAGAAGTCGCCGAAGACCGATGTGCTGTACGTGGCCCCGGGCAACGGCGGCACCGCTGACATTGCCGAGAACGTCGAGATCGACATTGCCGACAGCGAGGCCCTGCTCAGCTTCGTGGCTGAGCGCAAGATTGGCCTGGTGGTCATCGGCCCCGAGGCGCCCCTGGTCGATGGCGTGGCCGATGTGCTGCGCGCGGCCGGCGTGCCGGTGTTCGGTCCCAACGCCGATGGCGCCCAGCTGGAGGGTTCCAAGGCCTATTCCAAAGAGTTCATGATGGCCAACGCCATCCCCACCGCCGCCTACGGTCGCTTCGATAACGCGGATGCGGCCCTGGCCTATGTGCGCGAGCAGGGCGCCCCCATCGTCATCAAGGCCGACGGTCTGGCCGCCGGCAAGGGCGTCGTGGTGGCGGAAACCCTGGAAGACGCCGAGAACGCCGTGCGCGCCTGCTTCGGCGGCGCCTTCGGCGATGCCGGCTCCACGGTGGTCATCGAGGAGTGCATGACCGGCCCCGAATGCTCGCTTTTGTGCTTCGTGACCGACGGGAAGTCGTTCCCCATGGCCCCGGCCCAGGATCACAAGCGCGCCTACGACGGCGACCTGGGCCCCAATACTGGTGGCATGGGCGTGTACTCGCCAGTGCCCATCGTGACCGATGAGGAAATGGCCGCCATGGTGGCCATCATGGAAGACGCCGCCGCCGCGACAGCACGCGAGCCCTTCGCCGCCGACTACCGCGGTACGCTGTACGGCGGCTTCATGCTCACCCCCGCCGGCCCCAAGATCGTGGAGTTCAACGTGCGCTTCGGCGATCCGGAGACCCAGGTGGTCCTGCCGCGCCTGGAAAGCGACCTGGTGGACGTGATGCTGGCCGTGGCCGAGGGCCGTCCCGAGGACATTGCCCTGGAGTGGTCCGACGATTGGGCCGTCTCGGTGGTGCTCGCGAGCGAGGGCTACCCCGGCTCCTACGAGAAGGGGAAGGTTATCCTCGGCATCGAGGAGGCCGAGGCCCTGGATGGCGTCACCGTGTTCCATGCTGGCACTCGGCGCAACTTCGACGGCGAGCTGCTCACCAACGGCGGACGCGTGCTGAACGTGGTGGCCACCGGCGACACCTTCGAGGAGGCCCGCGAGCGTGCCTATGAGGCCTGCGACCTCATCAACTTCGAGGGCAAGCAGTTCCGCCACGACATCGGAAAACGCGCCCTCCAGGGCCGTTCCGCCTGGGAGTAGCCCATGCTTTCTGAACGACTGCTGAGCGCGGTGGTGGCCGGGTGCACGGCGAACTACCTGAAACTGAAGCCGTGCACCGAGACCCGCATGCCCGCGCCGGTGCCGGGGCAGCCCTACATGCTGTACATGCACGTGCCGTTCTGCGAGCGGCTGTGCCCCTACTGCTCGTTCAACCGGTTCCCCTTCCGCGAGGACCGCGCCAAGCCCTACTTCGCCAACATGCGGAAGGAAATGCGCATGTTGAAGGAGCTCGGCTACGACTTCGACTCCGTCTACATCGGCGGCGGCACGCCCACCA
>OFHO01002347.1_pt1 | contig 11700 bp, 10 predicted proteins | sample 1521531 | NCBI WGS metagenome assembly OFHO01 (sample SAMEA3504124, study PRJEB24116) | mouse gut metagenome | biome: mouse gut; feature: mouse-associated habitat; material: faeces | place: Denmark | collected 2011
CCCAGCGGGAGCTTTCCTCTCGCTGGGGTTCTTGTGTGGTTGTCTATGTACCGGCTCAAAAGCCGTATTCAGTTAGCCCACTAAATGGGAGTATTAGTTTAACATATAGAACTGGTGTTTGTCAATAATGATTGGAAAGATTTTTGCAATCTGTTCAATGTTTGCCGTTTGTCGTCAGCATGAAAATTCTAAGAGGAATAAACTTATTAAACATTTGAAGCTGATAATTTGTTATCCCTGGCATCAATCAACACAATATCGGGACATCCAGCAATACCAAGTTCATTGAGAACTCGTGTAACTTTTTCTAATTCTGCGTCACTAAAAAATAGGATGACTTTAATTGCACGATCTGTTCCGTTAGCTTTTTTGTATACCTCGACTTGATTTTCTAAATTCTTTTTTAACTTAGAATTGGATGCCAATTTAAACTCAACCAATGTCGCGTCTTTGCTTCCTTTTGAAATTTTAAAATCAACCGGGCCGCGACCATTATTAACTTCACGGTTTACATCAAAATCTGTTGCATACCAAACTAAACGATACATAATTTGGAGGTCGTTTTCACGCTTAAGAGGATGACCGTTCAGATAAAACAAACGATACCCGTCCATATTCTCAATGACATCTTTTAAAAACTGAACTCGCTGATACGCTTCATCATGGGAATTAGCATTAATTTTATAAAACGCTGTTCGAGCATTCAAACATTGCGCAAGTTCTTGGAGTTGAGTGTTAAATAACATCCTGACTTCTTGGACGGCCTGAATACTAATAGAAGTTGCTTTTTCTTCATTATCTTCCTTATATTTAATATAATAGTCAATTAACTCTGGATGTGAACGAATTAATTCTGTAGCAATCCAATTCTTCTCCGTTTTGGACAATTCTTTTTGCTTTTTTGAAAGAACTTCGGTAAAATATTGATTTAATTCAAATCGAAGCGCTGCATCTTCGACCGAGGGGGCAATGTTCTGAAGATTGCCTAACATGTCAGCTCTGTTTATAAATGTTTCATCCCGTGTCAACAAGTCACATGGAGTGAGCAAAACATAGTCGTTATTACAAAAAGGTAAAATGTATTCTTTTGCTTTCCAAGTTTTGGTTTCATAATTAAATTCAACTCTTGGGACGCAAACTGTTTTGCATTGTGATGGAGACAAATTTTCTTTGGCAAATGCCGTCGTATAGTCTAATAGGTACTTTTTCGCAAAATTTGTTGTAAAGTCACTGATTTTATCTCGACCAACCAATGGGCTAATCAAGCATAGCTTTTCTAAATGTGAACTCTTAGTTATTTGCTCTTTTCCAAACTCTCTAAAGATTGTTTTGAGCCCAAAAAACAAATTTTCAGCAAAGTCCTTTCCTAATCCACGTCCTCCATTTCCATCCAAGCTAAAGCCCAACCATGTCTGCTTTACCTCTGAAAATAAATACCACGACGATAGCATTCCTTTAGGCGGAGTGTCATAGTTTCCGGCCTGCTGTTGCAAAAACAATAAATAGCGAATAATCTCAGCATGAATTTGTTGATATTCTGGTTTCTCACTATTAAATAACAGGAATGGGTCTACAAAGAGGGGCATATCATTTATCAGAGAAATATTCACAGCACCATAAGATTCAATAATATCCTCATCCACATTGAAAAAATCGGAAAAATAAATTTTAAGTTCTTCCACAAGTTTTCCCTCCCCCAACCGATTATCTAACTACCCTATATTTAGATGCGATTTAATCCACTGATTTGGCGGTTACTGCGGCTTTAGCGGTTCTATTATCTTTGAATAAAGCACCGCTTCATCAATTTTATACATCAGCATACTTGCAAATATTAAGCGGCGCATAGCGTCTTCTTGTTCAATTGGAATATTGGCGTGAGCTTTAGGATTGCGCAAAGCTGACATCGCTCCTGCAAGCATCTCCATAAAACCTTTTTGTGTGTTGACTCCAGAGTCGGCAGAACGATCACAAAATTCGATCAAAGGGGTGTTTGCAGAAAATACTGTTTTCATTGCGGAATCGCCATCAGGTATTTTCTCTCCAGGTTTTACCACCTGAAAAAGCCTTTTTACTCTATCGTTTATTTCAATAAACGCATCACAAGCCGCGTTTGCATAACTACCATCTAAAAATAACTTCTTTGATACTTCTGCTATTTTAGGATGGATAAATTGCCACCAATCACCTTGTCCATTGAGATTTTGTGCTAACAGTATATCCAACACTTCAATCCCTTGCCCAAAGGCAAATGGATTTATGTAAATATGAATGATATTCCAACTTACGGGAACTTCTCTAAACAGTCTATTTTTGATCGTCATCAACTGATTGCTAAGGAAAGGTTGCTCACGCTCAATATCTTTAGCAACAACGAGAAGTCCTTCTCGGATATTTGTTACATCTGAAGTAGAAACCGGCATATTCAAAATATTTGGCTGATTTGATAAATTCCGCATCCAACAGCACACAGTGTTTATTCTATTTATGTCCACATTCATTCTCCCTGCGTTTTATATTATTTCTCTTAAGAGCAAGTTTTTAATAGAGCGGCCATTTTAAGCATTAAAATGTTAGTATTCTTCTTCTTTAGTTCGCACTCCCAAATCCGCAATACCGTCCATCCTCGCGCCTCAAACATAGCAGTAACTTCCTGATCGTGATTTATATTCCGTTCACGCTTCTTTTGCCAATATTCTTGGTGATCTGCGGGACGAGTGTTGCGGCAATCGTGCCCATGCCAGAAACAGCCGTCTACAAATACCGCTATTTTCTGCTTCGGAAACACAAAATCAGGATGACCCTTGACAGGATAATTCCGCCGCCAACCAGTAATGCCATTCTGCTTGAATATTTCAATTAGGCGAAGTTCCGTAGACTTATTCTTCTTTGATTTGACTTGCCGCATAATATCAGAGCGTTTTTCTTTATCAAACACATCCGCCACAGCAAATCACCTTGCTTCGAACTCAATGCGGAGACTTGGATCGGTTTCAGCTTCCAGTATAATATTGTTATAGCGGCTGATAATATCCGACAGGGTAGAGTTACGCTTTGCTTCGTCAAACAGGCTATGTTCATATACATTTGCGGATAGGAATTGCTGAATATCCCATACCTCTACACGCCCAGCAAGACCGGCATCTTCCGCCAAGTTCAACGCCGTGTGTACCCGCTCAAAAATAGTGATAATGACGGGGTGGCATCCGCTCCGCAGATTAGCCCTACACTTTTCAATCAGGAGCGCCCCTGGCATAGTCGTACAGTGGATAATCGTGCTGTTGATGACAAAATCGCCGTTACGGTCTGTTGGGCCGTCCGCTACCGAAGCGCCATGAATCTCAAAAGACCCCTCCGGCATAATGAGGCAAAGTTTTGCCGCCACCAAATGCTGTAACACCGTTCCAAGGTACTGCGTCCCTGGATTTTGCTTTTGCCGCTTTTTTGCCTGCTCAAACAGTTCGTCCAAATTAGCGCCGATTGTTTTAGATGTGTCAGCAGTCAAAATGAATGGCTGATTCCTGAAATATTCTCTAACCTGTTCCGCCCAAAATGCTTCGACAACGGCAATGTCTACGGATTCATCTGTATTCCACGCATTGAGAAAATCCACATATTTAATCATCAATCCCATGCTACCTCGGCTGGTTCGTCCACCTTCAGCCGACAGTTGTTGGATAATGCCATGTTCTTGCAAAATCTTCTTCAGGTTTCCACCGCCTAACCCAGCTACTTGTCCCTTGCTGCTGGTCTGAAAATCATTAGGGTTCAGCGGAAACTGCTTGTCCTGTACTAAACGAGTAAACTGGACAACCAGCGACAGCGGGCCTTTGGTGAAAATATTGTTTTCAGCTTGAAATGCTTTCAACCGTTCTTCTGGGCTAATCATCGTACACAGCCTCCGCAATTTTTATTAAGAAACGTTCTCCAATAAACCGCGCTACGGGCATCGCTACCGCATCGCCCATCGCTTTATACCCATCGTTATAGCTACCAGGTAGAATAAAACTATCTGGGGCTCCCATAAGCCGAGCGGCCTCGCGGACGGTTAACAATCGTGCATGGGTCATTCCGTCCTTTTTGACTACTAAATATTGCTTGCTGCTCCCGCCCTCTGGCGTCCGTAGACACCCTGCAATTCCATCAAAGCGCAATTCAAGCTGCTGTTCGCCATGTCGAGTCCGGCGATAGCCTGTGGCATAAACAGCACTATGGTCATTCAGCTTGGTTTGATGTCGTTCCGGCACCAGCCGAAGCACATTATCCTTATCAAAAGGGGCGGTATCTTCCACAATATCTTTTAGCGTTTTATCGCGGCGCGGTGGCTTTCCTGTTTTCCACCATATCCATTGCGGTAAAGAACGGCCCAACTCAATCGATGCTTTAGTATGTAACCAGCATGGGCCATCGCCAACTAACTCATCTGGGATTTGACTGCCATGCTCCACGGCAAGAATGAATACTCTTGGTCTGGACTGCGGTACAAAATACGAGGCATTTAACACGATTGCTCCGCAATCATAGCCACGCTCGACAAGGGCCGTGTGGAGGATGCGATAATTATCGCCTTTACTTGTGGAAAGAAGCCCAACTACGTTTTCCAACAGCAAGATTTTGGGACGTTGTTCCATCTCGTCTAAAACACGCAGCCATTCCCATACAAGTCCGCTTCTCGACGCATGGATACCGCCCAACGAACCAGCCAATGACAAATCCTGGCAGGGAAAGCTGGCCCACGACAAATGGGCGTACGGTAAATCATATCCTCGAATATTTTTGATATCATCAAGTACAAAATGGTTATTACCAAAATTCACTTCATAAACAGTTGCTTTTTGCTCGCTGATATCGTTAGCCCAAACAGGCGCGAACATCCCCTTCAAACCATAGGCCACAAGTCCGCTCCCAGCAAAAAATTCGTGCATTGTCCACGGTGCGGAGGATAAATCTATTTTTTGCTGTTCAAACATGGTGCTTTGTAGCATCATCTTTTCCTCCCATATTGCGCCTTTTATCTCCTGTTGGTTTCTTCGCGTCTCTTGGAATAATCCAAATCCGGCTTATACGCGCTACCCCAGCAATTCGCCCTTCTTTACAAAGAATTTGGACTTGCCGTGGCGTGATGCCCCATTTTTCGGCGGCTTCTTGAACCGTAATAAATTCGTTCACGTTTGACACCTCAAACTGTTTCAAAATCTACTATATTTCACCATCATTATATTCGTTTGAACGAAATTAGTCAAGCTGTTTTAATAAAGCGCCCATGCCCACAAGATTTGTTCGTGAGCATGAGCGCCGTTCATTTAGGCAAATATAATTTCTGTGTTCACTATTTCTTCTGCCGCAGAACGAATATTGTTCATTTGGCCCACCCATTCCATCTGGCTATCCGCTTTAAGCTGTTCAGTGATACCCTCTTGCTCTGCCATCTGCTTCACAAGCTGAAAAAACATATCTTCTGCCTGCTGATTGATGTCAGCCAGGTGGTTATCCAACTTCCCGCTGAGTAGTAAGGCGTTGTAAAGAGCTTTCCTGTGTCCTCGCAGGTACTGCCGCCTACGCTGACCCCAGATACCTATGGAAACCCTTTCCGGCACGGTGAGATTCGGGAGAAGATAATTTCCCTCTTGACGGTAAGTCCCGCCCATTTGCTCAAACGTGGATTTCTCCATAATATTTACCTCCAAAGTGTTGAAATCCCCACAATTCAATCACATCCGGCTGGCCATAAAATGAGGGAGAGGTAACTTCCTTACGTTACCTCTCCCTCAGGCGGGACCTTTTCTCGTTTTACAGCTCCTCCGGCAGGAGCTGTTTCCGTATGGGCTTTACCCGGTGCAGGAGCGCAAAGAGGATGAGGGTCAGCACGACGTTCGGCCCCACCGAAATGGTGTTATAGAGAAAGGAATAGATCCAGGGAGAGGTCATGGTGAGCCCCAGGAACTCCTCCGGCATATACTTGCCCCAGATGAATACGCCCACCAGATAGAAGGACAGGAACATCAGTGCGCCGCCCGCCACGGTCCCGATATAGGCGCGGTATTTGTTTTTGTGGAACAGTCCCGCGCCAAGGCCCAGCAGGCCGTAGGACAGGAAATAGTCGAACAAAATGCTTGTCCAGTCGATGGCGATCCCATGGCCCACGATGTAGTCCAGGCCTCCGTAGGCGAACCCGGCGAGAAACCCCCAGCCCGGACCGTACCGCGCGGCGAAGAACACCAGCGGCAGTATGGCGATGGTGATGGACCCGCCGTTGGGCAGGCGGTAGAGCCGGAGCATCCCCAGGATGACCGCCAGCGCCACCATGATGCCGCCCTCGCAGAGGGCTCTCGTGCTTTTCTTGGACAGTTTGTACATGTTCACTGCGTGCTTCCTCCTTAAAATAGGCCGGGAAGCGCCTGCGGACAAACGAAAAAAGCCGTATGTCCGCAAGACGTGGGCATACGACAATAAGCCTTATGTAATCGCATTCCTACGCCGGCATTACCCGGATCAGGTTCGAGGGACCGGACGGCAATGCGTCTCATCTCAGCCGGCGTGCGCCAGCGCCCCTTGGATTGTAGCTGCAGTATAACAGGTGCGGCGGTGGTTGTCAAGGGGGAAGTTCGATTTGCCCGTCCCCGTCAGGTCCGTCCGGCAGGTTCTGCTCCCCCCACTTTTTCATATAGCCGATCACATCCATGAAACTCCTGCCCAGATCGGACAGGGTATATTCCACCCGCGGCGGGACCTCATGGAAGTCGTGCCGGATCAGGAAGCCGTCGGCCTCCAGTTCCCGGAGCTGTTTGGTCAGGGAGGACTCCGTGATCTCACCCAGCTGCCGGCGCAGGGCCCCGAACCGGCGGATGCCGCAGAACGATATGTAGTAGAGGATCTCCAGCTTCCACTTGCCGCCCAGGATCTTTTGAAGCGTGGACATGGTCTTGCAGCGCCGGACCGCAGTCTCTGTTTTTTTCATGTTGTACCGCCTCCTGACCCTATTATACCCCCGCAGCCTATCAAAAACAAGGTACTGCAAAAAAGTACCGTACTTTTCTTTTTCCGATACCGTGCTATAATGGCCAAAAACAAAAGGAGGTCATACGATGCACTACACAGGAACGATCTGGAGGCCGCCCTATGAGGCGTCCTCCCTGCTGCTGGAGGCAACGGCGGGCTGTACCCATCATAGGTGCAAATTTTGTACGCTTTATAACGATCTGCCCTTCCGATTCAGGATGTCGCCCCTTGCGGACGTGGAGAGCGACTTGCAGGAGGCCCAGCTTCTCAGCACGGACCCCATTGCCCTGCTGACGGCCCGCCTGCAGGGACTGCCCAGGCCGGAGCACATCCGTCGGGCGTTTCTGACGGGAGCAAATCCGTTTGTCCTGAGCGGCCGGCGGCTGATGGACATCGCGGAGCTGATCCAAAAATACATGCCGTCCATCAAAACCATCGGGTGCTTTGCCCGGATCACGGACGTTACGCAGAAGTCGGACGAGGAATTGGCGTCCCTGCGTCAGGCCGGGTATGACGGGCTGACCATCGGCATCGAGACCGGCGATGACGAAGCGCTGGATTTCATGAACAAGGGATATGCCGCCGCCGATATCGTGGAGCAGTGCCGCAGGCTGGACCGGGCGGGCATTGGCTACAGCTTCTTCTATCTGGTGGGCATCTCCGGGGCCGGACGGGGAGAGATTGGCGCAAAGGCCACTGCGGAGGTGTGCAACCAGCTCCACCCGGCGCTGATCGGCGTCAATATGCTGACCGTCTACCCGGATTCGGAGCTCTATCAGGAGATCCAGCGCGGCAGGTGGAAGGAGGAGAGCGAGCTTGAAAAGTACAGGGAGGTGCGCACTCTGCTGGAAAACCTGAACATCCCCACCCGGTTCGCCGCGATGGGCGCGTCAAACGCCTTTCAGTTCCAGGGAAGCCTGCCGGAGGAGCGGGAGGTCCTCGCCGCCGCGCTTGACCGGATCATTGAGACGGTGGGGGAGGAGGAATTGCGGGCGTACCGCGTCAATCTACGCCACCTGTGAGGATTTGGACCTTCTGCCGGGAAAGATGTTCTTCCGTCTTGTGCGATTGTGTATTCTGTGGTAAAATGGGTTCAGAACAGATCGCTGGAAGAAAAGGAGGGATACCTGTGCGCAAGAACGTAGGACAGAGCAAGACCCGGGTGGACGCCTTTGACAAGGCGGCAGGCCGGGCGAAGTATACGGAGGACCTGTGCGACAGGGGGGCTCTGACCACCCGGCTGGTCCACGCGGCGGTGGCCCACGGTTTGGTCACCGCGGTGGACACGGCGGAGGCGGAGCAGGTGCCGGGGGTGGTGAGGGTCTTCACCTGTTTTGACGTGCCGGAGAACTGCTTTCCCACCGCCGGACACCCCTGGTCCACAGACCCCCGCCACCAGGATGTCTGCGACCGGCTCCTGCTGAGCAGGCATGTGCGCTACTACGGGGACGACGTGGCCGTGGTGGTGGCGGAGGACGACGTGGCCGCCGCCCGGGCGGCGGCTCTGGTGCGGGTCAGCTATGAGGAGCTGCCTTTTGTGCTGGACGTGCAGGAGGCGATGAAGCCGGACGCGCCGCAGATCCACGAGAATTTCCCGGGGAACGTCTTGGCCCATACGCAGATTCGTACCGGGGACTACGAAGCCGCCTCCCGGGAGCCAGGACTCCTCAAGGTGGAGGGATGGTATGACACGCCCACCGTCCAGCACTGCCACATCGAAAACCACATCTGCACCGCCCATATGGAGGGGGACCGGGTCACTGTCACCTCCTCCACGCAGATCCCCCATATCGTGCGGCGCATCTGCGGGCAGGCGCTGGGGGTGCCCTGGGGGAAGATCCGGGTGCTCAAGCCCTATATCGGCGGGGGGTTCGGCAACAAGCAGGACGCGCTGTATGAGCCGCTGTGCGCTTGGCTGACCACGCAGCTGGGGGGGCGTCTGGTGAAGATCGACTGCCGCCGGGAGGAGACGTTCGTCAACAACCGGGTCCGCCACGCCATCCGGACCCATATCATCTCCTGGGTCCGGCCGGACGGGACATTTGCGGCGCGGAAGATCGAGTGCTTCTCCAACCAGGGGGCCTACGCCTCCCATGGGCACGCCGTGGCGGCAAAGGGCATGGGGGCGTTCCCCCAGCTCTACCCCTGTGAGAATGTGGAGGGGGACGCCTGGACGGTGTTCACCAACCGTCCCGCCGCCGGAGCGATGCGGGGGTATGGGATCCCCCAGGCCATGTGGGCAAGCGAGTGCCATATGGACGACGTGGCCAAGGCGCTGGGGCAAGACCCGGTGGAGTACCGGCGGCAGGTGGTCATGCCCAAGGGCTATGTGGACGGATTCAGCAAGAACGAGAATTACTATGACACCTTCCGGCAGGTCATGGACAAGGGCGTGGAGGCGATTGATTACCGCCGCAAGCGGGAGGCTTACGCCAGCCAGACCGGGCCGGTCCGCCGGGGGGTGGGCATGGCGCTTTTCTGGTACAATACGGCGGTGTGGCCGATCTCGCTGGAGTCCAGCTCCTGTCGGATGGTGCTCAACCAGGACGGGTCTGTCCAGGTGCAGACGGGGGAGACGGAGATCGGGCAGGGCTGTGACACGGCCTATGCGCAGATGGCGGCGGACGTGATCGGCATTCCCTTTGAGGATGTCCATGTGGTCTCGACGCAGGACACGGATGTTACGCCCTTCGGTACGGGGGCGTATGCCTCCCGGCAGACCTATGTGGGGGGATTTGCCATTGAGCAGACCGGGTCCATGCTGAAGAAGAAGATCCTCGACTGTGCGTCGGAAATCACGCGGCAGACTCCGGCGAATTTGGATGTGATCGACGGGCAGATCGTCCGGATCTCCGACGGCAGGACGCTGATGAGCCTGGGGGAGCTGGCCGCGGAGGTGCTCTACAGCCTGGAGCATTCCCAGCACCTCACGGCGGAGAGTACATACCAGATCAAGAACAATGCGTACTCCTTTGGATGCACCTTCGCGGAGGTGGAGGTGGATATCCCCATGTGCCGGGTGAAGCTGCTGGACATTGTGAATGTTCACGACTGCGGGCGGCTCATCAATCCCGCCCTGGCGGAGGCGCAGGTCCACGGGGGGATGTCCATGGGGATCGGGTACGGGCTGTCGGAGCAGCTGCTCTTTGATTCTAAGACAGGGAAGCCTCTTAACAATAATCTGCTCGATTACAAGCTTTCCACTTTTATGGACCATCCGAACCTGCGAGTCTTCTTTGTGGAGAACCCGGAGCCCACCAGTCCCTTTGGGACGAAGGCGCTGGGGGAGCCTCCGGCGTGTTCGCCGGCGCCGGCGATCCGCAACGCCATTCTCAACGCCACCGGAGTGTCCGTCAATAACGCGCCGATGACGCCCCATGTCCTCTTTGCCCGGTTCAAAGAGGGAGGGGTGCTATAGATGGCAGATCCAAAACGCAGACGCCGGGTGGTCGGGGTGGTCCTGGCCTGTCTGGTCCTGTTTGGCGTCTGGTACCATATCCCGCTTCATCGCACTCTGGAGACAGAAGTCCACGATAACGACGGAGCGTCCGCCGTCCTCCAGATGGACATCACGCTCCACCGCTCCTTTTTCCGGGGAACGGTGGTGCGGGGGACGATGGCGCTGGACGGCGTGTCCTATGTATACGTACCCAAGCTGTGGGACGGGCCGGATTCGTTCCTGGAGGGCCTGCGGGATAAGTGGTCCGGCGAGATCTACCCCAGTCTCTTTGTGGAGGCCGAGCGGCTGGCCGGGCTCGGGACCGCCATCTATATGATGGAGGACTCCCTCCAGATCTACGGCATATCCTTTGGCGGTTTTTATCATTCCATTGCGTATTTGTCCCTGATCCGGAGACAGCCGGACGCGCCCAGTTTCATGTATACGGTCGGTTACTAGGAGGAATTGTTCCATGTATGATTTGAAAGCGCTCTACGAGGCCCAGAGCGTCCAGGACGCAGTCCGCCTGCGCTTAGAGCACCCCCAGGCCCAGATCATCGCCGGGGGCACCGACGTGCTGGTCCAGATGCGGGAGGGCAAACGCGCCGGGGCGGAGCTCATCTCGATTTACGGCATCGACGAGATGAGAGGCGTCAGCCTGGATGAACAGGGGGCCATCCGCATCGGTTCCCTGACCAGCTTCAGCCATATCACCAGAGACCCCATCATCCAAAAATACATCAACGTCCTAGGGGAGGCGGTGGACCTGGTGGGCGGCCCCCAGATCAGAAACGCCGGGACCATCGGCGGCAACACCTGCAACGGCGTCACCAGCGCGGACTCCGCCTCCACCCTCTTCGCCTGGGACGCCGTCATCGAGCTGACCGGGGAGAATGGCCCCCGGCGGGTCCCGATCGAGGCGTTTTACCTCGCCGCCGGGAGGGTGGACCTCCGCCCGGACGAGCTCCAGACCGCCATCCTGATCCCCAGGGAGAGCTATGAAAACTGCTTCGGCCACTACATCAAGTACGCCATGCGCAACGCCATGGACATCGCCACCACCGGCTGTTCGGTGAACGTGGTCCTCTCCGAGGACAAGCGCACCATCCGCCGGGCGCGGATCGCCTACGGCGTGGCGGGGCCGGTGCCCCTGCGGGCCCGGACTGCGGAGAAGACGGCGGAGGGCAGGCCCTTCACCGCCGAAACGGCGGAAGCCTTCGCCGCCGCCGTCCTGGAGGACATCCGCCCCCGGGACAGCTGGC
>OFHO01002359.1_pt1 | contig 11652 bp, 9 predicted proteins | sample 1521531 | NCBI WGS metagenome assembly OFHO01 (sample SAMEA3504124, study PRJEB24116) | mouse gut metagenome | biome: mouse gut; feature: mouse-associated habitat; material: faeces | place: Denmark | collected 2011
TAATGATGCACAAGTAAGCTCTGAACTTGAAATTGCAAATGCTATTGAAGTATAGCTGAGCGACGCGCTGAGTTTTTTCTTTGCCACCACGGCGTTCAGCTCAAGAGCCGACGCCATGGCCCCGGCGGGCGTAAGCGATGCGGCCGGGGTGTAGGCACATGTGGCGGCCGGCGCTCCTTCGGGCCGTACACTCAGCGCCGAAAGCGCTATGCGTCCGTCGCCAAGACGGGCGGCGTCCATGCTCCATGTGTAGCCTTCGGGCGCGGAAAGCGGGGCTATAGTCAGCATCGCCTCCGAGACGCAGACGGGAGGCCATGGACGCCGTGGCCACGCCTCGTCCGGGCATGAAAGCCCGTCCCAGCAGAGCGCACTGCACGTCGGCAAGCGTAAGACCCGTGCGGCGGCTCAGCGCGGCCATGCTTTCGGCGGCGTAATAGCGGTGGAACTTGTCGAACACGTGCACGGAATCGCGGCCCACACGCAGCACGGCCACTTCGATGCCGAGCACGCGCATGCTTATGTGCACAAGCGAGTCGCGCACCATTGTAAGGCGCCCCGATGCGCTCATGTTCATGGGCGAACGCAATGTGGCGCGCATGGGCACCTGCAGGTCGTGCCACATGCCGTAGGCGGCGGTCATGGCCTCGAATCGTACGGCAGGAGTGGCGTCGGCAGGCGGGACGATGCTGGCCGACGAAGGCGTCCGCGAGGCTTCTTTGCCTGTGCCGCATGCTGCGGCGAAAAAGAGCGCCGAGCAGGCAGCGATGAGTAAAAGGCGTGATGTTTTCATTCAAAGAATATTGTTTTCTGAGCCACCTTGCGCCCTATCAGCTCGTTGTCAGGCTCGAGCGCATGCGCCGCGCGCCAAAAGGCTATTGCCTGCTTGCGGTCGCCGGTCATGAAGTATATGTCGCCGGCATGGTCGAGCACCTCCGCCGACGGTTCGCGGTCGGGCGCCGCGGCCTCGCCGTCGCCTTCAGGCGCAGGCTCCGGGGCTTCTTCGGGCCGCTCGGGGTCGATGCGCATTATTCTGAGCACGGCGTCGATGTATTGCCGCGCCAGCGTGTATTCCTTTTTGCGGAAAAGCACCCATGCGTAAGTGTCGAGATAAGTCACGTTCTCAGGGTCGCTCTTGACGGCGAGGGCCGAATAATGTTCGGCTTTGTCGAGCAGCGTGTCGGCCACGGCGAGATGATAGGCATAGTTGTTCATGGCCATGATGTGGTGCGGGTTCACCGTGATGGCCCGTTCATACAGCACCGCCGAACTGTCGCGACGGCCGCGTCCGTATTCCACATCGGCGCGTATCGACCAGTAATCGCCTGCGGCCTCGGGGTTCTCCACCGAGGCGATGTCGAACGAGTCGAGCATGGCAGCGGCTTCGTCGAAACGCTTGAGGCTCACGAGATGCGACGCGCCCACCACGGGGAAGTACAGCGCGTCGGGAAAACGCCGTGCTCCTGCCCTCACTGCGCGCAACACGGCCTCGTCGTCGTTGCGGCGCGCCTCGAACTGCACCAGCATGGTGCTCAGCTCAAGATTCGTGGGGTCGAGGTCCACTGCATAGCCTGCCTGCTCGGCGGCGGCATCCGCGCGCCCCGTCTGCGACAGGTACAGGGCGTTGAGCGCATGAAGCTGCGGCTCGCCTGGGTTCACCTGCCGCATCACGTCGAAAAGGGTGTCTATGCGCGCATGCTGCGTGCTGTCGTCAAAAAGCGCCCGTATGTAGGACGAGAGCATGCGCATCTTGTTCGGGAAGTCAAGGTTGGCGCTTTCGAGCGCACGGAACACTTCCGAATCGAATGCCGCGCTGTCGCCCTGACGCAGGTGCAGCTGGGCGCGCAGCATCAGCGCACGGCCGTCGGTGCTGTCGATGGAGCATGCCCGGTCGTATCGCGAAAGCGCGCTGTCGGGCATATTGTAGGATTCGAACATCTGTCCGGTGTACAGCGCCACATCGGCGTCGGCAGGGGCGGCACGCGATATTCGGGTGAGTTCGCCGACAACGGCCGATGTGTCGCGGCGGAGGGCGAGGGCACGTATTTTATGGCTCGACAGGGCGATGTCGAAACCCAGCCCCTCTTCCAGACGCGAATAAATGGACATGGCGCTGTCATAGGCCGCGCTGTCGCCCCGCATGTACATAAGCAGGTAGGTGTCGGCAAGGTTCATCGATGGGTCGTTGCGCCCCGGAAGCGCCTTGCGCAATGCCTTCCACACCTCGGCCACGTCGTCCAGACGGCCCATGCGTCCGGCTATCTCTGCCATGGCCGCAGCCGTAGTGTAATCGCCGGGGGCGGCCTTGAAACGGCGCCACATGGCGTTGTAGGCGCGCATGGTTTCGGCGGAGTCGAGTTCGGTTGTCTGCAGGAGCAGTTCGGCGTATTCCGCCGCTATGTCCACGTCCGAAGGGTCGAGCTGCGTGGCCCGGCGGAGTTTGGCGCTGTAGGCCGTGTAGCCCTCGTCGCTCAGGTCGGCCATAGCGTCGATGAAGATATAGGCAGCCTTGCGGCGTGCGGCGTCTTCGTCCCATGAGCCTCCGCGGCCGGAAGCGGCGGAGGCCGACAGCAGCAGGCCGAGGCATGCGAGGAGTATGTGGTGTGGCTTTATTTTCAATGTATTACGATGATGATGTATAGTGTCAGTCAAGACCGGTATGTCCGAAGCCTCCGTCGCCTCGCCGGGTGGTGTCGAGCTCGCCTACAGGCTCCCACGCGACGTGGGAGTATGGCGCCACCACCATCTGGCAGATGCGCTCGCCGTCGTGTATGGTGAACGGCTCGCGGCCGAGGTTTATGACGATGACGCTGATTTCGCCGCGGTAGTCGGCATCCACCGTGCCGGGGCTGTTGGCCAGTGTGATGCCGTGGCGCAGCGCCAGGCCGCTGCGGGGACGCATCTGCATCTCATAGCCCGCAGGGAGCTGCACGCGCAGGCCGGTGGGCACAAGCGCCCGGTCGAGCGGCTGCAGCGTGACGGGCGCCTCGAGGCACGCACGCACGTCCATGCCGGCCGATTCTGTGGTTTCGTAGGCGGGCAGTCCGTGGCCCGAACGGTTGATTATTTTTACTTTAAGTCGGTCCATATCGTATTAACAACCCGAAAGGCTGTTTGGGTCGGTCAGAGTGTGATGCGGCATGTGGTGTCGCCGGCTTTCAGTATGTATATCCCCCGGGAGTTCATGCGCAGGCGCGAAGTTCCGGCCGGGAGCTCCGTCTGCGACACAGCCTGTCCGAGTATGGTGAACAGTTTCACCTGCGCCCGGCGCGAAAGGGTCACGTAGACATAGCCGTCGCGCACCGCCACCTCCACACCGAGCGGAGAATCGTTGTCGGCAGCCGTAAGTTCCATGTGCTCCCACACCCTCGCGGGAGAGGCCGTGGCCTCCATGGGCGCGGCGGCGAGGAGCAGGGCTATGAGTGATGTTACTATGCGCGATTTCATTGGCTTGGGTTATACTGACATTTCGCCGGCTATGGTGTGGCCCATGCGGCGGCGCACCGCTTCCGGCGCGAGTCCGAGCCCGAACAGGAACATCAGCTTGGCCATGGCGGCCTCGAACGTGATGTCGGCGCCGTTCACCACACCGGTGGAACTGAGTATGTCGCCTGCGGCATAGCGCCCGGGGCGCACGCTGCCGTTGGCGCACTGCGTGACGTTGACTATGACTATGCCCCGCTGCACGGCTTCTCTTATCGCTTCCGTGAACCACGTGGCCGTGGGCGCGTTGCCCGTGCCGTAGGTGCGCAGCACAATGCCTTTCACGCCCGGCGTGCCGAGCATGTGGCGCAGCGCTCTTTCCGATATTCCGGGAAAGATGTCGACGGCTATCACATTGTTGTCCATCGTGTAGTGCGCGCGCATGCCGCTGCCGTGGCCGTGGTCGCGGTGGAGGCTCTCGCGGTTGTAGTGTATGCCGAGGCCTATGCGTGCGAGCTCGGGATAGTTGCTGCTGCGGAAAGCGTTGAAATTGTCGGCCGAGCGCTTGCTGGCACGGTTGCCGCGCCACAGGAAGTCTTCGAAAAGGATAGCCACTTCCTGCACCATAGGCCGGCCGTCGGTGTCGCGTTCGGCGGCTATCTGCAGGGCTGTGATGAGGTTTTCCTCGCCGTCGGTGCGCACTTCGCCTATGGGAAGCTGCGAGCCTGTGATTATGACCGGTTTTTCCAGTCCGTCGAGCATGAACGACAGGGCCGAGGCCGTATAGGCCATAGTGTCGGTGCCGTGCAGGACTACGAATCCGTCGTAAGCCTCATAGTTTTCGGCAATTACCCGCACGATGTCCTGCCAGTGGGCCGGGCTCATGTCGCTGGAGTCGATGGGCGGGTCGAACTGGATGTCGTCTATCACATAGTCGAGCATCTTCACCTTCGGCACATTGTCCATAAGGTGCGTGAAGTCGAACGGACGCAGAGCCTTCGTGGCCTGGTCTTCGATCATGCCGATTGTACCGCCCGTGTAGACTATGAGTATGCGTGGCTTCACTTCGCTTGTTTTTGAAAGTCAGACAAGTTTATTTCACCTGCGCTCCGGGAGCCACGGCGTCGCTCACGGTGGCGAGCACGAGGCGTCCGTCCTTGTCTTCCGCCGAGAGCAGCATGCCCTGCGATTCTATGCCGCGCAGCTTGCGGGCGGGAAGATTGGCTATGAACAGAACCTGGCGGCCTACGAGCGCCTCCGGCTCGGGATAGCTTTTGGCTATGCCGCTGACTATGGTGCGGGGCTTGCCTGTGCCGTCGTCGATGAGGAAGCGCAGAAGCTTGTCGGCTTTGGGCACGCGGGCGCATTCGAGCACGGTGCCTACGCGCAGGTCGGAGCGGCAGAACGTGTCGAAATCCACATCGGGCTGCTGCTCTGCCGGACGCCAGGCTGCCTCGAGGTTGGCCTGCTTGGTGTCGGCGAGGCGCTGTAGCTGTGCGGCCACGGCTTCGTCCTCGATTTTGTCAAACAGGAGTTCGGGAGCGGCGAGCTGTGTGCCTGCGGCTATTATATCGGTGCGGCCGAGCATATCCCAGCTTATGGTGCCGAGTCCGAGCATGCCGGCGAGTTTCGCGCTCATGAAAGGCATGAAAGGCTCGAAGGCCACGGCCAGGTTGGCACAGAGCTGCAGGGCGGTGTTCAGTATGCCGCCGGTGCGTGCGAGGTCGGTCTTGGCGAGTTTCCACGGCTCGGTCTCTTGCAGGTAGCGGTTGCCGAGGCGCGCTATCTCCATGGCCTGTCTGAGAGCCTCGCGGAAATGGAATCCTTCAAGCGACTCGGTGAGCGACGCCACGGCAGCCGAAAGGTCGGCGGCAAGCTGACGGTCGACATCCTGAGGCTCGCCGTCGGCGGGCACGCGTCCGTCGAAATATTTGTGTGTGAGCACGAGCGCGCGGTTCACGAAGTTGCCGAGCACGGCCACGAGTTCGTTGTTGTTGCGCGCCTGGAAATCGGCCCATGTGAAATCATTGTCCTTGGTTTCCGGAGCGTTGGCCGTGAGCACATAGCGCAGCACGTCCTGCTTTCCGGGGAAGTCGCGGAGATATTCGTGCAGCCACACCGCCCAGTTGCGCGAGGTGCTGATTTTGTCGCCTTCGAGGTTGAGGAACTCGTTGGACGGCACGTTGTCGGGCAGCTGGTAGCCGTCGCCGTAGGCAAGAAGCATGGCGGGGAATATTATGCAGTGGAACACGATGTTGTCCTTGCCGATGAAATTTACTATGCGCGTCTCGGGGTCTTTCCACCAGCGCTCCCACGAGTCGGGCAGCAGCTCCTTGGTGTTGGAGATATAGCCTATGGGGGCGTCGAACCACACGTAGAGCACTTTTCCGTCAGCCCCTTCCACGGGCACGGGTATGCCCCAGTCGAGGTCGCGGGTGACGGCGCGCGGCTGCAGGCCGAGGTCGAGCCACGACTTGCACTGGCCGTACACATTGGTGCGCCATTCCTTGTGCCCGTCGAGAATCCAGCGCTGAAGCTCGGGCTGCCAGCGGTCGAGCGGGAGATACCAGTGGAATGTCTCGCGCAGAACGGGGATGTTGCCGGTTTCGGCGCAGCGCGGGTTTATCAGTTCGGTGGCGCTGAGCGCCGAGCCGCATTTCTCGCACTGGTCGCCATAGGCGCCCGGAGCGTGGCACACGGGGCATTCGCCCACCACGTTGCGGTCGGTCACGAAGCGGCCGGCGCCTTCGTCGTAGAACTGCATGGACGATTTCTCCACGAATCCGCCTTTGTCATAGATGTGGCGGAAAAACTCCGACGCCGTTTCGGCATGCACGTCGGATGTGGTGCGCGAATATATGTCGAACGATATGCCCAGGCCTGCGAACGACTCCTTGATGAGCGAATGGTAGCGGTCCACCACATCCTGCGGCGTGATGCCCTCCTTGCGGGCGCGTATGGTGATGGGCACTCCGTGCTCGTCGCTGCCGCCGATGAGCAGCACTTCGCGGCCTTGCAGGCGCAGATAGCGTGCGTAGATGTCGGCAGGCACGTACACTCCGGCCAGATGGCCTATGTGCACCGGGCCGTTGGCATAGGGGAGAGCTGTAGTGATGAGAGTGCGTTTGAATTTATTGTCCATGAGTTATGAGCGGAAAAAATTCTGTACTATACTGTTTTCAAACTGCAAAAATAGCGATTTTTACGGATAATATCCCAATAGCATGGCGCAAAAGTGATTCTGCAGGCCGCGCAACAGCCTCAAAGTTGACGAAACGGGCTGTTGCTTGAACGTATATCGGCTTTTTTTGCTATATTTGCGAGTTAATTCGCATTCCACAATGGAGACTAAATACATATTCGTCACGGGCGGCGTGGTGTCGTCGCTCGGCAAAGGCATCATTTCGGCATCGCTCGCATGCCTGCTCAAGGCACGCGGCTTCCGCGTGACGATTCAGAAATTCGACCCGTACATCAACATCGACCCGGGCACGCTGAACCCCTACGAGCACGGCGAGTGCTATGTGACGGAGGACGGCTACGAGGCCGACCTCGACCTCGGACACTACGAGCGCTTCACCAACATACGCACCTCACGCGCCAACAACGTCACCACCGGCCGCATATACCAGAGCGTGATCGACAAAGAGCGCCACGGCGACTATCTCGGCAAGACCGTGCAGATAGTGCCGCACATCACCGACGAAATCAAGCGCAGCGTGCGCGCGCTCGGCTCCACAGGCCGCTTCGACTTCGTAATCACCGAAATCGGCGGCACCGTGGGCGACATCGAGTCGCTGCCCTTCCTCGAAAGCGTGCGACAGATGCGCTGGGAACTCGGAGGCAACGCCCTGTGCATACACCTCAGCTACGTCCCCTACATCGCCGCAGCGAAGGAACTCAAGACAAAGCCGACACAGCACAGCGTGAAACAGCTCCAGGAGCTGGGCATACAGCCCGACGTGCTCGTGCTCCGCACCGAAAAGCACATCGGCCAGGACATGCGCAGCAAAATCGCGCGCTTCTGCAACGTGGCCCCCGACGCCGTGGTGCAGAGCATCGACGTGGACAGCATCTACAAGGTACCGATGAAGATGCACGAGCAGCATCTCGACGAAATCGTGATGCGCAAGACAGGCGTGCCCGTCGAGGGCGAGCCGGACATGGCCCCGTGGACGTCGTTCCTCGAAAAACTCGACAAGGCCGAGGAGACCGTGCACATAGGCCTCGTAGGCAAATACGTGGAACTCCAGGATGCCTACAAGAGCATCTACGAATCGCTGTTCCACGCCGCCACGTATGCCGGCTACAAAGTGAAAGTGCGCTACATCCACTCTGAAAAACTGCGCGACGAAAACGCCGGCGAACAACTCGACGGACTCGACGGCGTGGTGATAGCGCCCGGTTTCGGCCAGCGCGGAATCGACGGCAAATTCGCCGCCTTGCGCTGGTGCCGCGCGCAGGACATCCCCACGTTCGGCATATGCCTCGGCATGCAGTGCATGGTAATCGAATACGCCCGCGACGTGCTGGGGCTGGAGGACGCCAACTCCACGGAAATGGACAGCACCACGCGCCACAACGTCATAGACCTGATGGAGGAGCAGAAAAGCATCACCAACATGGGCGGCACAATGCGCCTCGGCGCCTACGAGTGCCATCTGGAACCCGACAGCCTCGCGGCAAAGGCCTACGGAGCCACAGAGATAAGCGAACGCCACCGCCACCGCTTCGAATTCAACAACGACTACCGCAAGGCTCTCGAGGCAGCCGGCATGCGCTGCGTGGGCGTCAACCCCGTCACCGGCCTCGTGGAAGTGGTGGAAGTGCCCGCGTTGCGCTGGTTCGTAGGCACGCAGTACCATCCCGAGTACTCGAGCACGGTGCTGTCGCCGAGCCCGCTGTTCGCCTCGTTCATGCAGGCCGCCATAGACTACCGCCGCGAAAAAGAACAGAAATAATATCATCACCTATATATCAATAGTATAAGCGAATGGATCGCAACACACTCACTGGACTTGCCTTGATGGCAGTAATCCTGTTCGGATTCATGTACCTCAACAAGCCCGATGCCGAGCAGAACATGCAGGCCGACAACGCCGCCATGGAGCAGCTTGCCGCCGACACGAAAAAAGACAACACTGCCTACGGGCCCGACAGCCTCACCGAAGCCGACATGGCCGCGCTGCGCGCGGCAGTGCTCGCCACCGGAACACGCCAGCTGCACACCGCCGCCTTCGACGCGTCAATCGACAGCGCAGGCGTGCTCAGCGCCACCGTCACAGCCGGAGCCCCCGCCGGAAAGGTGACTCTTTCCGAACTCGCCCCGGGCAATGGAGAACTCGGTCCTGACGACCGCCGCCGCGCACTCGCGGCACTGCGCACAGGCATTGCCGACGCACAGAAATACAAAGGATTCGCACGCCACCTCGGCGGCGCCGACGTGGAAAACGTGATGGAAAACGACCTCATGCGCGTCACATTCGCATCGCGCGGAGGACGCGTGACAGGTGTGGAACTTAAAAAATACAACACCGAAACCACCACTCCCGCACAGCCCGTCAACCTGTTCCGCAACGAAAAAGACGGCTACAGCTTCGTGCTCACCACAGCCGACCAGCGCCTCAACACCGCCGAATTCAACTTCACGCCCGTAGTGGAAAGCGACAGCTCGCTGCTCATGAAGCTCCAGCTCGCCGACGACGCCTGGTGGGGCATACGCTACACCATGGCCGAGGACAGCTACCTCGTGCGCATGCAGGTGGTGCAGCAGGGAATGGGCTCGGTGCTGCCGCCCAGCACAGCCTCCATGGGCTTCAACTGGCACCAGGTGCTCGGACGCAACGAGACCGGACGCACTTTCGAAGAGCGCAACTCGGCCGTGATGTACAAATACGCCGGCGAAGGCCCCGAGGAACTGAACTCGAACAAAGACGATCATGAGGAACTCAACGGACGCGTCAAATGGGTGGCCTTCAAAAACCAGTTCTTCTCGAGCGTGATAATAGCCAAAGACTATTTCTCCACCGCCGACCTCCGCAGCAACGTCCTCTCGCAGGCCGACTGGCTCAAGGACATGGACATGGCCGCACAGCTCCCCTACAGCGTGGCCGACGGCACAGCAGCCGAATTCAGCTTCTATTTCGGCCCCAACGACTATCCCCTGCTCAGCTCGCTGGAAGACAAAGTGTATGAGGGCGAAGACCTCGACCTCACCCGCCTCGTGCCCCTCGGCTGGGGAATCTTCCGCTGGGTGAACCAGATTATCGTCATCCCCGTTTTCGACTTCCTGAGCGGATTCATCAGCAACTACGGCATCATAATCCTGCTGCTGACGATTTTCATCAAACTCATCCTTTTCCCGTTCACCTACAAGAGCTTCAAATCGCAGGCCCGCATGCGCGTGCTCGCACCTGAAATCACGGCCATCAACGAGAAATACCCCGGACAGGAGAACGCCATGAAACGGCAGCAGGAAACAATGGCGCTGTATTCGCGCGCCGGAGCGAGCCCGCTGTCGGGCTGCCTGCCCATGCTGCTGCAGATGCCAGTGCTCATAGCCATGTTCTCTTTCTTCCCGTCGGCCATAGAGCTGCGAGGCCAGAGCTTCCTGTGGGCCCACGACCTGTCGGCGCCCGACTACATCTGCACGCTGCCGTTCTCGATTCCGTTCTACGGCGACAAGGTGAGCCTGTTCTGCCTGCTCATGACCGTGGCCAACATCGTGTACACCACCTTCACCATGCAGAACCAGCCCGGCGGACAGACCATGCCCGGCATGAAATGGATGATGTACCTGATGCCCGTCATGTTCCTTTTCTTCTTCAACGACTACGCCTCCGGCCTGAGCTACTACTACCTGCTCACACTGCTCATCACTATCGTGCAGACCACCCTCACACGCGCATTCGTCGACGAGAAAAAAGTGCGCGCGGAAATGGAAGCCAACGCACGCAAGCCGCGCAAGAAATCGGGCCTCATGGCACGCCTCGAAGCCGCGCAGAAACAGCAGGAAGCAGCCATGCGCGCCCAGTCCAAGGCCAACGCACGCAAACGCCGTTAACAGCTTGTCTGACCATAAGTTCTAAAAACACATCACCATGGAGAAATTCGCACAAAAGGCCTACGGCATATTCGCCGCCGCCACCGACCGCTACCACGTGGCCGACCACGTCGACGCACCCGAGCAGAACCCCTATGCTCCCGGCAGCATCGAGCACACGCTCTTTGCCAAAAACCACATCGACGCCGTGCAATGGCACCTTGAGGACATAATCCGCGACCCGGCCATCGACCCCGTGGAAGCGCTGGCTCTGAAGCGACGCATCGACGCATCCAACCAGCACCGCACCGACATGGTGGAAGAACTCGACAGCTATTTCCGCGACCTTTACGCCGGGGTGAACGCCCTGCCCGAAGCCACTATAAACACGGAAAGCCCGGCATGGGCGCTCGACCGCCTGAGCATCCTTGCCCTTAAGATTTTCCATATGAAAGCGGAAACGCTGCGCGCCGATGCTTCCGACGCACACCGCGCACGCTGCGCGGCCAAACTGGCCGTGCTCGACGAGCAGCGCGCCGACCTCACATCGGCCATCGACACCCTGCTCGACGACATCGCCGCCGGACGCAAATACATGAAAGTGTACCGGCAGATGAAAATGTACAACGACACGGACACGAACCCTGTGCTGTACGCAGCGAAAAAATAAAATGGCCGTCACGGCGGTAACATTTATTTTTAAAAAATCTCTGAACATGCCGTCCATCCCCTCCTCCGTACTTCTGGCGCGCTTCTCCGCCATAGGCGACGTGGCCATGACCGTGCCTGTGGTGTACAGCGCGTGCCGCTGCTATCCGCAGACCCGGTTCGTGATGCTCACGCGCGAGTCGATGGTGCCCATCTTCTCCTGCGCCCCGCCCAACCTTACGGTGGCGGGCATAGACGTGCATGCCGACGCCTACCGAGGCGTGGCAGGCATGCGCCGTCTCGCGGCAGAGATGCGCCGGCAGTTCAGCCCTGATGTGTTCGTCGACCTGCACTCGGTGCTGCGCACCCGTCTGCTCGGATTCTTCCTGCGGCTGCACGGCGTGCGCACGGCACGCCTCGACAAGGCGCGCGGCAAACGCCGCGCGCTCACACGCCCCAACAACAAACTGATGCTGCCCCTCACAGGCATACGCGACCGCTATGCCCTTGCTTTCGAGCGCGCGGGAATGCCGCTGCAGGAG
>OFHO01002365.1_pt1 | contig 11634 bp, 8 predicted proteins | sample 1521531 | NCBI WGS metagenome assembly OFHO01 (sample SAMEA3504124, study PRJEB24116) | mouse gut metagenome | biome: mouse gut; feature: mouse-associated habitat; material: faeces | place: Denmark | collected 2011
CACCCAAGTCCGCGCTGGGCAAGGCACTGCACTACCTCAAGGAGCAATGGCCTTATCTGATCCGCTATCTGGAGGATGGCAGGCTGGAGCTGAGCAACAACCGGGCCGAGCGCAGCATCAAGCCCTTTGTGATTGGCCGCAAGAACTTCCTGTTTGCCAATACCCCGCTGGGCGCCCAGGCCAGCGCGGTGATCTACAGCCTGATCGAGACGGCCAAGGAATCGGGATTGGCTCCCTTCCGCTATCTGACCTGGGTTTTGGAAACCGCTCCAACGCTGGATCGTACCGTGGAGGGTTGGGCTGTGCCGCTTCTCCCAGCAAATGCGCCTGAATTTTGCTCAACTACATAATTCTTTTGAACCGCAGCACTGATTCGCTTCAGCGCTGCGGTCCTCTTTTGGGTTGTCTAATTTGACGCTTACGAGATACTTTGTAAAGACCTCTCGTTTAATTTTTTCTGGGTAACAATTCATAATCAATCCCTCCTGTCACTTTTTGAAGACAGGAGGGATTATAACATATTATTGAGTTGTAATTACCCTTCATAATCAACTAAGCAAAAAAGATACCGATGGAGGCAAACATTCTGCAAGGCTCTGTAAACGTGGTGATGGCTGAAATGAAAATAGCATAAATACTTTAGGTTGTTGACGGCAATGTGCAGTCAATATAGAAAGCTGAAATTAGGAGCATAAAATTTGTGTTCATGAGTTTAGCTTTCCAGGGCCGGGATATAACTGCAATAGCTATCAAAGAATTATACTGTCAGACGATTAATATTTCTAATTTCAATGGGTGTAAGGTTTTGATAAGTTTGAAGAATTGCATCATATAGACTTCCTTTATATCTAGGTGCCTTTATCGTAATTACTACATTATATCGAATTCTCTCAGTATCAAAACCATTTCTACCAAGCGCATGTAGGGTCAGTGTAGGATTAAAAAGGGAACTGCTTCTCATTGTTATGCCTTTTCGGATTATGGTATCCCATTTTAGATCAACAGAGCGCAAGTCATCCTCATCCCACGCTTTTTTCGCTGGATGGCTTACTGGGACACTGGATTGTTTGTAACCGCTGTCAATTAATTGTTTAACAAGAGGTATCTTCGTTTCATCAAGTAAGTTTATCCTTTGTGCAGACGCACCACGCTTTGTAAAATTAAAAATCATACTATGGGGAGTAAAAACATCTTCTAGACAATTATTGGTGTAAGCATCAGGATCGTTTGAATAAGGAGCAACAACTACTGAAACAGTCCAACTAATTGATACTTTGCCATGCATCTCATTTATGTGAGGTGCAAATACAGGTAAACTCAAAAATTGTGTTGGGAGTATGATGCCTGAATACATCACTGTCACATCTTTATCACTGCACTCCAGTATACCAGATGTGTTATCAGTGCAAAATCCAAAACCTTGATTGTTCTTCGGAATTGATTTGTCTACTTCAGCATTATGAATTAATAGTGTTCTCCCCATGTGCGGAGATACGCGATCGCTCATTGCCATAAGTTTTCCAATCTTTCCGGTGACCATTGGGGCCGCAAAACTTGTACCAGCTGTAGCACAAAGAGATGTATGATCCAAAGATGGAACAATAAAAGGGTGGTCAAGATTCCCACCAAAATCTAACAAGTCTGGCTTTGTTTTTGCGCCTTCTCTGCCGGGTCCTACACAGCTATAGCTTGCCGGTGTTTTTTCTCCGTTTACATTATATGTGTAAGCACCAACTCCAAGACCATTTACAATATCAGATGGAGACTGTATGCGATTAAATGTAGGCGGTAGTTCACCGTCATTTCCAACAGCAACAACAAACAAGGGATTTTCTGCTCCTTCTGGCACGTCATAAGCCAACTTGTCTAATGCATAGGTAAATCGGCTGATACTATCGTCAACAATAGCACCAACAGGTCCAATTGAAAGATTATATAGTTTTGTTTCTTGTGAATTTGGAACTACGGTTTCAATAAAGTCGATCACTTCGTACAAATCATAATCCCGATAGTCATGGATAGGCAATACGCGATAGCAATTAATAGAGACACAAGGAGGTTCAAGAATATCTGTCTCACTTTTCCCGACTAAGCTACCATGAAGAATTGTACTGCAAACACCAGAGCCATGCTCTATTAATTCAGGTAAAGCCGGCTCGGATGAACCATCAATTTCTGTAACATATCCATTTAACAGCGGGAGCGATGCATCTGCCCCACCATCAAAAACTCCAATATTTATATTTGGCCTAACGTCTGATTGGTGAACTGCTGGGCAGCGGCTGCCAACAACATTTCGTATTGGAGTAATACTAATGCTTCCCATCGGATGAATTGCTCTCAAAGGATTGTACCTTTTAATGTTTTGGACATTTTCATTGGTGCAGAAAGCACTTATGAATGTGATACCATCACTATAAGTTTTTATTCTTGCATCATCAATTTTTATGCCGCTATATTTGAAAAATTCAGCTATTTCGTTTTCGGTGCTTGACGGTAACGGATGGAGGACAAATTCAACAGTTCCAGACTGCCAGCTATCAGAAAACCCCATAACTTTTTCGTCCGGTTCGAGTAGATTTATGGTATGAATAGAACGTATTTCTTGTTGCCATTGTCCAACGTTATCACGATTACCATTTTGAAGCGTGATTTTTAATTGATTTATCCCGCTATCTGTGGTACGGATGAAATACAATTTTGCAGATGCCCCACTTCCATCATCTAAAATAGTATATTTTCTTCCACCAACTATTTTAGATGAGCCGCTAGACATTTCGTTAATTAGGGCACTGGGCATATAAGATTTGGCCTCAAACTTTGGCTCCAATCTAATACAGATTATTCGTTCATCAAGGAAAAGCTCTTTGCCCTTTGCAATATCTTGAACCAGACCATCAAGTGCATTAATAATCCTTTGCTTTGCATCAAGATAATCACGAGGCATTTGCTTAGGGCCTCCACCAAGTGCTTTAGACAAGGGTTCGGCATATATCTCACCGTTCGCAATAATTGGATGCTTACCCATTCTAATCCTCCTTTTGACCTTTAGACAAATACCTAGACACAGTTGTAAGTGGAATATGCGTTATTAGCGAAATGTCCCGCTGAGTTAAATGAGGGAATTCTTTCTTTAAGCTATTGCAAATTTTTATCTTTTCGTCTTTGTCTCGTAGAAATTTTATTTTAAACAGTTCTGACAACGCAACAATTTTTGTTGGAATTTCTGGCGTTAAAATGAGTTGCCTTTTTATGTGTTCACATAATTTGCACATATCTGCTGAATTAACATCGTTTGTAACGGTTGCGATGTATTCAATCATGTCCTTTCCTATTTTATCTGTATAACCATCTAAATGCCTTGAAAGTAATTGCCTGCGTTCGACAACTTCTGGCATCTCAATAGTTAATGTCCTGTCGAACCTACGCCATATAGCTTTATCAAGAAGCTCAGGATGATTTGTTGCTCCAATGATGATGCCAGTAACTGGATAGTCCTCAATTTCTTTAAGCAGTACGTTCACCAATCGCTTTAGTTCCCCTAAATCTCCAGAATCATCCCGACGTTTGGCAATAGCATCCAATTCATCCAAGAAAAGCACTGAGGGCTGTGCCTTCGCATAATCGAAAATACTTCGTATATTCTGCCCGGATCTACCAAGATAACTTGAAATGGACGTAGCCAAATCCAAAGTTACAAGTGGAAGGTTTAGCTGATTGGATATCCAATGGGCAATATAGGTTTTCCCAACACCAGGCTGGCCAGATAGTAGGAGACTGTTGGGGGGGGTGACCCCTGCCTGAATGAATTGAGAAAGGAAGTTTCTCTCTTTTACAAAATCGCCTATTTGCTGTTGTGTATACTCGTTAAGAATGGGCGGCAAAACAAAAGAAGGATTCTCTATGTTTACAAGTGCATATCTGGATTCTTTGTCAACAGGCAAGGGAGGTAAATTTATAGCTCGCGCGCATACTGATGAAGATCCCATATATGATAGAATTTGCGATATTTCATCAGCTATACGCGGGTAATCCTTTCGGATCTTCCTGATGATCATTAATGACGTTGCTTCCATCATCTTGCGATCCCCATCTATCCCGGATCGTAGCAATTTTGGTATAAGCTCCAAAGCATCCATGTTTCATTACCCCTATAAACATAAAATATGGAACATAACAATTATATAGTATTTTCATGGCTATGTCAATATGTCTGTTCCGCTTTTTGATATAAGTAAAAAACGGAACAAAATAATATGGGATAACGGTTCAGTAATAACTAAAAAGCTCATGCTCATCTATCCTACGGAATCTGAGGAAAGAGAACAGTATTCCCATATTGACCGCTTTGGATAATCTGATGTATTGGCCTTGCGAAACAAATTATTACTTACTCTATAAATATGGGAAAGATTACCTTTCGCCAGATCAGTTAACTGTTTTCAAGTATATGTATATGGGTAAAAGTGAGCATAGCCTAGCTATTGCCGCAATAAAGTGGGTGACCGCTTTAAAAACTGAGCATATAGGCATAGTAGGACAATCATATTGCCGTTTTAATTGCTCCAGTGCTGTGTTCCGTGGATTTTCACGATACCTATGGCATTGCATCCAAAGCGGGGTAATGATCCCTGGCAGACGATGATTGGGCAAAACCAAATCATCATCGCTACTCATATGGAGAATAGCTTGTTGCAAATGGGCTATAGATTCTTATATTTGGGTAAATAAGCCGATGTTATTCCCAATATTTGTTGCCCTCACATTGAATTGTGGACAGTTCTTGACAGACTTTTCATAATTAGAGAGCATCCTAAATTGAACTGGAGTGTTGTCTATGAAAACATTATCAAAATCCATTGCCGATTATCTGGAAGCCGGAGAATATGAGCGGAAGTTGTCTCCAGATACCCTCAAAGCCTATAGAATTGACTTACAGCAGTTTGCCTTGTTTGTAAGTGGGGTATGGCCTGACCGAGATTTGCTAAGCAGTTATGTAAAACATCTAAACCAAAACTTTGCTCCCAGATCAGTAAAGCGGAAGATAGCAAGCATTCGGGCTTTCTACCACGAGCTCAAATTGGATGGCACCTTGGAAGAAAGCCCATTTGACAAACTCCATATCCGAATTCAGTCTCCCAAACAACTCCCACGGATCATCCCAAACCAGATCGTCCACGACCTTTTGCAATGTGCATATGGCGCCTATTCGCCAAATCACCGCGACATTCTCCGGGATATTATGGTGCTGGAATTGTTATTCAGTACCGGCCTACGGGTTTCTGAGCTGTGTGCATTGTCAAAGGATACATTTATACTGGAGGACAACGAGCTTCGTCTGTTGATCAATGGGAAAGGTAGCAAGGAGCGAGTCCTTCAGATTGTAACCCCAGAGCTGCTCAAGCTCGTGCGAACTTACTGTCATGAATTTCAAGCAGAAATTCAAACACAAGGTTTTATTCTTTTTAACCAACGCGGGAAACCGCTCTCGCCACAGTCAGTTCGGCGGATTATTCAAAAATATCTGAATAAAATTGGTGTTGAGTACCATGTAACGCCTCATATGTTTCGACACACTTTTGCCACCTCATTGCTGGAGGCCGGGGTAGATATTCGATATATCCAGTCTTTGTTAGGACACAGCTCCATTTCTACAACACAAATTTATACTCATGTTACCACAGCGCAGCAAACTCTTCTGCTGGCAGAAAAGCATCCCCGAGGGAAAATGACATTCTCTTTCTGAAAAGTCGCGCAGGCCGTCGGATCTCCGGCGGCCTGCTGCTATTTTTGAAAGATAATCTGCAATTATCTGCCGCTCTAGGAGCAACGCAGAATGTATTCATATAGAGAAAGGGGTCGGCCGTATGCATGAGCTGAATTTAGAAAGATTATGGGCAGATGCAGAAGAGAAGATAAAAGGCAGACATTTGATACTTGTCTGCAATACTAAAATGGAGCTAAATGCAACCGAAAGCCGTGGCCTGTTCCATATGGATACAGAATATTTTTCCAACGATGAATTTGAACAGGTCGTCTCCATGTTCAGCACGCTAAACCTTGCTACAGATTACTTTACATATGAGGATGACTTTTTCCATTATGTAATAGAGCATACACCGCCAAGGCTCTTAGTATATAACGCGGCTCAAAGTGGAGCTGGCCCAGGGCGGAAATCCCTTGTGCCAGCCTTTTGCAACTTGCATGGCATCCCTTGTACCGGATCCAATGCTTATGTCGTTTCCCTGTGCCGCCATAAATATCATGTCAATCAAATTTTAGCGCAAGCAGGAATCAAGGTTCCTAAATCATGGCTGTATTCCAACGGCTGGCTTATGGGACGGCACCCACCTGTGAATATGCAGGTTTTATTAAAGCCGATTTACGAATCTGCGAGCATTGGCATTGATGATACATCCATACAGTTTTATACCCCGAAAACCGATCAAATTATTTACCAGCGGGTGGAACAGCAACACCAGCCAATTATGGCACAGGAATTCATTTCCGGCTATGAGGTTGAAGTCCCCCTGCTTTGTGTCAATGGTGAGGTATGTCATTTGCCCCCTATTGGAATTTCAGTAAGCGGGAAACATGATTTGGATTGTGAGATATTAAATTATGAACGAATCTATTTTGACCAATATGGCTTCTATGACTTTGCATCTGAAAAGTATGAAACATCTAAGCAATTGTGCCTGTGCGCTGCTGAAACTGCCAAAATCCTTGGCATGGAAGGGCTGTGCCGCGTCGATTTTCGAGTAAAGACTGACGGAAACTATTATGTGACAGACGTTTCCACAAACCCTCATTTTGTTGCTCATAGCTCAGTAAATTCTGCGTTCCAAATGCTGGGGCTGTCACCAAAGTATATTGCAAAATCACTACTATCAGCTGCAGTGGAAAAAAGGTGATACGATGTTGTACATCAAGCAGGTATATGATCAGGAGGATGTCCTTGCTTTAGGGAACTTAAAAATGGATTTGATGCAATACCATTTAGAATACGCCACCAGAATCGGCATCAAAGACAAGGAACTGCTACAGTACACCCTGGAGCAGGCACTGTACACCGTGTCGTCACGTGATAATTTCTTATTTCTGGTAGACGGTGAAATCGTTGGTATGGCACAGGTAGAGGAGCAAGTTTCCGCTGTAGATGACAGTCCCATTCTATTTGTACATGGCATTTACATCAGACCCAATGCGCGCCAATATAGTATCGGAGGATTTTTCCTTCGGTATTTATGCCGCAGGTACAAAAAGCGGATCGAATGTGAATGCTGGTATGGTCTGCCAGCCTCCACCCTTTATGAAAAAGCGGGGTTCAAGCCGATGCTGACCCGCTATGTACTTCCTCCATCTAGTCGATTTTATGGTTCTGACCAAAACTGTATATCGGAGTAAAGAAATCCTCGGCCAATAAAGGCCCATTGCGTTTTCTGGGGATGTCTATCCAGAAGATATGTGTCAAAGGCTTTAGGATCGTTAATCTCAACAGATTCCATTACAGAAATCCATTGCCTTGACCGTTCTTCTAGATATGTTTTTTCCGTCGCCTTAAAGAGCATAGGAGGCTTTAAACAGTTTTTCTGGAGGAGGCAAACGGCTTCTGTGCACCTACCCTGTAGATAAAACACAGCGGCCAAATTTGCATATACATAGAACAAATAATAATCATCGCAAAGCTCCAGGCTGACTTTCTCCAATGCACGCAGATTTTCCTCAGCTTGGTTCATTTCTCCAGCAAGAGCCATGTAAATGGCACAATTCAACTTGAAAATGATTGTCCAATCTCCGAACTCTCTTTGCTTCATAATTGGAAGGAGCTTTTTATAGGCATCTGCTGGCGACAGCGTTTCAGAAAGTACAGTGCATAGGCAGTAATTGCTTAACAAGTACATCCAGTTAACGCGCACGGCCTGAAATCTTTGGAGTGCGCCTATGGCCTCGTTGAGATATTTCATAGCTTCCGCATAGTTACCAAGTACGATTAGGTTTGCGGCATGATTGTTGAGTGCCATTAGGTATTGGGATGGATAAAGCCCATTTCTGAAATATAATACGCTCTCCTCCGTTTTGGGAGCGGCTATTTCCACAGAGTAGAGGGCACTCCATTTCCGCTCTAACGCGTAAAGCCCTTTTTGAGCAAACGGTGCATAATTTTTTTGCGTATAATAATACATAAGCTCTTTGCAAATACGTTTTGCCGCATAAATGTCTCCATTGCTATTTACCAAGAGAGACAACAATGCCATTTGGCAGTCGCACCAAATTCCCTCCTCGATGTTACACGCATGTTCAGTGGCTGCCTGTATAGAGAGCATGGCCTCCCGCTGATGGTCAAGGGTATTTCCCAATCTGTGCAGGTAAAGGCCAGTCAAGTACTCCTTGAGCAGAAGCAACCGTGTGGTGAATGGCCCGCCTATATTTTCCAATATTACAACACAGCTTTTATAATTGAGACAATCCATAGCCTTATAAACTTGAAGCAAGGAACCCCAGTAATTCCTCAGCCCACACTGTGCACTTAACGTGGTGATCTTGTTTTCCAAATCTGCTTCCGGGTAAAGCCCTTCTTGGATAATGGAGTTATAGGCGAAAAAGTACAATTCGCATGCGTCTTGGATTTTTCCAGCCTGCTCCAGATAGTGCGCACGGGTTAGGTAATCATATGGGTCAAAGTAATAAATCGCCCGTTCCAACGCACATGCAATTTCTCGCTTTCGATTCTCATCAGGACAGGCATAGAAGAAATCCTGAATCTCGCGGTAGACAAATCTACCGCTATCCTGATTGCATTTTGTAAAGAATTCCTGATCGCTTTTTTTCAAAGCTAAATCGCAGATGGAAGTGTCAACAACCTGTTTAAGCAAAGGAATATAAAATGTGTTTCCGATATTGGCAGCAACCTCCAGAACACATTCCAGCGTAGCTCCTATTTTCCCCATATGAGAAATGCGCTCCATCAAAGTAACATCCACCATCTCCTGGGCAGAGCTATCAATTGAGGCCTGCCCTTTTGAAGACAAGTATCGCGACAGAATGTCAATAACAGACAAACGCCCTCCGGACAAGTAGAATAATTTTTCCCGATCATTCGGAGACAATTGTAGCTCTGGGGAAAGCTCCGTAAGAATCTCCTCCATATCCTCCTCTCGCGGATCGGAGAGGAAAATATCCATATGCTCCAGTTGCTTTATGCGCTGAAATGCAACGGAAGACTCCTCAGCCTCACACACAAACAGAAATTTTGCGTTTTTCAAAAAAGGAAAGTCGTCGTTTAATAGGCCAGAAGCTAAGAGAACCGCGAGATTTTGAGAGTTCTCATCGAAAAGGGAATATCCGCGGAATGAGAATACAGGGACATCCCCACTTGCTGCACACTCCAGTTGAACCAGCAACTCGGTTTCATGTTGATTCAGTGCCGCAGAAAAATGCCGCTCATTTACAATGTTTTCCACAATAGCCGCCACAGCATCAGATTGGGTGATGTCTTTTACAATGCTGGGCAGAAGCGACTTGGATGCCTGCTTTTGTCTCAAAGTTTGGTTTGCCGCCTGGGCAAACGGCAAAAACGGGTACGAAAGATATTCGGAGGTCACATTAATCTCAAACAGCACGTGTCCTTGTTTGGATAGATGCGTATAGAATGAAGTCAGCACATGGTAGGGTGTCTCCAAATCTCTGCCATGTATAAGCAGGATTTTAGGGCCCGTTGAAAATGACTCACAGAGCTGTTTGTAATCACTTTCCTGCCAAGAAAATATGTCATTATCCATGGCAAAGATCCTTTCTCCAGATAGAATCATATAGCGCTCCGTATTCGGTGTGCTTCAAAAGGAATCAGGCAATCGTTCCGGTTTCTGAATATATAGATAATTGCAGATTATCTTTAATTATAGCATGACAAGCATAGTATTTCAATATACATATCAGAAAATATAGATAAGGCTCGTTACTCTGCCTTACAACTTCAGCGCAGAAAGCCCTAGAACTATGTCGCAGTTGTCATCACGTAATCCATCAGGGCCTCGGCAAACAAATTCAGCCAGTTCTGCTTTTCCACCGGCCCCAATTCATCGTACTCCGCCCGTGCCCAGTCGACACCAACCACCTCGCATAATTTTTGAGCCGTTAATAGGGCACTTCGACTATAACCTTTGCCTGCCAGATCTCGAATCAGTTCTCCGACCCAGGCCAGAAAAAATGCACCGCCTTCCATATCCAAACAGGCTTCTGCCACCTCGGACGTACTATCTAACAGCGCTTCATATTGCTCAAAATTGTTCCCCATTTTAACTTCTCCTTCTTCCGAAAACTGTGACCTTCGGGTCTCCCTAACCCGAAGAAAATCCGTAAAAATTTTCAAATCTCTGATGCTTATCCGATGCTTATCGATGCAAACCCGGTGAGACGTGCGTCTCATTAGTTGTCACAAATCCTACAAACACCTGATTTTGGGGACATATGGGACTGGTTGAGACGTGTGGGACACTTTTCTAGTGCCTCATAACCCGAAGGTCGTCGGTTCAAATCCGGCCCCCGCAACCACAAATCCTCCGATTTCCTTGGGAATCGGAGGATTTTCTTTGATATTCCGAACTTTTTTGTGCTGTTAATTTTCTCGATTTTTGTCCGACCCAGGTTTCGACCCATACGGCGAAATGTCCAGAAAGAATTAGATGGCATCGGCGAGGATATTCGCCATGGTATCTGCCGCCTGCCGCTGGGCTTGGGTGGTCACGTGGGCGTAGGTGTCCAGCGTGAACCCGGCACTGTAGTGGCCCAGCATCCCGGAGACGGTCTTAATATCCACACCGTTTTGCAGGGCTACCGTGGCGAACGTGTGACGCATATCGTGGAAGCGGATTTTGGGCAGTCCAGCCCTCTTCAGTACCCGGTGGAGCATATGGAGTACGCTGTCCGGAGAGATGGGGCCGCCAGCGGGGGACGGGAACACGTACTCGCTGCTGGTTTTCTTCTGCTGATTTCTCAGGATTTCTACCGCATCAGTTCCGATGGATAAGCTTCGATAGGAGTTTTTCGTTTTCAGCGGAGCATCCACCACCTCGCCATCGATTCGGGCAATCTGACGGCGCACCTGGATCGTGCCCTGCTCCCAGTCGATATCCTCCCATTTCAGGCCCAGCAGTTCACCCCGGCGCAGTCCCGTGGCCAGCTCGATGTAGTACAGCTCGTACACGCCGCTCTCTTTCGCTTCACGGAGGAAGGATGCCAGCTGTTCGGCGGGAAGGGTTTTCATCTCCCGGTGCTCCAGCTTGGGCAGGGCACAGCCGTTCGTGGGGTTGGTGGTGATCAGCTTTTGGTCAATGGCGAAATCCATGGCCGAGGAAATCACCTGGTTGATGTTACGGACAGTTTTGGCGCTGAGACCCTTGGGCTGGCTCTTGGACTCGATCCGCTCTACTCTGCCACCGCTCAGCAGCTTTTTGTAGAGCTTTTGTAAATCCAGAGAGGACAATTTGCTCAGCGGGATTTTGCCGATGCTGGGCTTGATGTGGTTGTCGATGTAGCCGCGGTAGGTCTTGTGGGACGAGGGCCGCACTTTGATTTTGGCGCAGTTCTCAAACCACACGTCCATCCACTGGCCTACGGTGTACTGCTCTGCCC
>OFHO01002369.1_pt1 | contig 11604 bp, 9 predicted proteins | sample 1521531 | NCBI WGS metagenome assembly OFHO01 (sample SAMEA3504124, study PRJEB24116) | mouse gut metagenome | biome: mouse gut; feature: mouse-associated habitat; material: faeces | place: Denmark | collected 2011
TGAGAAGTTTTCGCGAATAAACAAACACAAACTGTTCCATTTTTAGAACAAACCGCTTAAACTCTTGTTCACACCCGGATCGGTAAATTCACAAAATTCTTGGAGTTACTATTAAAGTTATAACTTTATATAAAAATTATGATATTTTTTAGGAAAACGACCAACATAATCTGGCATGGTTTTTGCTAAATATTTCGGCGGGTTCGTAAGAATCGCTATACTGCCATACTATAGGAGGGGTTATTGTGAAAAGAAAACTCGCGCTGCTTTTGTCCCTAGTAATGGTCCTTTCCCTGCTGACAGCCTGCTCGGAAGACTCCGCCAAAAGCTCCAGAGAACTTCCTAAAGAGAACAACGGCGTTTCCGGCAAAACCTATGTTATCAAGTTGGCGCATGTTCTTGCCGACTCCACTGCGTCCGCACAGGCTTGCGTATACTTTAAGGAGTTGGTGGAGGAACGTACCAATGAAAATGTTGAGGTCCAGGTGTTCTCCGCTTCCGCTCTAGGCAACGAGCGGGATATCAATGAAAATTTGAACAACGGTTCTATTCAAATGATTTACTCTAGCCCCGGTGCAATGGGCAACGTTTTCTATCCGGAATTGCAGGTCTTAGATGCTCCCTGGCTGTTCTCCTCTATGGAACAGGCGGTTGCCGCGGGCCGGGATTCCAATAGTACAATTGGTGGATTTATCAAGGATATCTATGACAACACCAATGTACAGATTCTTGATATGTGGTACCGGGCTCCTAGACATATTTTTACCGCAAATACGAAAATCACAACACCTGCCGACTGTACAGGGCTAAAACTCCGTTCACCGGAGATTGACGTTTACTTCGGCGCCCTGGCAGCTATCGGTTTCTCGGTAACCCCGGTTGCCTACGCAGAGACCTATACCGCCATTCAGACGGGTGTCGTGGAAGGTCTGGAAAATCCCTTTGATTTGTGCTGGGGTATGAAATTCCAGGAGGTTACCTCTTATTGCAGCAAATTGGGATGGAATTCCGGTCTGGGGCCTGTGGCCATCAACAAGAATTTTTACAACAGCCTGCCGGAAGAGTACCAGACCATCATCTCGGAGGCGACAATTGAAGCCGGTGACTACAGCAACAAGCTGACCATTGACGGCGATATGGAACTGGAACAGCAGTTTATTGACGCTGGGGTAGAGATGGTTGAACCCGATATAGCCGCGTTTAAAGCCATGCTGCCTGAAATCATTCCCCAGATATCTGATATCTGGAATGACAATGGCCGTGATATTTACAGTCAAATTCAGTCCTACCAAGCGTAAGACAATCCGGTTCATGTTGCTGAGATAAGCGTTTTACCAGCAGGAAGCTGGATGAGCAAGCTTCCTGCTGGTCACACACAATAGGTAGGTGAATTATGATACTGCTTTTATTGGTCGTATTCGTCATTATGCTGCTGCTTGGAATTCCTGTGGCATTTTCCATGCTGGGCAGTTCCCTGATCTATGTGATCGTAGGCATTCTCAACGGCGGCTTTTTGCAGCTTACAACAGCAATTCAGCGGGTTGAGATTGCTGTTGACAGTTTTCCCCTGATGGCAATTCCCTTTTTTGTGTTGGCCGGCGAATTTATGAACAGTGGCGGTATTACAAAAAAGATTATGGACTTTGCGCGCGTTTGTGTCGGCCATTTCAAAGGTGGCATGGCCCAAGTCGCTATTTTCGCAAGCACTCTGTTCGCGGCAATGTCAGGCTCCTCCATCGCTTGCGCCTCTATTTTTGGTCAGATGATGATACCGGACATGGAGCGAGACGGCTATGATAAGCCGTTTGCCTCGGCAGTTATTTCCTGTGCGGCAACGATAGGACCAATCATCCCTCCTAGCATCGTAATGGTGGTATTTGGCGTTATGGCAAACTGTTCTATTGGCAGGATACTGATTGGCGGTGTGGTTCCCGGTCTGTTGATGTGCGGCGGATTGATGCTGATGTCTTATTTTATTTCCAAGCGAAAGGATTTCCCCACGTATTCCCGCGCCACTGGGAAAGAGCGCATGCTTGTCGCGAAGCAGGCGATTCTTCCACTCTTAATGCCTATCATCCTGATTGGAGGTATCCTGACTGGATATTTTACCCCAACAGAGGCAGCCGTCGTAGCGGCCATTTACGGATGTATTCTGGGCTTCGCGCAGAAGCAGATCACTGCAAAAGACCTTCCAAGAATCCTGTTTAATACGGCGCTTGGCTCCGCGCGTACTATGTTCATCATCGGCACAGCTGGACTGTTTGGCTGGATCTTGACCCTGGAGCAGGCACCCAAACTGTTTTCAGACTGGATGTTTAGTCTGTCTGAAAACAGATGGGTCATCCTGATGATCATCAATATATTCCTGCTGATTCTGGGTATGTTCATGGAGAGTTCCGCCATTATCATCATGACAACCCCGATCTTAGTACCCATCGTCGATGCTTTGGGGTTTAATATCATCCATTTTGGTATGGTCATGATGGTCAACGTCATGGTAGGCTGTGTCACACCGCCTGTGGGAGTTTTAATGTATGTTACCAATGATATTGCTGGAGTTTCCATGAAAGATTATCTGAAGGCCCAGTGGCCTTTGCTTCTGTCGCTGTTCGCCGTTCTTTTGCTGGTGACATTTGTCCCTCAAATTTCCTTGGCGCTGCCGGATTTGCTAATGGGCTAAGGGAGGTAGTATATGAAAGTTCTTCACGCTGTTAATTCTTTTCTACTCGCCTGTATCAGAACTCTATGCGCTGTTCTGTCCGGGGCTATGGCACTTGTCATCGCGCTGCAAATATTTATGAGGCTTTTCTTTAAGCCGCTTCTTTGGACAGAGGAATCCTCCCGTATTATGATGGTGTGGCTGGTATTTCTGGGCGCCGCGTATCTTCACAACATGAAGGTAAACGGCCATATTCGGGTCGACCTGCTGGATCAAATTTTGCCGGCGCCTGCCTCGAAAATTTTGAATATTGTCACGAAAATATCTTTGGTCGCGATCTTGGCTGTTACTGCGATTTTTGGGTTTCAACTTTCTATGGAAAGCACAAAAATCACATCTACCGCCTTAGATATCCCCTTTGCGTATATTTATGGCGCAATTCCAGTCTCTGCCTGTCTAATGATCTGGTTCTCCTTTGTCCGTTTGGTCGAATGGATTTATGTGAAAACAGGTCACGAGGACCTCCTCAAAGCGGAGGAGTGACTGCGCCTATGGAGTTAACTATTAAGAGGTGAATAACCATGAGATACCCTCGGTATATCGGCAATTGGAAAGATGAATACCGCAATAAACTTCGGTCAATGACGGAAATCGCAGACATGATCCAGTCGAACACCCGAATTTTCAGCGCTGGCTGGGGCGGAGACCCCATTGCTCTTATCAAAGCGATCTCCGAACGCCGAGAAACCCTTGAAAACGTTGAATTTTGTAGCAATAACTCCCTGGGGCTTCCCTTTAATGAGCCGCGGAACGACGGGCATCTACTAAACAACCAATGGTTCCTGGGGAGTGGCGCTCGCAGGGAAATTCAAGCAGGGCGGGGCACATACACGCCCCATCATTTCGGCAAGCAGACACGAGACATGGAGGGGCTGGAAATAGACTATGGCATTATGTACGTTTCGCCTCCTGACTCTCACGGTTTTATGAGCTTTGGAACCATGACAGCCTATTCCAGATACTTGGTGGATCACGCAAAAATAGTGGTTGTCCAGGTGAATGAGAAAATGCCGTTCATCTATGGCGACACACTGGTACATGTTTCTGAGGTAAATTACATCTGTGAAGGTAATGAGCCGCTGTTGACGATTCCAGTGATTCCTACCAACGAAAAAAGCGAAGCAATTGCAGGTTTTATAGATGAGTTTATCGAAGATGGCTCTACGATCCAACTGGGCATTGGAGGGATCCCAAATGCGGTCGCAAAGCTCTTGGCGCATAAGCATGATCTGGGGATTCATTCCGAAATGTTTACGGAGAGTATCATAGATCTAATGGAATCCGGAGCAGTGAATAACTGCCAAAAGTCATCCCATCGCTATCGGTCCGTGGCCTGCTTCGCGGGCGGAAGCGAACGACTTTATAACTGGCTAAACTACAATCATTTTGTCGAATTCTATCCAGTTTCCTATACCAACGATCCTGTTGTGATTGCGAAACAGAACAAAATGGTGTCGATTAACGCGACGCTCAGCGTGGACCTGAGCGGCCAGGCTTGTTCTGAAAGCATTGGGCCCAAACAGTACAGCGGGGTTGGCGGGCAAATGGATTTTAACCTAGGCGCGGGAATGTGCCCCGATGGAAAAGCATTTTTGGTTGTAAACTCTACGGCAAAAACGAAAGAAGGGATCGTTTCCACAATTGTTCCCACCCTGGAAAAAGGTTCGTTTATATCTACGACCAGAAACGACGTGGACTTTATTGTCACAGAATACGGTGTGGCTAAAATGCGGGGAAAGAGTATGCGGCAAAGGGCAGAACAGTTGATCAGCATTGCTCACCCCGATTTCCGAGCGGAGCTTCGCAAGGAAGCTGAAAAACTATTTTTCATTTAAGGAGTACGAAGATGGAAAAACGGCTGACCATTGACTCCAGGTTGGTTGGAGTGCCTTGGAAAACAGCGACTCGGCATATTGGATGGCGGCAAACCACAAACTACGCGGCGGCCACCCATGACATGAACCCGCTATACGTTGACGACGAGCGGGAAGAGGGCATTATAGCTCCCCCCATGTTCGCGGTCACGCTGGGCTGGCCAATCGGAAGAAAAATCCGCAACTATATTGACGTTCCCTATTCGCGGGAGGCATTGAATCGGGATGTCCACTACACAGAATATATTGAATTTCATCAGCCAATGAAACCCGGAGAGGACGGACTTGAGTTGGTGATTCAGCCCATGATTCACGCAATAATTCCCCAGCGAGCGGGGACAAATGTTGTCTATAAATATGAGGTCCGCGACACAGCAGGAACCCTTTATCATACAGAATACAACGGCACACTGCTGCGCGGTGTGGAGTGTACTGACAGTGGAAAAGGGACGCTTCCGTTTGTGCCGCCACCACCGAACCCCGATCAGGTGCTTTGGGAGCGACGGATACACATAGACCAGGAACAGACTTACATATATGACGCGGCGACAGACATTGTTTTCGCGATTCATACGTCGCCGAAATATGCGCGCTCTGTAGATCTTCCTACCATTTTAGTTACAGGCACATATACGATTGCCGTGGGCGTTCGAGAAATGATAAACCGTGAACTTCAAGGAGACGCTTCTCTTGTAAAAGCAATCAACGCTAAACTGACATCCATGATTTTTCCCAATACGGATATTATTGTGCAAATGGTAGACCGCGTTGAGAGCGAAGCGTTCATCGAACTCCACTATCGTATTTTGAACCAAAATGGCGCGGTTGCTCTAAATAAGGGCTATGTGAAAGCGTTAAAAAAGTAAATTGAATGATCCCACACAATCTGAACAAGTTTTGGAACTTGCCGGTTTGCGTGGGGTTGTTTTTGAATGAACTCCTTGGGCATCAAGGCTTTTGCGCCTATTACTCTAGAAACAAAAATAGATTAACAGAACAGGAATCGTTCTAAATCGAAAGACAAAGTAATCAATCTTGCGGATATGAATCTCCAGTCTCATTTTCCACGAAACCGATTTATATCTTCATGATAGTTCTCCTCTATTTCGGGTGGTGTCCATTTGTGAAATTCTAAAAAACAAAGACTGGACACGGAGATGTAAATACGCCCCCCAACTCCTCAAATGCTATATCTTCTGTCCCGTCAGGTTAAGGAACTGGACCACAAGACTGCCGCGCCGCCGATTCCGTCCTTCCGGGAATATGTGCCGGAAACCTCCATTGGCCAGGACGATGCCATAGCGGAAAATTACGGCACGACAAAACGATTTACGGTCATGACAGCAGCCCTCGGCGCAAGGGCGGCTCCGGCATTTTCCATCGATGATACCAGGTATTCCCGCCTCACACGGAAAGACGACAAAAGTGTGGCTGAGATGTTACGCTTTTGCTGTTTTCCCGCCAGAACGTGGTCCAGTTCAGTGTGGCCCTTCCGAACTGACCGCCTTCTTATCCGCCGCCTTTTTGATGCCCCCACATCCACTTTGTCCTCGGCGATGATGTAGAATACCATGGAAGCTATGGATGGATACCACCGCATCCGCCGCGGAACTGATCGCACCCTCGTCTAGCCCGAATACCATTGCCAAGCCGGTGACAATTCCCGCCGGTGCCGCCCACGGCTTGCGGGAACTTAGCTTTTGTTTCCAATCAATCTTATCCATCATGTACCACTTTCTTATTTCTTAAAGGTGCCAATTCAGAGATGGTACAAGGCGAGAAAGGCAAGCGCGGTAACCTTGGCGAAAATACCAACCAGTGAAAGGCCACTCGGCACAACTTTCAGAGTGTACTGACAGCTTGCCATGAGACAGTAACGCAAAAATTTCAAATAGAAAATGATTTACCTGTTTACAGGGGCAGGGCATGAGATGCGGGCGAGAGATATTCGACGCGTCTTGAGACGCCCGCCGCTATCAGGTTCTTATAGGGCCTACTCAAGCCTCCGGCTTAGCCGGAGGCTTTGACTATCTTGTAATTGATATTTAGGGAGGAATATGTTACCATGGAACTGACAAAAAGTGAGCAAATTCGGATCGGCCTCCAAAAGAGCTTTCAAAGGAACCCCTGCCGAGGCTTCTGCCATTTGCTATGGCTGCGAGGTCTCTCATGCCGGAGGGCTTGTGATTAATCTCATTGAGGCCAAACGGTACTTTTAGGAACCGCAAAAGTCCTTTACGGTCCCTGCTTCTAAATGCTACCAGAGAAAGTGTTATGGCTATAAACACGATGAAAACAGACGCCTGATAATTGGTGAGAGAAAAGCCAACGTTGTTAGGCTGATTTTCGCATATCAAAGGAAGGGATGATCCTGTCACAGATTGCCTGAACATTACAAGAGCAAGATTTTCCATCTCCTTGCGAAAAGGCGGTGTGGAGCAGGGAGCCCCCGCGTGAGATTCTAAACAATGAAAAGTATCTCAAAAGAGTGATACTTCAAAAAATATTTGTGGCTGACGGTTTAAGTCATGAGCAGTCAAGAAATACAGGTCAATGTGACAAATATAGAATCGCTGGCAACGATGAAGCGATTATCGTTAGGAAAATCTAGAGTTATAAGAACTTATAAGATCTTGTTTTATTTAATTTCAGAAACCATTTTATGTCATTAATACATTGCGCAAAATTGCGAAAAAGGCTCCCTCTAAAATTTTGCCGCTCTCGAGCAAATAACATATATATTACACAAATATATAGGATTTACCGGAGGATAGGATTATGGCGATTACCTTGACAGGAAAACAGCAAGAGGTCTTAGCGCTCCCCGCAAAAGGGCATATCGTTGTTTTGGGAACGGCAGGCAGTGGAAAAACAACAATTGCTCTGCATCGTGCCCGTCATCTTGCTAACATTCCAGGTGGCGGCAGGATATTGCTTGTCACTTTTAACCGCGCTCTGGTTGAATATATGAAGGGAATTGACCATATTCAGTCCTCAAAGCTTACGGTTGAAAATTACCATTTGTTTGCCCGTGGCTATTTGAGTGCCCGCGGGAAAATGCCGAAGTGGAATGGAATCTTGTCCCCTGAGCGAAAAGAATCCTATATAGAGCAGGCTCTGGAAAGATTGAAAACGGAACATCCAGCGGAGTCGACATTAAAACGACCGAAGGAGTTTTTTGTCGATGAGATTACTTTTATAGAGCGATTTGGATTCAATAATTTCGCTGAGTATAGAGAAGCCGAACGCATTGGCCGTGCTTCCTCAAATATTAAACGCGAAAATCGGAAGTGGATTTTTGCGGTATATGAGGAATATCAAACATTACGCCAAACAGATGGGCCAAAATATGATTGGGATGATTTGGCTTTTTATGTTTTCCGTGAGCTGCAAGAGGACGACAGCGAGCGCAGATATACCCATATTATTGTGGACGAGGGGCAGGACTTCTCCCCGATGATGATCAAATCGCTGGTAGCCGCTACGGCCCAGGACGGCTCCTTCACCTTTTTTGGTGACGTGGCTCAGCAGATTTATGGCAGTCGCTTATCCTGGCGTGATTCAGGGATTACCACCAATAAAATTTGGCGGTTCGATGTCAACTACCGCAATCCCGAATCAATCGTCGCATTTGCCACGGCGATTACAGAAACAAAATACTGGCGGCAAGACAGAGATATGGTGGAAGCGACTTCACAAGTCGCGAAAGGACCAAAGCCAATCCTTGTGGAATTCTCCAGCAGAGAACGAGAGATGTCCTGGGTTGTTGAACAGGCAATTGATCGGGGAAAAATCGCATCCACTGTGATTGTATGCAGGAACAGGACCGACGTCAGCGCCTTTTCTCAGGCATTAAGAGCACGGGGCTATAATGCTGTTGAAATTAACAAGGAAACTCCCGGTTATGCATACGAAAAGGAAGTATACCTCACAACGTACCACTCGGTTAAGGGAATGGAGTTTGACCATGTATTTATTCCAAGCCTAACAGAGGACAAGTTCCCTGATCCCGATACGGTTTCAAAGGCCGCCTCAAAGGAAGACGCTTATGCGGATGAAATTAAGCTCCTTTATGTTGCCGCGACCCGCTCCAGGTACGGACTCTACATGACCTTCAACGGAGCGCTGTCCTCGCTGTTTCCAGAGGATTCCGACAGCTATGATTTCTATGGAGAGGAGGATTTGTGATGAGCGCGTATGATGTTCTGTTGTCCCGCGGCGTTACGCGTCTTTGCCATTTTACGAAGCTCCAAAGCTTCACACATATCATTACATCAGAAGAGGGCGTGCTAGCAAGCGGTTCTATTCGACAGGATACGAAAAATGTAATTGACAGAGCTCGGTATGACGGTGAATTAAATTATGTGTGCAGCACTGTGGAGTATCCCAATTCATGGTTTTTAAATCGCGCTATAGCGTTAAATCAAAATTCTATTTTTAACGATTGGGTTGTCCTGTACATCGATCTGAGTATACTAAAGGACAGAAGCATCAAATTTTGCCCTTGTAATGCAAGTAAAGCAAACGGAGCTTATATAAATAACGATCCGAACGAAATTGAATCTATTTTTTCTCATTTCGTTCCTACATTTCGCTATCCGCGTACTCCGCAGATGCTCCCTGCCTGTCCGACAGACGGCCAGGCGGAAATCCTGATAGCGGGTAATGTTCCACGGAAATATATTAAGGGGATCGCCCTTGGAAATGAAGATGTAGCAAAGCGAGTGTACGCAATACTAAAGATGGACAATATGGACCACGTTCCTCTTTACATCGCCCCAGATGTGTTAACTCCTAATTGGAGTTCGCTGATTAAAAGTGGCAGCCGACCGAAAGAAATTCCATGCGTTTGGCCGGAGGAGGGTTAGTTGTGCCTATACCAAGTCGAATAGAAAAATGTAAAGGAGCTATGCTGGGCACCGCGATTGGGGATGCTTTGGGATGGCCCAATGAGCCGCGCGCTAAAAACAGGAAAAAGCGCAAAGAGGTCACAGACCACTTCGTGGAATGGACACGAAGTTCTAACAATCCGCGCTGGCATGATGAAAAAATTCTGCCCGGTGAGTACAGCGACGACACGCAGCTCACTTTATCCGTAGCTCGAAGCATCATCGCAGGCGACTGGGAACGCTTTTTCGCAGAGAAGGAACTCCCATTTTGGCTTCGATATGAGCGCGGCGGCGGCGGTGCGCTGCTGAAGGCAGCCAAAACCCTAAAAAAGGGATACCTTCCCTGGCAGTCCAACTATGCACGGGATTATTTCAATGCGGGAGGAAACGGGGCGGCGATGCGTATCCTGCCTCATATTATTGCATCGGCGGAAAAGCCTGATATTAAGAAATTGATGCTGGACGTTGCTAAAGACACCCGCGTTACACACGGCCATCCCCGCGCGTTCCTAGGGGCCGCCTGCTATGCCTACGCCTTGGATTACCTATTGAAAAAAGACAGCATTTTAGAATATGGGGAACTCGTCGGCGCTGTACTTGACGGACGAAACGAGTGGGGAGCGTTCCTTGATTCCGGTGTATTCGGAGACTGGATCAATACGGCTCAGCAGTTTTGTAACTACGATTTTTCCGCGGAATGGTCTTTCACACTGGAACGCATGGCAAACCGCCTCAAATATATACAGGAGGCTCTGAAAAAAGGTCTGATCCTTGATGATAAAAAAGTGATGACTGAGTTGGAGTGCTTCGCAAAGGAGAACGGCGCCGGGGATGTCGCCGCTCTGGCCGCCATTTACCTGTCGTCCAGATATGCGAACAACCCTTCTCTGGGCATCAAGATTCCAGCGTTTTCCTTTGGCGCGGACACCGATACCATCGCCTCTATGACAGGAGGACTGCTGGGGATGCTGTTCGGAATAAGCTGGATTCCAGCAGAATGGCAAATTGTGCAGGATTATGATTGCCTCATTCGAATGACGGAGCTTCTTTTAGCCGACAACAAAAAGGAAATATCCGGAGAGAATTCCGCAAAAACCGGTATGCAGAAAAATCTTTGGACGGTAACACCTATCGGCAAAATGAGACTCATAGCCTCTAAACATGTGCCCAATGGCAAAATCGGGGACATTATCATTGAAAAATGGCAAACCATGCTGGGGCAGGTACTCTACACGAAAACAGTTCAACGCGTGGATCCTTCTTTATCGGATTGCCAATCTGACTGTTCAGCCCAATCAAGCCAGCAGGTTGTTCAGGAAGTTTTTCCCAGGCAAATGTGTATTCAAGAGAACCTGCCAACATTGCGGCGAACAGTCAAAGACGAGTCAAAAAACATTACCACGCAAAAGCAGCGGCTAAGTTTCTCCCTGACGCCGACAGCAATCGCGGAACTATTAGATCATCCTAAATTTGCAATGAATTTTACTCTTAGGAAAGCACTAATCATTGCCGACTGTTTGATGGAAGGGAAACTCAACCAGGCAGAGATTGCAAAGCAATTTAAGGTTCAGGAATCGGTTGTTGAGCAGCTAAGCAATTATATCAAATCTGAATAGTTAAAAATTTTGACCTTGAAATATGTAATGTCACTGACCCAGATCTCATTTTGCCGACTAACTGTAAAGTCCTGATATAGCAGATTTTTCCGTCGATGTTCTTGACGCTTCTTGTAATCTCCGCATGACAACATTTTCAGAAAATTATAACCATCGGCCGTGCCGGTGGTATGCGCAGGCCTCCTTAGGGCCTTTTACCAGCCGAGCCTATAGGCTCATCGAAAGGTCTGCCAATCGCGCAGATTTCCCGGGCATGCCCCTAAAAGGGGCCTATTTACTTGCCTTCTTTTGCTGGCTTACCCGTGAATGCACCGCGCTTGTGCACCGCCCCAGAATGTGCGGACAGCCCCAAAAGGCCCATAGTAGGAAATATTGAGTATTATGCGGAGAGGCGTTGCGCAAGCGGCGCCTCTCCCGTTTTCAACTGGATGCGCTCGTGGTTATAGAAATCAATAAAATCGTCAATCAGTTCTTTGGCTTGCTGAAAAGTCCTGATTTTCTGCCGG
>OFHO01002375.1_pt1 | contig 11597 bp, 9 predicted proteins | sample 1521531 | NCBI WGS metagenome assembly OFHO01 (sample SAMEA3504124, study PRJEB24116) | mouse gut metagenome | biome: mouse gut; feature: mouse-associated habitat; material: faeces | place: Denmark | collected 2011
AAACGTCCCTGGTCGTGCCCCGCCGCGCCCGCTACTTCGCGAGCGCCCGGGGAAGCGCTGCGGGGTTCACGCAGGCCTCGGGGGCGCGGCCGAGCACCACGTCGATGGCGTTCTGCGTGCAGCGCTGCCGCAGCTCCACGGCCGATTCCTCCGACCAGTAGGCCGCGTGCGCGGTGAGCACGGTATGCGGCGCGCGCATGATGGCCGCGTCGGCGGGCACGGGCTCGGTCTCGAACACGTCGATGCCCGCGCCCCAGAGCCTTCCCGCCTCCAGGGCCGCCGCCACGGCGTCGGTGTCGATGACGGCGCCGCGGGAGGTGTTCACCACGATGGCGCCTGGGCCCAGCAGGGCGATGTTGTCGGCGTTCAGCAGGTGGCGGGTCTCGGGGGTGAGCGCCGTGTGGAAACTGACCACGTCGGCGGCGCGCAGGGCCTCGTCGAAGGCGAGGTAGGGAAAGCCCTCGGCGGTGAGGGTGCCCGGCTGGCCGTGACGGTCCCATACGACGACGGAGAAGCCGAGGGCGGCTGCCTTGACGGCCGTGGCCCGGCCGATGTTACCGTAGCCCACCACGGCGAAGGTGCGGCCGCGCACCTGGCCCAAGGGTCGGCGGCGCGCGAAGTCCCACACGCCGGCGCGCATGTCGGCGTCGATCTCGTTGATGCGCCGCAGGCATGCCAGCGCGAGCGCGATGGCATGGTCGCTCACCACTTCGGTGCCGTAGGCCGGTACGTTGCACACGGCGATGCCGCCGGCCGTGGCCGCCTCCACGTCGATGTTGTCCACGCCGGTGCCGGTCTTGCTGATGACCCGGGCGGCCGGCAGGGCGGCGATCACCTCGGCCGTGAAGTGGCCGTAGGAGGTGATGATCCCGTCGGCACCGGCCGCATGGGCGATGATCTCGTCGGCGGTGCAGTGGCGCCCGTGGCTGAAGCTCGTGAACTCAATGCCCGCCGCCTCCACCATGGCCCGCTCGAAGTCGCAGTCGTCGAAATCGAAGTCCACCATCGCAATGGTTGCCATGGCCCCTCCCTTCCGCAGGTTCGCTGATCCGTTGAGAACGCCATTGTAGCCTCCACGGGCCGTTCTGCCGACGCACCGGGCGCGGCAACCCTTATACTGACAAGCCCTGTCGCCCAACGGCTCGGCGGCTTTTCCGCCCGAGCGTGCGGGCCGGGGTGCACCTATCGGTAGATCGATCAGATGGGAGTTCCATAATGAAGAAACTTGAGGGGCGCGTGGCCATTGTGACCGGGGCCAGCTCGGGGGTGGGCCGGGGCCTGGCCAAGGTGCTCACCGAGAACGGCGCGAAGATCTGCGCCTGTGCCCGCCGTGTGGAGAAGCTCGAGGAGCTGAAGGCGGAAGTGGAGGCCTTCGGCGGGGAGGTGCTGCCCGTGGCCTGCGACGTGACCGACGTCGATCAGATCAGCAACGTGGTGGCCCAGTGCGTCGAGCGCTTCGGCGGCATAGACATCCTCATCAACTGCGCCCAGGGCGCCATGGAGTACCGCGAGATCAACGACGTTGACGAGGCCTATGCCCTGGAGGCTTTCGAGAGCGGCCCGCTCGCTTCCATGATGTTCATGAAGGCCTGTTTCCCCTACCTGAAGGAGAGCGGCCACGGTCGCGTCATCAACACCGCCTCGGCGGCCGGCTACGACGGCAACGCCGGCTTCGGCGCCTACGGCATGGCTAAGGAGGCCATCCGCGCCATCACCCGCACGGCGGCCAACGAGTGGGGCAAATACGGCATCACGGTGAACGTGTTTCTGCCCATCATCGCCACCGACTTCTTCCGCGAGACCCAGCCGGCAGCCCTGAAGAGCCTGGAGGCGAAGACGCCGCTCGGCTACATCGGCACCACCGAAGCGGACTGCGCTCCGCTCATCGTGTTGCTCGTCAGCGACGAGGGCGGCTATTTCACCGGCCAGTCCTACATGGGGGACGGCGGCATCCACAAGCATTCCTAAGACTTGCGCACCTCTTGGAGCCGCCTTCAAAAATGGGCCCCGCTAGGGGTTGCGGATATTCCCGCGGCCGAAAAAAGTTGCGGGGCTTGACAATCGTGGTATGATATGGGGCTGTACTTGTACCGTCAGCACACGTGAGGAAGTTAGTCAATGGATTTGGCCAAGCAGGCAAAGATCGTCGATGGCATTCATGATACCTTGAATGATTTCGTCGGTCAACGACTGAAAGTGCGCGCCAACATGGGCCGCTCGAAGATCGTGGAGAGCGAAGGCGTGCTCACCCAGGTTCACCCGCAGCTGTTCATCATGGAGGTGGACCGCAAGCGCGGCCGCACCGCCCGTCAGTCCTACCAGTACGTGGACGTGCTCACCGGCATGGTGGAGCTGTCCCAGAACGGCGAGCCCCTGTTCGCCCCCTTTGTGGACGAGTCCATGGAGCTGATCGACTACGTTATGGAGGAGCGCGTCGTCTCCTAAAGGGGAGTTGACAATCGCCTTCAAATGGGGCAAACTACTGCCTTGCGCGAAAGCGCACACCTTCGTGGGGATGTAGCTCAGCTGGGAGAGCATCACGTTCGCAACGTGGGGGTCGTGGGTTCGAATCCCATCATCTCCACCACGGAAATGTAACGGCCTCGGGAATATCCCGGGGCCGTTTTGCATGGATTGTGCCCGCATCTGTGCCCGCACGCTATCGACCTTGCCCGCGTTTATACAATGCGCGACCGTCCTGCATTCGCTCATTTTCGCGAACTGACGTATGATGTACTCAAATCTGCAGTTATCAGCGTCGGTATTATTTGCCGGTCAGTGTGTAGCACTTCTCATATAGCTCTGAACTGGCGTTTTGGTTTTGCGAGAAGAATGAGGCTCGACGCCGAGGCCTTCGAGACGCTGATAACTGCAGATTTGGATACAAAATCGGGCAGTTCATTCAAAAGAGGATTGCGGGGAAGTATCTGCATGCGAGGAATGCTCAGGATGGATGTGCTTTGGAGCGGACAGTCTCTCATGCAGGGCTGCGTGTTTGATGCGAGAGAAAGGGAACGCTCGGTGGAGTTACCAGCAGATAAGAATCTCCTGCGGCAGCACTTCAGGATGCTCCGGGCCAAGTTGTCGGAAGGGGAGCGTCGGGCGGCGGATGCGGCTATTGCGGGGAGCATGGCGGCGTTGCCCGAGTTTGCGGAAGCCGACGGGGTGTTCACGTACCTGAGCTTTGGGGCTGAGGTGGATACGCGGGAGCTTATCGAACGGGCGTGGAGCTTGGGGAAGACCGTGGCCCTGCCGCGGGTGGTGCCCGGTACGCGCCAGATGCGGTGGTACGCGGTGGATTCCCTGGACTGCCTTGAGCGCAGCTCCTTCGGCGTGGAAGAGCCGCCAGCTGACCCGGCCCGCGAGGTGACGCCGCGCGACTTCCACACCCCTGTTGCCCTCGTGCCCGGGCTCGCCTTCGACCGCGAGGGCTACCGCCTCGGCTACGGCGGCGGCTTCTACGACACCTTCCTGCCCACGTTCCCCGGCACCTCCATGGGCCTCTGCCGCGCCGCCCAGCTCGCCGACCACCTCCCGCACGAGGACTATGACATGCCAGTGGACGAAGTGGTGACTGAGCACGGTTTGCGGGCACTTTCAAAAATCTCAAGCTGATTTTCGCAAAAAAACGAGTTTGGTAGGGTTTGCGAAGCGTCGGCACCTTCCGAAACGGCAACCTGGGGGCAATAAGGGTCGGCAGACGAGCGTTTTCTCAAATCCCCACCCTACTAACTTGAGTTTTTGCCAAATTTCTCGGGATGATTTCCGTTTCCCCTCTGCGGGTATGCGGCGTAAGGTTGCGAACGGGGCCGGCTCCATGCTCTCCCTGCTTTGCGCAAGCCATCCCCGATGAAAAGCCCCGCCGGGGGAGGGGTCGGCGGGGCTGGGGGAATGGCGCGATGCGGGTGCCCGCGGGCGCGGTCGACCGCGGGTCGAGCGGTCTACTCGTTGGCGAGCGCGCTGCGGGCGGCGATGCGGCCGAAGGCCAGGCACTCGCCCAGGTTGCCGGCGCCCTGGTAATGGCCCGACCACACCGAGCCGAACTCGCCGGCGGAATAGAGGTGCGGAATGACGTTGCCCTCGATGTCGATGATCTCGCCCTTGGCGTTGCGCACGGGGCCGCCGTCGGTGTTCAGCATCTGCGGCCGCTGCATCATGATGTAGAACGGCGGGGTCTTCACCGGGGTCAGCGTGCTCGGCGGCCGGAAGAAGGAGAGGTCCTTGCCGTTCTCGCAGTAGCCGTTCCACACGGTCACGGTTTCGACGAACTCGTCGACGGGCAGGTTCGCCTGGGCTGCCAGATCCTCCAGCGTGTCGGCCTTGTAGCCGAAGCCCTCGGCGACCGGGTCGGTGCCTTGGAAGGCGTAGGCGCCGGCGTCCATGGCGGCCTGGTCGCAGACGAACCAGCTGATTTCGGGCATGGGCAAAAGGTGCCAGTTGCCGCCGAACTGCATGTGGCCGTGGCGCGAACCCACCGCGGCGTTCATGGGCACGCCCGCGTAGAACTGGTCCCAATCGAAGGTGCAGCAGGCGTCCCAATCCATGTAGAAGCGCCGTCCGTTGTCGCCTACGGCAATGCCGAGGTTCTTGAGCGGGCTGCCCGAGCCGTTGTACTTGCCCCATCCCGAATCGTCGAGCTTGCGGATGGTGTTCCAGAAGCCGGCGCCGGAATTCATGTGCCACTCGGCGACGTTCAGCAGGGCGCAGATGCGGTGGCCGTCGCCGGTGTTCTCTTGGGCGGCGATGGGAGTCACCGTGGGCTGGGAGAAATAGTTGGCCATCATATCGGGGTTGCTCTCGAAGCCGCCGCAGGTCATGATGACGCCCTTGTTCGCCTTTACGCGCACGTCGTTCTTGCCGTCGTTGTAGATGCCGCCGAGCACCGCTTTGGTGGTCGGATCTTGCACCAGGGCCACGAGCGGGCACTCGGTCTTCAGCGTGACGGAAGGCAGGCCGCCCACCACCTCGTTCATGAACTTGGTGACGTGGTCCCACTTGCTGTCCTCGGCGGTGAATGCGGCGTAGTCGATGGCCGCGGAATGCTCCAGCTCGGGGTATTCGGGGAAGCAGGCGTAGTCGGTGGTGCCGGGGACGATGGTCAGGTCGGTGTCGGCGGCGCCGAGCTCCTTGATCCAATCGAGATTGCGGGTCAGTTCGGTCGCGAAGGCGGCGAGCACGTCGTCGGGCGTGCCCGTGTCGCTGTGGCGCAGCTCCTTCAGATAGTCGAGGGCCGCTTGCTCGCGGTCGGCGCTCGTGTACATGAACCAGCCGCTGGAAAACGGGCTGTTGCCGTTGCCGAGGGGGCTTGTGCCCTTCTCGATGAGCAGGCACGAGGCATCGGGGCTCTCCTTGCCCACGGTGACGGCCGCGGCCACGCCGGCCAGGCCCGCGCCCACGACGAGCACGTCGGTTTCCTCGTCCCAGGCGAAGTCGCCGTCTGCGGCTGGTGCGCTCTCGGAGGCGCCGCCTTTCGAGCTGCAACCTGCCAGGCCCATGCCCGTCAGCCCCGCAACGAGAAGCGTCGTTCCCGCGGTCTTCACGAAGGACCGGCGGCTCTGTGCCATTGCCATGATAATCTCCCTTCCGATAGGTTCTCCTTCGCTGCATGGATGCGGAGAATTTGCTACCATGCAGTGGCTCGATCATGGAGGGAAAATGCTTCGGGCAAAACTCCCGTTTTAGGGTAATTTCGAGCATTGGCTCCATGGATGCTTTGCCCAAAAATTGGGCAAATATGAAGATGATCAGGCGATATGCGGCATTCGTCGCAGGATGGGGGAGGGGCGATGCGCGAAGGAACGAAAAAGCGGATCCCATCGCTTGACAGCGTGCGGCGGATGGCGGCGTGCTTCTTCAGCGTGCTCTTCACCGTTCCGTACTTGCAGCACAACCTCTACCACACGACGTTGTTCTCCGGATTCGGGGCGCAGCAGTTCGTCGTTTTCGCCCTTTTCTCCCTGATTTTTGCCGCTGGGCTGATTGGCTGCATCGTGGGCTGCGAACGCATTGGGCGAATTCTTCGCCCCCTCAGCGTTGCCGCCGCGGCGTCCGTCGTGGCAACAGGCGGTACGGTGATGCTTTGGTTTGCTCCCTCAGTGGGTTCCGATGCGGCGCTGATATGGGGTGCTTTGGGCGCCGGCTGTTACGCCCTCGGTCTGGTGGCCCTCGGAGCCCGGATGTTCCTCATGCTCGGCGTTCTTGCGCGACGGGAGGGCTTGAAGGCAGTTCTGGCACTCGTGGTTTTGGCGGCGCTCTGCGGCCATGTGGCATTCGCGTACTCGGCGCCTGCGCCCTTCTACGCGTTTATCGCCGTGGCCGGTCTCAGCTTGAGCGGCATCGCCCAGCTTTGCTTCGGGCTTTTGGCCGTCCCCGCGTCTGCCGCGGCGGACGGGGGAGAAGTTCCTTCCCCGTGCGACGCCGACCTCTATGGAAACGGGTGGCGCTTCTTCTACGTCATCTTTTTCGCGACGGTGCTCGTGCACGGTCTGCTCTATGTGGCCGATCCGGCGCTGGAATATTTGGGCGATGCGCCGCTGTCCCGCGGGGTGACGTTTTTGCTCCTGTTCGCGCTCAGCGTGCTCATGCTCGCGACGTCTTCGAAGGCATCGCGGTACCTGCGTGCGGTGTGCCTGTTCGGCAACGGGCTTTTCGCGGTGCTGTTCTTGGGGCTTGTGGCTGTGAGCTTCTCTTCGCTTACCCACGGCGATTTCTCCGCGGCCGCCGGCGTGGTGCTGGCGCTCATCCGCGTGTTCGATGTCCTTCTGCTCGTCGCCATGTTCGTGAGCGCGTTTTTGAAGGGGTCGAATCTGGTGCGCACGGCGGCCGTGTATCTGCTGGCGCTCTTCTGGCTGCCGACGACGTTCGCCTACGTGCTGCTTCCCCTCGCCACCGCCGGCCACGCCCTCGACGCCGGCCACGCCCTCGACGCCGGCACGCTGCTCGGCCCGGCGTCGCTGGTCATTGCCGCGGTACTGGCTCTGGCCATCGTCGCGTTTCTGACCCTTTTCATGGTGAAAGCGGCGCGGCCCTTGTCGGCTGCGCGTCCCGCTGCGGAAAAGGAGGGGCGCAGGGAAGCCTGCGATGCTCTCGCGGAACAACACGACCTCACTCGGCGCGAGGGGGAGATTCTCTACTATATATCCCTCGGCTACTCGAGCAAGGCCATTGCCGAGAAACTCTTCGTGGCGCCCGGCACCGTGCAGTCCCACACCAAGCGCATTTACGCGAAGCTGGGCGTGCATGCAAAACAAGAACTTATCGAGTTGGTGAATCGGGAGGAAGGGGACGGTTAGTGTCCTGCCTGCTCGAGCTGGGTCGTCGCAAGGGCTTCGTGCCGCCGTGGTTGATGGTTGTGGCGAGGGGGTGCTGCTTGACGAGGGCCATCATCACCACCGTGACGGCCACCATGGGCACGAACCACAAAAACAGGGGCACGAGCGCGTCGGAGTAGCCCTGGGCGATGACGGCCTGGGCGGAGGCGGGCAGCTTGTCCATGAGGGCCGGGGTGATGTGGGCCACGGAGATGTTGTCGGTGGCCGGCAGCGTGGCGGAAAGCGCGGCGGTCAGGCGCGAGGTGAACAGGGTGCCGATGAGCGACGCCCCCAGCACCGAGCCGATCTCGCTGAAGAAGTTGTAGGCCGCCGTGGCCGCGCCCACCATGGCGTGGGGGAACTCGTTTTGCACCACCAGGGTGAGGATCTGCATGCCGAAGCCGATGCCGAAGCCCAGGATGAACAGGAACACGAGCGGCAGCCAGAACGCCTCGTGCACCTGCAGGGTGGACATGAGGAAGAAGCCCACGGCGGCGATGGCGCTCGAGGCGACGAGCATCCACTTGTACTTCCCCGTGCGGGCCGCAATGAAGCCGCTGGCCGTGGACGTGATGAAGATGCCGATGCTCATGGGCACGCACATGAGGCCCGCGAGCTCGGGGCTCATCTCGTCGACGATTTGGAAGTAGGTGGGCAGGTAGGTGACCGTGCCCATGAACGCCACGTCGATGATGAGGCTCGTGACGGCGCAGAGCACGAAGTTGCGGTTGCGGAAGAGCGAGAGCGGCATGACCGGTTCGGTGGCCCGGCGCTCCACCAGCACGAAGGCCACGGCCGAGGCGACGCACAGGGCAAACAGCCCGATGATCTCCCAGCTGTCCCAGGCGTACAGGGCGCCGCCCCAGGCGCTGGCCAGCACGAGCGAGGTGACGGACAGGCCCAACAGCGCCGCGCCCGCGTAGTCGATGACGGCGCGTTTCTTCTGGGCGGTGCGTCGGGGGAGGAACGCGCCGAGGGCCGCCAGGGCGAGGCCCGCGAGCGGAATGGTGAACCAGAAGATCCACCGCCAGCCCGGCACCTGCACGAACCAGCCGCCGAGCACCGGGCCCAGCACGTTGGAGGTGGTGAAGACGGCGCCCATGATGCCCATGTAGGCGCCGAGTTTCCGCGGGGGCACCACATCCGAGATGATGGCGTAGGCCAGAATGCCCAGGCCGCCTCCGCCCAGGCCCGACAGGCAGCGGCCGCAGATAAGCATCTCCATGGACACGGCCAGGCCGCACACCGCCTTGCCCAGGGCGTACAGCGCCAGGGCCACCATGATGACGTGCTTGCGGTTGTACAGGTCGCTGATCTTGCCGTAGACGGGCATGACCACGGTGCTCACCAGGATGTAGGCGGTGGAAATCCACTGCATCATCTCCACGCCGCCCAAATCGCCCACGATGGTGGGCAGCGCCGTGGCGGCGATGGTCTCGGACAGCGAGTTCACGAACATCGCCAGCAGAAGCCCTGTGAATATGAATGCCAGCCGGCGGCCGTGCACGGCCCCGTCCGACGTGTGTTCGCCCGCATTCGCGCCCATGATGTCATTCCTCGCGTTCGATGTATACTCAGTCGAACTCCATTGTAGGAATGCTGGAGCGGCCACCCGGGAAAGGCCCCAACTTGAAACGCCCCCGATGCCAACCTGCCTTTTCGGCAGCTTTTCAGCTGTGGTATACGTTATCAACGTATAGTCGTGTGCGCTGTACGGCAATGTGCCTGCGAACCTGCGAAGCGCTCAGATTCTGTGCGATCACATGGAGGGCGAGGAGGCACAACTCATCATGTTCGGCTACGCCACCGAGGCCCGCGGGATCGAACGGGCCCTCCGCGAAGTGGACGACTACCTGGTCCTCGTGGCGGAAAGGGAAACAGAGCAGATCGAGGCATCTGAAAGCCCGATGGCGGGAGGTTCCGAAGAATAGACGAGGCAAGATGCTCCTTGCTGCGGTCGGGAAAGGTTCTTGTTGGCGCCCGATGGACGGCCTTTCCAGAGAAATGCCTGATCGTTGATGCCCTCGGGTGAAATGCCCGATATTCTGTCCAATGAGATGTTCCCTCCTTCTGCCCGATACGCGCGGGCTTGGAATCGTGAATAGTGGGGGTGCGGAGTCAAGGGGCTCCACGGAGACTATCGGTTCCATTACGAAGAAGGGGATGGACATGAAGCAAGAACTGCAGAACGTCTCTCGGCGCGAATTTCTCAAGCGCTCGGCCGTGGTCGGCGCCGGCGCCGTCGCTGCGGCGGGGATGCTGAGCGCATGCTCGACGGAGCAGAACGAGGACGTGAAGGTCGCCTCCACGGGAAGCGACATCAATTGGGACCACGAGGTTGACATCGTGATCGTGGGCTATGGCGGAGCCGGCGTGACCGCCGCCATTTCGGCCCAGCAGGCCGGCGCGAGCTTCCTCGTGCTGGAGAAGGACACCGAGGCCCGCGGCGGCAATACCGGCTGCACCGGCGGTTGGACCATCGGCAAGGACGTCGAGTCTGGCTTCAACTACTTCAAGTCGCTCTGCCGCGGCGTGACGCCCGACGAGGTGCTCCGCGCCCACGTGGAGGCCTTCCACAAGTTCCCGGATTTCGCCCGCAGCATCGGCATCGAGCCCGACTACAAGAAGTACAACTTCGTGTACCCCTCCGTACCCGGCGCCACCGAGTTCGGCGACGGCACCAAGGACAGCAAGGCGTCGTTCCGCTGCGCGAAGCCCGGCGAGAACACGAACACCACCTGGCAGCGTTTTGCCGACGCGGCCCGCGACATGGGCATCAGCGTGGAGGACGGCAACGTGCTCGTCGCCACGCCGGCCACGCGCCTCATCCAGGATCCGAATACCAAGGAGGTCATCGGCGTCACGGCCATGACGGGCGTCCAGTTCGACATTCCGAGCTACACCTGGTCGGGAGGCACCGAGATCAACATCAAGGCCAACCGCGCCGTCATCCTGTGCTGCGGCGGCTACGAGAACAGCCCGGAGATCCGCGACAACTTCGGTGCGCATCCCCATGGTGCCTACGTGACCTTCTACGGCACGCCCTTCAACCAGGGCGACGGCATCCGCATGGCGTCGGACGTGGGCGCGAAGCTGTGGCACATGAACAAGAAGGAAGTCCATGCCCTGGCGAACGTGCCGGCCACCCAGGCCACCGGCATCGGCATCGTGGTGGACGCCTACGAGGCCAAGGGCCACGACGACGCGCCGGCCACGAAGTCCTCCTTCTTCATCAACCGCTTCGGCAAGCGCTTCCAGAACGAGAGCTTCTACCACGGGCACACCGACCGTACCCAGGCCTGGGACCGCTTCGTGCACGTGCACGGCAAGGACGATGCGGGCATCGAGTTCGCCGACGAGGTGGGTCCGGAGTTCGCCGACTACATCAACCTGCCGTTCTACTGGATCTTCGACCAGGCCATGTTCGATGCCGGTCCGCTGATCTCCGACCATGAGGAGAACTACCGCTTCGCGCTCCAGCACGGGCTGTTCACGGCCATCGACAACCAGGAGTGGGTGGACAACGGCTGGGTCATGAAGGCCGACACCATCGAGGAGCTGGCCGCCCAGATCGTCGCCAAGGACTACTGGGGCCAGACGGTGGGCGTCGATGCGCAGGCCCTGGCCGAGACGCTGGCCAAGTTCAACGAGTACGCGGCCGCCGGCGAGGATCCGGAGTTCGGACGCCCCGCCGAGACCATGCAGCCGCTGGCGGGCCCCTTCTACGCCATGGAGTTGTGCGAGTGCCAGACCAACACCGACGGCGGTCCGGAGCGCAACGAGTTCTGCCAGACCATGAACCACTACGGCGAGCCCATTCCGCGCCTGTACAACTGCGGCGAGTGCGGCTCCATCTGGGGTGCCATGTACAACGGCGGCGGAAACATCCCCGAGACCTACTCCACGGGCATCATGGCCGTCGAGCATGCCATGACCCTGGAGCCCCTGAGCTAGCTTTTCCCCGACGGCCGACCGCATGGGGAGCCGCCCCTCCCTCCCGCTCCCCATGCGGCCCCTGCCGCGGTTCCTGCCGTGATGTGATTACTGGAGGTAAGATGATGGGCAAGAAACGTCTCCTGCTGGCGGCGATCTCGCTGTGCGCCGTGGCGGCCTTGGCGGCCTGCTCGCCGCAACAGGCGCCTACGGGCGGCGAGTCCGACGATGGGGGCGCACCCGCGGTCGAGGCGGTCGCGTGGTCGGCCGACTCCGACTGCGCCTCGTGCCATGCCGAGGAGAGCGCTGCAGCCGCCGATGCGGCAACGGGATCCGGATTCCATGCGGGCCAGG
>OFHO01002380.1_pt1 | contig 11581 bp, 8 predicted proteins | sample 1521531 | NCBI WGS metagenome assembly OFHO01 (sample SAMEA3504124, study PRJEB24116) | mouse gut metagenome | biome: mouse gut; feature: mouse-associated habitat; material: faeces | place: Denmark | collected 2011
GGCGGTTCTCTGCTGGCCGGTGCTGTGGTAAGTGTCCCTGCCGCCGCCATGCGTGCCGCCAAAGCTCTGGGAGCCGTCCCCGGCCCCACTGTGCCGCCCACCACCTCCAAAGGAGCGCCCGCCGCCAAAGGGATCGTCAGGCCGTCCTCCATCCTGCGCTCCGCTCCCAGAAGTCTGGCCGCCGTTGGAGCGTCCGCCGCCCCAGGTGCCGCCGAACCGCCCCCCGCCGCCGGTGGAAAAGCGGGAGCCGTTGAACCGGGTGCTGCCGGACGGCCTGCCGGTTCTTGTGCCGAAAGCGGACGCGCCGGCGGTTCTCCCGCCGCCGAAACCGCCGCCTGTAATGCCCTTCGCCACACCGCTCACCGCCGTGCGCACCACCGTGTAGGCCAGCATACCGGGCAGGGTGCGCCCAGGGCCGCCGGTGATGGCCGGGTTCAGGCCGATGCGGGTGATGATGGCGTCCGACTTTTTCGCCACCTTCACGATGGCGAAGATGAGCACCATCCAGGGCAGAACGTCCAGCCCGGAGGGCACTGTGGATACCACCGAAAACAGCATTTTGAAGCACACCAGGTTGGTGACCATCAGCAGGCACATGGAGCCGAACATCCGGCACCAGCCGGTGAAGATGGACGCGGTATTTTTGCTGCCGCCCATGGCGAAGGCCAGGGGCGCGGTGAGGGTGAGCATAGCCAGGATGACATACCGTTCGGCGATCTCAATGACCAGCCCCAGCACCTTGAACATGACGATGACGCTGCAAATGATGGCCATGATCCAGGCCGCGCCCAAAGCGCCGAATACGCTCTCATCCACCAGCTTCACATCGGTGGCGTCCGGGATGCGCAGCAGATCCATGATGCTGGAGGTGAGATCAAGCCCGATCCGGCAGATCTGGGGGCTGGCCAGCAGCAGGAAGGCGAACACGAAGGTGCGGGCAAACAGCAGCTTGGGGTCTTCCCCCTCAAAGCCCAGGCCTGCCGCCATGCTTTTGAGGGCCTGGAATACAAGATTCCCCAGGAGCAAGGCCCAGCCCGCCGCCAGCAGCACCCGGGCCATATCTTCCATGATGGGGATGTGGGTCTGGAGGTAGGCAAAGTCCAGACCCATGATGTCCAGCAGCCCCCCGGCGATGAACTCCCAGATTTCCACCAGCAGGACGTAGATCCATTCCAGGAAGCCGCGAAAAATCAGTTCCAGCATGGCGTCACGGCGTCAGGGTGTTGAAGCCGGAGAACTGCGGGGTGATGTAGGCGATGAAAGCCCCGATGCCGTTGATGATGGCCCAGGCCACCCAGATGCGTTTGAGCCAGTCCCACGCCTGGTCTGCCTTGTGCTGGTTGCCGGACAGCTTTACGCCGATGACGGAGATGGCCGACATGAGGCCTGCCAGCACAGTGCTGATCCCGGCGATGTGGTTGTACACGTCCACGATGATGTTCTGGGCCACCGTCCACATATCATTACCGCTTGTGTTGGCGGCGGCCATGGCGGGAAGGGCGAGGGCGGCGCACAGCAGCACAGCTGCCATAGTATGGACGTAAATGCGGGGGAGCTTGGGGCACAGACGCCCCCAGAAATTCTCTTTGGTTTGCATGAGATCCTCCTTTAATACCGTCCCTTGAAGGGCGGCGGGTAGTTTGGTATAATGGGACAATTAAATGAAGCGGGGTGTTTGTATGGCACAGCTTTCCCAGCGGGAGCGGATCATGCGGTATGCGCAGGACAGATATAATACAGAGCCGGAATATCTCTGGGCAAAGTATCCGAACTACGCCGTTTTTCGGCAGCCCGCCAGCCGGAAATGGTTTGCCGCTGTCATGGACATCCCCCGGAACAGGCTGGAGCTTCAGGGGGATGATCTCGTTGACGTGATGGACGTGAAATGCGGCCCGCTGATGGTGGGCTCCCTGCTTGCCCAGGATGGCTTTTTTCCTGCGTACCACATGAGCAAGAGTTCATGGATCTCAGTCATCTTGGACAATACTGTCCCCGATGAGGATATATATCCACTATTGGAGTTGAGCTATGACAGCGTAGCACCGAAGCCGAAAAGGACTTAGCGCCTGTCTGCGCAGTCTCCGCTGTGTTCCTGCGGGACATTTTTCTGACGGGCCGCTTCCAGCAGGGCCAGCAGCTGGGCGGCCTCGGCGCAGTAGGACGGGTAGTATCTGGGTACACAGGCGCGCTCAATCAGAAACGCGGCGCGGTTCAGGGCAGGGTATGTGGGTTCTACAGGAATCGCCTCCTATTGTAAATGCAGACCGCTCCTGCTATAATGGGGAGCGGTGATTGAAAATGATATTTACTTGTGACAACTGTGGCTTTATCTTCAGCCGGAGCGAGGAAACAGAGCAGTGCCCCGACTGCGGGAAGTACGAAGTCCGGCCAGCCAATGAGACGGAGCAGAAAGAATTTTCTGAGCGCATGGCGGAGTTGAGCCGGAGCGAGCACTCGGAGAAGCCCCGCATCCCCAACATAGAGGACGCCGAACTCTCCATGTTCAGCTCTTTTTCCTTTCGCCTCCCCGCCACGGCCCTGCAAATCGACAGCAGCATGATCGTGGATATTGTGGTGGAGTATGGCGAAAACCCCGCCAACAAAAGCGACTTGGCCGGGAATGTCTGGGTACGGCAGGAGGGTGGAATGACAAGCAGTTTCCTCATGCCGATACACCTGCCTGCCAAGCCGGACGAAGCGCCGAGGGAGCAAGTGAACCGCATATTTGCCTCTTTGAATGGGGACGATGCCTTCAGGACAAAGCTGTTTAATTTCATCATCCAACGGCCGAAGATGGAAGGAGGCGCAGAAAATGGATAAGTCGCAGCGAAAAGCGATGGTTGAGCAATGGAAGCTCCGTCGCCCGGAGATGGGAGTCATCTTGATCCGGTGCAAGGCCACCGGCGAAGCGTTTTTAGGGGCGTCAAAGGATACCAAAGCCGACTTCAACAGCAACCGGGCCAAGCTCTCCATGGGCAGCCATCCCAATAAACGGCTGGCAGCACTGTGGGAGCAGTACGGCGAGGAGGGCTTTGAATGGTCGGTACTCAAGACCCTGGACTACGAAAATCCCGGGGACGATCACACCGCCGAGCTGGAGAAGCTGCGGGAGCAATGTATGGCCGAGGACGGGAAAGCGGTCAAGATCTGGAAGTGAGGCGTCCTCTTTGGAACCCCATATAAATCGTGAGTAACCGCACAGCGTCCCCGCCGCAGCGGAGAGCAAATGGAGGAGTGCCCACATGAGCATTGTGGTAAACCTGTACTACACAGGGAAAAATGGGAACGCCCGCAGATTTGCGGAGGAAATGGAAGCCAGCGGGACGGCTGATTTGATCCGTCAGGAAAGCGGGAATGAACAGTACCGCTATTTCTTCCCCATGGACGATCCCGAAACGGTTTTGCTGATCGACGCTTGGAGAGACCAGGCAGCCATTGACGCGCACCATGCGTCCCCGATGATGGCGATGATCGCCCAGCTCCGGGAAAAATATGATCTGCATATGCGGGTGGAGCGGTATATTACGGATGAAGATGGCATTCCTTCCACAGATACACAATTCATCAGGCATTAAGCAGGCGGGACGGCCCTCAAAAAGAGCCGCCCCGCTGTTGTTTTAGTAGCCCGTCTGGGGCAGGGTGGGCACGGGGCCCAGTCTGCGCACGATGGTGAGCCAGGTAGCCTGGGCGGTCTGCCAGGTACCCTGGTATTTGCCGCCTACATCGGCCCGGTTGACGATCTGATAGCCGTTGGCCACCGTACCCAGCACCTGAACCGTCAGGGTGGGGCTGGTGGTGGACTGGAAGCCCACAGGCACCTTGCCGAAGTCGAAGTAGACATCGGTGACGTACTCCCCCGCCTGCATGGGAATGGCGTTCAAGGAGAACGAATAGTTGCTGCTGGTGAGCAGGTTGGACGCCAGCACCTGGTAGCCGGAGCTGTAGTTGGTCTTATACAGCACCCGGTAGTTGAGCCGTGCGCTGTAGGTGCCGGTGGTTAGTACCGTGGCCCGAGTGGCGTCGGTGGGGATCCGATCATGCCAGTAGAACTCGGAAAGGGGCACGTTGGAGGTGTTCGCCACCGTGATGTCATACCGCATCTGGCTGCCCGCCAGCACCTGGGCATTGCCCCGCTTGGTGATGGTGACGCCCAGGTTGGAGGGTTTGTCGTAGTCGGACAGCTTGATGATCTGGCCAGAATACTCCAAGGTCTCGTCAAACACGGTGTTGCTGAGCTGCCAATAGGCCGGGGCGGTCACTTCAACGATTTTATACCTCCCCAAGGGCAGGGGTTTGGACGCCGCCACGCCTCTGGCGTCGGTGGTGATGTAATCCACCACCTTGCCGGACCGGGCCTCGCTGATCTCATACACCGCCCCCTTCAGGGGGGCGCCTGCCGGGGTACCGGTGACCTCGTTGTACTCGGCAGCATACTTGCGGATCTGGAACTGCCCGGTGATGGGGGTGTTCTCCCACTTGACCTCCGTCGTTTCCCCGGGCTTGACGTAGACGGTCTTGTACTCCTTGTCCAACTCGTAGCCGGGGGCGGCCTCCAATTCACGAATATACAGCCGGCCCTTGCCCTGAACAGTGAGGTCGTCGATGTAAACATAGCCCTGGTCGTCAGAGGTGTACTCGCCGATGGGGTTCTTGTTCTGATCGTAGACTAGGAACTTCACCCCATAAATTCCCTCTTTAGTGACGGAATTGATTTTGTGGATGAGGATGCCTGAGAAGGCCTTGTTGGTCACCACCAACGGGGGCGTTGTTTTGCCCGTCACCACCTCGAAATAGTGCGGGGTGGAATCCAGCTTGAATCCAGAGGGGCATTTTGTCTCCACCGCGTAATAGCTGCCCGCCTCCAGGGTGACAAACACCCGGCCATCCGTCCCAGTCGTCACAGTGTCCACCAGGGCATCGTCCATGCGGCGGATCTCAAAGGTGACGTTGGGGATGCGCTTGCTCTCGTTCCCTTCCACCACCTTCACAATTTCAACACCGCCGATGGGGTCGTTGTAAAACCACAAATGCTGCGTGTCACCACCGGGGTTGACCACAATGGTCTGGCTGCGGGTATTGGGGTCGATGGTATAGCCAGGTACGCTGGCCACCTCCGTACAGATGACGGTGCCTGTGATATTGGAGAGGATAATTTGGCCCTCCTTGTTAGTGGTATACAGCCCGTTGGAGGACAGCTTGCCGTCCTCGGCATCCACCACACGCCCATCCGCATAGGTGATCTTGAACTGGACCCCTTCCAGCGGCGTCTTCTTATCCGCCCCGGACAGTTTGTGGATGATCAAATTCCCCGCTTTGTGATTGATGAACTGGAGCCGTACCGTCTGCCCAGCTTTCACAACAGCGGTCTGGGCCACATCGTCCAGCAAATAGCCCGGTTTTGCCCTGACTTCCTTTACGACCAGCGTAGTGTTGGGGTCGATATCGGTCACCAGGAAGGTTCCGTCCGGCCCAGTCACAAACTTGCCGTTGGCGTCGCCCACCAGCGCTCCATCGGACTTGGTAACCAAAAACTCAACGCCGCTCAGGGGTTCGCCATTGTCCCCCACCTTGGATACCAGGAGGGCGCCCTTGGCAGAGTTGCCGAAATAGACCTGCACCACTTCCTGCTCCTCGCCGGAGAGATACACCGTCTGGGGCGGCGTGTCGATGACGTGCGTTCCATCACTGGACAATTCCTCGATGATATAAGTACCCTTAGCCAACCCGGTGACCGTGAAGCTTCCGTTGGCCGAGGTGCGGTAGGTGCCGATCACAGTGCCGCCCGTGCCGGAGGTGTTGCCAGACAGGTAACGGATCTGGAACACCGCCCCCTCGATGGCCTGGTTGGGGTGCTGCCGGTCATACTTCCAGACACAGATGGCGGACAGCGGCTGATTGCGGAACACGAAAGTATGGCCCTGACCGGCAGGCACGAACGCCTCCTGGGTGTCGGGGTCAGCCTTGGCGAAGCCCTTCAAAGGCTCCAGCTCCTGGACACGGAACCAGCCGTCCCGGAGGCCCAGGGTGCCCATCTTGGTGCCGTCCAGTTCGATGCGGCCATTTTCATCGGTGTAAAACACGCCCAGGTCGTTCATCTCGCCGGTGGCGGTGTTGTTGCTGGCATACCACACCCGGAAGGGCACGTTGGCCAACCGGTCGAAGGTGACGGCGTTCTCCTTGATGATCTCGATTACAGGCCGTTTATGGTTCTTGAAGTACGCCGTGTGATCCCGGTCGGGGTACAGCGTCACCAGCTGGCTGGGGGCATCCTTCAACCAGGGGGAGGGTACGGATTTCTCGGTGATCTCATAGACGCCGGGCAGGAGGTTTTTCAGCTCGGCACGGCCTGTGGCGTCCGTCTTAATCTCATCCACGGAATGGCCGTCTGCGGCGCGGACAGTAAAAACCGTATTGGCGATGGGCGATCCATCGTCCGCGTCATTTTTGTATACGTACAAATTGGGGCGTTTGTAGTTTTGCAGCACGATTGTGCTGATCTTCCCGGGGAACAGCTCGATATGATGCTCCTTAATGCTCAAAATGTGATCGTTCAATGTGGCCGTTTCCACCAAGGAATACACACCGGGCTCCAAGCCCTCCCACAAAATTTCACCTGTTGCCGAGGTCTTGCGATCCAGGTAGTGGGTGCCGTCCTCGATTTTGGCCAGCCGGAAGGAAACGCCCTCCAACGGGGAGCCGTCCGAACTGGTTTTCAGCAGATGCAATGAGGGCTTTTTGGAGTTCGTAAAGACGAACTGAGCCACCTCGTTGGGCTTGAGCTGGATGATGCGCTGGGCGTCGTCGATCACATAGCCCGGGCATTCCAGCTCCGTCACCACTGCGGCGCCGGCGGGTAGCTTGGACAGGTCGATGGTTCCGTCCTCCAGCGTGGTCATCTCCACCGGGCCCCAGCTTCCGTCCACCGCCTCGAATTTGAATTTCGCGTTGGCAATGGGCTTGGAGAGGTCGGCGCTGTCCACCTTGATGAGGTGCATCCCAGGCTTGAGGTCATTGAAGAACACCAGCTCCTTGATGCCGTCGCCTGCGTGAAGCTCCACCTGCTGGGGGGTGGTGACAGTGATGTGGGCGTCGTCGCTCTGCTTTTCCTGCACCAGGAAAGTACCCGGTTTCTGATCGGTGAGGACGATCTCCCCCAAGGCATTGGTCTTGAAATCGCCCAACAGCTCGCCATCCCGCCAAACGGTAAAGGTGATGTCGGGCAAAATTGCCATAGTGGTTCGGTCATATTTGATGATTTTGAGGCCGGGCAGCTCCTTGTTGGTAAAGGTCGCTGTGGACATTTCACCCGTCACCACGGAGACGGTCTGGATGGTCTCTGTATCCGCGATCCAGCCCTTGATTCCGGCGGTTTCGCGCACCTCGTAAGCACCCGGTTTCAGCTCATCGAAGACGGCGACGCCCCCCGGTCCGGTCTGGGCGGACTGGGTAGCGCCGCTTTCAATGTGCTTGATTTGTATGGTGACGCCCTCCAGGCCCTCGCCGGTGTCGCTGTACTTCTCCACCCGCAAAGACCCGTAGGGGTCGTTGTAAAAGGTCACCTCGGCCTCTTTTCCTTCCACTACAGTGACATTTTGGGCGGAGTTTTTGCAGAGCAGGTGAAATTTCGGAGCGGACCGCTCGTAAATGGTATAATTTCCGGGCTCCGCCTCGGGGATGACGATGGTTCCGCTCCCATCGGTGGCAAAGACGCCGATGGTGTCTCCGTTGGGGCCCACCACCTCAAAAACCGCCCCGGCCAGAGGAATCTCGGTGCCCGTCTCCAGCTTTATGATCCGCAGGGAGCCGGGACCGGCCGTGGGGGTGTCCGGCGTATCGGGGATGTCGGGGGTATCGGGCACATCCGGGCCGCCGGAGTAGGCGCTGATGGCGTTGATGCGGATGGGCGTGGTGGGGTCGGTGGTGGCCATGTATCGCTGTAGGTTGCCGTACTTGTCAGACTCAGCGCAGATGGCGTAATAGATGGCGTACTGGTACACATCCGCGTTCAGGGAGAGCTGGACGCTGCCGCTTTTCCCCTCCACAGCGTCGGCGGGATAGAGCACCTTGAACTGACCCACATAGCCCTGTCCCTGAACGTACTGCGTGGGGATGGCGGTGATGTCCTTGTTCTCCATGTCCACGATCCGAGTGCCGGCGGGCACATTGTCCGGGGTGGAGAAGCCCACGTTGATGTCGTAGTCGCACACCCAGGTCAGGGATGCGGCAGTGTAGACCTGCTGCTTGTAGGCTTTACCGTCGATGGTCACATCATAGGCAACAGGCTGATCCGGGGTGCAGGTTAAGCCAGGCTCCAGGTTAGAGGTCCAGCTGATGCCACTGTAGGCTTTTTTCACGGCGGCCAGCACCCTCTGGGCCGCCGCCTGATCGGAACAGCCGGGGTTCACCGACAGGGCGGAGATGTCCCAGTTGGACAGCAGATAGCACCACAGGGCGATCTTGGTGGCGTACCACGCCTCGTACTTGGAGTTGACGCCCAGCTCAGCCAGGGTCTTGGTGGGGTAGCCGTTGGCCACGATCCCCATGACCTTGGGGTCCTTGGACTTCTCATTGGCGATGTACTTGATGCTCTGGCCGGGGCCCACCGTCTCGGGAACGCCGTAGATGGTGGGATTGACGCAGTACACGGGAATCTCTACCTGCTCACCTTTGGAGTTGGTATAGAGGTAGTAGTCGTAGGGCTGCTCTTTCACCCGGCCGTTGACGCACAGGTAGTCCAAGGTCACGCCGCTATTGTAGATATTGATTTCGCCCAGAGCCTCCTCCGGGGTGGAGGCGGCGGAGGCGGGAAAAATGGCGCTGGGGATCATCCCCAACGCCATGGCCAGGACCAACAGCAGGGATAAAAACCGTTTTTTCATGTATACCTCCTAAAATGAAAGGGAGCGCCGGATGGCGCCCCCTTAGTCAGTGATTTTTGAAGTTTAGATAGCTGTTGCGATCTTGTACTCGGTATAGAGAAATTTGCCGTTCTTGAACACATCCCAGGCTTCCACGAAGTATTTTCCAGGCGGGCAGGAGTTGAAGTTGTTGGACAGCTCGCTCTCCCGCCAGGGCCAGAAGGAGTGGGCGGTGAGGTCGTCCGGGACGGTGAGACTGATGGAGACGTAGGGCGTCCCCTTGGAGCCGTAGCGAAGCCGCCCGCCCTGGCTGGTGTCCGGGTGGGTCCCGGCCAGATTCATCAGGGTGTACTGCATCCGACGGGTCTCATAGAGGTTGCGCAGGAACAGGTACTCGCCGTCCGGCAGGGAGAAGTGGCGGGCCTCCGCTTGGGGCAGGACCATGGCAGGAAAGCTGCTCCAATCACAGGCGGCGGTGGGCAGGGGACCCAGAGGACCCTCGGCGAACATATTCGCGTCATAGCCACTGGCGTCGGTGACGGCGTAAACAGTGCCATCATTACAGGCGATCTTGTCACCATTTTTGGGGACGTACCGGGAGCCGTCTGTGGGGATGGTTACGGTGCCGGAGGGCTGCTGGGTGGGAACGGATGCCGTATTCCCCGGCGCCACGCCGGTATAGGGCTTATCGCTCTCAATTCGCACTGTCCCATCCCAGTAGACGTTGAAGCCCACAGCCTCGCCGATGTCCCGAAGCCTCACATAGTTGCTGCCGCCAATCAGGTAGGCGGTCATGGTCACCTGCTGGCCGTCAATGTAAATAGTCTGACTGCTGGGTGTAGCGGTCAAAACCGTAGATGCCGCCGCATACCCTCCACTGAGCAAAGCCATGCCCAATGCCATCCCTAAAAGCAGTGTAATAATCCTTTTCCTCATGATAAAATGCTCCTTTCATTTCTTTCTGATTTGAGCATAATCCCATGCGGTATAATTGTCAAAGGATTATTTGAATTCCCTGCGCCGATAAAATGATTTTGCGTTTCCACCTCCTCAAATTTCCCATATCTGGCCGGATTCAGGAACTTTTCTCTACCGCCTGCACGCAAATTCTTTTTGCGGGCTGGTTCTCCAAGCAGGTGGTGATGGTGATACGGTTGTCCGCCGTCCCTTGGAGATAGCTCCAGTCAGTGTTGGCAATAATCTTCACCATTGTCACTTGGTAGGTGCGGGTGCCGTAGATGGTGGTATAGGTGATGATATCGCCGGCCACCAGGTTTTTGATAGCGCCGATGTTATATTTTGCGCCCCGGTTGTGCCCACACACCCCGATGTTGCCGGACCAGCCGGAGGTGGAGCTGTAGTGGCCCAGACCCTTGGCCATGCTGGCGTTGGTCTCGCCCTCCCACACCTTCACATTGATACCCAGCTTGGGGATGGACAGGGTGCCGATGCTGCCGTCTTTGTAGGCCGTGCCCTGCACGCTGGTGTAGCCGGGCTGCTGGATGCCGGGCGGAGCAGGGCTGACGCCCGAACCGGGGCCGCCGTCCCCGTCGATGACCAGCTCCGTGAGAGGGCTGCCACCTCCAACCCCATAGACGCCGGAACCGTCCGTGGTGGACACAGCTCCCTGGAGCCCGGGCAGGATGGTGCGCTCCATCACGCCGGTCATGGTGGTGCTCATGCGGCCATACTCCAGCTCGGGCACATCGTAGTCCACGGCATTCCTGCCGCCGTAGTTGTACTGGGAACCGTACACATCCTCATAGCTGGTGCTGCCGTAGTAGTCCTGGGGCGCGGTCGTCGCAAAGCTGTAATCCGAAGCGAAGGCCGGGATCGTCAGGGACAGCGCTGCGCCCGCCGCCAAAGCCAGTCCCAACAAGTTTCTCATCTTGTTCATGTGTCGTCTTCCTCCTGTTCATCGTCCGACTCACCGTTCCCTGCCCGCAGCGATTTGACCTCCAGGCGGGACAGAACCAGCAGCACTGTCAGTACCACCGCCGTAATGACGCCCGCGCCCCCCAGCACATTGCGCAGAAGGTTCGGGGAGGACAAAGCCCGCTGAAACAGGTTGGGATGTTCCGATCCAGGGACAGGGCTGGGCTCCGATTTGCGCTCCTCACCCAGGTACGTTACCCGATAGGTGACGCTCTCCACCCCCTCGTGGGTGATTTCACCCACATAGTTGGCGGTGGTGACATACCCGGTGGCGGCTTTGTAGTAGCTCTTGCCGCTGTAGGTGGCCACCGCCTGATAAGAGCAGGGGGCCAGCATATCACCCGTCAGATCGGTGCCGATGACCTGCCATTCCACATTGGACAGGTTCAGCGTCACCCCGTTCTTTGTCGTGGTGGCAGGGACATAGGACATATCATTGCGATCCAGCGGGCCGATGGTCTTGGTGGCAGTGATCGTACTGCTACCGGTGGTGTAGCCTGCCGCCTGGGTGTGGATACTAGTGTGATCCAGGGCCAGGGTGCCCGCCCAGGTGCCGTCGTCATACTCCATGGTAGGGGCCAGCTGCTCCAGGATCACATCCAGGTTCTTCTTGGCTGTCTCCACCGTCACTGTTTCGGTGTGGGTCTGGCGCTCGGCCACCCGGTTGTCCTGCTTCACGATGTCCGCGTAGGTATAAAGAAAGCCCTCCAACTGGAAGGGCTCCTCAATCAGTGTCTGGGCGTCCACCTCGGGGGAAACGGTATAGGTCTTGACCACCTGCTGGCTGC
>OFHO01002383.1_pt1 | contig 11564 bp, 9 predicted proteins | sample 1521531 | NCBI WGS metagenome assembly OFHO01 (sample SAMEA3504124, study PRJEB24116) | mouse gut metagenome | biome: mouse gut; feature: mouse-associated habitat; material: faeces | place: Denmark | collected 2011
TGCTGTACGCCAAGTTTGCCGACGAGTTTGAGAAGCGCTACGTCTCCCAGGGCTACGAGACCAACCGCAGCGTCATCGAGACCCTGGATCTGGGCTGGGAGCTGCTGAGCATCCTGCCCAAGAGCGAGCTCAAGCGCATCAAGCAGGACATGATCGACAAGTACCTGCCCAAGAAGGAGTCCTAGGCGGCGTACTGATGTGTCATAATCAGTTAAGAAAGAGGTGAACAGATGGCCTCAGCAACGATTAACCCTACCAGAATGGAGCTCAACCGGCTGAAGGGCCGGCTGAAGACCGCCACCCGGGGCCACAAGCTCCTCAAGGATAAGCGGGATGAACTGATGAAGCAGTTCCTGGAGATCGTGCGGCGCAACCGGGAGCTGCGCGCCAAGGTGGAGCGGGGCCTGGAGCAGGCCAACGCGGCCTTCACCGTGGCCTCGGCCCTCATGAGCCCGGAGATGCTGGAACAGGCCCTGCTGTACCCCAAGCAGAGTGTGGAGCTGGACATGCGCTTCAGGAACGTGATGAGCGTGAATGTGCCGGTCTACGATTTCCACACCAAGAACGAGGATCCGGCGGAGATCTATCCCTACGGCTTCGCCCAGACCTCCGGCGAGCTGGACGCAGCCCTGGAGGCCCTGGCCAACGTGTTCAACGACATGCTGCAGCTGGCGGAGGTGGAGAAGACCATGCAGCTGCTGGCGGAGGACATTGAGAAGACCCGGCGGCGCGTCAACGCCCTGGAGTACGTCATGATCCCAGGCTTCCAGCAGAAGATCCGGTACATCTCCATGAAGCTGGAGGAGAACGAGCGCGGCAACATCACCCGCCTGATGAAGGTCAAGGATATGATTTTGAAGGAAGCCATTGAGGAACGGCAGGCGCAGGACGCTAGAGCGTAAGGGCTTTCGGGTCTGACGGAGGAAGTCCGGCAGAGGTTTAAGGGGAACTGTACTGTATTTGTACCGTTTCTATAAAAGGACTAAAAAGTGAAGGATGGTACTGCCCAGGATAACCCCGGGCAGTACCATCCTTATATTATTGTATTAGTCAGGCAGCTGGTGACCGCAAGCTAAGAGGTAATTCTTTAAGATTTCCTCAAGACACTTTAGCTGCATTTCGCTGAGTGGGTCCATGTATTTGAGTAAATCCTCATAATTCACTTTAGATTGTTTTCCTGTCAAAATATAGTCGGCACTCACGTTCATTGCACGTGAAAGGTTTAATAGACTTTCTGCACGTATATTTTTTATTCCACGTTCCACGCAGGCAAAAAACTGCCACGACAGACCTGACGCTTCTGCGGCTTGCTCTTGTGTCCATCCGAGTTGTTTTCGACGTTTCGCAATTCTGGACCCCATTTCCAATGCCAACGCTGTTCTTTCCTTTGCCATAACGCTACTCCTTTTTATTGCCGTTGACAACAGTTTAGATGTAGTCGCCCAAATATCTTATTGCCAATAGCAATAGAAACATATTGCCAATAAAATAGAGTTATGGTACAATGAAAAAAACCATGTAGAAAGGAGGCACAATCTCACAGAACACAGTACATTTTGTTGGGATTATTTTGATGAAAGACGTTGCTATCATCGGAACAGGCGGACATGCAAAAGTCGTTGCTGATATCGTACTGAGTTCAAAGGATCGTTTGGTTGGTTTCTTTACAAACGACAACAGCGTAGATAATTTTATGGGGTGGCCTGTTTTGGGAAAAGATACGGAATATAACAAATTCATGGATTGCTATTTTGTCATAGCGATTGGAAATCCAGACGTGCGTGAACGGATTTCAAATTCTATGGACGGTGTAAAATGGTATACCGCAATACATCCATCCGCATCTGTATCCACTATCCATATATCAATAGGGGATGGAACTGTTATTATGGCAAATGCAGTGATTAACCCATATGCACAGATAGGAAACCACTGTATTATCAATTCCAATGCAACGGTTGAACATGATAATCAGATAGAAGATTTTGCACATATATCAGTTGGAGCAAAACTTGGTGGGACGGTAAAAATTGGAAAACGAACATGGGTAGGTGTAGGGGCATCTGTGAAGAATGGGATTAGTGTATGTCAGAACTGTATGATTGGTGCGGGTGCTGTAGTTGTAAAAAATATAGATATTCCCGGTACATATGTTGGAGTTCCGGCACATAGAATTTGATTCATGCCGTTTTGCCTGCGCCTTACGGAGCAGTCGACAGTAATAGGATTACCGGATTTTTACCGCTTCTAAGCTGGGACTATTTGGGAGAATGAGGACAGAAAAGCGTTGACAGATGGGACTAAATATGGTATGTTAGCACTACCTGATAGCGTGGCCCATAAAGGTGCAGGAGATGGTACTGCCTGAATTAAAATCCAGGCAGTACCATTTATAAAAATTCAAAAAGCGGTGCACCGCTTTTGTTTCACTATTAGTGAAACAAAAGCCATATTGCTTTCAATATTTGCAGAGCTCCTTCTCGGAATCGCAGCCATAAGGGCGGCCCTACCTGTGCCTTATAGCATAAATAAAAAGAATGGAAAAATAAACATGACAAATTTTCACGTTCTAGAGGAATTTCAGCGGGTAAGGGAGCATATAAGAGAGACGCAGCAAAAGGAATATATTCGGCTCGAGGATGAAATTGGGGTTTTTTCCTATGGAATTCCCAAGGTATATTCATGGGGCGAAAATGCGCGGCTTATTATAGGAAAATTTTGCTCTATAGCATCTGGTGTTTCCATATTTTTAGGTGGAAATCATCGTGTGGACTGGAACAGCACCTACCCCTTTAACACACTAATGCCGGAATCCTTTTCTTATATTATGGGGCACCCTTCTTCCAAAGGAGATGTGGTAATTGGAAATGACGTCTGGATTGGATCAGATTCAAAAATTATGTCTGGCGTAGCAATTGCTGATGGCTGCATTGTTGGAGCCAATGCCCTGGTGACCCAAAGTGTCTTAAAGCCTTACACAGTTGTGGGTGGGGTACCTGCCAAAATCATAAAGCGGCGATTTTCGTCCATAGCAATTCGACGGCTATGTAAAATGCAGTGGTGGAATTGGAAGGATAATGATATTATTACTGCTATTCCGCTGCTGCAAAGCAATGATATGGATGGACTGTGGCGCTATTATATTGAGTTGAAAAGAAGGGAGAGCACAAGCTCTCCAACTGATTTACCATAAATAAAGATTCAGAGTTCAAGAGATGAAACAATAAAGGACGGCCTGCCATCCCGGCAGGCCGTCCGTGCTATTATTGTTGGTCTAATGCGATGAGAGTGGTCTAGGCAGCGGCGGGCTCGGTAACAGCGGCGTCCTCGCCCTCAGCGGGCTCAGTAGCAGCGGCGTCCTCACCCTCGGCGGGAGCCTCAGCAGCGGGGGCCTCGGGGGCCTCAGCCAGGATCTTGCACAGCTGGGCGCGGGTCAGCTCGCCGTTGGGATTGAAGGTACCGTCGGGGTTGCCGCCGATGACGCCCAGCTCGGCCAGAGCCAGCACATAGCCGTCATCGGTGTCGGGGAAGGTGGAATCCTTCTCGGAAGCCTCGATCTTCAGGGCCTTGGCCAGGAGCTGGCACATCTCCACACGGGTGATGAAAGCGTTCTGCTCCACGTCGCCGTCAATGAGGCCCTCGCTCTTGGCCAGAGCGATGTAGCCGCTGGCCCAGGTGCCGCCCTCCACGGGAGCGGCGTCCTCATAGCCGGCATAGGCCAGGACCATCTTCAGGGCAGCGCCCCAGTTGACGCTGTCGCCGGGCTTGAAGGTGCCGTCGGGATAGCCGGCGACAATGCCATCGTTCACCATGGCAGTGACAAACGCATAGTGCCAGTTGGCCTCGGTCACATCAGAGAAGCTGACAGCAGCGGGCTCCTCGGGCTTGGCGTCGGGCTCAGCAGGCTCCTCGGGCTCAGTGGGCTCAGCGGCCTCGGTCACAACAGTGATGCGGCCGGCGGGCTCGCCATACTTCTCGGCGGTCACGTTACCCTCCAGAACCTCGGTGATGTAGGCCATCAGGGCCTCATCCAGAGGCATGCCGGTGTCAATGATGGACGCAGAGGCGGTGAGAGCGTAGTAGGTGTCGCCGCCAGTGGCCAGGAAGTCGTTGGTCACCACAACATAGCTGGCAGCGGGATCAAAGTCCTGGCCGTTGATGCTGTCGATGGTGACGCGGTTGATGCTCTTGGGGGCAAAATAGGTGGTCTCGCCGTAGACCTCGCCCTGGTCATAGGCCTTGGTGGTGTCAACGGTGAAGACAACGCCGGAAACCTGGGGGAAGCCGCCCACAGCGTCGGGGGTGCAGAAGGTGGAAGCCTCCAGGACCTCCAGCAGGTCCTCGCCGGTAACAGTGACATAGGCCACAGTGTTGCCGAAGGGCAGAACGGTGTTGACATCCTTCTTGGTGATGTCGCCGGCCTCGATGGTGGCGCGGATACCGCCGCCGTTGGTGATGGCGATCACGTTCTCAGCGGGAACGCCCAGATCCTCGCCGCCGTTGGTGGCGCACCAGACCATGGCGTCGGTGATGAGGTCGCCCAGATTGGTCTCCTCAGTGCGGTTGCCGGGGGCCTTCTCGCCGTTGAGCAGAACCTCGCTGGTGGCGAAGGTGGCGCCGTACTCGGCCTCGATCTCAGCGCGGATGGCGGCGGCCCGGGCGGCGATCTCGTCGTCCTCAGCCACAGCGATGGTCTCAGCGGCCACGTTCTCGGTGGTGATGGTCTCGTCCTTGATGGTGACCACGCCGATGTTGGCCAGCTTGGTGCCGGTGGAGGTGACAACAGTGCCGCCCACAGTGCGGTTCTCGTTGGTCTTCTCCACGATCTTGTCCAGAGTGGAGTGGGAGTGGCCGTCAATGAACACGTCGATGCCGGTCACCTTTTCCAGCAGGTCGATGGAGCGGTTGGCGGTGGCAGCGGTCTCGTCGTCAATGCCCAGGTGGCCCAGGCAGATGATGTAGTCGCACTCGGCCTGGGTGAGCTCGTCAACCTGGGCCTGGGCAACAGCGTACATGTCCTCGCCGCCGGCAAAGGAAACGCCCTTGATCTTGCCGGGGTGGGCCTTGGAAGCAGCCTCGGGGGTGTCCAGACCGAACACGCCGATCTTGGCGCCGTCCTCGGTCTCAAAGACCAGGTTGTCGCCAAAGGCCAGCTCGCCGTTATAAGTAATGTTGGCGGCCAGGATGGGGAACTGGGCAGCCTCGGCCAGCTTGGTCAGGTTCTCATAGCCGTAGTCAAACTCGTGGTTGCCGGGCACAGCCACATCGTAGCCGGCCATGCTCATCAGCTCCACGGCAGTGGCGCCCAGGGAGACGCTCACAGAGGTCTCGCCCTGGCTGAAGTCGCCGGCGTCCATCACCAGGACGTAAGCGCCGGCCTCCTCGTACATGGCTTTCAGCGCGGCCACCTGGGCATAGCCCTCGATGGCGCCATGGACGTCGTTGGTGTGGAGAATGACAATTGCGCCGTCAGCCTCCGCAGGCACCTCAAACGCGGCGGCAGGAGCGCCTTCCGCGTCGCCGCTGGCATCCTCTTCCGCCATGGCGGTGACGGTCATGCCAAGGGCAAGGACCATCGCCAGCAGAAGAGAGAGCAGCTTGTTCCACTTTCTCATATCGGGTTTCCTCCTAAAATAAATTTGAGCGGACAGCCGCCCCCAGGCGGCAGACCGCCCGGAGGACAGAGGGGTACTCCTCTGTCCGCTCGATTCTTTTATGATTATACCTTATGTTTCGCCGTTTGGCTAGTCTTGTTTCCCCTACTTTCGTAAAAATTTTGAAAAAAATTTTCCCATTTTTCAGGGATCGGCGGTTTTGCCTCCGGGCCCCACTGGATTATCATGAAAAAACATGGTATACTGGACAAAACAGCCAGAGGAGAACCGGGCCCTCTGAAACGCTTCTATAAATTAAGAACAACCACTCAAAAAAAGCAAGGAGGCGGACTACTATGAAAACCCTGCTTCGAGGCGGCAGCGTGGTCTCCGGCCGGGGCATGGCGCGGCTGGACGTGCTGCTGGAGGGGGAGCGGATTGCCGCCGTGGGAGAAAACCTCCCCGCCGGAGACGCCCAGGCGGTGGACTGCGCCGGGCGGCTGCTCTTTCCCGGGTTCATCGACGCGCACACCCACTTTGACCTGGAGGTGGCGGGCACCATCACCGCCGACGACTTCGCCTCCGGCAGCCGGGCCGCCCTCCGGGGGGGCACCACCACGGTCATCGACTTCGCCGCGCCGGACAAGGGGGAGTCCCTTGCCTCCGGTCTGGCCCGGTGGCGGCGGAAAGCGGAGGGGAAGTGCGCCTGTGACTACGGCTTCCACATGACCATCGACGACTGGAACGAGGATATCTCCCGGGAGGTGGGGGAGATGATGGACCAGGGCCTCACCTCCTTCAAAATGTACATGACCTACCCCGCCATGATGCTGCCGGAGGGGGACATGTTCCGCGCCCTTGTGCGGCTGCGGGAGGCGGAGGGACTGGTGGGCGTCCACTGTGAGAACCACGGCGTGATCCAGGCGCTGACAGCCCAGGCCCGGGCGGAGGGCCGGCTCTCCCCGGCCTCCCACCCCCGCACCCGTCCGGCGGAGCTGGAGGCGGAGGCGGTGGGGAGCCTGCTGCGGCTGGCCCAGGTGGCGGACGTGCCGGTGGTGATCGTCCACCTGACAAGCCGGGCGGCCCTGGAGGAGGTCCGGGCCGCCCGGAAACGGGGCCAGCGGGTGTATGCGGAGACCTGCCCCCAGTACCTGCTGCTGGAGGCGGGGCGCTATGACCACCCGGCGTACGCCGAGGCGGCCAAGTACGTCTGCGCGCCACCCCTGCGGCGGCAGGAGGACCAGGAGGCTCTGTGGGCTGCCCTCCGGGACGGGGAGATCGACACCGTGGCCACGGACCACTGCTCCTTCACCACGGCCCAGAAGCGGGCCGGACAGTACGACTTCACCAAAATCCCCGGGGGCCTGCCTGGGGTGGAGCACCGGGGGCTGCTGCTGTATTCCGCCGGCGTTGCGGCGGGGCGGATCACGGCGGCGGACATGTGCCGGGTCCTCTGCGAGAACCCCGCCCGGCTCTACGGCTGCTGGCCCCGGAAGGGGACCATTGCCCCGGGCAGCGATGGGGACATTGTGGTCATTGACCCAACGGCGGAGGGGGTGGTCCGGGCCGCGGACCAGCTCCAGCGGACGGACTACACCCCCTACGAGGGGATGGCGGTCAGAGGGGCCGTGGAGCGGGTGTACCTCCGGGGCCGTCTGGCGGCGGAGAGGGGAACCGTGTACCCCGGGGAGGGCGCGTTCCTGGCCAGAGGCCGGAGCAAGGATTACAGAAGGTAGAAATTTACTGAAATAGTACCCAGAGAGGAGCGTCCATGGAGGAAAGAGAACTGCTGAAGCTGCTGCGTGAGGTGCAGGCCGGGACGGCCGCGCCGGAGGAGGCGGTCCGGATTCTGAGCCGGTCCACCTTTGAGGATCTGGGCTACGCCAAGGTGGACCACCACCGGGCCAGCCGCCAGGGGGCGGCGGAGGTCATCTTCGGCCAGGGCAAGGAGCCGGATCAGATCGAGGGCATCGTCCGCTCCATGGTGGAGCGGGGGGCGGGAAACATCCTCATCACCCGCCTGAGCGGGGAGAAGGAGGAGAAGCTCCGGGGCCGGTTTCCCTACCGCTACAGCGCGGCGGCCCGGCTGGCGGTGGCCAACCCGGTGGAGATCCCCCTGACGGGCTCCGTGGCCGTGGTCAGCGCCGGCACCAGCGATCTGGCCGTGTGCGAGGAGGCGGCCCTCACCGCCGAGGCCCTGGGCAGCCGGGTCCACCGGATCTACGACGCGGGGGTGGCCGGGCTCCACCGGCTCCTGGCCCACCTGGAGGCGCTGGAGGAGGCCCGGTGCATCGTGGCCGTGGCCGGAATGGAGGGGGCCCTGCCCAGCGTGGTGGGGGGACTGGTGAGCTGCCCGGTGATCGCCGTGCCCACCAGCGTGGGCTACGGGGCCAACCTGGGCGGTCTGGCCGCCCTGCTGGCCATGCTCAATTCCTGCGCCAGCGGGGTGAGCGTGGTGAACATTGACAACGGCTTCGGCGGGGGCTTCCTGGCCCACCGGATCAACCAGATGAAAGGGATTGACCAATGAAGACACTGTATTTGGAGTGCGCCATGGGCGCGGCCGGGGACATGCTCATGGGGGCCCTCTATGAGCTGTGCCCGGATAAGGAGGGCTTTCTCCGGGACATGAACCGCCTCCTCCCCGGCGTGACACTGACGGCGGAGACCGTCACCCGCCAGGGCATCGCCGGCGCCCACATGCGGGTGGCGGTCCACGGCCGGGAGGAGGGACACCACCACGATCACGATCATGACCATGAGCACCATCACCATCACCACCGCTCCCTGGGGGATATCCGGGAGATGATCGGCGGCTTTGACCTGCCCCAGGCGGTGCGGGACCGGGCTATGGAGGTCTACGGGCGCATCGCCCAGGCGGAGTCGGCGGCCCACGGCGTGGCGGTGGGGGAGGTCCACTTCCACGAGGTGGGGGCCCTGGACGCGGTGATGGACGTGACGGGGGTGTGCTATCTGATGCACCTGCTGGCCCCGGAGGCGGTGTGGGCCTCCCCGGTGACTGTGGGCAGCGGCACGGTGCGCACCGCCCACGGCCTGCTGCCGGTGCCCGCCCCGGCCACGGCCCGGCTCCTGGAGGGGGCGCCGGTGGTGAGCGGGGACATTGCCGCCGAGCTGTGCACCCCCACCGGGGCGGCGCTCCTGAAGACCTTCGCTTCCTCCTTCGGCCCCCTCCCCATGGGGACCATCCGGGGGGTGGGCAGCGGCTGCGGTACCAAGGACTTCCCCAGGGCCAACTGCCTGCGGGCCTTCCTCATCGAGGAAGCCGGGAGCGCGGAGGGCCCCAATGACCATGTGACAGAGCTCAAGGCCAACATCGACGACATGACCGGCGAGGACCTGGGCTTCGCCGTGGAGCGCCTTCTCGCCGCCGGAGCCCTGGACGTGTTCTGCACCCCGATTCAGATGAAGAAAAACCGGCCCGGCGTGCTCCTCACCTGCCTGTGCAGGCCGGAGGAGGCCGACGCCATGGCAGCGGAGATCCTCCGCCACACCTCCACCTTCGGCGTGCGGCGCACGGACTGTACGCGCTATGCCCTGGCCGTGGAGCGGGAGACGGTGGAGACCCCTTTGGGCACAATCACGAAAAAGACAGGGAGCGGCTGGGGGATTGCAAAGCACAAAGCTGAATTTGAGGACCTGGCCTCCGCCGCGCGGGCGGGGAAGGTCCCCCTGGGGGAGGTCCGCCGGGCTTTTGAGGAAAACGCATGACGAAAAACCCCCTTCTTCCGAAAATTTTTCCCATTATGCTCTTGTCTTTTTTGGAAGAGCGTGGTATACTGCAAGATGTCATATGCGCCAGTTTAGGAATGGCGTCATTAAATTAGGAGGAAAGTTTATGAAACGAACAAAACGGCTATTAAGCACTTTGCTGGCGCTGTGCATGGTCCTGGCTATGCTGCCGGCAACGGCGATGGCAAGCGGTAGGGAGCAGATCAACCGCTGGACAGTCTTGGTCCTTGACCACTCTGGGAGCATGAGAAATGATCCCATTGAGCAGTTGAAAAAAGCTGCTTCCAAGTTCTGCGATGAGGTCGAGCGTGACAGTAACATTAACCATGTTGCAATCGTGGGCTTCTCCACAACTCCCGACACTCTTGGCCGCAACCCTGTCGGCGACAACGCTGTATTTACAACTGACATGAATGTTGCAAAACAGCAGATCAATAATTTGAGAGCTGACGGAATGACCGATATGGCTGCCGCACTTCAGGAGGCTAAGCGCCTTTTGGATGGTGTGAGTTCTGCTAATATGAAGGATGTCAAGAACATCGTCCTGTTGTCCGATGGTCTCCCCGAAGTTGCGGAAGTCGCCTATAATTACACGCTCCAGAATACTTATGCAGCAAAGGGGCCCTATTTGGCAGGCGAGTATAAGCTTGAGAACTATTTCCTTGGTTCTGCCAACTACACACACGAGATGTTCACTGATTATGGCTTTGTTCCCAGCGGACACAAAACCGTATACAACATCTATGCAATCGGATTCTTCCACCGTTTAAGCGCTGAGCGGCAGAAGCTCTGCAAAGAGATTCTTATGAGCGTCCAAAACAAGGGGTTCTATGAAGTTGCTAACACAAGCGACCTAGAGTTCGTCCTCGGCGGCGTTGTGGCTGATGAGATTTTGGATGTTACGGAGCCTGCTGCGCCGGAGGGAACAAGTTTTGATCCTAATACAACCCCCCGCGTTACAATCACCATTGCTTGCCCTGTCGATGTTACTGTTACGCCGAGAAACAGCCTCAATCCAGTCCTTGACTCTAGGGATACGACAAAGTTGAACTGTGCCTACGGTGAAATGAATGTTGAGAGTGCAGCTGGTACAAAAACAATTACCCTTGATGCCAAATATCGTTACGATATAAAGGTGATTGCCCAAGAGGGTGCTCCTGCCACTTTCCCTGTTCATATAAAAGCCGTTCATAGTAACAGTCCTACTAATCCTGTCTATGACGAGACCGTTGAGATGAAAAAAGCTGCTCAGGCAATGTCCGTTTATGTCCGCGCAGGAGGCATGAGCGTCGCGCCAGTTATCCCTTATGATCCCATTACTACTCCTGATGGTGAAGATGTAACGGATATCCCCTCCCACTTCACCTTCGTCCCCACCGTCACCGGCGGCACCGTGGTCCTGAGCAAGCGCAACGCTGAGCCCGGCGACTGGGTGAACGTCTACGTCACTCCCGACGAAGGCTACAAGCTGGAGAGCCTGACCGTCACCGACATGCGCGGCTGGCCCGTGACCCTCCGCGAGATGGGCGAGAACGCTTTCAGCTTCACCATGCCCAACGCCCGCATCAATGTCAACCCCGTCTTCGTGAAGGTTGAGGCGGACAACGACCCGTATTCCACCAATGTGCCCACCACCATCCCCAACATTGAGGGCACTTCCCCCAACTATGGCAACATGGTCATCAACACCGCCGCCATGAACTACTCCGACGTGAACGCCGGCGACTGGTTCTACAACAACGTCAAGTTCTGCCACGAGCGCTACCTGCTCAACAAGACCGGCGAGGCGGACGGCAAGTTCGAGCCCAACACCGCCTCCACCCGCGCCACCGTGTGGACCGCTCTGTCCCGTCTGGCCGGCCGCAACACCGTGACCCAGGGCGACAACTGGTATGACCGCGCCCAGATCTGGGCCAAGGGCAAGGGCATCACCGACGGCGAGCGTCCCATGGACTCCATGACCCGCGAGGAGTTCGTCACCATGCTCTGGCGCTATGACGGCAACAAGTACGTCCAGAACAGCGCCCTCGGCCAGTTCAACGACGGCGAGTCCGTGTCCTGGTGGGCCACCGAGGCCGTGAAGTGGGCGGTCGCCACCGGCCTCCTCAACGGCTCCAACGGCAGCCTGAATCCCCAGAGCAACGTCACCCGCGCCGAAGTTGCCGCTGTCCTCCAGCGCTACGTCCAGAACGTGCACTAAGAGACAGCCGCGCACAAGCA
>OFHO01002388.1_pt1 | contig 11549 bp, 6 predicted proteins | sample 1521531 | NCBI WGS metagenome assembly OFHO01 (sample SAMEA3504124, study PRJEB24116) | mouse gut metagenome | biome: mouse gut; feature: mouse-associated habitat; material: faeces | place: Denmark | collected 2011
TGTCCGTCCGCCCGGAGGCGCTCCGCCTCACTGACCGCCCGCAGCGACTCCACCGTCTGTTTTAACTGCTCCAGACTATTGTTTCGTTCCCTGAATTCATCGAGCCTCTCCAGCGCCTCCTGCGTGCGGTGCCGGCAGCTGATCTCCGTCTCACCCGCATTTTTCAGCGCCTCCTGCTCCTTTTCGCGCACCTCTGCCTCTTTTGTTAAAATCTTCCCGCGCTCCAGCAGCTCTGCGCCGCGTGCACGTTCCTCCTCCGCCTCCTTCACAGCCTGCTTCCGCTCTTCCTCTTCCTTTTCCAGAAGAATCCGCTGCGCACGGATTCCCGCGCATAACTCTTCCGCCGCAGACAGCTTTGCCTCCCCGTCCGGACATGCCTCCGCCTGCTCCTTTAACGCAAGTATCTCTTCCGCAAGAAGTTTCTGTCTGCTTCCTGCATCCGCGAGAAGACATTCCGCGTCCCGCCGCCTCTCTGTCTCCTTTTCAAGATCCTTTATCTGCTGACGCAGACTCTCCCTCATCTCAGCCGCCTGATTCCTGGCATGCTCAAGGCGCTCCTTCCTGGCGCCGGCAGGCTCAAGCGCGCGGAAAGCTTCCCGGTCAGTCGCAAGCTCTTCCTCCAGCCCCTGCTTTTCGCTCAGAAGTCTGTGACTGTGCCCTGTCTCTTCCAGAATCCCCCGCTCCCTGAGAAGCTGCGCCTTCTGTTCCGCTTCCAGCTTCTCAAACAGCCCCAGGTTCTCCTGCTCTTTCCGGATGCACAGTTCAATCTCTCCGCATTCTTCTGCTTTCTGTTCTGCCAGCCTGTAATCTTCCTCCGCCTCTGCCGTCTCTGGCTGCTGCCGTTTTAACTGCTCCTCTGTTTCCGCCAGCAGGGCCCGCTGGTCCTTTATCCTGCGGACTGTTCCAATCAGCTGATCGGCATGCTGAATCCCGTTTTCCGCTTCCACGATCTGAGCTTCATATTTTTCCAGTGCGGCTTTGTCCTCCAGACACATCTGCGCCAGCAGTTTTACTCCCTCTGCGGTTCTGCCCTCAAACTGCTCTTTCCGCAACAGTTCCATCCGCGCCGCGCAGGAATTATCCTCCACGCAGACAACGCTGTCCAGATACTGCCGGATACTCTGGCGGAGCCCGTCGTACTCCTTTCCCTGAGCCTTCACCGCTATTTTCAGCCTCTCCTGCAGTCTCTGGTAAAGCCCTGTGCCGAAAATCTGCCGGAAAATTCCTCCGCGCTCCTCGGTTCCCGCCAGAAGAAGCTTCTGAAAATCTCCCTGCGCAATCATCGCAATCTGCGTAAACTGCTTTCGGTCAAGTCCGATCAGTTCTGTGACGGCGCGCGTCACCTCCTTTGATCTGGAAACCGGCTCCCGCCCGTCGGGATAATAAAGCTGCGCGCCCGCTCTCTGTAAAGTATAGCCTTTTCCCCTCCCTTTGGGGCGCTGGTACTCCGGATTTCTCTTAACCGTGTAACGCTTCCCGCGATAATCGAATATAAATTCCACGAACGTAGGAGTCTCTTCCCCCGCATACCTGCTGCGGAACATGTCCGCCTTTCGAACATCGCCGCTCGCCTCCCCGTACAGTGCATAGGCAATCGCATCAAAAATCGTGGTTTTTCCGGATCCCGTATCCCCCGTAATCAGATAGAGCCCCTGGCCGCCCAGGCGCTCAAAATCAATCTCTGTGATATCCGCATATGGTCCGAATGCGCTGATCGTAAGTTTTACCGGTTTCATTTTTCTCCCCCGTCCGTCCCCTGCCGCGCAGGAATTTATTCCCGCCGCAGTTCCTCTATCATTTCTTTAATAAAAGCAGTCTGTTCCTCCCCCATCGGACGGTTATTCTGCAGCTCGTAAAACTCTCCGAACAGCTCCGGCTCCGACTTCCTGTGCGCCTCTTCCTCCGTCCCGACCTGCCTGCTCTGCCGCGTGCGGCTGTTGTCATAGACCAGACGCATCAGATTCGGATAAATAATGCGCAGCTTCTGAAATCCGTCCGGAACATCCTCCTCGTCTGTCAGCGTGATCTGCACATAATCTTCCGTATCCGCATTCCGGTAAAAAGAGCGCGCTGTCACTTCCGCATATGTCCCTCTGATTTTCCGCATATTGTGAAGCGGAACCAGCGGAACCGTGTAAAGCTCCGTCCGCCCTTTTTCCTTAAGATCCACAATCGTCACCGACTTTTCCTGCCCCGCCTCCTGGAAGGAATAACCCAGCGGCGCCCCGCAATAGCGCACCGTCGCCCGTTTTACCTGCTGAGGCCTGTGAAGATGCCCGAGCGCCACATAATCAAACGCGTCAAACACCTCCGCATCCACATTGTCAAGCCCTCCGACCGCGATTTCTTCCGATTCGCAGCGCACGGCTCCCGTCACAAACTGGTGTGCAATCAGGATATTGCGTGCACGGGGATCCACCTGCATGCGCTCTACCGCCAGTTTCACGGCATCGTGATAAGTTTCCGGCAGACAGGCCTGCGCACCGTCGGCGCCCTCACCGCGCTCCTGCTCCAGCACATGGCGCACCGTCGCCGGTTTCACAAAGGGAAGAAGATAACAGAACAATTCCCCGCAGTCATCCTCCAGCGCTATTTTCTCCGTTTTCCCGCCATACACAGGGGACACATAAACCCCTCTGCCGCTCATCAGCTTCCCGCCAAACGCAATCCTCTCCGGAGAATCATGGTTGCCGCTCACCACAAATACTTTTCTTCCCGCTCCGGCAATCCCTGTTAAAAACCAGTCGAATACCTGAACTGCCTCCGCCGATGGAACCGGTTTGTCATAGAGATCCCCGGCGATCATCACACCGTCCACCCGCTCTTCCTCCGCGATCGCGAGAATCTGCCCCAGAATATATTTCTGATCTTCCACCATGGAAAATTCGTTTACCCGCTTTCCGATATGGAGATCAGAAATGTGAAGAAATTTCATCCCTGTCCTCATTTCTGCGCCGCCCGCACCGCAATCCGCCCTGAAATCTGTGCCGCCGCGCATTCCGGAAGCCTTTGCACAATATCATAATATTTGTGATATATCCTAGCACAGATTCCACGCTATTTCAATCACGGAGGCCCTTCCCGCTCTTTAACAGACCTGCACATTCCTGCCGGTTCCTCACAGTTAAAAATCATAAAAATATTGACATACTGTCTCAAAATCATCTTTATTTATGGTATACTATCAGAATGCATAACCATTCAATACACATGGAGGTATTTATGAAACAAAGACATTTTACAGCCCTGATTTCAGGGATGATCCTTGTATCCGCCTTATCCCTGACCGGCTGCGCCGAAAAGCAACAGCCCTCACCACAGCCGGAAGTCACAGAAGCTCAGGCCGCTTCCATCGGCCTCTACAGCTTCTCCGCGGAAACACTGGACGGAAGCGTCTTCACTCAGGAGGACCTTTCCGGCAGGGATCTCACAGTGATAAACTTCTGGTCCGTAACCTGCGGTCCCTGTATCGCGGAAATGCCGGACCTCGCGGAATTTGCAGACCGGCTCCCCTCAAACATACAGGTGCTCACTGTCTGCCTCGACGGCAGCCGGTCGCCGGAAGAGGCGCAGGCGATCCTGGATGAATCCGGATTTCACGGGAATACCCTTATTGCCGGGGACGGGGATTTCCTGAAAGTCTGCGGCGAAATCCTCTACACCCCCACCACAATTTTTGCCGACCAGGACGGAAACCTCGTCGGAAGTACCATAATCGGCGGACAGAAAGATCTGGCGCAGGCATACACCGACGCGGTAAACAACGCATTAAAATCAATGGGAAAGGCGGAGATCGTCCTTGAAGAAAAGCAGTGAGAAAAACACAGCGTATATCCGTTCCGGCATCCTTGTGGCCGCCATTGCTTTTACCGGAATCGGCCTGGCGGGCCGGGAACACCTGGAAGTACTTGGAAAGGCGGTGAAAATATGTCTGGAATGCATCGGCATCGGCTGAAACTTAGATTGAAAAAAACACGTATCTCCTTTCAGAGGACCATACAGCTCCTGTCTGCAGCCCTGTTTAACGGCTATGCAGCCGGTTTCCGGAAAGGCAGGATCTTTACGGGCAGCAGCAAAGCAGTGTGTGTTCCCGTCCTCAACTGCTATTCCTGTCCCGGTGCCCTGGGCGCCTGCCCGATCGGCGCCCTCCAGGAAGCCGTGGGCGGCAGGCGGCATTTCCCTTTTTATGCGCTGGGACTCCTGATGCTGTCCGGTATTCTTCTGGGCAGGGCCATCTGCGGCCTTCTGTGCCCGTTCGGCCTGGTGCAGGATCTTATCCACAAACTGCCTGTCCCGAAGCGAAACCTTCCGGCAGCGCTGGATCGACCGGCCCGCCTCCTGAAATATCTGATTCTGCTGATCATGGTATTCCTGCTCCCGGCTTTTCTGGTACCTGAGACAAATGTTGCACCGCCCTATTTCTGCAAATACCTCTGTCCGGCCGGAACTCTGGGCGGCGGCATTCCGCTTCTGCTCACAAACCCCGCCCTGCGCCAGGCCGCCGGCGCCCTGTTTCACTGGAAACTCCTGGTGCTGCTGCTCATCCTGGCGGCCTCCGCGCTCATCCAGCGCCCGTTCTGCCGGTATCTGTGCCCTCTGGGCGCGTTCTACGCGCTTTTTAACCGGTTCAGTTTTTACCAGATGCATCTGGACAGCGAAAAATGTACGGACTGCGGGGCATGTGAGCGCGTCTGCCCGATGGCCGTGCCGGTTACCCTGAATATCAGCAGCCCGGAATGCATCCGCTGCGGTCAGTGCAGAGGAGTCTGCCCGTCCGGCGCGGTCTCATCCGGATTTTCCCGCACCGGACAAACCGGTAAACAAAAAACATGACCATTTTTGCAGGTACAAAAGCAGACGTAATATCTTCACCGGTAAAGACACCACACCTGGGAAGCTGAATTTTTTCTCCCTGCAGGTGCCTTTCCGGTATAAAACAAACACTCTCTTATTCCCCAGTCACCAAATGACAGGCGGCTGCCAGAAAAACGATGAATCACGGCTTTTCTCTTTTTTTCCATATATATTTTTTTTGGCATTTTCCGCGGGTCGCGCGATAGATTCCGGTGGACTTGTCGTTTTTCCAGGCAGGGACTGGATAATATCGTCTGAACGATCACTATAACACCACGCACATACAACAACCTTATCGCTTTTGATATAATTATCAAACTCCTCCCTGGATATATTTCCGACATTTACAACCTTTACATTTTTATACTCCCGTGCAGTCTTCACATCCTGCCTGTAAAACTTTTCCTCCGTACATACATTTTTTACTATCTCATTATCTGACATTGCACTTTTACCGTCATACGTTCCATGTGTTCCTGAAAGAATCACAACCTCTTTTCCCTGTTCTGAATAATGGTCCAGTGTATTCTTAAAGTCGTCTCCATCAATTGATTTATTCGAAACAACGATTGTCCCTCCTCTGCCATTTTCAACAGAATACATTTTTCTGTCCCCTTTTACCTTTTGCGTTCCCCCATTCACATAATCCGTAACCTTATTATATTTTGCATCATGCCAGAAATCATAATACTTTTTATCACTCTTTCCGGCGCTACCGTCAGCCTTTTCCGGCGGGTCACCCCGCAGCAGCTCGCTCCCCGTCCTGCACGCCTTCGTTCCCTCCGGGTCCGCATAGTTCACCGGGTTCCCCGCACAGTAGTCGTACAGGTTCAGGCCGTCCCCGCGCCAGGTGTCCTCCTGCGTGAACCTCCCCGTCACGGGATCATAGTACCTTGACCTCAGATAGTACTTCCCGCTCACCGCGTCGAACTGCTCGCCGCCGTATCGGAAACGGTTTCCCGTCCCCACGCCGCCGGACATGAGGTTCCCCCACGCGTCATACTCATAGCTCTCCAGCAGCCTTCCCGTCCTTCCGTCCGCCACATGGGTGATGCTTCCCGTCTCATCCGCCGCGTAGTAGCGCCGGTTCTCCGCCGGCTCTCCACCCGGCACCGACGCAAGCAGCCTGTCCGCACGCACATGCCGCACCACTCCCGCCTGCGACTCCTCCGCCACGGCCTCGTCCCCGCGCCAGACAAAGGCGCAGGCACTGCCGTTTTCCTCCAGACCGCAGCGCAGTCCCTCCGCGTCATAGCGGCTGGCCTGCGCATTCCCACCCGGCGTCTCCGTCCTCACGTTCCGCCGGAACGCGTCATACACGTACGCCGCCCTGTCATCCCGCAGCAGGTTCCCTGCCCTGTCATAGGAAAAACCATACGCCCGGCCGCCCGTCTCGTACCGCACCAGGCGGTTCGCACCGTCATACCGGTAATACTCCTCTTCCGGGAGCCCGCCACGCGCTTCCGTTCCCCCGCGGCCCGCCGCGGTACGGATCCTCGCCGTCCGGTTCCCTGCCCTGTCGTAGCGCAGCTCCTCGGTCCGGTCCGGGTATTCCGCCCGCACCAGGCGGTTCCTGCTGTCATATGTATAGGATGTCAGGCCCTGTGCCTGCCTCTTTTCCGTCCGGTTCCCGTTCCCGTCATAGGCGTAGACGTTGTCGGCAAGCACCTCCTCCCCAAGCATCGTCCTGAGGCCCGACAGGTTGCGGTCCGCGTCATACGCGTATTCCGTGAAAAGCGGGCCGCACCGCAGGCTCCTCACCGTTCCGTCCGCATTGTACCCGTACTGTGCGACGCTGACCCCGTCATCAACCACATCCGTAATCCTGTCGCAGACATCATACCGGTACTCCGTGACCTTTCCCGTCATGTCCGTCTGCCTCGCGAGGTTCCCGTTCCCGTCATACTCCAGCTCAAGCAGCATACGCCCGCCGGACTCCTTTCCCACGGGTCTTCCCGCCGCATCCCGGACATAGCGGTATCCGCCCGCCCGCTCCAGCAGCCCGTCCGCGGAATACGCGTACCTCTCGCACAGCCTTCCCGCCCTGCGTTCGAGCAGGCTGCCGAACATGTTGTAGGCATACTCCGTCACCACGCCGTTCCGGTCCGTTTTCCGGCACACCCTCTCCTCGGCGTCATAGGCATATGTCTCCCGTCCTCCCAGGGGATCCGTCAGCGCGGACATCAGTCCCGGTCCGATATACTCGTACACCGTGGTATTGCCCTCCCCGTCGGTGGAACGTGTCATGTTCCCCGCATGGTCGTAGGCATAGTACTCGCCGCTCCCGTCCGGCAGTCCCACCCGCACGGTCCGGCCCCATTTGTCCAGCCCGTATTCCGTCCGGTTCCCGGCCCCGTCCACCACTGCCGTCCGGTTCCCGAACGGATCGTACTCATACCGGCGGACAGCCTTTCCCGCCGTCTCCTCCGACGTCCTTCTTCCCCCGATGTCATACCGGTACGTGATTCCGCGGCCGGTACCGTCCAGCGTGCGGACCAGCCGCCCTTCCTCATCATAGACCCTGCTCTCCAGGACCGTTCCGTCCGCACGGACTGCCGTCAGCACCCGCCCCTCCGCGTCGTAGGTGTACTGCTCCCCGCGCCCGGCCTCGCCGGCACGCCCGTACTCCCTGGGCCGGACGGTCCTGACCAGCCGCCCGTTCCGGTCATAGAAATGCGCCGTGACGCTTCCGTCGCATTCCGTTCTCCTGACCGCGCGGTTCATCAGGTCATACGTGATCCTGGTCTCCCTGCCCCGGCTGTCCGTGACGCGGACCATGTTGCCCGCCGCGTCATAGGCAAAACGCGTCGTCCGGTCGATGCCTCCCCTTCCGTCCCTGTGGCGCTCCAGCACCAGGCGGTCCGCAGCGTCGTATTCCCGCAGCGTCTCCGCACCCGACGGGTACCGCGCCGACGTCTGGTTCCCGTTCCGGTCATACGTGAACCGCACGGACACCTCGCGCCTCCCGCACCCTGACGGGTCCGCCGTCCGTACCAGCTCCACCATCCGGCCCGCAGCATCATACCGGTAGCGCAGCGTCCGGTCCACCGTGTCACTGATTTTCTGCCGCTCCAGCACCCGCCGGTTGCAGCTGTCGTACGCATACCGGATCTCCGCCCCGGTGCAGTCGCTGACCCGGACCAGACGGTCTATGGTGTCATACTCATAGGAAATCGTGTGCACCGCACCCGAGGCGCCGGTCAGCGTCTGGTAATCCAGGTACCTCTGTTCCCGCACAAGATTCCCCGCCCTGTCATACCCGTACCGGGTCAGCTGGTACTTCACGCCGGACCCGTCCTCCGACACCGGAACACGGCGCTCCGTCAGCCACCCCGCCGCATTGTAGGCATACAGGCTCCCCGTCCGCTCCCCGTCCGTGGAGCCCGTGCGCATCCCCGACGCGCTGACCGACTTCACCATGTTCCCGTGCAGGTCGTACACATACCGCCTCCGCACCGTCCCGTCCGGCGCCGTCACCTGCACCAGACGGTCCATGCTGTCATACTCATACGCGAATCCCTCCCCGTCGTCCGCGGCTTCATCGTACTGCTCCGGCAGGCACACACGGACCAGGTTCCCGGACGCGTCGTACCATCTGCGCTCCGTTCCCCCGTCCGGGTAGCGGGTCATGATCCTGCGGCCGTGCCCGTCACGGACATAAGAGACACACTCGCCGTCATCCCTTCCGCAGCCACGGGCATTCGGGCTGATCTCCCGTGCAATGTTCCCCTCCCCGTCCCGCGGCGTCGCGAACACCGCGCCCGTCGCGTCCGTGCGCATGGTCCGGTTGTGGAACGCGTCATAGGCATACGTCTCCCCCCTCCCGTCGTCAGGATCACTGTGATTCGGACGGACCACCGCCGTCAGGTTTGCCGTCCGGTCGTACCGGTAACGGGTCGTGTTGCCCATGGGATCCCTTTCCATGCACACAAGGTCAAAGTGGTTGTACGCGTACTCCCGGATCCCGTCCGCCCCCGTCACGGTCACGCACCTGCCGGCACGGTCCAGGCCGTGCTCGTACCGGTCACCCTCGGACGTGACAAACACCGTCGGGTCCCAGTAATCCGTGTCGTACCCGTAGGTGTCCCTTCCCCCGTTCGGCCCCGTCTCCGCCGTCACGCGCCCGTGCCGGTCGTACTCATAGGAATATGCCCGCACGTTCACCCTGTCCGTGCGCTCCTCCCTCCGGATCAGGTTGCCGTTCCGGTCATAGGAACAGACCGTCTCCGCACCCGCATTGTCACTCACCCGGATGCAGTTGCCGTCCCCGTCATACTCACGGGTCACCACAAGGCCCCCCGGCTGCTCCTCCCTCAGGAGACGTCCGTACTCGTCATACCCGCGGCGCGTGACGCCCCCGCGGCGGTTCCTCTCCAGGATCCGGTTTCCCCAGCTGTCATACTCCATCTCCTCCGTTGTCCCGTCCTGGTATTCCGTCCGTATGAGCTGCATCTGCCGGTTGTACACGTGGCGGGTTTCCCTGCGGCCCGCGGGCACAAGCCAGGTATTCGTCCGCTCGTCATCCGCATAATTCATCAGGTACTCCTGGCCGTTGCACAGGGTCTGCCTCGTGACCCGTCCCTCCCCGTCATACTCGTTGTGCACGTATGTCACCCCGTTCGCGTCCGTCACCCCCGTGATCCGGCCCAGCGAATCGTACGCGTAGGATTCCACTCCCCCGTTCGGCATGCACACCTCCGTCAGGAAATCCCCGTCATACCGGTACGTCACCCTCCGCCCGATGCAGTCCGTGGCGGACACGATCCGGTTCCCCTTCCAGGAGAAGTCGAGGTACTGGCCGCTGGCAAAAACGATTTTCACGAGCGTCTCCCCCTCATACCGGTACTGCGTGCGGTTCCCGTTCCGGTCCGTGACGCACAGCTGCCTCCCGTCCGCACCGTAGCTTCTCGCCAGCCCTGTCCCTGCCTCCCTCAGCAGGAAGCCGTCCCCGTCCGCCAGCAGCTCCAGACGCCTCCCGCCCCCGCGGCGGCTCCGGTAACCGCCCGCCGTCTTAAGGAACGTCTCCGTGTGACCGTCCGGCAGCACCACCTCCGCACGGCCCTCACAGACCAGCACCCTGCTGAACAGGCTCAGCGTCCACCCCCGCCCCACGGGGGAATCCTCCCCCGCCAGAACCGACTCATAGGTCCGCTCGACGGCGCGGACCCCCGTTATGTCGTTGATGATGAAGTCGCACTGCCCGATCAGGAAGCTCCCGGTCACCATGTCCACGGGATCGCCGTCCGTGCAGCGGTTCCTGGAATCCTGGTCCGGTCTCCCCCTGCCTCCTCCCCGGCGGGTTTCCGCGCTTCTCGTCTCCGCCGCTTTCCTTCGCGTGTCCGCACCGCTCAAGGCCCGCCTGCGCCTCCCGGACGCACCGAGACGGAGCAGCTGCCCGAGGCCTGCCGCCGCCTCCTGCCCGGAAGGTCCCGCAGCCGGGTCCAGCGCCCGGTACGCATCCGTCATCCCCGCCGCACTTCCGGCCGCGCCGGAATACCTGCCGGCTCCCGCCCGCACCGCCGACGCCGACCTTCCCGCCAGCTTCAGACTTTTTCCTCCCGACTTTCCCTGTCCACTCATCCTCACACGCCCCCTGTTCTCCGCGCGTCCCGGCTGCCTGCCGCCTATGAACGCTTTCCGGCTTTCAGTATACTACTGAATCCAGTCTCCTTCATAAGCCATCAGCTCCTTTCTCATCCTGTGTGTCTCAAGATCTGCCAGTCTTGTCGGAAGAGGAATATGGCTTTCCTCTCCTGTCAGCCCGCAGACGATCTCTGTCGCCGTATCCAGATCAATATAATTTCCGACGGAGACAAACACTGGTTTTACGTTTTTATGCGTGCGCAGGGCACGCCCGTATACTTCCCCGTCTATTACAATATCCGCATACGCATTTCTTTCATTTTCCGGAACCGGATACTCCGCATCTCCTATTTTATAATACTTTTTCGCAACGCCAATCGTCGGCCTGTTCAGATAAAAGGACGCATGCGTTGCGATGCCCATATGACACGGATGCAGATATCCGTTCCCGTCGAACATATACAGATCCGGCAAAATCTTAAGTTTCGTGACCGCCTGCAAAATCAGCGGCAGTTCCCGGAACGCGAGTGCTCCGGGTATGTACGGAACCTCCACTTTCCCCCATGCATACTCAGATTCCACGACCCCGCCTGTCTTCCGCTCCAGCACCACAATACAGCTGACTGCGTATTCACTGTTCCCCTCATTCCAGTAGGCCAGATCAACACCCGCAATATATGAAAAATCTTTCCCGCTGCAGCTATTTTTCTGAACCACTTTACGTCCCAGCTCCGTCTGAATACGGACAGCATCTGAAAAAGAAAGCGTCAGATCCCTTATATCTTCCATAAATCTCCTTCCGCCAGACACTGCCCCCGGTACTTTTCAACCGTAATTATTTATGATCCGACACATTAATTCCAGTGGTCAGATAAGAACAGTTCGGACATCTGTCTTTCGGCACAAAATCACCCTTACTATACGCCTCTGTCAGGTTCATATTATATAAATATAAATCTGAAAAAGCAGACCTGTCAACCGGCAGTCCCTGTTCCCTCCGGTTTTTCAGGATTGCATCCAGCGCGACGATCTCTGAATGTGCCGCACGTCTGTGATCGACATACTCCGGCAGTTTTATCTCCTGTTCATCTATTTTCTTCTGATATTCTGCC
>OFHO01002394.1_pt1 | contig 11511 bp, 9 predicted proteins | sample 1521531 | NCBI WGS metagenome assembly OFHO01 (sample SAMEA3504124, study PRJEB24116) | mouse gut metagenome | biome: mouse gut; feature: mouse-associated habitat; material: faeces | place: Denmark | collected 2011
CGATGCCCCCTGGGATCCGACGGATGTCCTGGAGCAGGATTACGGCCCCGGCCTTGTCCTCCTCCAGTTCAATCTGTGCAATTTCGCAGAAGGCCCTGTCAGCGAGGCCGGGCTGGCGCAGTTGGAGGGCATCCTGGACGCCTGGCATTCCAGGGGCAGGCAGCTGATCCTACGCTTTCTCTACGACTGGGACGGCAAGCCCCACGAGACGGAGCCGGAGAGCCTCTCCCAAATCCTGGAGCATATGTCCCAGACCGCCCGGGTCATAGACAGGCACCGGGACTGCGTCTATATCCTCCAGGGCATCTATGCGGGCTCCTGGGGGGAGATGCACGGCTCCGAATACACCAATGCGGAGGACATGCTCACCCTCATGGAGCACCTGGACTCCGTCACAGACCCTTCCGTCTTCCTGGCGGTCCGCACCCCCGCCCAGTGGCGCGCCGTGAAGGACGCCTGGCAGACCCGGGAAGGAGACTCCGCCGGGACAGGCCTCCAGCGCCTGGGCCTCTACAATGACGGGCTGCTGGGCTCGGAGACGGATCTGGGCACCTACGGCCAGGGGGATTCGGACTTTTCCGCCGGGCAGACGCAAAAGCGTTCCCGTCAGGACGAAATCACATTTCAGAATACCCTGTGCAACCATGTGCCCAACGGCGGGGAGGTCACCATCGACAATCCGTATAATGATTTCCCCTCCGCCGTCCAGGATCTGGCGGCCATCCACATCTCCTACCTGAACGACCGCTACGACGAGGCTGTGCTGGCCAAATGGCAGACGGACAGCTTCACCGGAGATGGCCCCTTCCGGGGCATGAGCGGATATGATTACATCGCCGCCCACCTGGGCTACCGCTATGTGCTCAGATCCTCCGCCCTCAGCGCCCCCGCTTCCCCGGAGGAGGCGGCGGTGCTGACCCTCGCCCTGGAGAATGTGGGCTTCTCCCCCTGCTACCGCCCCTTTGACGTGGCCCTGAACATGGAAGCCGAATCCGGGGACTATGCGCTGCCGGTGGAGGCCGACACCCGCCTCTGGCTCCCCGGCCAGGAAATCCTGCTGGAAATCCCTCTGGATCTCAGCGCCCTTGCCCCGGGGGAGTACAGTCTGTCCCTCTCCGTCTCGGATCCCTTCTCCGGCTTTGAGATCCGCCTGGCCAATGAAGGGGCCCTGGAGGGCGAGGGCTGTCCTGTGGGCTCCCTAACGGTCCGGATATCCCCCCAGTAGAATCCTGTCGCCAGCCCCCTCGTTGGCGAACCGGATGACCCTTCCGTCCGCCCTGCGCTTCAGCGTCAGGAATAACCTGCTGCCCGGGGCGCGCCCTTCCGATATGTCCGCCCGCAGCAGGCTCTCCTGTCCGCTGCGCCACTCTCCCGGGTCCGCGGCCAGATGCCGCAGCACCGCCCTTCCGTCGCCGTACTCTGTCACCAGGAAGCATTCCGCCTCCTGGCACAGGTTCCCGAAGCCCGTGTTCTCCACCGTGACCAGCAGCTCCTTCCCCTTTTTCTCCGTCACATTCCGCACGGTGAACCGATACCCCAGATGCCGGCCGATATAGTCATAGCCGCTGATTCCGTCCCAGCAGCCCGCCTCCTCCACGGTCTCCCGTCTCCAGTGCTCCAGCTGGTCCGGATGGTAGATGCTGTTGAGATAGCTCGCATGCATCTTCCCCAGAACCTCCGCCGCCTGCCGGTATCCTGTCAGGGGCTGGCCGGACAGGATCTCCCCACCATTTGGCGTCATGTCCATACAGCCCTCCTGCCAGTCCAGCTCCTCGCCGCGGCTCCAGCTCCCGGTCTCCCCGGCCTGTGCCCTTGTCCGGGTGCCGTATGTCCCCAGGTCCGTCTCCGAGCCGAATATGCCGTCATTGTACAGGCCCAGCCGCTCCTCCAGTCCGGGCTCCGCGCTGCCGTCTGCCACAGTGCGCCACTGGGCGGGGGTGCGCACCGCAAGGAAGCATCTCCCTTCGGTTGCCCGATATAAAGTATTCATCAAATCGCACACGGAGTCCCTGCCCAGGAACTTGGAGCCGTGCATCTCCCCCCAGTTTCCCACGAAGATTCCCTGCAGCACCAGGATATCTTCCATATAAGGCCAGATTGCCCCGCCAATCTGCTCCATGTGACGCTTCACCATGGAGACCGTGAGGGGCTCCCTCTCCATGCCCTTGCCCTCATTGTCGTAGACGAACCGCAGTATCATTTCTTTTCCATTCCGGCGGAAGAATTCCAGGATCTGCCCGATATGGAGCAGGGCCTCCTTCGGAATCTCGCAGGCCCTGTAGTCCCCGATGAGGATCAGAACCAGAGCCAGCTGTTCCTGCCTGCAGCTCTCGTCCAGCCAGGCCTCCTCTTCCACAGGCGGCCCGCCTGCAAGGAATGGACAGGCCGCCCCCCATCCGGCTTCGCCCGGAAGGTATAGACATGATACCAGCCCTGCCCGGGATTGTGCAGCTCCCCGCTGCTCTCCATGCACCGGGCGGCCTCGAACGCCGTCTTCTCCCTAAATCTTATCCGCACTGCGCAATCCCACCTCCACGTCCATCTTCAGGAATTTCACCCGGAACAATATGATCACCGTGCTGTACATGACCCGGAGCATGTACCAGAAGGGCTTGAGCCCCGAATGCATGCTCTTCCCCGCCGTCCGGGCATGCATCACCGCCGGCACCTCCACCACCTTGAACTTGGCCAAAAGCATCAGCACCAGCATGTTGGCATCCGGATACTTGTCGTCGAAATGATTGTATTTCGAATAATACAGGAAAGCCTTCCTGCTCAGCCCCTGCAGACCCGTGGTAGGATCCGAGATCCGCGCGCCCGTGATCAGGCGGATCATGCCCCGAAACAGGGAGTAGACGACCTTCTTGGGCCATGAAACCGGGAAATCGGAGCTGTCCTTCCGGAACCTGGCCCCCAGCACGATGTCCGGATACCGTCCGTCCTCCTCCGTCTCCTTCAGCCTGTTGTAGAGCACGGGGATATTGCAGACATCATGCTGCCCGTCCCCGTCCATCTGGATGACGTACCTGTATCCGCGCCTTACCGCATATTTATATCCGGTCTGCAGGGCACAGCCGTAGCCCATGTTAAAGGGCTGGGATATCATGGGGTATCCCAGCTCCTTCACGGTCCAGTTGGTGGAGTCCGTGGAAGCGTCGTTTATGACCAGGATATCCGCCACGGACGAAAGCCCCAGGCCCTCCACCTGCCCCAGCACCCTCCGGATATTCTGTCCCTCATTATAAGCAGGTATGATGATCAGTAATTCCTTCATAATCCTTTTCCAGCCCCCTGTCCTTCCCGCACTCAATCCAGAAGTGCCAGAAATGTCTCCAGTTCCTGTCCCTGGGCGAAATCCCTGCGCCCTGCCGCCTGCCCCAGGGCAATCCGCTTCTCCTCATCCTCCAGAAGCGATGCGATGCTGTCCGCGACAGCCTCCGGCGTCAGCGCGCAGAGCAGACCGTCCGCGCCGTCCTCTATCTGCTCCCTGTTGCCGTTGCAGTCCGAGGCCACCACGGCCCGCCCCAGTGTCTGGGCCTCCTGGATGGCGATGCTCTTGCCCTCGAACCGGGTGGCATGTATGTACAAATCGGCCTGGGCATAATAGGGATAAGGGTTCTCCACGGCCCCAAGGAGCAGGAAATCCTCCTGCAATCCCAGGGCCGCTATCTTTTTCTCCAGGGCCCTTCTCTGATCCCCCTCCCCCAGCACGTACCACCTGGCCCGGTATCCCCTGTCCTTCAAAAGCTTCATGGCCTCTATGGCTATATCGTAAGCCTTCTGGTAGGTGAGCCTGCCCACGGTCAGCAGGCGCTTTCCCTCATAGCCGTCCGAAAAGCCTCCCGCTTCCCTGCTTCGGCGGCGGATGCCCTCCTGATCCACCAGGTTGTGGAAGATGCCGGCCTTTCCCGCATGCTCCGGATACACCGCCAGGAAATGCTCCCGCACCTCGTCAGAGACCATGAAAATCCGGTCGAAGCTGTCCCAGCAGTCCCTGTCCATCTCCCGGGTGTACCCGGCGCTCTCGTAGTCGATGTGGACAAAGGCGCATTTCCTGGCGGCCTTCACATGGTCTGCCACATAGTAGGCGGAAGCCCACTCCAGCCATGCCACCGCCAGGTCGAATTCCTCCTGAAAGCGCAGGCCTCCGTCCGAGAGCATCCGCCACAGCAGCTTATCCGTCTGCAGCTTCCCTCTCCTGACCATGGGCATCAGGTTCTTTACGATATAGCATATCTTTCCAATCTGTCCGCCGTTTTTAAAGAAAGCCCGGCACACTGTACGAATCATCCCCCGTTTTCCCTCCCGGGACAGCACGGAATGGGCGTCGAATCCGGGATTGCGCAGCCGGACATAGGGCGGCAGCTTATGGATCATCTCCCCCTGGCCCATGATGACATACAGGGAAATCTCATACGCCGGGCTGTCCAGGTGCCCAAGCAGCTCCAGCATGGCCGTCTCCGCACCAGCCTGGCCCATGGTGTTAATCACGAACAGAATCTTTTTCCCCATTGGCCTCCTCCTGCTGCCTGGTCAGCTCCTCCAGCTCGTGCATCATGCGCTCGCTCTCCTGGTTCAGCATGGCCACCTGCATGGCAAGCTCCCGGTTCTTCATATTTAACTGGGAAATCACCAGGCTGTTCTGCACCTCCGTGAACAGAATCAGAGCCCCCACGCAGAAGAACGCAAGGCCCGTGCCGGGGGCCAGCATATGCGTCCATTCCGACAGAATCGGAATCGCCCCCATGAGAATCATGAATATCCCCAGCAGCCCCCAGATTACGGCGTAGTTCACTGCCAGCTTCTTAAACGAATGGGTCCAGAAGCCGAACAGGAACAAGATCACACCTCCAACCCCCAATCCGATCCTTATTATAGTACCGTCCATCTTACGCGCTCTCCTTTCTGTCATACACCTTGGCGGGCGGCTTCGTGCCCATGCCGGGCCTGATCAGCGACCCCTTGCAGAAGATATGGGCATCCAGATGCCTCTCCATGTAGCGGAGCCTGAAATAGGCGAAGGTCCAGCCGGTGAAGGCCCCCGCCACCACGCCGATGCCGTACCACAGCTCCGGCAGGCGTGTGGCCGCCAGGCTGCCCAAAAAGGTCACCAGGCAGAAAAGCAGGGATGTGACCATGGCCCCCGTCAGGTCATCGAAGTAGTACAGGAAGATGATCTCCGCGTACATGAGGAACAGGATGAAGTACCCGGCCGTCAGGCAGGGATAGATCCGCATGGTCAGCGGCGATATGCCCAGCCCGGGCAGGAACACCACCGCAATCAGGTATACCACCGCCGTGATGATGAACTGGATGCGCACCAGGTTCATCAGCTCCGCGGAGAGCTGGCGGAACATCTCCCTCTTGGCGCTGTCGATGTCCGCCCCCTTGCCCCCGATCACCGCCTCGGAGTAGGCCTTGTATTTATCGTGGAAATGCATCTCCACCCTGGCGATGAAGATGATCGTGGTGGAGATATTGGTGAACATGGCCAGGCAGGTGGCCATGTCGTAGGGCTGGTTGCACACGAAGGTCTTCACCACAACCAGGCGCATATCCGTATTCCAGAAGACGAAATTATGGATATACAGGCCCAGGATGTAGAAGAAGTTCGCCACCACCAGCTTCCAGTATTTCCCGAAGTAGCGCAGCACCGATTTGTACCGGTTGCTGTTCCTGACGAAGTACCGCTTTATGATGGCAAGCTCCAGGAAGGCCGTCAGGAAAAAGCCTGTCATCAGGGCGAACAGCATGCTCTCCCGGATGCCCCATTTCATGACGAACCGCAGGAACAGGGAGAACAGGAAGGCCCACAGCATCCCGATGGAGAAGAACAGGGATATCTTCGTGTAGTCCTTGGAGATGGACAGGTAGATCATGGAGTAGAACACCAGCACCAGCCCGATGTAGCCGCAGTATCCGGTAAAGGTGTAGAATACGTCCACCTTGCCCACGAAATGCTCCCAGAGGCAGAAGGGAATCCCCAGCAGGCTGCTCAAGGAGATGTTCAGGAACAGCCCGAAGAAGAAGCAGGGCCTGATGTCCTCATATCGCTCCTCGTACACCACGTCGGACATGTACTTGGACAGCACGGAGTTGAAGGGGGCCGCGGTGAGCAGCGCGAAGATGAAGATATAGAGCACCGTGCAGGAGAACAGCTCCCGCTCCACGAAGCCCAACTGGTCGAAGCCCAGGAAATGGCTCATCAGCAGGATGTTCAGGATGACCACCAGCATGGGGGTCACCGTGGACATGGAGCTGTAGGCGAATCCCGCCAGGTGGGTGGTTATGGTGTTCTTTTCAAATATTCTGTTCAGCTTGATGCCGATGCCTGCCATGGCTCTTCCCTCTCTTCATGTTCCTGTCTCATATCTCATATCCCGCTCCGCAGCTGTCCGCGAACTCCCCATATATCTTCCGGTAGGTGGCGCGCATGTGCTCTATGCGGTAGGCGGACATGACCCTCTTGTAGCCGCTCTCCCCCATCCGGAGGCGCATGGCCTCGTTCCTGGCCATATCCACCATGGCCTGGGCAATCTCCTCCACGTTCATGATGTGGGTGAGGATCCCCGCCGGCCCGAAATCGTCCTTCTCCCCGTATATCAGCCCGGAGCAGTTGCCCACGTCCGTGGCGATCACAGGCACATGGGCCGCGTAGCTCTCCAGGATGGTCAGGGGCTGCCCCTCGCTGATGCTGGTCAGGATGGTCACGTCCATCCGCCCCAGGTAATCCCGGATATCGATCCTTCCGGTGAAGACCACGTCCGTCAGGCCCAGGGCCTCCACCTGCTCAAAGCACTCCTTTGCGTAGGCCTCGTCCTCGTCACAGGGCCCCATGATCCACAGCTTCAGCCTGGGCTCCCTCTCTTTGGCGAAGCCGAAGGCCTGGATCATGGTCTTCACGTCCTTGATAGGGGTTACCCGCAGGATGGCGCCGATGTTGAACTTCCCGGCGTCCTCCTCCGTCTTTCCAGGAAGCGCCTGCAGGTGGTCTACCGCCACGCCGTTGGGTGTGACCATGGTCTTCTCCGCAGGACAGCCCAAATCCACCTGAAGCTCCCTGGCATGCTCATAGAGGCTGGTGATCAGATCGGCCCTCTCGTAGGCCAAGGTGGACATCTTCCGGAACTGATCGATCCAGATGTTCTTGTAGGCCCCCTTGACCCATTCCGCCCGCAGCAGCTCCTCCTCCCGCTCCCTGGTGTAGATGCCGTGCTCCGAGATCAGGAGCTTTCCCCCGTACAGGGACTTCCCCATGCTGCCCAGCACCCCGGCGTAGCCCGTGGCCACGCAGTGATAGAGATCCGCCCTCGGCAGCTCCATCTTCAGCGCGAACAGCAGCGGCAGGTACACCGAGCGCATGGTCCAGAGGAAATCGGAGAAATTCAGCTGGCTGTACTGCAGGTCGTAATACTCCCTGACGATGTGCATGAAATCCTCCCCCATCAGCAGCTTATCCAGGGAGACTCCGCCCTTCTGGAACAGCCGGAACAATGTCTCCCAGTCCACCTCCCGGTTCATCACCAGGCTGCGCATGGCCGTGTATTCCCTCTTGTTCAGCCTGTGCCTGTGCCAGCCCTTCCGGTTCCAGTCCACATCCTGCAGGTACAGCTCATGGACCTCCGCCACATTCTCCGGCATCTGGTAGATGAACTTCCCGCTCTGGTCCCGGGTGCTTATGATTGTCAGCAGCGTGAACTCCACCTTTGGGAATGACTGTATGAGTCCGTGTATCCAACTGGATACGCCGCCTGCCACATATGGATAACAGCCCTCCACTACTATACAGACCTTCATTTCCTGTCTCCTTACCTGTCCTCCGCCCGGGCACCGGTGTCCTAACGGTAGAACCTCTCGTCCGCCGGCTTTAATGTCAGGACGGCCCGCTTATCCGTCACCTCGATCAGGTACGCGCCCTCCTCCAGCTCCTGCCAGCTTCCGCCCTCCATGTCCTCTATGGCCTCATTGTGGGTCCGCAGGACGAACCAGGCGGGCCCTGTAATCCCCTCCACCTGCAGATGTATGGCGTCGTTGATCCTGCCGTCCCGGTAATCCAGGGCCAGGAACTGGCGGATCCGGGCATCGCACTCGGAGGCGGTGGTGGCGTGGAAGCCCCGGAAGCTCTGGCCGTAGATGCCGATGGTGGTGCCCAGCGCTTTGGAGAGCTGTTCCCAGCCGTCCCCGTCCTCCTCCGGATATGCCACCCGGGACAGGTCGAAGGAGATGCTGAAGTACCCCAGCGCCGTCTCCATGCACCTGACCAGGAAATCGCTCTCATAAGTGTACGTCAGGCCGTCTCCGATTACACGCTGTGCCGTCACATCCCCCGACAGGAATCCCACCGGCATGGCCTGTGTCCCGTCATGCTCCCTGACCACGGTTCTGACAGACCCAAGCAGCTCCTCCCCCAGCGCCTCCCGGATTTCCAGGTCCTCCATGTCCCCCGCGTACAGGGACGCGAACCCGTAGCCGCCCAGGGCCTCCCGGAGGAACGCCCCGTCCGAAGCCAGCTTCCCGGCCAGGGGCGTATCCGATACGGAAAAGCCCCACAGGCCCGTCTCCGCCCCGTGCTCATTGAAGATTTTCAGATAATAGGCCAATTGCGTGCCGTCTGGCAGCTTGTCGTCCGTGTAGTCATACTGGGGCGTCATCATACAGGTGGCCTTATAGCGGTGCTTCTCCAGAACGGCGGCGATATTGGGCCACAGAAGCTCCTGGAACACCTGCTTCACGGAACGGCTGTAGAGCCGCTCCATCTCCTCCGGATTCTCGTCCGCCAGGCTGGGATATCCCGCCAGAATCATGTTCTGGGCATTCACCACCGGATAGAGCCCATAGGAATCCGTCTCCGCGGCCATGGCGGACAAAAGCCCCATCCCCTGGAGCCCGTCCATCAGGCCGCCGTTCACGGCGAACACGCTGGCGGTGCCGTGGCTCTTGCGCCACAGCATGATCGGGTAATTCTCCGCCTTCACCTGCTCCCCCGCCGCAATCCCCCTCATGTACACCTTGGTGCCGTAGCCGGGGAGATACCAGGGGAAGGTCTTCTCCCCCGGGTATGCCTCGCTCCCCGGCAGGAGCTCCTCCGCGTCAGGGCTTTCCCGGTCCAGATAGAAGGTTCCTCCGCCCAGCAGGAAGCCCTCCCGCAGATAATATCCCGTCACCGTGGTCTCCTGCTCCAGCACCTTCCGGATGCCCAGAAAGTCCCGCAGCTTTTTGTTCCCCTCGATCACCGACACCTCCGGGAGGCCGGGGAGCACCAGATGGGTCCCCGCTTCCACATAGCCCTCCAGCAGCTCCAGCTCCTCCCCGGACTCCCAGTCCACACAGGCCGGATCCGTCACCAGCATCCAGGCCGTCCCTTCGCCCTCTGCGGCTTTCAGGGCCGTCAGGGACGGATAGGCGGCGATGTCCCGCTTCGTGTATGTCACCCATGCCTCCACCACGCCGTAGAGGGCGCTGTCCTCCGGACCGATCCAGACGACCCTGTCCCTGGAAGCCGCGGCCAGGCTCCAGACATCCTCCGTGCCCTCCTCCGGGGCCGGCTCCTCCTCTTCCCCGCCCGGCAGGTACATATTGATCTGGGAGGGATAGTTCTCCGCCGTCTCGGTATACCTGTTCACGGCATAGTCATTCCAGCCGTCCTTCAGGCTGTTGAGGCACATGCACAGGAACAGCACCGTAGCCATCAATATGGTGATTGCAAAATAATTCCGGCGTGATATCATCTCTTTCCCTCTCTCGTTCCGGCTCCTGTCCCGGCTCCGCGTCTATCCGTGAGATGCCCCGTCCCGTCATCTGTTATAGCCGTAGTCCAGGGCAAAATTGTACAGGTTGTACGCGTCCTGGCGTATGCGGTAGCAGACGAAGGCATCCGTCTCGTAGTACACTTCCATCTCATTGGGATACAGCTCACGGAAGGCCCGGGCCCAGTAGTACATATGGGACATGGTCACCCATCTCTGCTCCCCTATGTAGGGCAGGATGCCCTTCACCTTCGGCAGGGGCGTCTCCGCTCCCTCCAGGGAGACCTCCCTGGAAGGGCGGATGGTGTTCAGATAGTCCAGATACAGGAGGGGCACCTTTTCGACGAAGAAGTATACCGTATCCGTAGGTATGGTGATGACAGGCTGCTCCTTCACCTCCTCCTGCTTCCGCAGGAACTCGATCAGCTCATAGTGGTATCCCCGCCCCCAGGTCATCTGCTGCTCGTCATTGGCAGAGCAGATCGTCCAGGAGCCTTCCCCTCCGCTCTCATGCAGGATATTGGTGAGGCATATTATGGCGTCATTGGATTCATAGGCGCTTAAGTATGCAGGCCTCCTGTCAGCGCCACCGCCGCACAGGCCGCTGCCAAAGCCGCCACCGCGCCCGCATCGATCGCCCGCTTCTCCCCAAACAGCAGATACAGCACCGCGTCCAGGCCAAGGCCCCATATAATCGGAATGCCGTATCCAATGTAGACGGAATACCGTGATACCTCCAGCAGCTGCGGCAGCCCCAGCTTTGCCGAGGCCTGGAGGATTCACAGCACCCCCATGAACACGCCGACGGAGAGCAGAGCGCCCCCGTAATCCGGCCTGCGTAGAATCAGCCACAATACCCCCAGCGCCAAAACCGCTCCCACGCTCCCCAGCATGAACCTGGCCGCATCCATGCTGTCATTCGTAACATAATATTTCAGCTCCTCCAGAACGCAGACAACCCCTTTTTGGAGCTTCTCCGCCAAACCGCCCCCCTGAGGCGCTTTTTTCCCGCTGTCCTGTGTCCCGCCGGTCTCCTTCTTCCCGTCCTCCCCGGAGCCGCCTTTCCCTTCCACGCCGCCTTCTCCCGCCTCTCCCCCGCCGGAGGAGAGCATGTTCATGCCCCAGTACAGGGAACCCTGCAGAGGCTTTCCCATGGCATAGGCCGCCGCCATGGGCAGCACCGCAATCAGGATGCCGGCTATCCCCGCCAGCATCAGCCCCTTCAGATACCGCCAGCGCAGACAGCGGAAGACAAATCCCACGCCTATCCCGAGGCACAGCAGCCCCGCCACTATGGTGTCGTAAAAGTGGACTGTCAGCGTCATGGATATGGCAATGGCAAACAGGATCAGGTTCCGCCTCCGGGCGAAGTCCTTCTCCCGCAGAAAGGCAATGGCAAACCAGGCGGCGGGCAATATGAAGAGCATCCCGTACTCCTGGGGCAGCGCCGCATAATATCTGTAATATGTATACTGGTAGAAAACCCCCGAGGCCACATAGGCCATGACCCCGATGTAAGGGGTGTATCTCGCTTTGCACAGCAGCCGCAGGAAGGCCAGCAGCATCAGATGAATCAGCAGCGTCTGTACTACCCAGAACAGCCGCAGCAATACATAAGTATCGATCCCAAATACCGTATGCAGGTAATAAATGATACAATGAAACCCAAACGGATATACTCCTGCCACAAAAGGCTGTCCTTTGCTCATATAGTTAATCCAGTAATTATGCACAACGACATCCGACGCACAGTAGCCATACTGTT
>OFHO01002403.1_pt1 | contig 11448 bp, 11 predicted proteins | sample 1521531 | NCBI WGS metagenome assembly OFHO01 (sample SAMEA3504124, study PRJEB24116) | mouse gut metagenome | biome: mouse gut; feature: mouse-associated habitat; material: faeces | place: Denmark | collected 2011
TGCGGAAAATCTCCTTGTCTGACGAGAAAAATCCTCGTCCATCCGGCATCCCCCGGCTATGAATGCAGGTTCTTACTCCACAATGGCCAGGATGTCGCCCTGGCGGACAATGGTGTACTCGTCGTCGCCGATCTTCACGTTGGAGCCGGAGTACTTGTCGGTGATGACCCGGTCGCCGGGCTTGACGGACATGACGATCTCCTTGCCGTCCACATTGCCGCCGGGACCCACGGAGATCACCTCCGCCACAGAGGGCTTCTCCTTGGCCGCAGAGGTGAGGATGATGCCGCCTTTCGTGGTCTCCTCCGCCTCCAGGGTCTTCAGTACCACGCGGTCCGCTAAGGGTGTGAGCTTCATAGTTTGGTTCCTCCTATATCGTTATTATTTTTGATAACAAAGATTGGCACCGTTAGCACTCATGCTTCCGGAGTGCTAACGGTGCCTATCTTACATCATCTCTGCCAGGATTGCAAGAGGATTTTAAGAAAAAAACGGCTGTTTTACAAAAAGTTCACAAACGGGCCGATTCCGCTCCCGCCGGGCCCGGCAGCGGCCGATAGGTGGCGTTGGGATCGCACCCCCGGGGGCCGAAGAAGAGAATTTTCTTCTCCGACAGGCGCAGCGCCGCCCGCCGGCTGCGGGAGACCTCCCCGTCCAGGCAGGTGACGATGTCCCGGTCCTCGGACTCGATGACAATCTCCCGGGCGGTATAGCACCGGGCCACGCCGGGCAGGCGGTAGTACTCCCCCTTGGCGTAGGCCCCCACGAAGCGGAGGAATACGGGGCGGCTGACCCTGTCCACAATCAGGGTGTTGAGCATGCCGTCGTCCATCCTGGCCTCGGCCACGGGCATAAAGCCCCCGCCGTAGTACCGGCCGTTGCACACCGCCGCCAGCACGTACTCCCCCTCTATGGCCCTCCCGTCCAGGGTGACGGTCCATCGGTGACCCAGGCTCCGGAGGGCGAAGTTCACCGCCAGGGAGAGGACATAGCTGCCCTTGCCGCCCAGCAGAGGGAGCTTGCCGTAGGTATGTACGTCGTGGGCCACCTGGGCGTCAAAGCCGGAGCAGGCCACCGTCAGGGCCAGCCGGCCGTTGCAGTCGATGGCGTCCAGGGGGAAGCAGGGGCCGTCCCACAGGTTCTCCGCCTGCTGGAAGAGGGGAGCCGCGTCCCCGAAGTTGCGCAGGAAGTCGTTGCCCGTGCCCACGGGGATGCAGGTCATGGCGGCGCTGCTCCATCCGGCGATGCCGTTGGCCACCTCGTTGACCGTGCCGTCGCCGCCGCAGGCGTAGATCCGCACCTCCCCGCCGCTCCGGGCCAGAGCCTGGGCGGTCTCCGCTGCGTGGCCCGGCCGTCTGGTGAGGATGCACTCCATCTCCAGGCCATGGCGGGAGGCCAGGGCCTGGGCCATGTCCATCAGCTGGGCGGTGCAATCCTTTTTCCCGGCGGCGGGGTTGATGATGAATACGTGCTTCATGGCTCCCTGCCCCTCCTTATGCGATCTTTATCTGGCGTATCCGGGGCTCACAGGGCCTCCGCCAGCCGTCTTACGGCCTCCTCCCGGGTTTCCACGAAGAAGAAGTCCCGGCCGTTGTTGGACTCGTAGATAAAGTCCCGCAGGGGCTTGCTGGCGTACCGGGAGAAGTCCCCCCAGATGGCGGCCTTGATGTGGTAGTTGATGAACTTCTGCAAAATCTCTCCGGCCACGCCGGTGCTGAGGATGAAGAAGTCCTCCGCAATGGCGCTCTTCTCGATGGCGATCCTGTCCGCGCCGGTCTCATAGCGGGCCGTCATGGCCAGCTCCAGAGCGGCGGCGGGACTGGTGACGCACTTCTCCGGACCGAAGATCACCGCGATGTCCACGCCGTTTTGGGTGATGTGCTCTATATTCATAAAAACTCCTATATATCTCTTGAAATGGATTGGAAATAGGCCCTGGCCGCCTCGCCGTCCCGGGCGATCTGCCGCCGCAGGTCCTCTAGGCTCCGGAAGCGGCGCTCCGGCCGCAGCATCCTGAGAAACTCCACGCGGCACCGGACCCCGTAGAGATCCCCCTGCCGGTCCAGCAGGTGGCTCTCCACCGTCACGCCCCCGTCTGTATCCACTGTGGGCCGCACCCCCACGTTGGTCACCGCCGGGCCGGAATGCCCTGCCACGGTCACCCGGGTGACGTAGACCCCAAAGGCGGGGATCAGCTGATGCTCGTCCGGGGCCAGATTGACCGTGGGCGCGTCCAGCCGGGAGGAGCCCAGGCCCTTGCCGTGGCGCACCGGGCCGGTGATGGCGAAGGGCCGGCCCAGGAACCGGGCGGCCGTCTCCGCGTCCCCCCGCTCCAGCAGCCCGCGGATGTGGGTGGAGCTGACGGTTACGCCGTCCAGGGTCACCGGGGGGATGACGTCGCACCCCAGGCCCAGCGCCGAGGCCCGCTGGGAGAGCAGGGCCGCGTTCCCGGCGTTTTTGTGGCCAAAGCGGAAGTCGTGGCCCGCCACCAGCCACCGGGCGTCCCACCGCCGGACCAGCCATGTGACAAAGTCCTCCCAGGGCATGGTCATCATCTCCCGGTCAAAGGGGGCCACGATCACCTCCGCGCCGGGGCACAGGGCCGCCGCAGCCGCCTGCCGCTCCTCCGCCGTGGTCAGCAGGGGCACGGGCACGCCGGTGACGTACTCCCGGGGGGAGCGGTCAAAGGTGAGCAGGGCAGGGGTGAAGCCCCCCTCCGAGGCCCGCCGGGCGGCCTGCTCCAGCAGCGCCTGGTGGCCCAGGTGCAGTCCGTCAAAAAATCCCAGCGCGATGGCGCGGTCCATGGCGCAGTCCCCCCTCTTGCTCAAAAATCATGGCCTGTCCCACTGCCGGGAGCCGCTGGTCTTGCAGGAATCTCCGCAGTCTGGGACCCGTATCAGCCTAGCAGAAAAACCGGGTCTTGTCAAGAAATTGTGGCCCATCGGGCCCAGCGGCCGGGGCAAAGGACCTGCGGGCCCTCTCCGGCCGCCGCCCGCAGGTTCCTCCAGCCGCCCTGGTCCCTCACGGCGGCAGCACCGGCTCCTCCTCCTGAAAGGCGTACACCACGCACACCTCTCCCTCCACCCGCTCCAGCCGCCCCAGGCAGAACAGGCACTCCAGGGGGAAGGGCCTGCCCGCCTCCGCCGGCAGGGCCAGCAGCAGAAGCGTTTCCTCCCGCCGCCACCACGCCCGGCCCATCCCCTGAAGCCGCACCTGAAAAAAAGGGCTTCGGAACAGCTGGGCCGGGCAGCGGGTCTCCCGCCAGCCGGCGGGCCGGAAGGGGAAGGACTGCCGGGCCTCCCCCTCCTCCAGCCGGCCCAGGGCCGCGATATCCCGGGTGTAGACCGTTCGCTGCAGGGTCAGTACGCCCCCCTCGGGGGCCAGAACCCCCAGCATCAGCTCCCCCTGCTCCCCCCGCAGGAACGCCCGGTAGAGCCCGTCCCCCGGGTCCTCCATAGATGCCCGCACCTCTGTCCGGCCCCCCTGGTCCCGCAGGGTGATCTCCCCCAGGCAGGAGCCCCGGCGCCGGAGCTTGACCCGCTCCATCCGGCTCACCTCCTCTGGACAGCCTATGCGCTCCGCCGGTCCGTTATCATCAAACAACTTGAAAAGAAGGCAAATTTTCGCAGGCATCCTGACGGATGGCAAGAAAATTTAACGCAGTATGGCAGAAAAAGGCCCGCTATTTGGGTGTGTTGACAATTTTCAAACATGCCCTATATCCCCCGGAGGGAAAAGTCACAGTACACAAGAGGGTCTTTTTGTGCTATACTCTTTCCTGCGGCAGAGCCGCTGAAAACGGGAGTACTCCCGTTTTCAGTCCCCCCTGGGGGACTGGACGGGAAATGATTCCCTCTGTGCGGAGGTGCTCTATGAACATTCTCTTTGACCAGGAGCAGCTGCTCCAGCTGGTCTCCAACCTCTACCTGCTCACCGGCATCCCGGCCAACATCCTGGACCCCCAGGGCCGGGACATCAACCTCTTCGAGGGCCATCCCCCCTTCTGCCGGGCCCTCAACGCCTGCCCGGAGGGCCACCGCCGCTGCGTGGCCTGCGACGCCTGGAAGGTCAGGAGCTACGCGGCGTCCGGGGGCTTCCAGTTCTACCGCTGCCACGCCGGTATCTGCGAGGCCGTCATGCCCCTGTTCGACAGGAACCACCCCCTGGCCTATCTGGTCTTCGGCTGCTTCCTGGACGACGAGCCCATGGAGGAGCAGTGGCAGCGCACCCGGGCCACCCTGGATTGGTACCCCGGCGGACCGGACAGCCTGCGGGACGCCTTCCTTCAGTTCCGCCAGTACGCCGCCCCGGAGCTGAAGGCCTACGCAGAGACCCTGGAGGCCCTGGCCGCCTATATCCAGCTCAAGGAGATGATCCGCCTCACCGAGCAGACGGACGCCCAGAAGCTGGCCATATACCTGGATCAGCATTACATGGAGCGGCTGAGCCTGGAGTCCGTGTCCCAGCAGCTCCACATCGGCCGCACCAAGCTCTGCCGGCTGGCCAAGGAGCTCTCCGGCGGCCGCACCCTCACCTATCTCATCGCCCAGCGGCGCATCGACGCGGCCAAGGTCCTGCTGCTGGAGAACGACCTGCCCGTCTCCGCCGTGGCCGAGGCCGTGGGCATCAGCGACTACAACTACTTCTCCCGGGTCTTCCGCTCCCTCACCGGCACCACGCCCAGAACCTTTCGGGAAAACGGGCGGCAGAAGGCGCAAAACTTTGGTTAAAACGACGAAACCGGACCCCGAATTTCTTTCAATTCGTACAATCTTACGGAGGGTGTACGATTGTGCTATTTTGTGAACGCTGGGTCCTATTAATTAGCGTGTTAAAGAGATACAATAAAAACAGAACGACGCTCTCCCTGCGGAAGGATGTCCTGCCGCGCAGAGGGCGCCGCTTCTATCAACTTGTTTACAAGGAGGATCATGAAGAATGAAGAAAACTCTTGCACTGCTCCTGGCGCTGGTGATGACCCTGGCTCTGGTGGCCTGCGGCGGCAACGACGACAAGCCCGCTGACAACAGCAACACCCAGACCGACGCCAACACCCCCGCCCCCAGCACCCCGGATCCCGCTCCCGAGGCCCCTGCCGGCGAGAAGATCGACATCAGCGTCATCGCCTCTCAGTACGGCCAGAACACCAACAAGTGGTGGGCTGACTTCCAGGAGGCCTTCAACAAGGAGCATGAGAACATCAACCTGACCGTGGAAGTCGTCTCCTGGAACGACATCTACACCGTGGTCAACACCCGCATCTCCGGCAACACCGCCCCCGACATCCTGAACATCGACGTGTTCGCCGACTATCAGGCCGACGGCCTGCTGCTCCCGGCCAAGGATTACGTCTCCGAGGAGACCTACGCCAAGATGTACCCCGCCTTCCTGGAGCAGTCCAACATTGACGGCACCATCTGGGCCATCCCCGATCTGGCCTCCGCCCGCGCCATGTACTACAACAAGGACATCCTGGACGCCGCCGGCGTGGAAGTACCCACCACCTGGGACGAGCTGAAGGCCGCCTGCGAGAAGCTGAAGGCCTATGACTCCAGCATCTATCCCTGGGGCATCGACATGACCACCGACGAGGGCCAGGCCGCCTTTGCCTACTACATCTGGAACAACGGCGGTGACTTTACCGACGCCGACGGCAACTGGACCCTCAACAGCGACGCCAACGTGGAGGCCATTGAGTACGCCATTGATCTGGTCAACTCCGGCCTGACCAACTCCGATCCCGCCAACGAGACCCGCTACACCCTGCAGGATCTGTTCGGCGCCGGCAAGCTGGCCATGATGATCGGGCCCAACTCCATCCCCACCTACATCGCTGAGGGCGGCAGCACCATCAACTACGCCTTCGCCCCCATCCCCACCAACGGCGGCAACCCCTCCGTCTCCGCCGGCGTGATGGACCGCTTCATGTGCTTCGACAACGGCCACTCCCCGGAGAAGCTGGAGGCCATCAAGACCTTCTTTGACTACTTCTATGAGGATGCCCGCTACTCCGACTGGGTGCTGATGGAGGGCTTCCTGCCCGCCACCTCCGCCGGCGGCGAGATCGTTGCCAAGGCCGACGAGAGCATGGCTCCCTGGGTGGACATCGTGGGCTCCTGCAAGTTCTACCCCACCGCCAAGGCGGAGTGGGCCGACGTGAAGCAGGGCGTTATCAACGTGGAGCAGCAGGCCCTGCTGGGCGGCAGCGTCCGTGAGCTGCTGGATGCGCTCCAGAGCGATATCGCCGGCTAAGCCAAAGAAAACATAGGTAGATCGCACAGCCGCGGGCCGGCCGCTTTGTTCGGCCCGCGGCCTTTTTCAAAAAGTAGAGAGCTGAGAGAACTGAGAGAGTAGGGAGGTGCTCCTGTGAGCAAAGTTGCCCAGAAAAAGCCTGTTCCTGCGAAAATGACCCCGCCGCGCAGCGGCAATTCCCCGGCCAAGAGGGCTCTGCGCAGAATTGAGCCCTATATCTGGATCGCGCCCAGCGTGATCCTGATGGCTGTCTTTATTCTGATCCCCATCCTGTCCGTGTTCCAGATGTCCCTGAGCGATGTGAGCAAGGCGGGTAAGATCAAGGGCTTCAACGGCCTTGGCAACTTCATCAAGGTGGTCAAGGGCTCCGCCTTCGGCTTGGTGCTGCAAAACACCCTGGTGTGGACCATCGCCGTGGTGGTGCTGTCCACGGTGCTGGGCTTTGTGCTGGCCCTGATCCTCAACAACAAGTTCCGCGGCCGGAAGGTCGCCCGGGCCATTGTGGTCTTCCCCTGGGCCACCACCTTGGTCATCCAGGCCAGCGTGTGGAACTTCATCATCAACACCGACTACGGCACACTGAATACCCTGCTCATGAAGCTGGGCATCATCAAGCAGGCGGTGAACTGGACCCCCACGCCGGAGGCCTACTTCGCCTGGGAGATCGCCTGCGGCATTTTCGTCACCATCCCCTTTGTCACCTTCTGCGTCCTCTCCGGACTGCAGAGCATTGACACCAGCTACTACGAGGCCGCCACCGTAGACGGGGCCAACTACTGGCAGAAGCTCTTCAAGATCACCCTGCCCCTGGTCAAGTCCTCCCTGACGGTGAGCACGGTGCTCAACATTATCTACGTATTCAACTCCTTCCCCATTATCTGGACCATGACCAAGGGCGACCCGGCCAACCACACGGACACCCTTGTTACATATCTGTACAAGCTGGCTTTCTACAACGGCCGGCAGGGGGAGGCCGCGGCGGTCTCCGTCATCGGATTTTTGATCCTGCTGGTCTGCGCCAGCGTGTACATGGTCTACACCCTGCGGAAAGGAGATGACACCTGATGAACGACAACGCTGCAAAGAAGCCCTTTTCCCTCCAGAAGACGGTGCTGCGGATTCTGCTCTACTTCGTGGTGATCGACGTTTGCATCATCACCCTCTACCCCTATTTCGCCATGTTCTGCACCGCCCTGAAGAGCCGGGCGGAGATCTTCTCCCCCGACGGCACCATCCTGCCGGTGACGGCCCTGTGGTCCAACTTCATCGACATCTGGAGCCGGGCCCCCATGGCCAACTACCTGCTTAACTCCATCCTTATCGCCGGCGGGTCCACCATCATCGCCATGCTCTGCGGCATCCCGGCGGCCTACGCCCTGGCCCGGATGCGCTTCAAGGGCCAGACCGCTTTCCTGGGCTTTGTCATCGTCTCCCAGATGTTCGCGCCGGTGGTGCTGCTCATCGGTATCTATCAGGTGATGCTGCGCCTGGGCCTGACGGACAGCCTGCTGGGCCTGATCTTCATCAACGCCGCTTTCAACCAGGCTTTCACCATCTGGCTGCTGCGGGGCACCTTCATGGGCATCTCGGCGGAGATGGAGCAGGCGGCCACCATTGATGGGTGCAACCGGCTCCAGTCCATGACCCGGGTGCTCCTGCCCGTGGCGGCCCCGGGCATCGTTACCACGCTGATCTTTATTTTCATCAACGCCTGGAACGAGTACACCGTGGCCCTGTGCCTCATCTCCACGGACACCAACAAGCCCCTGACTGTGGGCATCAACATCTTTAACGGCTACAACATGATTGAGTGGCAGTACCTCTTCGCCGCCTCCATCTTCGCCATCATCCCTGTGGTGATTCTCTTCATGTGCATTGAAAAGAATCTGGTCAGCGGACTGGCCTCCGGCGGCGTCAAGGGATAACCCCCTCTGGCAGCAGGGCCCGGGACGGAATATCCGTCCCGGGCCTTTTCTGTCCCGCCCGGGAAAATCCTCCTGTTCTGCACAAAAAATAGCCCGCAACTTTGTTGAACCTGCGGATTGCAAATTTTTCCGAGTTTTGGTAAAGTATCTCCAGAATTTTAGAATACGCATTCATGGCGGTGCATCTATGATTACAATGACTGAGATCGCAAGGCTTGCCGGCGTATCCCAGCCCACGGTCTCCAGGGTGCTCAACGGGAACCCGAATGTGGGGCAGGAGATCCGGGAGCGGGTCCTGGCCTGCGCCAAGGAACACAACTACCAGTGCAACGCCCTGGCCAAGGGGCTCCAGGGCAGCAAGACCATGCTGCTGGGCGTGCTGGTTACAGATATCTCCAACGGTTTTTTCGCGGATCTGGCCAAGGCCATCGAGGCGGCGGCCCGGAAGGCCGGATATACCATCATCCTCTTCAACAGCGACTGCGACCTGGAGAAGGAGCGGTCCTACCTGGACGTGGTCAGCCGCTACCGGGTGGACGGGGTGCTGGTGGCGCCGGTGAAGGAAAACGGCGAGGAGCTGCCGGGCTTCACGGAGAATCTGGACATCCCCGTGGTGGCCATCACCAAGCCCACGGCCTCTCTGGACGCGGTGTACGTGGACCACAGGAGCGCCGGTGTGCTGGTGGCGGAGCATCTGGCGGAGCGGGGATACCGGCGGTTTCTGTTTATTGGGGAGGAGTGCGACCGGAAGTACGTGGGCTTCCGGGAGAAGCTGGCTGCGCTGGGGATGGCGGAGCGGACGGGCAGCGTGGTCTACGAGAGCGACAGACAGCTTACCCACTTCCTGGAGGCCTGGCTCCGCCGCCCCGGCGGGCGGACGGCGGTGTTCGCCAGCAACGACATCTTCGCCCTGCGGACCCTGAGCGCTCTGCGGATGCTGGAGGTGGCCGTGCCCAGGCAGGCCGGGGTCATCGGCTTTGACGACATCTCCACCGGCCGCTACCTTCGCCCGGCCCTGAGCAGCGTGTCCCAGCCCATCACCGTCATGGCGGAGGAGGCGGTGTCCCGCCTCCTCTGGCGCATCGACCACCCCCGGGAGGAGGGGATTCTGGATCTGGCCCTCCAGGCGGAGCTGGTGGTGCGGGAGAGCGTCTGAGCGGAACAAATCCGCCTATATTATCAAAAATAATTCGTATTCTTGACAAATAATAGGAATATTCGCCGCTGGCCGCTCAGCTGGCGGCGGGAGATGCTGCCGGGAAGCCGCATCCCGCTCCCCGGCCAAACAACAGAAAGGAAGGTAAGGCGCTATGACAGACATCACATCCATCGGCGAGATCCTGATCGACCTGACACAGACAGGGAAGAATGACGCAAACGTCCCCCTCTTTGCCGCCAATCCCGGCGGTGCGCCGGCCAACGTGGCGGTAGCCGCCGCCCGGCTTGGCAGCCGGACCGCCTTCATCGGCAAGACCGGCAATGACGGCTTTGGCAGCTATCTCCGTCAGGTGCTGGAGGAGAACGGGGTGGACCACTCCGGCCTCCAGACGGCGGAAGGCCCCACCACCATGGCCATCGTGTCCGTGGACGAGACCGGAGAGCGGAGCTTCCGCTTTATCCGGGGCGCGGACTGCGAGATGGTGCCCGAAGACGTGGACGAGGCCCTGGCCCAGAGCAGCAAGGTCCTCCATTTCGGCTCCGTGAGCCTGACCCAGGGCGTGGCCCGCAGCGCCACCATCTTTACGGCCCGGGCGGCCCACAAGGCCGGCGTGCTGGTGAGCTATGACCCCAACTACCGTCCCGCCCTCTGGCGGACTAAGCGGGACGCCCTGGAGTGGATGACCCTGCCCCTGCCTCTGGTGGACGTTATCAAGCTCTCCGACGAGGAGCTGCCCCTGCTCACGGAGACCATGGATCTGGAGGAGGGCAGCCGCCGTCTGGAGGAGCAGGGCATTTCCCTCATCATGATTACCCTGGGGGAGAAGGGCACCTTCTGCCGCTGGCGGGGGGAGACCTTCACCGTGCCCGCCTTCCCCACCAGGGTGGCGGACACCAACGGCGCCGGGGACACCTTCATGGGCGCGGTGCTCCACCGCCTCTGCCGCCGGGGCGAGAAGCCCCTGGAGGGCCTGGAGCCGGCGGAGCTGCGGGAGATCGTCGCCTTTGCCAACCGGGCCGCCTCCCTGACCTGCTCCCGCAGCGGAGCGATTCCCGCCATGCCCACGCTGGCGGAAGTGGAAGGAGCGCTTTGACGTGAAAAAAACGAGAAAGGCCCAGGAGAAAAAGAAACCCGCTGCCGTAAAGCCCGCCGCGCCGGGGCCTGCCGCCGGAGAGGCGGTCCCGCCGGACGACTTCCAGCGCCGTCTGGCGGAGCGCCTGGAGGAGCTGAAGTGGCTCTACTGCGGGCTCTACCACAACGACGCCGGGGCCTTTGACTACTTTCTGACCATGCTCCGCCGGTGCTGGGAGGCGCGGAAGGAGCCCCTCCGGGCCCAGGACCGGGTCCGGGAGGGGGACCCGGGCTGGTACCGCCGCCGGGATCTGCTGGGCATGATGCTCTACGTGAACGCCTTTGCCGGCACCCTGCGGGGGGTGGAGGAGAAGCTGCCCTACCTCCAGGAGTGCGGGGTCAACTACCTCCACCTGATGCCCCTGCTGGCCTCCCCGGAGGGCCGCAGCGACGGGGGCTACGCGGTCAGCGATTTCCGGGCCGTGGAGCCCCGGCTGGGGACCATGGCGGATCTGGAGCGTCTGGCGGACGCCTGCCGTGCCGCCGGGATCCGCCTGTGCCTGGACTTTGTGATGAACCACACCAGCGAGGACCACGACTGGGCCAGACGGGCCCGGGCCGGGGAACCGGGGTACCGGGAGCGGTACTTCTTCTACGACAGCTGGGAGATCCCTCGGGCGTTTGAGAGGACGGTGCCCCAGGTGTTCCCCACCACCGCCCCGGGCAGCTTCACCCAGCTGGAGGGCGGCCAGATCGTCATGACCAATTTCTACCCCTACCAGTGGGATCTGAACTACGCCAACCCGGTGGTGTTCAACGACATGACGGAGAACATGCTCTATCTGGCCAACCGGGGCATGGACGTGATCCGCCTGGACGCCATCCCCTACATCTGGAAGCAGCTGGGCACCGACTGCCGCAACCTGCCCCAGGTCCACACCCTCTCCCGGATGCTGCGCATTGCCTGCGAGATCGTCTGTCCCAGTGTGCTGCTGCTGGGGGAGGTGGTGATGGAGCCGGCCAAGGTGGCCCCCTACTTCG
>OFHO01002407.1_pt1 | contig 11430 bp, 15 predicted proteins | sample 1521531 | NCBI WGS metagenome assembly OFHO01 (sample SAMEA3504124, study PRJEB24116) | mouse gut metagenome | biome: mouse gut; feature: mouse-associated habitat; material: faeces | place: Denmark | collected 2011
CGCCCTTCGCCTACCAAATTGGCTACCTCACCGTCAGCAAGGATGGCGCGGTCAGCTTCGAGGACCGGGGCTACAACAGCGACATTGACGCGCTGATGGCGGAGCTGGAGGGCCAGGGGTTCCACACCGAGGACGCCATCGCCAAGGCCGACACCGCCGAGCTGGAGGCCACCAGCGGCGGGGATGCCGCCCAGCCGGACGAGGCCCAGGCCAGCACCGAGCCGGAGGCCGCTCCCGCCGAGGATGACGCCGCCCAGCCCCACGGTTACGGCATGACAGTCACTCTCCCCGCCGCCAGCCTGCCCTCCGAGGCGCTGGCCAACCTCACCAGCCTCCTCACCGCCAAGGGGCGGCTCATCCGCAAGGCCCTGGGTGTGGAGGCCCTCCCGGTGGAGGTCGGCCCCGACACGGTTTCCTTCCCCTGGTTCGAGGGCCGCGACCTCGACGCTGATGAGGCCAAGACCTACACCCACCTGATCGCCGCCCTCTGCGACATGGCCCGGAACCAGAAACGCATCACCGCCAAGGAAAAGGTCACTGACAACGACAAGTACGCCTTCCGGTGCTTCCTCCTCCGGCTGGGCTTCATCGGGGCCGAGTTCAAGGACGAGCGGAAGATCCTGCTCCGCAACCTCTCCGGCAATAGCGCGTTCAAGTCCGGCAGCGGAAAGGAGGCGGCAGACCATGCGGTTTCCGCGTAGGGAAACGGTGGAGCGCATCCGCCAGGAGTACCCGGTGGGATGCCGGGTGGAGCTGCTCCGCATGGACGATCCCCAGGCCCCGCCCATCGGCACCTGCGGCACTGTGATTGGTGTGGATGATACCGGCTCGGTCATGGTTCGTTGGGACAACGGCAGCGGACTTCATGTGGTTTACGGCGAGGACGAGTGCAGAAAGGTGGTCGAGTGAAATGCGGAGCATCATCGGTGAGTTCTACCTCGGCAACATCACCCCGGACGTGACCGTCATCAAGCAGACCTCTGAGTTGCAAAAGGCGGTGCGGGAAATGGCCGATGCCGAGTCCTTCCTCCGGGAACACCTGGACGGCGAATGCCTCGCCGCGCTGGAGCGGCTGGTATCCGCCCAATCGACCTCCAACACGATCACGGTGCAGGAACGCTATATCGACGGGTTCCGCACCGGGGCCAGGTTCATGCTGGACATCCTGACCGGCGAGAGTGAAAACCTGGCACCGCTGGTGCAGACCGAGTCATAAACTACACAATTACGGCCCGGAATCCTTGCGTACTTTACGAATCGAATTAACTTGCTATATCTCCGTTTTAGAGCGAATATGTCACTACCGAAAGGGAAAACACCCCGCCGGACACACAAAAAACGGAGGTCAGCACCATGAACGAGAAAATGAAAAACCAGGTCGCCGAGATGAAAAAGCAGACCATCGGAGTCGAGGTGGAGATGAACAGCATCACCCGCCACGCTGCCGCCAAACTCGCCGCCGAGTTCTTCGGCACCGGGCGGTTCGAGGACACCGCCTACCGCAACGGCTACTACACCTGGTCGGCCTGGGATGCCCAGGGGCGCGAGTGGAAATTCCAGCGGGACGTGAGCATCGAGGGGCCGGACAGCGAGAAGTGCGAGATGGTCACGCCGATCCTCACCTACGCCGACATGGACACCCTCCAGGAGCTGGTGCGGCGACTCCGCAAGGCCGGAGCCAAGAGCGACTACACCAGAGGCTGCGGGGTCCACATCCACATCGGGGCCAAGGGCCACACCGCCCAGACCCTCCGCAACCTGGCGAACATCATGGCCAGCCACGAGAGCCTCCTGGCGGATGCCCTGGCCCTCGACCACTACCGCATGAGCCGGTACTGCCGCACAGTCAACCCCCGGTTCATCGAAACGGTCAACAGCCGCAAGCCCAGCACCATGAGCGACCTGGCGGACATTTGGTACAGCACCAACAACGCCACCTACGGCAGAAACCAGCACTACAACGACAGCCGCTACCATATGCTCAACCTCCACGCCACCTTCACCAAGGGCACGGTCGAGTTCCGGCTTTTCCAGTTCGACGCCCCTACTGCCGACCGTAAGAACGGCCTACACGCCGGGCAGCTCAAGAGCTACATCCAGCTTTGCCTCGCGCTCAGCCAGATGGCGAAGTCGGTCAAGACCGCCAGCCCCAAGCCCCAGCAGAACGACAACCCCAAGTACGCCATGCGCACCTGGCTCCTCCGCCTGGGCTTCATCGGCGAGGAGTTCGCCACCGCCCGCGACCTGATGACCCGCCGCCTCGCCGGGGACGCCGCCTTCCGCAACGGACGCGCCGCTTGAAGGACTTAGGTTAAACGCCCCGCCTAAACCCGCCACCGAGCGGGCTTTAGGTGGTAGAAGGGCAAGCGCCCAACGGAAAGGAAGGTACGGAATATGGCAAAAACGAAACGGTACTATATCGCCTATGGCAGCAACCTCAATATCCCGCAGATGCGGATGCGCTGCCCTGGGGCGCGGATCATCGGCACCTCGGTCATCCCCGACTACGAGCTGCTGTTCAAGGGGAGCAAGACCGGCTCTTACCTCACCATCGAGCCAAGGGCCGGAGCCAGTGTCCCGGTAGCAGCATGGGAGGTCAGCGAGGATGACGAGTTGGCCCTGGACCACTATGAGGGGTTCCCCACCTTTTACTACAAGGCCGAGATGGTGCTGCCCATCAAGGGCATCCGCTCCGGGAAGGTCCGCCGCCGCAGGGTGTTCGTCTACATCATGCACGAAGAACGGAGTCTCGGCCTGCCCTCCGCCCGCTATGTGCAGGTCTGCCGGGAAGGGTACGATGCCTTTGGCTTCGGCCAGCGGTACTTGACCGACGCCATCCAGCGGAGCATGGAGGGTATGAAATGAAAGACAACATTTTTCGGATTTCGGTCTGCCCCAGGTGCGGCCAGACTTACACCTCGCCCCCGGCCACGGCCAGGGACGGTTCCGGCCCCATCTGCCCGGACTGCGGCACCAGGGAGGCCCTGGAGAGCATTGGTGTGGACACCGCCGAGCAGGACAAGATCATCGACACCATCCACCGCTGCCAGAGGAGATGATCTACACAGTTTTGCACCAGTTATTTGTGTAGTTTACGTTCCGAATTGACTTGCTATTATCTCTGTTTAGAGCGAATATGGGTACACCGAAAGGGAAAACCACACTTTGAAAACGGAGGAAACGAACATGAAAAAGCTGAACACCAACAAGGCCCAGACCTACCGCCTGCCCCAGGCCACCACCCCGGAGAACCTTGAGACCCGGCTGACGCGCAACGGCGGAACCCTCCTCACCTTCGGCGACCGCATCCTGGTCGCGGGGTACTTCTACGACCCCAGCGGGCGCAGCTACTACGGGGCCACCTACCGCTTCACCACCGCCGACCACACCTGCGAGGGAGAGGTGGAGTTGGTCAGCATCTCCGAGACCACCTTCGAGGACAACGGCCACGCCATTGCCTGGGCGATGGCAAACTGAGGGAACACATCAAAAATGAATATACCGCAGCAACAGCCCGAACGGGCTGCTGCTCGTTACTGATCATATTATTCGTCCCACGACCGGCTTTCTGTAATAATTTCATCCAGACAGCCGTCATCATAGGAGGAACCGTCTCCTTTATATGGTACGGCACGGGGTTTGCCCATCTTATAAAACTTGCAGGATTTTGGACCGTAGCAGAAACTTTCAAAACGGTATTTCTGCCTGACGCCCCAATCGTATTCGATGGTCACCGCCGCCATGGTAGCCCAGACACACTGAAAGCATTTTCCCTTATAGCAGGAGGCGCTGAGCATCCGGGCACCCCGGCACTCACAGGTTCCCATATCCGGCAGCGGCGCAAGGTAGGGCGGCGGAGAACTGGCATCTATTGGTTCTGCGGCGCGTTCCACTACCTTCAGCGTCCCGGCGCGATAGTAGTCGGCATATTCGGTGACCGCGTACATCTTCGTCCAAGCGGTGCCTTTGATCCTGTCGCCGATGCGAAACTGTGCCTTTTGCTGCTGCTTTTCGGAAATCGCCACAGAGAAAGGCCCCACCAGTCCGTTGACTTCACCGTCCAGGAACAGGTTATATCCGATGTGTGAGTGGGTACGGTTGTCCAGGCGGTACCGCCAGACAGTGGTGCGGGGCTGGATGGAAACGATAGTGCCGGACCACGTCCGCTTTTCCGGTTCATTTTTCATGGCAGGGACCGCCTTTCTGCTGTATGATCCACCCCATTATACAGCGGGCCTGTTCTTTTGTCGACCACTTGCCGCAGGGCAGGTCATTTTTTATACACTTTTTTCAGAGAGGAGGCGGTTCCGATGGCGACACGAGGCCGCAAACCCAAGCCCACCGCAATCAAAGAGCTGGAGGGCAATCCCGGCAAGCGTCCGCTGAACGCCAATGAGCCGAGGCCGGAGCGGAAGGCCCCCCGCTGCCCAGCTTGGCTGGACACCGAGGCCAAGCGGGAGTGGCGGCGCATGGGGAAGGTGCTGGAGCAGATGGGCATCCTCACCGAGCTGGACATGGCGGCGTTCGCTGGCTACTGCCAAGCCTACGCCCGATGGAAGGAGGCGGAGGAGTTCATCACCCAGCATGGCTCCATGATCCGTACCCCCAACGGCTACCTCCAGCAAGTACCGCAGGTGTCCATTGCCCAGACCAATATGAAAATCATGCTCCGCTTCTGTGAGCAGTTCGGCCTGACCCCCTCGGCCCGGAGCCGGATCATCGCCGGGGAAGGGTCGGTAGAGCCAGCGGACGAGATGGAGAAACTGCTGGGGGGTGGCTCCTGATGGCCTACGAATACACCCCGTCCAAGTTCATGCTCCCCACATCCCACTACGATAAGGGCAAGGCTGACCGGGCCGTAACCTTCATTCAGAACCTCTGCCACACCAAAGGCAAGTGGGCCGGGACCCCGTTCACTCTCCTCCCCTGGCAGGAGCAGATCGTCCGGGACATCTTCGGCATCGTGAAGGAGAACGGCAAACGGCAGTTCCTCACTGCTTATGTGGAGATACCCAAGAAACAGGGCAAGTCGGAGCTGGCGGCTGCGGTGGCTCTGTATCTGCTCTACGCTGACAATGAGCAGTCGGCGGAGGTCTACGGCGCAGCTTGTGACCGCAACCAGGCATCCATCGTTTTTGATGTGGCAAAGCAGATGGTGCAGATGTCCCCAGCCCTCATGCGCCGCTCCAAGATCACCGCCGCCCAGAAACGCATCGTGAACTACAGCAACAACGGCTACTACCAGGTGCTTTCGGCAGAGACCGGCACCAAGCATGGCCTGAACGTATCCGGGCTGGTATTTGACGAGATACACGCCCAGCCCAACCGCCAGCTCTACGATGTCCTCACCAAAGGCTCCGGCGATGCCCGCGAACAGCCGCTGTTCTTCATCATCACCACCGCTGGCACGAACAAGAATAGCATCTGCTATGAGCTGCACACCAAGGCCCTCGACCTGCTGGGCAGTAGGAAGAATGACCCCACGTTCTACCCCGTGGTGTACGGCCTGGGCCTTGAGGACGATTGGACGGACGAGGCCAACTGGTACAAAGCCAATCCTTCCCTGGGACATACCATTTCCATTGACCGGGTGCGGGAAGCCTACCAGAACGCCTTGGACAACCCCGCCGAGGAAAATGTGTTCAAGCAGCTCCGCTTGAACATCTGGACTTCCGCCACCGTGTGCTGGATACCGGAACACATCTACGACCGGGGCAACCGCCCTATCGACCTGGATGACCTCTATGGCCGGGATTGCTTTGGGGGCCTCGACCTCTCCAGTACCTCGGACATCACCGCCCTCTCGCTGGTGTTCCCGCCCCGGTCGGAGGAGGAGGCCTATATCGTGCTGCCATTCTTCTGGCTCCCGGAGGAAACGTTGGAGCTACGCTGCCGTCGCGACCATGTTCTCTACGATGTGTGGAAACGGCAGGGCTTCATCAACACCACCGAGGGCAACGTGGTTCACTATGGCTTTATCGAAAAGTTTATCGAGGATTTGGGGGAGCGGTACAACATTAAGGAGATCGCCTTTGACCGCTGGAATGCTACGCAGATGGTACAGAACTTGGAGGACATGGGCTTTACCGTGGTCCCCTTCGGTCAGGGCTATAAGGATATGTCCCCGCCCTCCAAGGAGTTATACAAGCTGCTGATGGAGGGCCGCATCAACCACGGCGGCAACCCGGTCTTGAAGTGGATGGCCCAAAATGTGGTCATGCACCAGGACCCGGCTGGGAACATCAAGCCGGACAAGGACAAGTCCACAGAGAAAATAGATGGCATCGTGGCAACGATCATGGCCCTCGACCGGGCTATCCGCTGTCAGGATGCCACCTCTGTTTATGATACCAGGGGCCTGCTGTTTATCTGACGCCCGGTTCTCGTATCGAATTTTGCGGTACATCTCTGTTGACAGATGAAGATATTTGTGATAAGATGGTCGTGTAGAAAGTTGCGGTACATTTTTGGAGGTGCAATTATGGGAAGACCTGGCTATCTGTCACTATATGCTGATGAGCGTACACAGCAAATTTTCGATGAATTTGTCAGAATCAAGGGCATTACAAAATCTACGGCACTAACAGAAATGCTTGAGATTTATATGCTCTGTCAGGACGAATCCTTGTATTTAGACTTAAAAAAAAGTGCGTTGGGAGTAGAAACTGCCAAGCAAGCATTATTGCAGCGGACTGATACCAGAGCTTTGAACGACTATATTTTTATGAAATTAGGGACCTCATACAGCGTAACAGGTGCCGCAATGGACGGAAGAAGCACAATCGAAGCATATATACGAAACTGTAGAGAGAATGATTGCGGCTTTACATGGTTTTCCACTGAGTCTTTGCATTTTGGTATGGCAAAAAAGAAAGTCGACTATTACAACAAACTGGTAAAATCAGGTGAGGACGTTCGTATTCTCTTTGCGCTCGGGGATGGTATTAACGATATTTGCTATACGGCAAATGTTCTGGAAATTGTTTCTGATCGAGATGCCATAAAATGTCCGGGAGAACAGTCCTGTGTCCCATATGAATTTCGTGGAGATGAAACGGCGAGAATTTGGATCAAAATTTCAGCCATCCGTGAAGAGTCTACTATCAAGGCTGCCATGTTGCGTGTGAGAAGCACCGATGCAAACCTAAAACAGGTAATCTCCAACTCACAGTTTCATTTCGGATATGTTTATCTTCCAAAGAGTGAGGTGTTATAGTATGCTATATTCGATTGATACAGGAAAATACGTCAGTTCCCTCCCCCATAAGCGAGATTTCGATAGATGGAAAAGCCACATTTCTGATGCAGATTATCAAAAAGTGGTTGACGTCATCAATGAGAAGATTGATGAAAAAGACATCAATACTGCAGGATGGTTACCCGGCAGCGACTGGACTGGCACAGTCTATGAACCCCTGTACTATGCTTGTGGGCAGAACCAAACCCAGTCTGGAATGTTCTTCGGCCTAATTGTTTTTGAGACACTTATGCTTCGAGAAGACAAGGTCTGGGGCTTTGGAAGGTTTGAAAAGGATGGGGTCCCAATTCGCAGCATGACGTACTTTGTATTAGATAATCCTCCGGCAATGGAATAATGCCGCAGGCACAAACATCTATCTGAAAGCATCTATCGGAAACGGTAGGTGCTTTTCTTTTGCCCATTTTCAGTGAAGGAGCGTGATTTCTATGGGCCTTTTCAGCAGCCTTTTCCGTTCGCGGGACGCTCCCCAGAACCGCACCGCCGGGAGCGGCTACACCTTTTTCTTCGGCGGCACCACCTCCGGCAAGGCTGTTACCGAGCGAAGCGCCATGCAGATGACAGCGGTGTACTCCTGTGTCCGTATCTTGGCGGAGGCCGTGGCTGGCCTGCCGCTGAACCTCTACCGCTACACTGAGGACGGCGGTAAGGAGAAGGCCATCGACCACCCGCTGTACCTCCTGCTCCATGACGAGCCGAACCCGGAGATGAGTTCCTTTGTGTTCCGGGAAACCCTCATGACCCACCTGCTTCTCTGGGGCAACGCTTACGCACAAGTCATCCGAAACGGCAAGGGCGAGGTGGTGGCGCTGTACCCCCTCATGCCCAACAAAATGACGGTAGACCGGGACGAGCGGGGCCAGCTCTACTATAGCTACCAGCGGAGCAATGATGAGGCCATCCGCTCCAAAGGCCAGACCGTTATCCTCCGGCCCTCGGATGTGCTGCACATCCCCGGCCTGGGCTTTGACGGGCTGGTGGGCTACTCGCCCATCGCTATGGCAAAGAACGCCATCGGCATGGCTATCGCCTGCGAGGAGTACGGCGCTAAGTTCTTCGCCAACGGCGCGGCTCCGGGCGGCGTCCTGGAACACCCCGGCACCATCAAGGACCCCCAGCGGGTTCGGGAGAGCTGGCAGTCCACCTTCGGCGGCAGCGGCAACGCCAACAAGATCGCCGTTCTGGAGGAGGGCATGAAGTACACGCCCATCGGCATCTCGCCGGAGCAGGCTCAATTCCTCGAAACAAGAAAATTCCAAATCAATGAGATCGCTCGAATTTTCCGAGTGCCGCCCCACATGGTGGGCGACCTGGAAAAGTCGAGCTTTTCCAATATTGAGCAGCAATCGCTGGAGTTCGTGAAATACACGCTGGACCCTTGGGTGATCCGGTGGGAGCAGTCCATTCAGCGGACACTGCTCTCCCAGGGGGAGAAGGCTCACTACTTCGTGAAATTCAATCTGGAGGGTCTGCTCCGTGGCGACTACCAGAGCCGGATGAACGGCTACGCCACCGCCCGTCAGAACGGCTGGATGTCCGCCAATGACATCCGAGAACTGGAGAACCTCGACCGCATCCCCGCCGAGGAGGGCGGCGACCTGTACCTCATCAATGGCAATATGCTCCCGCTGCGAGATGCCGGAGCCTTTGCAAATATGACTACTTCGAGAGAGGAGGAAGATGACCATGAAGAAGTTTTGGAACTGGAAAGTGAAAGCGGCGGCGGAGACGGCCCCGGAGGAACGAACGCTGTTCCTCAACGGCACCATCGCCGAGGATAGCTGGTATGACGATGACGTGACCCCGCAGCTTTTCAAGGACGAGCTGATGTCCGGCTCCGGCAATATCACCGTCTGGATCAACAGTCCCGGCGGTGACTGTGTGGCGGCGGCGCAAATCTACAATATGCTCATGGATTATCCCCACGATGTGACTGTGAAAATTGACGGCATCGCTGCCAGCGCCGCATCCGTCATCGCTATGGCTGGCACCAAGGTCCTCATGTCCCCGGTGTCCACCATGATGATCCACAACCCCGCCACCATCGCCTGGGGCGATTCCGGCGAAATGGAGAAGGCCATCGCCATGCTGGACGCTGTGAAGGACTCCATCATCAACGCCTATGAGATCAAGAGCGGCCTCAGTCGTGCCAAGCTGTCCCATCTCATGGACAGTGAGACCTGGATGGACGCGAATAAAGCGGTGGAGCTGGGCTTTGCGGATGGCATCCTGTCCCGCGCCCAGACCGGGGACGAGGCTCCGCCCGCTGGCTCCATGCTCTACTCCCCGGCAGCGGTGGTCAATTCCCTCATGGGGAAGATCGCTCAGAAATGCAAAATTGAACATCCCACACCCACAGGCCGTTCCATCGACACGCTGATGGAGCGGCTTGAACTTTTGAAATTTTAAGGAGGAACACATCATGACCATTCTGGAACTGAGAGAAAAGCGGGCCAAGGCGTGGGAGGCTGCGAAGGCGTTCCTGGACAGCCACCGCAACGACAAAGGCGTTCTGTCCGCCGAGGATGACGCCGCCTACACCCGCATGGAGCAAGACATCACCGATCTGGGCCGCGAGATTGCCCGTCTGGAGCGGCAGGAGGCGCTGGACGCCGAGTTGTCCAAGCCCACCGCCACGCCCCTCACCGGCAAACCCCTGGGCGGCTCCGACCAGGACGAGCCTAAGACCGGGCGGGCCTCCAAAGCCTACAAGGAGGCCATGCTTACCGCCCTGCGCACCAACTTCCGCCAGGTGAGCAACGTTCTCCAGGAGGGCATCGACGCCAACGGCGGCTATTTGGTGCCGGAGGAGTATGACTCCCGGCTCATCGATGGGCTGACCGAGGAGAACATCATGCGCAGGCTGGGCCACCGCATCACCACCAGCGGCGAACACAAAATCAATATCGCCGCCACCAAGCCCGCCGCCGCGTGGATCGATGAGGGTGGCGCGCTCACCTTTGGGGACGCCACCTTCGCCCAGATCAGCCTGGACGCCCACAAACTCCACGTGGCGGTGAAGGTCACCGAGGAGCTGCTCTACGACAGCGCCTTCGGTCTGGAGAGCTACATCATCGCTCAGTTCGCCAAGGCTCTGGGCAACACCGAGGAGGACGCCTTCCTCAACGGGGACGGCTCCGGCAAGCCCCTGGGCCTGCTGGCAGCGACCGGGGGTGCGCAGACCGCCGTCACCACCGCCGGGGCCTCCATCACGGCGGATGAGGTCATCGACCTGGTATACGCCCTCAAGCGGCCCTACCGCAAGAGCGCCGCCTTCCTCACCAACGACCAGACGCTGGCGGTGCTGCGGAAGCTGAAGGACAACAACGGCCAGTACCTCTGGCAGCCCTCCTATCAGGCCGGGGAGCCGGACCGTCTGTTCGGCTACGCCATCCACACCTCTCCCTATTTCCCGACTATCACCGCCGGGACGCCCGCCATCGCTTTCGGCGATTTCAGCTACTACAACATCGGCGACCGGGGGACCCGCTCCTTCGCCGAGCTGAAGGAGCTGTTCGCCGGGAACGGCATGGTGGGCTTTGTCGCCAAGGAGCGAGTGGACGGCAAGCTGGTGCTACCGGAGGCCGTCCAGCTCCTCACCATCAAAGCGGCGTCCAAGTGATCTGCGAGGGTCCCGGTGGTGTATCTGCCGGGACCCTCCGCACATGCTGGAGGTGAGCATTTTGATCGTCACGTTGAAGGAAGCTAAGAAATATCTCCGGGTGGACCATGACGATGAGGACACCATCATTCGGAAGTTCATCCGGGCGGCAGAAACACTGTGCGAAGGTACGCTGCGCAAACCTGCGGAGCCGCTCCCCATCACCAAGGTGGCGGTGCTGTTTGCCGTGGCCTACCTCTACGAGCATCGGGAGGATGCAGACATGGACGAGCTGACTCGTATGCTCCGCTACATCCTCGCAACAGAGCGGGAGGTGGCCTTCTGATGGACATCTCCAAGCTGCGCTCCCGCATCACCATCCAGCGGGTCGTGGTGCAGACGGACGCCATCGGCAACCACGCCAACGCCTGGGTGGACTACTGGTCTTGCGCCGCCTATGCCAACCTCGCCTCCGGCAAAGAGTACGGAGCGGCTGGACAGACGCTGGGCAGTGATACTCTGGTGTTCGAGGTGCGCTGGTGTGAGCGGCTCCGTGATCTGGACAGCACCA
>OFHO01002408.1_pt1 | contig 11415 bp, 7 predicted proteins | sample 1521531 | NCBI WGS metagenome assembly OFHO01 (sample SAMEA3504124, study PRJEB24116) | mouse gut metagenome | biome: mouse gut; feature: mouse-associated habitat; material: faeces | place: Denmark | collected 2011
GCCAGGACGGGAACGCCAACTCCAGCCTGATGGAGGGCATCCGCAGCATCCTGCCCCCCGACCAGGTGGATCTGCGCGCCTTCCTGACGGACAACAAGTTCGCCAACGAACGCCGCTGCCTCAACGCGGTGATGGACCAGGGCTTCCGGGGCTTCATTGTGGACGGGGTGAAGGCCAGCCTGCTCAACCCCAACCTGGACTGCTACCAGCGGATCTATCAGAAGCGGATTCCGGTGATCTTCTACAACAACTACTATAAAAGCCTGAAGTGCCCCCGGGTGGTGGTGAACGACCCGCGGTGCGCTGAGGAGCTGATCGGCCTGCTGATCCGGGAGGGGCACCGGAACATCGCGGGCATCTTTGTCTCCGACAACTACCAGAGCATTGAGAAATTCCAGGGGATGGCCGCCGCCCTGCAAAAAAACGGGGTGGAGTACCAGGACGACTACGTGAAGTGGTGCGTCTCCGACGAGGCCCACGACGCCCGCTTCACCCGGTCCATCGACCACTTTTTGAAGCGTCTGCCCCAGTGCACGGCGGTGGTGTGCTGCAACTACATGATCTACCAGCTGGTGCGGCAGGTGCTGGAGAAGCAGGGAAAGCGGGTGCCCCAGGACTGCTCCCTGGTGTGCTTCGACTACTCCAACGACGACTGGGAGGAGCAGGGCGTCACCTGCTCCGTCCACCAGGGCTACCGGATTGGGCAGGAGGTGGCCTCCCGGCTGATGCGGATGATCCGCAACAAGGACTGCGACGATCTGGGGTACACCTACGTGCTGGCCCCGGAGATCCACCTGGGCCGGACCGTGGGCCCCGCCCGGACGGCAAAAGCCTGAGAGCCTGTTTAAAATCTATCAAAACGCCATCCCGGCACATCTTTTTCCGCTGGGCCGCGTTGACTTGACTTGAAATACACAAAGTATTCCTGCGTCAAATCGCCTTGCCCAGCGAAAAAATCTGCGCCTGTCTGGCATTCCGCCAGATTTTAAACAGGCTCTGACAAGCGGGGGGCGGCGTTTGACGCTCCCCCGTGGAAAAGACCCTCCCACAAGAAAAACCACCTGCCGGAACGAGGTCCGGCAGGTGGTTTTTTGACGCTTTTGGAGCGGGGCGGGCCGTCCGGGGAAGCGGCCCTTGCCCCACGCCCCTCAGTGCTCCGTATTGACAATCGCGATGCTGGAATCTCCCTTCCGGGCCTGCTCCAGCACGGCCTGGGCCAGGATCTGGAAGGAGGAGTGGGAGGACGTGGCCCCGGTGATGGCGTCAATGCCGCCCTCGCCCTGTCCCTCCAGAAGCTGGTTCGCGTAATACCGGGTGTACTCGTTGGGATAGGTGCCGTTGGTGTGGAGCATGGTCTGCATATAGGCGTTGTCCCAGCTTTTGATGAAGCCGCTGGCGTTCTCCGCGTTATACTCCACGGAGACAATGCTCCCGCCCTTCACCAGAATGGTGATATATTCCTTCCAGCCGTGGCTGAACGCCTCCGCCTGGGCGGTGTAGTACCCGTCCTGAAGCTCCGAGGAACCCCCGCAGGCGGAGAGCAGCGGCGCGATCAGCAGCAGGCTCAAAAAGATGGCAAAAAACCGTTTCATTCCCCCTGCGCCTCCTTCAAAATAAACTTTTTCACCTGGCTCTGAAGGGACTCGGCCTCCCGGGCCAGGGAGCCGCTGGACTGCTCCGTCTCTCCGGCGTTTTGCAGGTTGCGGTCCGCGATGGCGGAGATGGCGGCAATCCGCTCCTCCATGACGGACAGGGCCAGCTCCTGCCCCTGCACCGCCGCCGCCAGCTGGTCCGAGATCGCGCTGATCTGGGTGGACACGCCGGAAATGGCCTGGAGGGATCCGGCGGTATCGGCAGTCAGCGCGACGCCGTTCTGGATGATGGTTCTGGTGTTGGTGACCATCTCCGTCGCGCTCTGGGCGGCCTCCGCGCTTTTGGCGGCCAGCTGCTTCACCTCGCTGGCCACCACCGCGAAGCCCTTCCCGGCCGCCCCGGCCCGGGCCGCCTCCACGGAGGCGTTGAGGGCGAGTATGTTGGTCTGAAAGGCGATGTCGCTGATGTCCTTGGCGATCTTGGTGATCTGCTGGGCGTTGTCGCTGATGTCGTCCATGGCGGAGGTGAGGGCGGCCATCTGCTGGTTCGCGCTCTGGATGCGGCGGGCGATCTCCTCCGTCTGGGAGCGGGTCTGCCCGGTGCTGTCCGACACGGCGGCCAGACGGTCCTTCACGTGGGACACCTCGTGGACCAGGGATTCGGTGGACTGGTTCTGCTCCAGGGAGGCATGGTGGAGCTGGGCGGCCTGGCCGCTCAGCCCCTCCGCCATGGCGGTGAGCCGGTCCGCGGCGGCGCGGAAGCCCAGGAGGGTTTCGTTCATGGACTGGGTGATGGTGTGCAGGCTGCCCCGGATCAGCACAAAATCGCCCTGATAGTCCACCTGGGGCCCGGTGCGCAGGTCGCCGTCCGCCACCCGGGTCAGCACCTGCTGGATGTCGGATATGTACCGGTTCATGCTCTCCAGGGTGGCGTCCAGGGTGTGGGCCATCAGCTCCAGCTCGTCCCCGGTGCTCACCGGGAGCACCTCGGTGTGCAGATCGCCGCTGGAGAAGGCCACCATCCGGTCGGTGACGCACTTCACCGGGTGGGAGATGGAGCGGGCAAACCGCAGAATCAGCAGGATGGAGACGGTCAGGCCCGCCAGGGTGGCCAGGATGGACACCAGCATGGCCCAGTTAATGAAATGGCTGTAGTCCGACTTGGGGATCTGGATCACCAGCGACCACTGGGTCCCCCGGATGGGGGAGAACGCCACCAGCATCCGCTCCCCGCTGAGGGAATACTCCGTGGCCCCCGTCTCTCCGGTGGTGACTCGCTCCACGGCGTCCCGGCTGCCGCCGCTGAGCTGCTCCAGCGTGGCCTGGCTGAGGGCCAGGGACTGGTCGGGGTGGCCGGTGACGACGCCCTCCCGGTTGACCATGTAGGCCCGCCCGGTCTTTCCCAGGTTGATGCCGCTGATGACGTCGTTCAGCAGGTCGTATTTGTAGACGCCCATCAGGTACAGGGCGGTTTCGCCGTTCGCCTTCACCGGGATCCCCATGGTGATGCCCAGCCTGCTCTGATAGAGGGTGGAGGCGTTGGTGGTCAGATTGTCCGTTTCCTTCAGCAGCGCGAAAAAGCCGCTGTCCAGAGCCTCCGGCGCGCCGTCGATGCCCTGGACCAGCCGCCCGTCCAGATCGTACAGGGCGATGGTGTAAAGCTCGTACAGCTCCGCCGCCTCCTCCAGCACCGCCGCGCGGCCTGCCGCCGTTTCCCCCGGGGCGGCGGCTTCCCCGGTCATCCGGGGATCGACAGCAATGCCCATCATGCGGTCGGCCAGCATATGGATATTGGCCTCCACGGTCTTGGCGGACTGCCGGGCCATGGGCTGAAGGCTGTCCAGCAGGATGCTGTTGGCAAGCGACTGCAAGGAAGCAGCCATAATCACGCAGCATATGACCACCAAAACCAAGATATTGAGGGTGGTGTTCCTCAAGATCCGCCCATTCAGGCTCCGTTTCATCACCCGGCTGACGCCGGAGTCCGCTCGCTTTCCCGTCACGTTCCTGTCGCTCCTTTTTTTGGATAATTTCTGCCATAAGGCCGCAAAAAGCCGCTCGCGCCGACAGCCAAAAATTACCTGTACCGCTGGGCTGGCGGGCGATAGACTTTTCGATTACTATAGCACAGATTTCCTGGAAAGGGAAGGGCTTTTTTTCTCCGCGCCGCCCGCAGGATTGTGGCTTCTCCTCATTGACTGGAACGGGGCCTGTGTGGTATTATGACAGGGCTTTTCTGACTGTATAAAGCAAAGCTGTGAGGAAAGAGCGGAGGACTGGCATATGGATTACACGGGGGAATGCTTATTTGCCGGAGAGGGCGGCCCGATCCCTGAGACCCGCAGGCGGTCCAGCGGGATGCGGAGCGTTCAGAACCTGGAGACCATCATCAACGAGGGCCTCCGGGTGGCTTTGCTGGAGGATACCCCGGATCAGTCGCTTGAGGTGCTGCTGGAGCACCTGGGAAAGGCCCTGAGCGGGGAGCGGACCTACATATTCGAGCAGAACGAGTCCGGCTGCGACGACAACACCTACGAATGGGTGGCCGACGGGGTGGAGCCGGAGCGGGACAACCTTCAGAACGTCCCTCCAGAGGTGTGCGCCGGCTGGTACCGGAATTTCAGCGTGGGCGGGCATATTGTCATTGAGCGGGTGGAGGACATCCGGGAGTCGGAGCCCCTTCAGTACGAGAACCTGAAGCGGCAGGGCATCCACTCCCTGGTGGTGGTCCCCCTGTACGACGGGAAGCGGATCATCGGCTTTTACGGGGTGGACAATCCCCCGGTGAAGCTGCTGGAATACGCGTCCAATATGCTCCAGACGGCGGCCTATTTCATCGTTTCCTCCTTAAAGCGGCGCAACCTGTTCCGGGAGCTGAAAAAGCGGAGCTACCTGGAGGGCAGGCAGAGCCTGGAGGACATTCTGGAGGGGGCCAGAACCGGCACCTGGACCATTGAGCTGGAGGAGGGCTGTCCGCCCCGGATGTACGCGGACCGGACCATGCGGATTCTTCTGGGCGTGACGGACGGCATCGGGCCGGAGGAGTGCTACCGGCATTGGTTTGCGCGGATTGAGCCGGACTATGTGGAGATGGTGCGGGAGGCGGTGGAGGAAATGCTGAGCTCCGGGCGGGGCGAGGTGATCTACCCCTGGAACCATCCGGTGCTGGGCAAAATCTATGTCCGCTGCGGCGGCGTGCCGGACAGGACCTTTGAAAAGCCGGGAACCTGTCTCAACGGCTACCACCAGGACATCACGGAGACCATGGTGACCCGGAAGAAGCAGGAGCAGTCCATCATGGAGCTGCTGGAGCGGGTGCGGCAGGCGAACTCGGCCAAGAGCGAGTTTCTCTCCCATATGTCCCACGACCTGCGTACGCCCATCAACGGGATTCTGGGGATGCTGGCCATCCTGGAAAAGAGCGAGGGCGACCTGGAGCGGCAGCGGGACTGCCGGAAGAAGATCCGGGTGTCGGTGGAGCACCTGCTGTCCCTGGTGAACGATGTGCTTCAGGTGAGCAGGCTGGAGAGCGGACGGCCCGCGGCGGTGGAGGAGCCCTTCGATCTCCGCGCCGTGCTGGAGGACTGCGTCACGATCCTGTCCCCCCTGGCGGAGGAACGGGCCGTCCAGATGGAGCTGGACACGTCCGGCTTGGGGCACAGCAGGGTGATCGGGAACCCCCTTCACGTCAAGCAGATTCTGATGAGCGTCATTGACAACGCCCTGAAATATAACCGTCCCCATGGCTCCGTGTTTGTCCGGGCGGAGGAGACCGCCTTCCAGGAGGGGACCGCCCGCTGCCGCTTTGTGGTGGAGGACACCGGGATCGGCATCGGGGAGGAGTTCAAGGAGCATATTTTCGAGCCCTTCACCCAGGAGCACCAGGACGCCAGAACCGACTACAACGGCGTGGGCCTGGGTATGTCCATCGTGAAAAAGCTGGTGGACCAGCTGCGGGGGACGGTGACGGTGGACAGCCGCCTGGGACGGGGAAGCGTGGTGGAAATCGTCCTCCCCATCCGGGTGGACGAGAGCTGGAGCGAGCGTCCCCCGGCGGAGCCGGAGGAGCCCCGGGACGGGCAGGGCAGCGTGGCCGGAATGCGGGTGCTCCTGGTGGAGGACAACCAGATCAACTGCGAAATTGTGGAATACATTCTCCAGGACGCGGGCGCGGAGGTGGTGACGGCCCACGACGGAAGGGCCGCCGTGGACGCCTTCGGGGCCTCCGCCCCGGGCAGCTTCGACTGCATCCTGATGGACCTGATGATGCCGGTGATGAGCGGATATGAGGCGGCCCGGGTCATCCGGGGCCTGGAGCGGGCGGACGCGGGAACCGTGCCCATCATCGCCCTGTCCGCCAACGCCTTCGAGGAGGACGTCGCGCTGGCCAAGGACGCGGGGATGAACGAGCACCTGTCCAAGCCGGTGGACATCCGGAAGATGTTCCAGGCCATGGGCAGGCTGAGGGGCCGCTGAGCCGGGGCCTGCCGCGGCAAAAATTCTGACAAACTGTGGGGTTGGAAAGGATTATGAAAGACAAGGCTTTGCCGAAATCCTTAAAAGTCGGCATAGTGGTAATGATTGGTTTGACGGTTTTCGTGTTTTCCCTGCTGGGCGCGTCCATTCACAGCATGAGCGAAACCACGATTGAGGAGATCGGCACCGCCTACATGGCCGGGATGAACGAGCAGGTGTCCCTGCACTTTGAGACGATCATTGAGCTCCGGCTGACCATGGCGGAGTCCATCGCCCACATCGCGGCGGGAGATGGGGCCTCCGCCTACGGCACCAGGGAGGAGATCGAGTACGGCGCGCGGGCCAGGCATTTCCTGTGCGCCGCCCTGTACTCGCCGGAGGGCGGGCTTGAGATGATCTTCGGCGATCCCGTGAAGCTCAACCACCCGGAGTCCTTTCTGGAGAGCCTGCAAAAGGGGGAGCGCAAGGCGGCCTCCGCCGTGGACAGCGGCGGGGACGGCGTGATTTTGTTCGCCGTCCCCTGTGCGTATCCCATGTCCGGCGGCGGGGACAGCCTGGCGATTGTGGTGGGCCTGTCCGCCGAGTACATGGGCGAGGTGCTGTTCCTGGACTCCGACCAGTCGCTGAGCTATTCCTTTGTGATCCGGAAGGACGGCAGCTATGTGGTGGGGAACCAGGGCGGCACCCACGAGAACTATTTCGACAGGCTGGCCAGCCTCTTTGACGGGCAGGACCTGGACGGGGACGACTGCGTGGAGAAGCTGGAGGCCGCCATGCACGCCGGGGAGGACTATTCCTCGGTGGTGAGAGACGGCGGGTCCCGGCGGCACATCTACTGCACCAACCTGCCCTACTGCGACTGGTATCTGGTGACGGTGCTCCCCTTCGAGGGGCTGGACGACGCCATCTCGGGCATGGGAAACCGCTGGCTCACCCTGGTTTACGCCGCCTCCTGCGCGGTGATCGCCATGCTGCTCTACCTGTTCTTCCGGTATTTGAAGCTGTTCCGGGGGCAGGTGTCCGAGCTGAAGCGGGTGAACGGGGAGATGGACGCCGCCCGGAGGGCCGCCGAGGAGGCCCGGAGGGAGGCGGAGCAGGCCAACCGGGCAAAGCAGGAGTTCCTGTCCAGCATGAGCCACGATATCCGCACGCCCATGAACGCCATCGTGGGCATGACCTCCCTGGCCCTGGACAATACGGACAACCCGGAGCAGGTGCGGGACTACCTGGGCAAGATCGCCCTGTCCAGCAAGCACCTGCTGGGGCTGATCAACGACGTGCTGGACATATCCAAGATTGAAAGCGGCAAAATGCTGCTGAACCTGGAGACGGTGCCGTTGCAGGAGGCGGTGGACAGCATCGTCAACATCATACAGCCCCAGGCCGCGGCGAAGAACCAGCAGTTCCGCGTAACCCTCCGGGAGATCCTCTCGGAAAACGTGCGCTGCGACGGCGTGCGGCTGAACCAGGTGCTGCTGAACCTGCTGGGGAACTCCGTCAAATTCACCCCGGAGCAGGGCGCGGTGGAGCTGACTGTGTACCAGGAGGCCCTGCCGGAGGACGCCTCCCGGGTCCGCACCCACTTCCTGGTGCGGGATACGGGCATCGGGATGTCCAAGGAGTATCAGCAGGTCATCTTTGAGTCCTTCAGCCGGGAGGACAACACCCGGGTCCGGAAAACGGAGGGGTCCGGGCTGGGCATGGCCATCACCAAGTACATTGTGGACGCCATGGGCGGGACCATCTCGGTTCACAGCGAGCAGGGCCGGGGCAGCGAGTTCCACGTGGCCTTCGACCTGGAGCGGGCGGCCGCGCCCGCGGCCCAGGCGGCGGACGGCGGCGAGCGGACGGGCGGCGTGGACCTGAAGGGAAAACGCATCCTGCTGGCGGAGGACAACGAGCTGAACTGGGAGGTGGCGCGGGAGCTGCTTTCCATCCTGGAGCTGGAGCTGGACTGGGCGGAAAACGGGGAGATCTGCGCGGAAAAGTTCAGGAAATCCCCGGTGGGGTACTACGACGCCATTCTGATGGACGTGCGTATGCCGGTGATGGACGGCTACGAGGCCACGGCGGCCATCCGGGGGCTGGAGCGGGGGGACGCGGCGGTGCCCATCATCGCCATGACCGCCGACGCGTTCTCGGAGGACATTCAAAGGTGTCTGGCGTGCGGCATGAACGACCATCTGGCAAAGCCCATCGACATTGAGACGGTGGCCCGCAAGCTGAAGAAGCATCTGAAATAGGGTGCCGGGCGGCGTCTGTCTGGGGACGTTGATTTTGGCGAAGGGCCGAGGAACAGGACGGCCCAGCCGTTGATCAGGAGGATTGAAACACCATGGGGAAACAGATCTTATTAACAGCGTTAGCCATCTGCTTATCGTGCCTGCTGGCGGCCTGCCAGGGACAAAACCCGCCCCCCGATGAGAGCCGCCCGGTGGAGGAGACGGTGGAGCTGACGGTGTGGGGCGCGGAGGAGGACCAGGCCCTGCTGGAGCAGATCTTCGCCTCGTTCCAGGCCCATTACGCCGGACAGGCCGACTTCCGGATCACCTACCAGCCCCAGAGCGAGTCAAACTGCAAGGACGTGCTGCTGGGCGACCTGGAGGGGGGCGCGGACGTGTTCGCCTTTGCCGACGATCAGGTGGCCGCGCTGGCCGCCGCCGGAGGGCTGGATCCCATTGCGGACGAGACGGCCATCCGGAGCGCGGCCCTCCCCGCCGCGGTGGAGGCGGCCAGCGTGGGGAACACCCTGTACGCCTACCCGCTGACGGCGGATAACGGCTATTTCCTCTACTACAACAAGGCCTACTTCACCGATGAGGACGTGGAGAGCCTGGAGCGGATGCTGGAGGCGGCGGCCCAGGCGGAGAAGCTGGTGGCCATGGATTGGTCCTCCGCCTGGTATGTGTACGCCTTCTTCGGCAACACCGGGCTGGAGGTGGGGCTGAATGAGGACGGCATCACCAACTACTGCACCTGGAACAGCACCGACGGCTCCATCCGGGGGGTGGACGTGGCCCGGGCCATGCTGGACATCGCCGCCAGCCCCGCCTTCTCCAGCCGGACGGATCAGGAGTTCCTGGAGGGTGTGCGGGACGGCACCGTGGTTGCCGGGATCAGCGGCGTGTGGAACGCGGTGGCCCTGGAGGAGCTGTGGGGAAGCAACCTGGGGGCCGCCAAGCTGCCCACCTTTACCTGCGGGGGGCGGCAGGTGCAGATGGCGTCCTTCTCCGGCTGCAAGCTCATCGGGGTGAACGCCTATTCCCGGCATACGGACTGGGCGGCGCGGCTGGCGGAGTGGATCACCAGCGAGGAGAACCAGCGGCTGCGCTTCGAGGTCCGGGGCCAGGGCCCCGCCAACGTCAACGCGGCCAACTCCCCGGAGGTCCAGTCCGCCCCGGCTATCGCCGCCCTGCTGGAGCAGTCCAACTACTCCCAGCTCCAGCGGGTGGGCGGGAAGTTCTGGGACCCCGTGACGGAGTTTGCCACCAGCATGGCCCAGGGGAACCCCTCCGGCGCGTCCCTCCAGACCCAGCTGGACCGGATGGTCGAGGGCGTGACAGCCCGCTGAGGGCCGCCCGCAGGTCAGTATATCATCATCGGGAGGAGATCGCATGAAAGGCAGACTGACACTTCAGCAGCGGCTGATCCTGCCCATTATCCTGCTGGGCCTGATCACCCTGCTGTCCAATCTTCTGGCGGTATTCAGCATCAACAACGTCCACGCCAACGCGGGCCGGATTGTGGACAGCAGCATGGCCAGCGAGGAGCGGCTGGAGGACATCCGGCGGTCCGTCATGGATATCCACCGCCTGGCCCTGTCCCACATCGTGGCGGCGGATCACGCCACCATGATCCAGCTGGTGCAGGAGATCAAGGCGGAGGAGGCCGCCCTGGACGAAAAGCTGGAAGCCTACCGGGAGTTTGTCTCGGAAAAGGAGCAGGAGGCATATCAATCCCTCCAGGACAGCTACGGGGAGTTTAAGCACGCCCTGGTCTATCTGGTCAGTGCCAGCGCGGACAGCAAGACCCAGGAGGCCTACGCCACCGCCAACGGGGACGTGGCGAGCTGGAGCAGGGCGGCGGAGGCGGAGATCGACGCCCTGTCCGACGCGGTGAGCCAGGAGGCGGGGGAGGCCAAGGGGCGGCTCACCCTGGTGTACGTCATCTCCCTGATCACCAGCGCGATCACCCTGGTGGTGGGCATTTTCCTGGTGGCGGCGGCCTTCCGGATCATCCGCAGGTACGTGCTCACCCCCATCCGGGACACCATGGGCACCCTCCAGGACAGCTCGGAGCGGATCAGCGGCGTGGTGGGAGAGGTGCGCCAGCGGGCGCGGCACTCCAACGACAGCGTGCGCACCCTGTCCCAGCTGACGGAGCAGCTCTCCGCCGCCCTGGAGGAGGTGGCGGGCAGCGCGGCGGCCATCACCGCCAGCGCGGCGGGAACCCAGGAGGACACCCAGCGCATGGCGGAGGAGTGCTCCGCCATCACGGCCTACTCCACCGGGATGCGGGAGCGGGCGGAGGAGATGGAGCGGGCCGCCCGGCTGGAGACAAAGGTGATCCAGGACAAGACGGCGGACATCATGACCATGCTGGACGAGGCCATTGAAAAGAGCCACAGCGTGGACCAGATCCGGGCCCTCACCGAGGATATCCTCAACATATCCTCCTCCACCAACCTCATCGCCGTCAACGCCTCCATCGAGGCCGCCCGGGCGGGGGCGGCGGGGGCCGGGTTCTCCGTGGTGGCGCAGGAGGTCCACAAGCTGCGCGGAGACCGCCAGCCACATTCAGCAGGTCAGCGGGGTGGTCACAGGGGCGGTGGAATACCTGGCCAACAACGCCCGGGAGCTGACCAGCTATCTGAGCCGGGTGATCGCGGAGCAGCTGGAGCGGTCCGTCCAGGCGGGGCAGCAGTACCGGGAGGACTCGGACTACATCGGGCAGGCCATGGTGGAGTACAACGGCCGGGTGGAGCGGCTGAAGGGCGCGATTGACCAGATCGCCGTCTCCATCTCCAGCATATCCGGGTCGATCGACGGGGCGGCCTCCGGGATCAGCGGCGCGGCGGGAAGCACCCGGGTCCTGGTGGACGACATGGAGGGGATCACCGGGCGGATGGACGCCAACCAGGAGATCGTCGGGGAGCTTCAAAAGCAGATGGATATGTTCGCGAACCTGTAGGCCGCGTCCCATCTTGGCGGCACAGCCCCGGAAGCAGAAAATAATTCAGGACACCGATTGATTCTTCAGGCATCCGCGTTATAATGGACCTGACCACATTTGTGAAGGAGGACTTCCCATGAACCTGATCATCACCGCCCCCAACGCCCCCGCCGCC